>Ga0302319_10009886_pt1 | contig 18259 bp, 21 predicted proteins | sample Bog_T0_2_FD_203319 | JGI IMG/M metagenome (GOLD analysis project Ga0302319, IMG submission 203319) | Peat permafrost microbial communities from Stordalen Mire near Abisko, Sweden - Bog_T0_2 | ecosystem: Environmental > Terrestrial > Soil > Wetlands > Peat | place: Sweden: Abisko, Stordalen Mire...
AGGCGCTGGCGCGGGACCAGATCGCTGTGGCGGCCGCCAGCGGGTTCGGCCGGCGCGAGGTCCTGATCCGGATCAACACGCTGGATTCGCCGTGGTGGAGCGATGACATCGCCATGGCCGGCAGGGTCCGGCCGGATGGCATTCTGGTTCCCAAAGTCTCCAGTGCGGACGATCTCCGCCAGGTTTCCGATCGCCTGGGGGCGCTGAAGGCCGACCCCGCGATCGATGTATGGGCGATGATCGAGACCGCGCGCGCGGTACTGCATGCCGAGGAGCTCGCCGCCGCCTCGCGCGAGGCCGGGGTAAGGCTGGCCGGCTTCGTGTTCGGGCCGAACGACATCTCGCGCGAAACCCGGATCCGTATGCTGCCGGGCCGCGCCACCATGCTGCCGCTGATCACCCATTGCATCCTTGCCACCCGCGCCTATGGCCTCGAGATTCTCGATGGTCCCTACAGCGATTTCAGCAATGTCAACGGCTTTGCCCAGGAATGCGCGCAGGCCCGCGATCTCGGCTTCGACGGCAAGACCCTGATCCATCCCGGCCAGATCGAGGCCTGCAACGCCATCTTCACCCCGCCCGCGGAGGAGGTCGCCCAGGCCCGCCGGATCATCACCGCCTTCGCTCTGCCTGAGAACGCCGGGCGCGGCGCGATCCGGCTCGACGGCCAGATGGTGGAGCGGCTGCACGCCGAGATGGCGAAGCGGACGATCGCCATCGCGGACGCGATCGCGGCGATCGCGGGGTGAGTTCCGATGCGCTTTCGCGCACCTTGATGCATCAAACTTGCTTCAGTGAGCTAGCGAAACCGGCTCGCCGCCCAGGCATGCAGGCTGCCGGGAACCGGCGCCTGGTTGCCGCGGTCCTTTGGCGAAATATGCAGACCGATAATGCCGGGATCCTCGATCAGCGCCGAATAATCCCGCTTCTCGAAAAACAAGTGGGGTTCGGCGTGCACGGCATAGAAGGATTTCCTGGGCAGCGCGGCGGTCGACGCGCCGACCCGGCGGGCGAGCGCGGTCAGCGCCGGCGGGCCAAAGATGGCGACCCTGATGTCGGCCAGCCGCTTCGATCCGCCGCGCCATTTGCGCCAGGCAAAGGCCAGGCGATGCCGTGCCCCCAGCCAGTCCGGGGTCAGTTCCGGCTGTGCCATGAGGTCTTCGAACGCGGTGACGATGCCATGGTCGGGCGGCAGATACAGCACCGAATTGCCCAATTGCCGCGGCCCTTCCCAGGCGAAAAAAGGCCGCTGCGGATCCAGCTCGACCGGCTTCAGCAGCAGCACGTCGGCATCGAGCCACAGGCCAGCCTGCCGGGCCATCAGCCGCATCCGGAAAAAATCCGAGAACTGCAGCGTGGTCCAGTCCCGCCAGGCGCCATCCGCCTCCGGTGGCCGCAGCCGTTCGGCGAAGGCCTGCGGCAGGATGGCCTCGGCCTCGGCGTTGGCGACGCCCTCGGGTAGTCCGGCGAGCCGCCCGAAGCTGAAGACGGTGACCCGATGACCGGCCGCAACCTGGGATCGCAGGCAGAGCTGCCGCAGCGCATCGAGCGGACCATGCCAGAAGGTGACGACATCCGGCCGCCTCCGCGTCACAGCCTGTGGCATGCGCCGTTAGATCATGCCCAGGCGCGCGCGGTCTTCGCCTTAGCCTCATAGGCGTCGATCGAGGCCTGCTTTTCCAGGGTCAGCCCGATATCGTCGAGACCGTTGAGCAGGCAGTGCTTGCGGTACGGGTCGATCTCGAATTTCACCGTGCCGCCATCCGGCCCACGAATTTCCTGGGCGGCCAGATCGATGGTCAGCGTCGCATTGGCGCCGCGTTCGGCATCGTCGAACAATTTGTCGAGATCGTCCTGGCTGACGCGGATCGGCAGAATGCCGTTCTTGAAGCAATTATTGTAGAAGATGTCGCCGAACGAAGTCGAGATCACGCAGCGGATGCCAAAATCCAGCAGCGCCCATGGTGCGTGTTCGCGGCTCGTGCCGCAGCCGAAATTGTCGCCGGCGACCAGGATCTTGGCGTTGCGATAGGCCGGCTTGTTGAGGATGAAATCCGGGTTCTCGCTGCCATCATCCTGATAGCGCTGTTCCGAGAACAGGCCTTTGCCGAGGCCGGTGCGCTTGATGGTCTTCAGATACTGCTTCGGGATCACCATGTCGGTATCGACATTGATGATCTTCAGCGGCGCGGCGACGCCTTCCAGCGTGGTGAATTTATCCATGATCGTCGTTCCGGGGTGAGAGATCGAAACCAAGCGTCTCCAGCATGCTTTATCGCGAACGCGACCGTCGTCAAAGGGTAAATCGGAACCTTAAGACAGGCTCAGTCAGAGGCCTCGATCGCCTCCATGTCGTCATCCGAAAGCCCGAAATGGTGGCCGATCTCATGGATCAGCACATGGCGGACCACCCGTCCCAGCGCCTCCTCATGTTCGGCCCAGTAATCCAGGATCGGCCGGCGATAGAGCCAGATCATGTTGGGCAATTGGGCGACGTCGCCATGACTGCGAAACGGCAGGCCGGTGCCCTGGAACAGGCCGAGCAGATCGAATTCGCTCTCCGCCTCCATCTCCTCCAGCACCTCATCGCTCGGAAAATCATCGACCCGGATCACCAGGTCCTCGCACAGCTCGCGAAACGCCGATGGCAGCAGGTCGAACATGTCGCGCGCCATCACTTCGATGTCGGCCAGCGAGGGTGCAGTCGCGGATGTCCACATGACCAGAGCTTAGCGATGTCTTGCGATCTTGCCTATGTTTTTGCGTCAAGCGGTTTTTACGCCAGGCCCCTGGTTGACGTCGGGTCGCCAATCGGAGACCGTGGTTCGGTAGTGGGTTGGGTAGCAGTCATGATGCGGATCAGAATGGCGACAAAAATGCTGGTTTTTGGCGGCCTATTGGCGTTGGCCGGGGCAGTTGCCGATGCGCAAACGCCGGCACCAGGCGCAGGGATCGCGCAGGCAGCGTCAGCGTCGGCCGACCAGCAGACGCGGCGAACCTATCGACCGCCGGTTCGGCTGCGCGTCTATCCGAGCTACCGGTCGGAATCCGATGGGGTCTCACCGAGGTATTTTCCGGGTCCGAATGCGGTTCGCTCCTGCAGCGTCAGATACGTTCAGGAATTCCGGCCGAGCGGCACGGTGATCACGCCTCATATGAGCTGCTCCTGGCGGGAAGGGTGACGTCGAAGGGTTGGAGTTTAACGCGAGTGGCGCCGAGCGGCGCCGATCAGTCCGCAGAGGATCAGGATTGCGCATGTTCCATAGACGACGATGGACATCGCCAGCTGGGTGAAGTGGCTCGCGGTTCCCTCGCCGCCGCCTGGGCCCTGCGAGGCGACCGCCGAGTTGGCAAAGAAAACCGCGACCGCCACGATTGGGACGATCGCAAGGCGTACGATGGGATGATGTGGTTGGGAGGTTGTCATGATGATCTCCGTGCTCCCTGTTCTGAAGTTACGGAGCGCGGCCTCCGCGGTTTTGCAAACGCCACATGCAAATCTCGTCGCATGGGTCGTGCTAACATCGACGCTGACGGCCAGCGGCGATCCGGCCGCCGCTCAAGCTGCGACGCTGCAGCACCGTCGCGTCACGCTGGCCGAACCGCAACGCAGCATCGCGCCTCACAGCAGCCAAAGTTATCTCGATCGGCCCCAGAGCTATAAGCCGGTCCAGTTCGTTCCGTTCAACTATGGTTCGGATTTTTTTCCATCGTGGCGGCAAATCTTGCCGAAATTCTAAGATTCGCTTTGCTGCATTCAGGCCCTGTGCCACGCGTTCATGACGCATTCACCTCGTCTGTCCTAGGTTTCAGCTCGGATGCGGCCTGATACGATTTGAACCGAGGATATGCTGAACTGGTCTGAAAGTCAGTCGCTCACACCCAGGAGATTGCAAGCATGATCACGTTTTACGATCCCAGGCGCCACGTTCTGCGTTGCCTGGGTCTCGCGGTGGCCGCGGTGCTGGCGCTGTCGGCCGCACCTCCCCGCCATGCCGAGGCGCTGTCGCTGCTCAATCCCGCCGCGATCCCGGCCGCGACAAATCGTTCCGACGGGCCTGCGACCGAGGTTCGCTTCGGCGGCGGCGGTCATGGCGGCGGTGGCGGCTTCCACGGCGGCGGTGGTGGTGGCTTCCACGGTGGCGGCGGCTTTCATGGTGGCGGCGCGGCGTTTCACGGTGGTGGATTTCACGGCGGGGGATTCCACGGTGGTCCTGCCTTCTATCGCGGCGGGTATGGCGGCTATCACCATTTCCATCGGCGGTTCTACGTCGGGCCTGGCTATTATTATGGACCTTCGTACTATTATCCGCACCGCTGCCGGGTCGTCTGGACCCATTACGGTCCGCGCCGCGTCTGTCACTTCCACCATTGGCACCGCTGGCATCATTGGCACCACCGGCACCATCATCACTGGCGGGTCTATTAATAAGACGCGAACGCAAAGGCTGGCGTGAAGGCTGAATTCAATCAGGCGCCGTAGGGCGCCTGATTTGCATCCTTGACGCCTACCGCCACTCCCTGATGTCGACAAAATGCCCGGCGATCGCCGCCGCTGCCGCCATCGCCGGCGACACCAGATGGGTGCGGCCCTTGAAACCCTGGCGGCCTTCGAAATTGCGGTTCGAGGTCGAGGCGCAGCGCTCTTCCGGTGAAAGCTTGTCGGGATTCATCGCCAGGCACATCGAGCAGCCCGGCTCACGCCAGTCGAAGCCGGCGGCAATGAAGATCTTGTCGAGGCCCTCGGCTTCGGCCTGTTCCTTGACGAGGCCGGAGCCCGGCACGATCATGGCGTTGACATTGGCGTTGACGGTCTTGCCCTGGGCCACCTTGGCGGCGGCGCGCAGATCCTCGATCCGGCCGTTGGTGCAGGAGCCGATGAAGACGCGGTCGAGCTTGATGTCGGTGATCCGAGTGCCCGCTTTCAGTCCCATGTAATTCAGCGCGCGGTGCTTGGACAGGCGCTTGGCCTCGTCTGCGATCCGCTCGGGATCAGGCACCAGGCCTGAGATCGAGACCACGTCCTCGGGCGAGGTGCCCCAGGTCACGATCGGCGGCAGTTGGGCGGCGTCGAGCCGGATCTCGTGGTCGAAATGCGCGCCGTCGTCGGAGCGCAGGGTTTCCCAATAGCGCATCGCGGCGTCCCATAGTTCGCCCTTCGGCGCTTTCGGCCGATCCTTCAAAAATGCAAACGCCTTTTCATCCGGCGCCACCAGGCCGGCGCGGGCGCCGCCCTCGATCGACATGTTACAGACCGTCATGCGGCCTTCCATGCTCAGCGCGCGGATCGCGTCGCCGGCATATTCCAGCACATAGCCGGTGCCGCCGGCGGTACCGATCTCGCCGATGATCGCCAGGATGATGTCCTTGCCGGTGACGCCGTCGGGCAATTGCCCGTCGACCACGACGCGCATGTTCTTGGCCTTTTTCTGGATCAGGGTCTGCGTCGCCAGTACGTGTTCGACTTCTGAGGTGCCGATGCCGTGCGCCAGCGCGCCGAACGCGCCATGGGTCGAGGTATGGCTGTCACCGCAGACAATGGTGGTGCCGGGCAAGGTAAAACCCTGCTCGGGGCCGATGACATGAACGATGCCCTGGCGCTTGTCGAATTCGTTGTAATATTCGATGCCGAATTCGCGCGCGTTCTCCGCCATCACCCGCATCTGCTCGATGCTTTCGGGATCCGGATTGGGCTTGGAGCGATCGGTGGTCGGGATGTTGTGATCGACAACGGCCAGCGTCTTCTCCGGCGCGCGGACCTTGCGCCCGGCGGCGCGCAGTCCCTCGAAGGCCTGCGGCGAGGTGACCTCGTGCACCAGATGGCGGTCGATATATAGCAGACAGGTGCCGTCTGAGGCCTCGTGAACCAGATGATCGTTCCAGATTTTGTCGTACAGCGTGGTGGAGTTGGACATCAGCGTGAGCCCTTTGAAAACAACGTAAGCCAGGGTAAGCGCGGAACAAGCGCCATGCAAAAAAGCTCAGGCCGCGCGCGCGAGCCCCGAAGCTGTGAAGCGCCCGAAAAATCGGCCGGGCAGCCGAGCGCGATCGTCGATCACGATCCGTGCGGCGAGTTGGCACGCGAAGCGGGTCTGTTGTGAGGCCATGCGGCTTTCTAGCACAATGGCGGCAGCGGCGACAATCGATCGCCGCGGCGGATTGGTGTTTCGGAGATCGCCATCCCGCAACAAAAAAGCGCGGGGTTGTCACCCCGCGCTTTCGTCACGTCCCCGGGGCGGGCGCTTGTCGGAAGACTACTCGGCGGCCTGCGGGCGGTCCTGCTTCTTTTCGACGATGCGGGCCGACTTGCCGCGCAGATTGCGCAGGTAATAGAGCTTAGCGCGCCGCACCTTGCCGCGCCGCACCACGGTGATCGAATCGATCATCGGCGACATCACCGGGAAGACGCGCTCGACGCCTTCGCCATAGGAGATCTTGCGCACCGTGAAGCTCTCATTGAGGCCGCCACCGGAACGGCCGATGCAGACGCCTTCATAGGCCTGCACCCGCGAGCGCTCGCCTTCGACCACCTTGACGTTGACGATCACGGTATCGCCGGGCCCGAATTCCGGAATGGTCTTGCCGGCGGACAGTTTTTCGAATTGCTCTTTTTCGAGCGTCTGAATGAGGTTCATTGCAATCTCCATCGTCGGCGCGCCCAGCCATTGCTGAGGGCTGCGCGGACGTCCAGCTATCCTGCCATTGCGCGGATTTGGCGCTGCTATACGGCAAAGGCCGCCGCTTGTCACCCGTCTGTCGTGCGTTTTGGCGGTTTTTGACCCGACCAGGCCGCCAACAGGTCCGGCCGCCGGGCCCGGGTCAGGGCGCAGGCCTCGGCCTGCCGCCAAGCGGCCACCTTGGCATGATCGCCTGAAAGCAGGGTTTCCGGGATCGGCTGACCCTCAAACAGCTGCGGCCTTGTATAGTGAGGGTATTCAAGTAGGCCGTGCGAAAAGCTTTCGTCGGCACCGGAGAGCAGCTTTCCCATTACGCCGGGTAACAGCCGGACGCAGGCATCGATCAAGGCCAGCGCCGCGATCTCACCGCCCGACAGCACATAATCGCCGATCGAGATTTCCTCGAGGCGGCGCGCGTCGATCACCCGCTGGTCGACGCCCTCGAAGCGGCCGCAGACGATCAGGGGGCCGGGTCCGGCGGCGAGTTCCCGGACGATCGCCTGGGTCAAGGGACGGCCGCGCGGGCTCATCAACAGCCGCGGCCGCTCCGGGGGCACAGCAGCGGCATCGATCGCCGCGGCCAGCACGTCGGCGCGCAGCACCATGCCGGGACCGCCGCCGGCCGGGGTATCATCGACGCTGCGATGGCGGTCGGTGGCCGAGGCGCGGATATCCCGCGCCTCCAGCGCCCACAGCCCTGAGGCCAGCGCCTTGCCGGCGAGGCTGAGGCCGAGCGGCCCGGGGAACATCTCCGGAAACAGCGTCAGGATGGTGGCCCGCCAGGCGCTGCTCGCGGCGGCCATCTCAGGCCCCGGCGTCGACGGGATCATCTCCCGCGATCTCGTCCGGCAACTCGATCACGACGCGTCCGCTGGCGAGATCGACGGTCGGCACCACCGCGTTGGTGAACGGCAACAGCAGGGTCGCGCCCTCAGGCGGGGCGATCTCGATGATGTCGCCGGCGCCGAAATTATGCAGCGCGATGATGCGGCCGAGCGGCGCGCTGGCGGCATCGACCGCCTCAAGCCCGATCAGGTCGGCATGGTAGTACTCGTCGTCGCTGGTTGCAGGCAATTGATCGCGCCCGACATAGAGCTCGACGCCATTCAGCCGTTCGGCGTCCTCGCGGCTTTTGATGCCTTTCAATAGCGCCACCAGATGGGTCTTGGCCTCGCGGGCGCTTGTCACCTCGAAGCTGCGTGCGCCGTCCTTGGTGGCGAGCGGTCCGTAGCGCATCACCGCCAGCGGGTCCTCGGTGAAGGTCCACAGCCTGACCTCGCCACGGATGCCGTGCGCGGCGCCGATCCGGGCAACGCAAATGCGCGAGGGCGGTGTCAACGGCGCTCCCTTACGCCTTAAGCCTTGGCGGCGGCTTCGGCCCGCGCCTTGCGCTCCTTGCGCGGGATCGCCCGTTCCGGATTGTTGCGGGCGGCCCGCTTGGCGACGCCGGCGGTGTCGAGGAAGCGCGAGACGCGGTCGGACGGTTGCGCACCCTTGGCGAGCCAGGCCTTGACCTTGTCCATGTCGAGCTTCAGCCGGGCGTCATTGTCCTTGGGCAGCAGCGGGTTGAAATGGCCGAGCCGTTCGATGAACCGGCCATCCCTGGGAAAGCGCGAATCGGCGACGACGACATGATAGACCGGGCGCTTCTTGGTGCCGGCGCGGGCAAGGCGAATGACGACTGACATTTAGTTCTCCTGGTAATGGGATTTAATTGGGCAGATGATATTGTTTGCTGTCATTGCGAGGAGCGAAGCGACGAAGCAATCCATGCTCCGTGATCGCAGGCTGGATTGCTCCGCTGCGCTCGCCATGACGGCTCGCCATGACGGCGCGGTCACTTCTTCTTCCCCAGTCCGGGGAAACCGCCGAGGCCGGGCAGCGTCGGCTTGCCGCTGAGGCCGGTCAGACCCGGCAGGTTCGGCAATCCCTGCCGCAAGCCCGCAGGCAGTTCCTTCGGCAGGCCGCCGGGACCGGCGCCGCCGGGCATTTTTTCCGCCATCGCCTTGAGCTGGTCGGGCGACGGCATGCCGCCGCCAAAGCCCATCGCCTGGGCGATCCCGGCCAACGGGCCGCGCTTGCCCGATCCCATCGCCTTCATCATGTCGGCCATGTTGCGATGCATCTTCAGGAGCTTGTTGACGTCCTCGACCTTGACGCCGGCGCCTGAAGCAACCCGCTTCTTGCGGCTGGCCTTGAGCAAATCGGGGCTCTTGCGTTCCGCCCGCGTCATCGAATCGATCACCGCGACCTGGCGCTTGATGACCTTGTCGTCGAGCCCGGCATTGGCGATCTGGTTCTTCATCTTGGCGATACCGGGCATCATGCCCATCAGCCCGCTGATGCCGCCCATATTGGCCATCTGCAGCAACTGCTCGCGCATGTCGGTGAGATCGAACTGGCCCTTGCGCATCCGCTCGGCGGTGCGCGCGGCCTTTTCCGCGTCGATATTGGCGGCGGCCTTCTCGACCAGCGACACCACGTCGCCCATGCCGAGAATCCGCCCCGCAATCCGGCTCGGGTGAAAATCCTCCAGAGCGTCGGTCTTTTCGCCGGTGCCGATCAGCTTGATCGGCTTGCCGGTGACCGAGCGCATCGACAGCGCGGCGCCGCCACGGCCATCGCCATCGACCCTGGTCAGCACGATGCCGGTGAGGCCGACGCGCTGGTCGAAGGCGCGCGCCAGATTGACCGCGTCCTGGCCGGTCAAGGCGTCGGCGACCAACAGCACTTCATGCGGATTGACCGAGCTTTTGATCTCGGCGGCCTCGCTCATCATCTCCTCGTCGAGCGTGGTGCGGCCGGCGGTATCGAGCAGCACCACGTCGTAGCCGCCGAGCTTGCCGGCTTCCATTGCGCGTTTGGCAATCTGTGCCGGCTTCTGGCCGGCGACAATCGGCAGCGTCTGGATCTCGAGATCGCGGCCGAGCACCGCGAGCTGCTCCATCGCCGCCGGGCGGTAGATGTCGAGCGAGGCCATCAGCACCTTGCGCTTGTCGCGCTGGGTCAGCCGCCGCGCCAGCTTCGCCGTCGTGGTGGTCTTGCCGGAGCCCTGCAGGCCGACCATCATGATCGCCACCGGCGGCACCGCGTTGAGGTCGATGGTCTGGCCGTCGGCGCCGAGCGTGGCAATCAGTTCGTCATGGACGATCTTGACCACCATCTGGCCGGGAGTCACCGACTTGACCACGGTGGCGCCGATCGCCTGCTCGCGGACCTTTTCGGTGAAGCTGCGGACCACATCGAGCGAGACGTCGGCCTCCAGCAGCGCCCGCCGCACCTCGCGCATCGCGGCATCGACATCGGCCTCGGTCAGCGCGCCGCGCCGCGTCAGCCGATCGAGAATGCCACCGAGCTTTTCCGACAGATTGTCGAACACGATTGTCTTCCTTAAGCGTCGAAACGATCTTCCAAAACAATTTTACGCCCGAGGGCGCATTGCGCTGTCGGACGTTGACCTCCGGCCTCCGGGGCCGGGCGGCGGATCGAAAAGAGCATCTTTCCGAGAATTGCTGCGCGTTTAAGCCCGGCAACCGGAAAAAGTCAAGAAAAGCGAGACTGACGGTCATCTGAAGGGCGTCGTCGGGACATCGCAACGGCAGGCTGGCCCCTTGCCCCGGCGGGCATTTTAGGGCCAATCGGGCGGCTGAAACATCCGCCGCCCAGCGGGTTCCGGGGTCGCCTTTCTGGCGACGCCGCCGGTCCCCTTGTCCGGTCGGTCTGGATTATCAGCATGAAAACCTACTCCGGCCCGCTTTCCGATCATTTCGACGGCACGCGATTTTATGATCCCGAGGGCACCGAGCTCAAAAGCTTCGGGCAATTCCTGAAATGGCGGCTGACGCCGGGACGGCATCGCTGGCCGGATCGGGTGCCGAGCCCGTATTCAGATACCCCGCCACGGCGCGTGCCAGAAGACCGGATCCGGTTCTGCTTCGTCGGTCATGCCAGCTGGCTGATCCAGACCGCCGAACGCAACATCCTGGTCGATCCGATCTGGTCGGAACGCGCCTCGCCGGTCAGCTTTGTCGGGCCCAAGCGCGTCAACGACCCCGGCATCGCCTTCGACGCCCTGCCGCCGATCGATACGGTGCTGGTGTCGCATGGCCATTATGATCATTTCGATAGGCCGACGCTGTCGCGTCTGGCGGCGAAATTCTCGCCGCGCGTGATCACCCCGATTGGCAACGATCTGGCGATGAAACATGCCGACGCCAGGATCCGGGCCGAGGGTTTTGACTGGGATCAGCGCGTCGAACTCGGCTCGGGTCTTGCGGTGACGCTGGTGCGCACCCGGCACTGGTCGGCGCGCGGGCCGTTCGACCGCAACAAGACGCTGTGGGCGAGCTTCGTGCTGGAGACGCCGGCCGGCAAGCTCTATCTGGTCGGCGATTCCGGCTATGGCGGCGGCCGGCTGTTTCGTCGCGTCCGCGACCAGCATGGGCCGTTGCGGCTGGCGATCCTGCCGATCGGCGCCTACGAGCCGCGCTGGTTTCTCCGCGACCAGCACATGGACCCGGAGGAAGCCGTCCAGGCGCTGCTCGATTGCGGCGCCGAGCAGGCGCTCGCCAGCCATCACGGCACCTTTCAGCTGACGGATGAGGCGGTCGATGCCCCGGTCGAGGCCTTGCAGGCGGCGCTGGAGGCGGCACGGCTGCCGCCTGACCGGTTTGTCGCGCTCAGGCCAGGTCAGGTATTTGAGCTCTGACCGCTATTCGCAGCCGCTACTGCCCTGCCGGCTTGATCGCCCAGGCGACGCTGACCGTGACCTGGAGGGTCTGTTCGCCCTGGGCGACCGGAACCGGCGTGCCCGCTGTCATGGGCAGCGCCATCCGGCGCATCAGCAGCCCGGGTTGGCTCGGCGCACCGATCTCCGAAATGCTGAGCGGCGCGCCGATCGTGACGCCCGCGGCCTTGGCGTAAATTTCGGCCTTGCGGCGTGCATCGGCGACCGCCTCGGCGCGGGCGTCGTCTAACCGCTTCGAGGCGTTCGACACCATGAAGTTGATGGCGCCGATCTCGGTCGCGCCGGCCGCCACCAGGAAATCGATACTGCTGGCAACCTTGGCGATGTCGCGCAACCGCACCACGACCTGGTTGCTGGCCCGATAGCCGATGATGACCGCGGGCTTGGACTGGTTCTGGTTCTGATTGTAGCGCGGCTGCAAAGAGATTCGCGAGGTCTGGATATCCTTGTCGTCGACCTCGGCCGCCTTCAGCGCCAGCAGCAGCTTGCCCATGGTGGCGTTGTTGGCCTCGGAGGCATCGCGCGCGGTCGCGGCCTCCGTCGTCACCCCGGCCTCGATCTGCGCCTGGTCCGGCGGCACCTCGATGGTGGCCTCGCCGCTCACCGAGATCGAAGGCGGCGGGGCGGTTTGCGCCAGCGAAGGCGCCACGGGGATCAGCAGGGCCGTGGCGAGAAGCGCGATGGCGAGCCGCTGGCCAGCTTCTGGTCGCCTCATTTCAGCGGCACATAGACGTTGATGACGAGCTTGTCCTCGGCGGTCTTCAGCGGATCGGTGATGTATTCCTCGACGAATGTGTCCTTCGCCTCGAGCTTCTTTTCATCCAGGTGATTGGTGATCGCCTCATAGGTGCTGTCCATGTTGTCGTAGGACCCGCGATGGACGAATTTCAGCGCCTTGCCCTCGGGTGATGTGCCGACGCTCATGTCCTTGGCGAGGTTCTTCGGCTCTTGCTCGACCGGAATTTCCGCCAGATAGGTAAAGCCGCTGTCATCGGTGGAGGTATAGACGATCATCGCATTGCCCGCGGGCTTGATGCCCTGCTTGTCGAGCAGCGCCGACAGCGTCTTGAACGAGTCCATCAAGGTCTCGAACGCCGCATCCCAGGTCGCACCGCCCTTGCGGATGACCACCGTTTTCGGTGCCAGCGAAATCTCCTCTCCGAAGGGGTCGGCGGTCTGCACCGCCGCCGGCATCTCCGGGGCAGCGGGTGGGCTTGCGGGCGTGACCGCAGGACCCGCGGCAGCCGGCGGACTCGCGGGCGGAGCGGGGGCCGGCGTCGCCGCGGGCGCCGCGGCCGGCTGTGATTGCGCCCACCCGGCAGTCGAGCCCAGCGTAACCGTGATCGCCGGGAGCAGCGCGGCCATGGCGAGGCGGAAGCAACGGATCCGTTTCATCAGGGTATACTCCATGGCCTATGGGAATGGCGGTAGAAGGCGATATCGCTTCGCCCGCCGGTCTCGGGTCGTCCGGCAAGCCAATGTATTCTAACATGCAAGCCCCGCTTTCGTCCCATGACAGATACTTCATTTGCCGGTCTGAGATGACGTCGCTTTGAAACACTGGCCAATCCCTGGGTCTTCGCCCTATAAGGTCCGCGATCCCCGCGGGTGCGCAGCCACGTTGCCATCTGGCGCTTGAGCGATTCCGTACTATTCTGAAAAAGCGTAGTATGATCAGAAATTTATCAGGGTTCGACAGGTCCGATGAGCGCGCTCGCCAACCATGCGTTTGCCAAGATGAACGGGATCGGCAATGAAATCGTCGTGGTTGATCTGCGCGACAGCGGCAACGGCGTCAGTGCCGCCGAAGCGCGCGCGGTCGCAGCACCCCGGGGCGTGCCGTACGACCAGTTGATGGTGCTGCAGCCGCCGCGCCTGCCGGGCACCGACGCCTTCATCCGGATCTATAATAATGACGGTTCGGAAGCCGCCGCCTGCGGCAACGGCATGCGCTGCGTGGCGCGCCGCTGGTTCGAAGCGACCGGCAAGGCCGCTGCCACCTTCGAGACCAAGGCCGGGCTATTGAATTGCTGGCGGGGTCCGTCGGAGGAGTCATACACGGTCGACATGGGGGCGCCGAAATTCGGCTGGCAGGACATCCCGCTGGCGGAGGAATTTCGCGACACCCGCCGGATCGAATTGCAGATCGGGCCGATCGACGCGCCGGTGTTGCACACGCCGTCGGTGGTGTCGATGGGCAATCCGCACGCCATCTTCTGGGTCGATGACGTCACCGCCCACGATCTCGGCCGCTTCGGGCCGTTATTGGAAAATCACCCCATATTTCCCGAGCGCGCCAATATCACGCTCGCCCAGGTGGTGGATCGCGAGCATATCACGATGCGCACCTGGGAGCGCGGCGCCGGATTGACCAAGGCCTGCGGCTCGGCGGCCTGCGCCACCGCGGTGGCCGCGGTGCGGCTCAGGCGCACCGCGCGCCAGGTCACCATGGCGCTGCCGGGCGGCGAATTGCTGATCGAGTGGCGCGAGCGCGACGATCATGTGCTGATGACGGGGACGGCGAGTTTCGACTATGAAGGCCGGTTCGATCCGGCGCTGTTTGCGTCGCTGGCCCAGGGATGAGCGTTGAAATCCTCACCTTCGGCTGCCGCCTCAATGCCTTCGAATCCGAGGTGATCGCGCTCAAGGCGGAAAGCGCCGGGCTCCGCGACACCGTCGTCATCAACAGCTGCGCGGTCACCAAGGAGGCGGTGGCGCAGGCGCGGCAGGCGATCCGGCGGCTGAAGCGCGAGCGGCCGGAACGGCGCGTCGTAGTGACCGGCTGCGCGGCGCAGATTGAGTCCGCGACGTTTGCCGACATGGCCGAGGTCGATCGTATCATCGGCAATGACGACAAGCTGCGAGCTGAGGCCTGGCGCGCGACCAGCGCGGCGCTCAACGCGGGCCGCGGCATCGCGGCCAGTGCCAAGATCGCGGTCGGCGATATCATGGCGGTCCGGGCGCTGTCGCCGCAGCTCTTGCCAGGCTTCCAGAACGGCCTGCCGCGGGCCTTTGTGCAGGTGCAGAACGGCTGCGACCATCGCTGCACCTTCTGTGTCATCCCCTTTGGCCGCGGGCCGTCGCGTTCGCTGCCAATGGCTTCGGTGGTCGACCAGGTCCGCGCGCTGGTCGGGCACGGCCATGCCGAGATCGTGCTGACCGGCGTCGATCTGACCAGCTATGGCGGCGATTTGCCGAACGCGCCGAAGCTTGGCCTTCTGGCCAAAGAGATTCTGCGGCAGGTGCCGGAACTACGGCGGTTACGGATTTCGTCGGTGGATTCGATCGAGGTCGACCGCGACCTGCTCGACGTCATCGCCGACGACGCCAGGCTGATGCCGCATCTGCATCTGTCGCTGCAATCCGGCTGCGACCTGATCCTGAAGCGCATGAAGCGCCGGCATTCGCGCCAGCAGGCGATCGACTTCTGCACGCATTTGCAACAGCTGCGGCCTGACATCGCACTCGGCGCCGACCTGATCGCCGGCTTTCCGACCGAGAGCGAGGAGATGTTCATGCGCTCCGAACAATTGGTGGAAGAATGCGGCCTCACATTGCTGCATGTCTTCCCCTATTCCCCCCGTCCGGGGACGCCGGCGGCGCGGATGCCGCAGCTTAACGGGGATGTCATCCGCGAGCGCGCGCGCCGGCTGCGTGCGGCCGGCGAAGTGGCGCTGCGGCGGCGGCTGGACCGCGAGATCGGCCGGACGCGCGACATCCTGATCGAAAGCAAGAGCCAGGGCCGGACCGAACATTTCCTGCCGGTCGCGATCGATGGCGCGCGGCCTGGCGCGGTACAAAGGCTTCGCATCGGTGGTCACCGGGCCGGGCGGCTGACGGTCTGAGCTCGGCTATTGCCCGTTCCAGCCGCAGGCTCTGAGACGCTCGAGCAGATGCGGCGGCACCGGGGCTGTCACCCGGATCGGGTCCTTGTTGCGGGAGATCGGAATCACGATCTCGCGGGCATGCAGATGCAGCCGGGGTTCGCCGAACCGCGGGCCATGGCCATAGATGTTGTCGCCGACAATTGGCCAGCCGGACGCAGCTGTGTGCACGCGCAATTGGTGGGTGCGGCCGGTCAAGGGCTCGAGCGCCAGCCAGCAGAGGCCATCGCCGCGCCCGAGCACGGTCCAGCGGGTCAACGCCGGCTGGCCGCCCGGATCGGGCTTCTGCCACCAGCCGCGCTCGGCGTTGAGGCGTCCGAGCGGCAGGTCGATCAGGCCTGCCGGCTCCGCCGGGCCGCCTTCGACCACGGCCCAATAGGTCTTGGCAATCCGGCCATGCTTGAACAACAGGCCGAGCGAGGCAGTGGCCTTGCGGTGGCGGCCGAGCACCAGGCAGCCCGAGGTATCGCGGTCCAGCCGGTGTGCCAGCACCGGCGGTCGCGGCAGGCCGTAGCGCAGCGCGTCGAAGGCGGATTCCAGGTTGGCGCCGCCTTTGGGACCGCGGTGCACCGGCAGGCCGGCCGGCTTGTCGATCACCAGCATCAGGCCGTCGCGGTGCAGCACGCGGGCCTGGATTTCGTCGGCGGTTAATTCCGCGACCTCGATCGACCGGTCAAGACTTTCGCTCATGGCGCGAAACCGCTAACACACCCTCCGCATGAACGAAACCTCTCCGGATACGCCCAAGCTGAGCTGGTGGCGACGGCTCGCCTCCGGCCTCAAGCGCACCTCCAGTTCGCTTGGGACCGCGGTGGCCGATCTCGTCACCAAGCGCAAGCTCGATGCCGCGATGCTCGAGGACATCGAGGATGTGCTGCTGCGCGCCGATCTCGGCACCGAAGTGGCGGCGCGGATCGCGGCCGCCGTCGGTGTTGGCCGCTATGACAAGTCGATCACCGCCGATGACGTCAAGGCGGTGGTGGCGAGCGAAGTCGAAAAGGTGCTGGCGCCGGTGGCCCGGCCGCTGCTGATCGAGGAACGCCACAAGCCGTTCGTCGTCCTGGTGGTCGGCGTCAACGGCTCCGGCAAGACGACGACCATCGGCAAGCTGGCCGCCAAGCTCGCCGCCGAAGGCCGCAAGGTGATGCTGGCGGCCGGGGATACCTTTCGCGCCGCCGCGATCGAGCAATTGAAGATCTGGGGCGAGCGCACCAACTCCCCTGTCATCGCCGGCGCCCAGGGCTCGGATTCGGCGAGCCTCGCCTTCACTGCCCTGACCGCGGCGCGCGAGCAGAGCCGCGATGTGCTGTTGATCGACACTGCGGGCCGGCTGCAGAACAAATCCGAGCTGATGAACGAATTGGAAAAGGTGGTTCGCGTCATCCGCAAGGTCGATGCCTCGGCGCCGCACGCCGTGCTGCTGGTGCTGGACGCCACCGTCGGACAAAACGCGCTGTCGCAGGTCGAGGCCTTTCATCGCACCGCGGGAGTCACGGGCCTCGTCATGACCAAGCTCGACGGCACCGCGCGCGGCGGCATCCTGGTGGCCTTGGCCGAAAAGCATAAACTGCCGGTGCACTTCATCGGCGTCGGCGAAGGCGTCGACGATCTGGCGCCGTTCACCGCGCGGGAGTTTGCCCAGGCGATCGCGGGGATCGAATAGTGATACGGTTCGATGAAACTTGTCGGTTGGATTACGGCGCGCTTGCACTCTCCCCGCAAGCGGCCGCAAGCGGGGAGAGGCGTGCGCCGCACGATCTGCAACCTCCAGCCCGCGTTCAACACGGCGATCAAAAGAGGGAGCGCAGCGGAGAAAGCCACTGTACACGCAGCGTATCTCAGGAAAAGCAAAGATCTCGACCGTGAATGGAATGATTACCTGATGGACAAGTCCGCGCCGCATCCGCTGTTCAAGCTCGCTACCGAACTTGGGCCCTTGGTCGTGTTTTTCTTTGCCAACGCCAAATTCAACCTGTTCGTCGCCACCGGCGCGTTCATGGTGGCGGTGGTGGCGGCAATGATCGCGTCCTACGCGGTGACGCGGCACGTCCCGATCATGGCGCTGGTCACCGGCATCATCGTCATCGTGTTCGGCACGCTGACTTTGGTGCTGCACGACGAGACCTTCATCAAGGTCAAGCCGACCATCATCTACGCGCTGTTCGCGGCAATACTCGGCGGCGGCCTGCTGTTTGGCCGATCCTTTATCGCCATCCTGTTCGATCAGGTATTCAACCTGACGCCGGAGGGCTGGCGCATCCTGACCGGGCGCTGGGCGGTGTTCTTTCTAGCGATGGCAATCCTGAATGAAATCGTCTGGCGCACCCAGAGCACCGATTTCTGGGTGGGCTTCAAGGCCTTCGGCGTGATCCCACTGACCATGGTGTTCGCCTTGCTGCAAATGCCATTGACAAAACGCTACCATCTGGCGCCGGCCTCGCTTGAGGCGAGCGAAGCCGAGGCGGGCGACGTGAGCCAAGGGTAGGCGCAGGGGAAGCGCGCGGGAGGGGATCGAGGAAATGTGCAAACCGTATCCCCGTCATTGCGAGGAGCCCTTGCGACGAAGCAATCCAGCTTTGGTGCGCGGTTTGAGGTGATACGTCGGCTCCAATGCTTTTCGCGATTGATGTGCCACAAGGAATTTCTGCGATGGCAAGGCAGACCGTCGATCTCGAACTAGAGCAGATCCGGGCCATTGTTCGCGATCTCGATCGTGTGCTCGACGCCCATGAAGATCCCCGCAGTCGCGAACCTGTCCTTGCCGGCTATGGCGCGATCGACCATGCGGCTCCGGATGAGGCGCTCCGGCTCTATGGCCTTTTTCACAGGCTTTCGATGTGGTGTTGGTTGACGCGCCATGGCGACACTTTGGATAGCTCGGCGGGACTGCTACGCGACTTGGACCAGATGAGCGGTTCCGGCTGTCAGGAATCATCATAGAGCCATTATCG
>Ga0302319_10009887_pt1 | contig 18259 bp, 16 predicted proteins | sample Bog_T0_2_FD_203319 | JGI IMG/M metagenome (GOLD analysis project Ga0302319, IMG submission 203319) | Peat permafrost microbial communities from Stordalen Mire near Abisko, Sweden - Bog_T0_2 | ecosystem: Environmental > Terrestrial > Soil > Wetlands > Peat | place: Sweden: Abisko, Stordalen Mire...
GGTACCGGCGCAGTTCACCAGCACATCGCAGCGCCGATAGCGCTCCTCGATCGCCTGGGCGAGGGATCGAAGGGCCTTGCTGTCGGTCACGGGTGCACTCAGGGCGCTGTGCCCGCTTCCGGGGAGCGCGGCCGCCAGTTGCTGCGCCGCTGCCGCGGAGCGGTTAAAGCCGACGACCACGGCAAAGCCCGCGCCGGCCAGAGACCGGCAGATCGCCGCACCGATGCCGCCCGCACCGCCGGTCACGACAGCGACCGGACTATCCGGTGGCATTGCTGACGACTTTTCCCTTGCCATAGCGGCGCACGCGCAAGTCCGCCTGCTCCTTATGGCCGGCAAATCCCTCCAATTCGCAGAGCCGCGAGCCGTAACTGCCGATCAATGCACTCGCCTGGTCGGTGGTCACGCGTTGGTAAGTGCAGGTTTTGATGAATTTTCCCACCCACAGTCCCCCGGTGTAGCGCGCCGCCCGCATGGTGGGCAGCGTGTGATTGGTGCCGATCACCTTGTCGCCGAAGGAAACATTGGTACGCGGCCCCAAGAACAGTGCGCCGTAGTTGGTCATGTGCTTGAGGAAATGATCCGGATCGCGCGTCAGCACCTGCACGTGCTCGGAGGCGATCCGATCGCCTTCTTGAACCAGTTCGTCGACCGTATCGACGAGAATGATTTCTCCGCAATTTTCCCAAGCTTTGCGCGCGACGTCCGCCGTCGGCAGCCATCCGAGCAGGGTCTCAATGGCGCGCGGTACTTCGTTGGCCAGCCGTGCCGAATTGGTCAGCAATACGGCGGGGCTTCCCGGCCCGTGTTCCGCCTGCCCGATGAGATCCACCGCCGCCATTTCGGCATCGCAGCTGTCATCGGCGATGATCAAGGTCTCGGTCGGTCCCGCCAGAAGATCGATGCCGACCCGGCCGAACAGTTGGCGCTTGGCTTCCGCCACGTAGGCGTTGCCTGGGCCGACGATCATGTCCACCGGTGCCACCTCGTCGGTTCCCAACGCCATGGCGCCGATGGCTTGCACGCCGCCGAAGGAGTAGATCTCGTCCGCGCCGCCCAAGTGCATGGCGGTGACGATGGCCGGATGCGGCTTGCCGCCGAACGGCGGTGCGCAGGAGATGATGCGCTTGACGCCCGCGGCCTTGGCTGTGACCACGCTCATGTGCGCCGAGGCCACCATGGGATAGCGGCCGCCCGGAATGTAGCAGCCGACGCTGTTGACGGGGACATTCTTGTGGCCGAGCACCACGCCCGGCAGCGTCTCGACCTCGAGGTCTTTGAGGCAATCGCGCTGTGCCAGCGCGAAGTTTCGAATCTGAGTTTGCGCAAACTTGATGTCATCGATGGTGGAGGACGGAATGCTGCGCACGCAATCGGCGATCTCATCCGAGGTCAAGCGGAACTTCGCGGGCGACCACTGATCGAACTTAAGTGAGAACTCGCGCACCGCCGCTGCGCCGCGCGCCGCGATGTCATTCAAAATTCCTTCCACCGTGTTGCGCACTTGAACGCTGTTCTCAGCCTTCACTTCAGCGCTCTGTCCGGTTTTTAGGCGACGAATCATGATTGCTCCTATTGAAAATGTTCGACCAGCGGCGGCGACCCGAAATACGGGCCGATGAGTGCTCGCCACTCCTTGAATCCCGGCGACTCGCGAAATCCCACCGTGTGGTCCTCGAGTGTTTGCCAGCGCACCAGCAGCGCATAGCGATTCGGCGTCTCGATCGAGCGCTTGAGCTCGTGCGACATATAGCCACGGCTCGCAGCCAAGAACTTGCTCGCGGCAGGAAACGCCGCTTCGAAGCGCGCTTCATCGCCGGAGCGGATGGTCAATTGCGCCACTTCGAGGATCATGTCGGGGCTCCATACTTCACATAGCGCTGATCGATGGCGCCGAATATCGAACGGTTCGCGGCATCGAACATGTCGATGCGGACGCGTTCGCCGAAGCGCAAGAAGGCCGTCTTGGCTGCGCCCTGATCCAAGGTTTCGATGGCGCGCCGCTCCGCGATGCAAGCCGAGCCCGCGCTTCGCGAGGCATTCGAGACCGTGCCCGAGCCCAAGATGGTGCCGGCGCGCAGCCGCCGCGAGTAGGCCGCATGCTCGATCAACCGGAAAAAATTGAACGTCATCTCGCTGCCGTTCGGGTGTCCGAACCACTCGCCGTTGCGTTGCACTTGCAAGGGCAGATGCACGCGCCCGTCGACCCAGGCGGCGCCCAACTCGTCCGGCGTCACCGCGACGGGCGAGAAGCTGGTCGTGGGTTTGGCCTGCACCCAGCCGAAGCCGGTCTTCATCTCGCGCGCCGCGTGCGCACGCAGGCTCACATCGTTGACCAGCATCAGGAGCTTGATGTGCGGTGCGATTTTCTCCTTCGGTGTGCCCATGGGAATTTCGTCGACGACCACCGCCACTTCGCCTTCGAAGTCCATGTTGTCCGCTTCGCTGGTCAATTCGACGTCATCGCGCGGTCCAATAAAATCGTCCGACGCGCCCTGGTACACCAGCGGATACTTGACATATTCGTTGGTGATTCCCATGTCGAAGGCGCTCTCCATGAGCGCGCCGTGGTTCGCGAACGTCGACCCATCGAGCCATTGATAGCAGCGCGGCAACGGCGCCATCGCGTGACTCGGGTCAAAAGCGAACGCGCCGGCGGCCGATCCCGCATTGAGCGCGTCCGAGCGGGCCTTAAGTGCCGCTTCGACCGAGGGCCAGCGTTCGATGGCATCGAGCAGCGTCGGTGCGATGTCATCCGCGTACAGCGCCTGGGCAAGATCGCGCGAGACCACGGCCAGACGGCCGTCACGGGTGGAGTTCTTAATCGTTGCAAGCTTCATTGATGAGTCCGTTGATTTAAGTTAGCGGCGGTTCCAATGCGCCATCGGGAGGCCGGCGACTGGCGCCTGGAAATAAGGAATCGTGGTTCCCATGAGGCTGCCCAAGTACACGGTCCTCAAGTCCGGGCCGCCGAAGGTAAGGCTGGCCATCCAGGGCGCAAGGGTTCCTTTGGTCGCGGCCATGATCTCCGGGGTCATGGTACCCGCGTAAAAATGCCGGTCATAGATTTCGCGCGCCTGCGCGTCGCAGTCATCGAGCAAGGTCAGCAATTGCCCTTCCGGGGTGAGCGCGACCAGCCGGTCGGTTTGCACGATGGTGATCCAGAGATTGCCGAAATCATCGAAGGCGAATCCGTCCGGAGTGCCGCCGAGATCGCTCGGCCCGAAGGTTTCTCGGTCGCTGAGTGTGCCGTCGCGGCTGGCCCGCAATCGAGAGATGCGGCGCGCATTCGATTCCACCACATACAGCCACTCCTCCCGCGCGTCGAATCGAATCTCATTGGTGCCGACGAACCCGTCGGCGACCATGCGGATGCCTTTGTCGTCGATCAGTCCGACATAGCCATCCGCCGCCTTCTCGTTGATCGAGCGCGTCCACGGCACCAAGCGCGTGGTCACGGTGAACCAGGTGCGGTCGCGCGAGTCGTTCAACACGAAATTGGTCTTGCCGAGCGGCCGCCCGTCGATTTCGGTGTACAGCGTGCGGGACGTGCCGTCGCGATGCATGATTTCGATGGCGTCGGTGCCGAAATTGGCGATCAGAAAATCGCCTTTGGCATTCATCGCGATGCCGTTCGGCAGGGTGGCGCCGCCCAGGATCAATGACGTCGGATTGCCGGCGTCGACGCCCCGGTGGCCGCTCTGCGCGATCAACTGCTGCGTGCCGTCGGCGCGAATGCGCATCACGCCGCCGCGGGCATCGGCGCTCCACAGCGTGCCGTCGCGCTCGGCAAGAATGCACTCCGGCCGCTGCAAGCCTGAGCCGATCGAGCGAATGACGGCCCGATCCACGGTCCAGCCGATGAGAGGATTGCGTTGCATATTATTGGATGGGTAAAAGAGCGCGCCGCACCAGCGTCGCAAGATCGCCGTCGTTGGCGAAGCCCGCCGCCTGCGCCGCCGGCGTCTTGAGCGGGGGATAGCGCCCGAAATTCGCTTCGAGGGCCGGGTTCGAGCCGTAAGTCACCCGGCCCAGCACGTCGTTCCCGTAGACCTCCGCAATCGCCGCCACGAGCTGCGTCATCGAGGTGCGCAGCGCCGGCAATGTCCACGCGCGCCTCGCAAGGCCGGCCGAGGACATGCGCGCCGCATGCAGAATGTTGTCGACCACGCGATGAACGGACATAAGCCAGGTGGTTGACTCCGCGGCCACCGGGCAGGCGTAGGAACGCCCTGCCGCCAATTCCTGGATGATGTCGCTCAAGAAAGCCGACATCTGGCCGGTACGCTGCGGCGGCCGTGCGACGATTCCCGGCAGTCGAATCGAGCGTGAATCCAGCCACCCACGGCGCGAGAAGTCGTCCAGCAAAATTTCGCCGATCAGTTTCTGAGCCCCATAAGTCAACCGCGGGTGCAGCGGAGTCGTATCGTCGACCAGCGCCGGCAAGGGTGCGCCCAAGACGGCGATGGAGCTCGCGAACACCACCGTCACCGGCTTCGCCGTTGCGAGCGCCTGGGCACGCGCCGCCTCGAGTAAATTCGTGGTCGCGTCCAAATTCACCTGACGCGACAATTCGTAGTTTTGTTCCGCCATGCCGCCCGGAATGCTGGCGAGATGAAACAACACATCGACCGGCGCATCGAAAGCACGCGCCACGAGGGTGGGGTCCGCAATGCTGCCTGGCAGCCTTCGCACCCGGGCGAGCTCAGGTCCCTCGAAACCGAGGTCGAGCAGGGTGAGGCATCCTGCAGCGCCCAAGCCGCCCGCTACCGCCGCCTCGCCGAGCAGTCGGTGCGTTAACGCCTTGCCGATGAAGCCGTTGGCGCCTGTGATTACGAGATTCATTGCTCCCCGCGCGATGCGTGTTTTGCACATGATGGAGGTATCGGATTCGGGAAGGAAATCGATCCTTTCGATGCCCGCCATCACGTTCAGCCATGCGGAAACACGCCTGTTCTCGCCCGAAGAGTACAATCAATCGTCATGCGCTACCACAAGCTCGACCTCAATTTATTGACTGCGCTCAAGGCCTTACTGGCGGAGAAAAACGTCACCCGGGCAGGCGAGGTCGTGCACGTCACGCAATCGGCGATGAGCGGCATTCTCGCCCGCCTGCGCGATTACTTCGGCGATCCCTTGATCGTGCAAGTGGGGCGCAGAATGGAATTGACCTCGCTGGCGGAAAGCCTGGTCGAACCGGTCAACGACGTGCTGCTTCGCATCGACGCGACCATCGCCACCCGGCCGGAATTCAACCCGCAGAGCACACGCCGGCATTTCTCGGTGGTCGCCTCGGATTATTCGATTAACGTGCTGCTGCTCGATGTGCTGCGGCGCGTCCATCGCGAGGCCCCGGGCATGTCCCTGGAATTTCGCACGCCGAGCGAAAGTGCCGCCGCGGAACTCGAAGCCGGCGAAGTGGATTTCATCGTCAATCCGGAAAGCCAGAACTCAGCGGTGCAGTCGGGCGCCATTTTGTTCGAGGATTCCTACGCCATTGTGGTGGATGTCGACAACGAGATCGGCGATTCGATTTCTCTGGAGCAGTATTTGGCGTCGCGCCACGTCGCCTTTCAAAGCGGCAGACACGGGTTGCCGCAGTTCGAAACCTGGATGGCGAACCGTCACAGCGAGGAGCGGCGGGTGGAAGTGGTCGCGCACAGCTTCTACCTGTTGCCGCAAATGGTCGTCGGCACGTCCCGACTCGCCACCATGCACACCCGACTCGCGCGACAAATTGCCGGCAGTCTCCCGGTTCGGCTGGTGAAACCGGCGTTCGAGATTCCGCGCCTGGTCGAGATGTTGCAATGGCATAAGTATCGCGACCTCGATCCGGGGAGCATGTGGTTGCGCGACGTAATCCTGGAACGCGCCCGCAGTTTGCCGTCCTTGACCGAGATCGAACTTAACTAAAGACGGTCTTTGACTGTGTTGATGCCGACCAGCCCGCATTCCTCGTCCTTGCTGCTGGGTTCTGCGCCGCTGACGCCGATTGCACCCACGATCTGATCGCCCGCCATAAGCAGCATGCCGCCGGCAAAGCTCAGAAGATTGGTATCGGCCCTTATCTTGGCAGCGACGTTCGCGTCGGTTTTGCTCAAACTACCCACCTGAGAGGTCGGCATTTTGAAGGTGAGCGCGGTGTAGGCCTTGCGAAACGCGGTGTACGCATGCGAACCCGCCGTGCCATCGGCAACGTAATACAGCTTGGGCGCGCCGGAAGCATCGATCACGCTCACCCCGACTCGATAACCCTTGCAGGCTGCAACGCTCGCTTGGGCCGCCTCCAGCGCCAGGGCGATCGGCGGCGCCTTCGCCAACGGCGGTTCCGGCGGGCGCGGCGGCAAGGGCCCGGGTGGAAGCGGCAAACCATCGAATGGCCTGCCGCGGTCTCCGGGAAATCCGGAACCTTGGGATCCAGCGGCGGCGCATGTGGCCAGCAAGACGACGCCGAATATCAAGCGCTTCACAGTTGCAAATTCTCCCCCGCCGATGACGCGCGATCACAATACGATGCGGCGCCAAGTGCAGTACAACCGTTTGTCGCGATTCCAACCATTCATAATTGCGATGCGTGCCGGCAGGTATTTGCCGTGATCTTGGCGTTACACTGACGCTGCGGAACATGGGGGTGTCAGGTGGCGGCGGTCGGCAAGATTCTCATCGTCGGGGGCAGCGTCGCCGGCATGTCCTGCGGCATTCAAATGCGCAAGCTTGGCATCGATGTCGACTTGATCGACATCGATCCGACGTGGCGAATGCTCGGCGCGGGCATCACCATCACGGGTCCGACGCTGCGTGCCTTGGCGAGCGTGGGTGTGCTTGAGCAAGTGGTCGCCGAGGGAGCGACTTGGAACGATGCGCGGATTCACGACAAGTCCGGAAAAGTTCTGGAAAGCGTCTCGTTCCCGACGCTCGGGGCAGGCCTGCCGGCGGTCGGCGGCGTGATGCGGCCGGTGCTGCACCGGATTCTCGCGGCGCGCACGCGCGCTGACGGCGTCAACGTCCGCCTCGGCGTATCGGTCGCCGAATTTCGCGACCACGGCGATGAAGTCGGGGTCGTATTCAGCGACGGGCAGTGCGGCCGCTATGATTTGGTGGTCGGCGCCGACGGCATTTTTTCCAAGACGCGCTCGCAGATATTTCCCGACGCGGCGAAACCGATATTCACCGGCCAGGTCATCTATCGCCTGCTCGCCGAACGACCGGCGGGATTCGACCGCAGTTATTTTTATATGGGCGAGGATTACAAAGTCGGATTCAGTCCCGTCTCGCCGACCCACATGTACATGTTCCTGCTGCATCCCGCCGCCAGCAATCCCTGGATTGAACCGAAGGATCAGCCGCAGAGATTATACGAGGCGATGGAAGGGTTCGGCGGCATCGTGCCGGCCATCCGCAACACCGTGCGCACCACCAATGCGTCCAGCGTCAATTACCGACCGCTCGAAGTGCTGCTGCATCCTGCACCGTGGTATCGCGGCCACATCGTGCTGATCGGCGATGCAGCGCACGCCACCACTCCGCACCTCGCCTCCGGTGCCGGCATGGCCATCGAGGATGGGATCGTGCTCGCCGACGAGGTTGAGTCGTCGGCTTCGTTGCAGGAAGCCCTGCAGCGCTTCATGGCGCGCCGCTTCGAGCGTTGCCGCAAAGTCATCGACAATTCGGTGAAGCTCGGTCAGATCGAGATGGCCCATGGCTCGCCGATCGAACATGCCCGTCTAATGTCGGAGACCTTGGGCTCGCTGCGCCAGCCTATCTGAGCATCACCAGGCGGTCGCGCCGCCGTCGATGCGAAAGTCGGCCGCCGTTACCCAGCTCGATTCATCCGAGGCGAGAAAGGTCGCGCACCAGCCGATGTCCTCGGGCTGTCCGAGACGTTTGAGCATGAGCTTCTCCATCACCGTCTCCTTGAAGCCGGGGACGTTGTCGAGCACCGGTTGGGTGGCGGACGTCACGACCAGCGCCGGCGAGATGGTATTGGCGCGAATTTGGTGCGGGCCGCCCTCCATCGCGAGCTGACGCGTCATGGCAAGCACGCCGCCTTTGCCCGCGCAGTGCGCGAGCGCCGGCGAGCCGCGCAATGCCATATGCGCGTTCGCCGATGCAAAATTGATGATCGAGCCCGCGCCACGCTTGAGCAAATGCGGCCACACTGCCTTGCACGCCAGGAACACCACATCCAGTTCGCCGACCAGGGTTTTTTTCCATTGCTGCTGATAGTCCATGTCCTGTATCCAGGCGAATGCGCCGAAGGCCGCGGAATTGACCAGGATATCGATGCCGCCAAAGCGCTGCGCCGCCGCCTCCATCAATCGCTCCACGTCCTTGGGCTCGCTCACATCGCAGGGATGCAGGCTTTGCACCGCGAGACCTTCGCGCGCCGCGGCGGCCACCGCGCGCCCGGCTGCCGCCGCATCGATGTCGGCGCCCAGCACCTGGGCGCCATGACGGGCGAACATCAGCGCGCATCCCTGCCCGATGCCGCTGCCGAAACCGGTGACGACGGCGACTTTGTTCTGCAGACGATTTGACAGCACGCGAAGCTCCTTTGGGCGGGGTCGGCGCCCAGAATCTACCCGTCCTTTGCTCGACTGCACAATTGATTAACGCGATCGCGTCCATGGTATCTTCCAATCGATGCAAGTGTCGGCTCTGAATGACAACGGCCACCCTGTCGACTGGTGGTTTCTATATAAGGTGCCGAAGCTGACACAAAACGCCGAATCGCAAAGCACGGTCGGTTACGAATACGTTTATTTCGATCCCACTTTAAGCGCGGTTGCCAAATCGCCGCATCTGCTCACCGACGGCACCGGCGCCCTCGATCTCACGCTGCAAAGTGTATTCAAGCATGCCGCCGCGAGCACCGGGTGGATCCTGTACAACGACCAAATGCCGGCCGGCGCGAAACGGCCGGACAATAGCGCCTTCGGCCATACCAAGGGCGTCATCGCCTACGACACTTCGAGCGGTAGCGCGTTCTGGCTGCTGCACTCCTGGCCGCAATATGCGACCGCCACCCCTTCTGCGTTGCCGACTCCGATGTTCGGCCAAACCTTTGTGTGTATGACGCTCGATATTGGAACCGCGAGTAAGATTGCGACGCAAATGCTGAGCTTCCAGGAGCCGCAATCCTACTTGCCGCGTATCCCGGCGTCCTTGAAAAAGACCGATCCTCTCTATCTGCTGACTCGGCCTTTCAACCCGCGCGCGACGCCCGGGGGATCGAATGTGTTGAGTTGCGAAACGCATGGCGGCCAGGCATTCAAAGTCATTGCAAAAAATCGCAACTGGGGCGAGGATTTTTGGAATGATCTCGTCGGCCCCACGCTAAAGGCCAACATGGATGATGAGACCTGGATTCGCGGCCCCATCCCGCCCATCATCGACAGCGACGGCATCCACAAGACATTCGACATTAAATTCATCAATCTCGCACCGTTAGGCGCGCCGTGGGCGTGGCCCGAGACTCATGATCACGCCAAGTGGGGAATCACCACCACCTCGGATTGGATCTGCGTCGGCGACATCAACCGCATGATCTCGCAAGAGAATCGCGGCGGCGGGACGATTGCGCTGCAGAACAAAACGCTCTGGTCTGTGCTGTCGAAGACCGACCTCCTGGTCGCGCCGCCCGGATTCACCGTGGCACAGGCCCGACGCGTCATTCGCTCCACCCATCAAGAGAACTGACCATGTCCAAAGAAAAAGACCTGACCCGCCGCGAGTTCGTGGCAAACGCCGGCACCGCAACCTTGGGCGCGATGGCGGCGGCGAGCGCCCCCTTGATCCTGCCGCGCCGCGTGCTCGGCGGCACCGGTCATCGGGCACCCTCCGACACGGCGAATCTCGCCGTCGTGGGCTTCGGCAGCATGGGCTCGCAGAACGCGCTCGCGCTCGCCCAAACCGAACACATCGGCGCGGTGTGCGACGTCGACTTGGCCTACAGCGAGCACCAGGTCGCCGAGCGCATGACCCGCGATGGCAAGCCTCAACCCGAAGGCCAGAAGCTCCACGACCAGTTTTTGAAGGCCAAGCAATATCAAGATTTCCGCTTGCTGCTCGAGCGGGAAAAACACATCGATGGCGTGGTGATCGCAACGCCCGATCATCTGCACGCGGTGATTGCAAAGGCAGCCATGGACATGGGCAAACATGTGTACGTGCAGAAGCCTTTGACCTTCTCGGTGCACGAGGCCCGCGTGTTGCGTGAGACAGCGCTCGCCAACCCAAAGCTTGCCACCCAGATGGGGAACCAAGGCCATTCGAGCGAGGGCGCGCGACTCATCAATGAGTGGATCGAGGCCGGCATCATCGGTGCGGTCAGTGACGTGCACGTCTGGACCAATCGACCGATCGTGTACTGGCCGCAGGGCATACCCCGTCCCACGGGAGAGCCCGTGCCCGATTCGTCGCGACCCTTCGGCAATCCCTGGACCTATGGCCATGTGCAAGACGTGCTGGCGACGGCCATGGGTGCGGGCGGCTCGCCACCGCCGGGTCTTAACTGGAGTCTTTTCTTGGGTCCGGTGGCGGAAGACATTCCCTATCATCCGATCTATCACCCCTTCAATTGGCGCGGCTGGACCGACTTCGGCGTCGGTGCCTTGGGCGACATGGGCGCACACTTGATCGACCATCCGTTCTGGGCGTTGGGACTCGATTACCCCACCAGCATCGAAGCCACCTCCACCGTCTGGGGCACGATGCGGCTTGCTCCCGTCGATTCCAGCGCAAGGCGTCAACCGGTGTCGTACCCGATATCAACCAGCGTCCATTACCAATTCGCCGCGCGCGGCTCCCAACCTCCGGTGAAGTTGCATTGGACCGATGGTGGAATCTTGCCCTCGCGCCCGGATGCCCTGCCGGACGACGTCGAACTCAAGAGCGAGGGCGGCGTGATCTTCGTCGGCCAAAAGGGCGTGTTGTTGCACGGCACCTATGGTTCAAATCCGCAGCTCTACCCGCGCTCGCTGATGGAACAAGCGGCCCTGGTACCGAAAAGCACTCCGCGAATTGCGTGGAGCCACGAGCTCAACTGGGCCAAGGCGATCCGCGGCGAGGCCAAGACGAGTTCTCCGCTCGAGTATGCCGCGCGCCTGACCGAAACCATGCTGCTTGGGCTGGTCGCACTGCGCGCCGGCCAGGGCAAGAAGATTCTTTATGACGGGGAGCGCGGACTGATCACCAATATCCCCGACGCGAATCAATATCTGACGCGCGAGTATCGGGCGGGGTGGGCAATCTAAGGCGCCCTACACCGCCCGCCCCGGGATCCACGAGGTGCCGGCCAACGGGACCCCCGCCATGGCGGCCGCTTCCACGGTCAGCGCCACCAAATCTTCTTTCTCGAGATGATGCACGTCCTGCTTGCCGCAGGCGCGTGCAATGGTCGTCAATTCCATATTGACGGTTTTCAAATAGTTCTTCAGCCGCTTGGCGCCGACCGCGGGGTCCAAGCGCAATTCCAGCGCCGCATCCTGCGTGGTGACGCCCACCGGACATTTTCCGGTGTGGCAGTGATGGCAGAAACCGGGCGCTGTGCCGAGCCGCGTGTAGTCCTCGAGCGCGGACAAATGTTGGCCGCCGGCAACGTACGACTCGCTGTTGCAACCCAACGCCACCAGCACGCCCTGACCGATCGCCACCGCATCCGCGCCCATGGCAAGCGCCTTGGCGACGTCGGCGCCGCTTCTGATGCCGCCGGAAATCACCAATTGCACCGTGCCGCGCATGTTCAGATCGTCGAGCGCATCCACCGCCTGGCGTAGCGCCGCGAGCGTGGGTATCCCCACATGCTCGATGAATACGGTTTGCGTTGCCGCCGTGCCGCCCTGCATGCCGTCGACCACGATGACGTCGGCGCCGGCATGCACCGCGAGCTTCACGTCGTTGAACACGCGCGTCGCACCGACCTTCACGTAGATCGGTTTCTCCCAATCGGTGATCTCGCGCAGCTCCTTGATCTTGATCACGAGATCGTCGGGCCCGGTCCAGTCCGGATGGCGCGATGCCGAGCGTTGATCGACGCCTTCGGGGAGCGTGCGCATGCGCGCCACCCGCGGATTCACCTTCTGACCGAGCAGCATGCCGCCGCCGCCCGGTTTCGCGCCCTGACCGATGACGATTTCGATTGCATCGGCACGGCGCACGTCATCGGGATCGAAGCCGTAGCGCGACGGCAGGCACTGGTAGATGAGGGTTTTCGATGAGTTCCGCTCTTCGGCCGTCATGCCGCCATCGCCGGTGGTCGTCGAGGTGCCGACGTCGGTGGCCGCGCGCCCCAAGGCGTCTTTCACGCGCGCCGACAGTGCGCCGAAGCTCATGCCGGCGATGGTGATCGGAATCGCGAGCTCAATCGGCCGCGTGGCGAAGCGGGTACCGAGCAGCGTCTTGGTGACGCAGCGCTCCCGATAGCCCTCGAGCGGATAGCGCGACAGCGAGGCCGCCAAAAACAATAAGTCGTCGAAGTTCGGCACCCGTCGTTTGGCGCCCAAGCCGCGAATCTCGTACAGGCCGCTGGCCGCGGCGCGCTGAATATACTCGATGGTGGAGCGGTCGAACCCGGCCGATTCCTCCAGCTGTGGGCCTGTCATTTCTCAATACTCCTGATCGGCATCGGCATGCCAGTGATAGAGACTTTTGGCGGATGCCACGCGCTTGAATTCAGCGGGGTCGTGTACCAGACCGGCCTCGCCCAGCAGATTCTTGACGGTGGCGCGATCGGTATCGGTCATCGGTTCGAAGCGGGCATCGGCGCCGAGCGAGCGCACCTTGCCGCGCACGTAGATTACCGCCTCGTACAATGAATCGCCGAGTGCATCCTCGGCATCGCCGCAAATGACGATGCGCCCGGCCTGCGCCATGAATGCGGAGAAACTGCCGACGCTGCCGCCCACCACGATGTCGGCACCTTTCAGCGAAATTCCGCAGCGCAACGACGCATCGCCATCGATGATCAGGAGCCCGCCGTGCGCCGAGGCGCCTGCCGCGGTGGACGCGAAGCCTTTGACATGGACTCGCCCCGACATCATGTTCTCGGCGGCGCCGGGGCCCGCATTGCCATGCACCGTGACCGAGGCATGCTTGTTCATGCCGGCCACGTAGTAGCCCACATGGCCGTGAATCTCTACCTGCAGATCGGCGTTGAGGCCGCAGGCGATGGAATGCGCGCCGTCCGGGTTTTTCACCTGTATCTGCGACACTCCATCCGCGGCCGCTTGCCGGTGCATGAAAAAATTCAGGTCGCGCAGACTGTCCCTCGCCAGATCGAACTCGCGTGAGTTCGGCACCGGATTCAAATTCGCCATGAGTAGATCTCCTCCGGCTTGGGCTCGAACAGCGTCGCGTCGGCTATGCGCGGCAGATGGGCCAGGGACCGAAATTCCGAGGCGATGGCGACGTAGTCGTCCGTTTCCGCCACCACTGCGGGTTTGCACGCGAATGCATCGCGCACGATCAACAGTTCCCGGTCGGTTCCCATCAGAAAGGTGTAAAAGCCGTCCAACTCGCTGAAACCGTGCTGCACCGCCGTTTTCAGATCGTCGCCCTCGCGAAGCCGCCATTCGAAGAAGCGGCAGGCGGCCTCGGTGTCGTTGTCGGTTTCGAATTCGATGCCGAGCGGCTCCAAGCGCTTGCGCACCAGGTGCGGATTCGACAGCGAGCCATTGTGCACCAGGCAAAAATCGCGGCCTGCGGTAAACGGATGTGCATGCGCCGGTGTGACCGCGGATTCAGTCGCCATGCGAGTGTGTCCCACCAGGTGCGAACCCTGCAATGATTTGAAACGATAGCGCTCGGCAATGTCGGCCGGCGCGCCCACGTCCTTGTAGAGATCGATCGACTGCCCCACCGAGAGCACGGCGATCAAAGGCACGTGGCGGGTAAGCCAGGCGACGAGCTCATCCGGATCGGCCTCGCTGGTCAGCACTGCGTGGTTGCCATGCGCGGCGATCTCGTTGGCTGCCGCGAACTCGGCCGACACCTGTTTGAGCAGGTCCGGCCAATCGACCGCGTGCTCGCCGCTGTACAGGCTGATCTTGTGTTGCTGCTCCGACACCGGCGCCGTGTATACGGCGAGCCCCGCCGAATCGGGACCGCGCTCCGTCATGCCGACGAGCATGGGCACCATGAGAGCGCCCAGTTGGCTGCGCAATGCAGGTTTCTTGACCAGAAGACCGACGATTCCACACATGCGGCAGCTCCTTTGACCAGACCCTAAAAGAATTCGAGATAGCGGTGCGTTTCCCAATCGGACACATGGCGCGAATACTCGGTCCACTCCATGCGCTTCAGGCGGATGAATTCGCGCGCGAGATCGAGGCCGAGCCCTTGGCAAATCACGGCGTCCGCTTCCAGCGCATCGGTCGCTTCGTGCAATGACTGCGGCAAGAGCTTGATGCCCTTGGCGGCGAGTTCTTCCAATGAGAGTTGATACAAGTTGATGTTTTGCGCGGGACCCGGATCGAGCTTGCGATCGATGCCGTCGAGTCCCGCAGCAATCAATGCGGCCGACACGAGATACGCGTTGCATCCCGAATCCGGCAAGCGGATCTCCAGACGTCCGTGCGGAATACGCACGCAGGCGGTGCGGTTGTTGTCGCCGTAGGCGATGTACGCGGGCGCCCAGGTGGCTCCCGACAAGGCGCGCCCGACAACCAGCCGCTTATAGGAATTGACGGTCGGCGCCGCCACCGCGCACAGCGCCCGTGCGTGATGCAAAACCCCGCCGAGAAAATGATAGGCCATGCTCGACAGGCCCATGCCCGACTTGTCGTTCTTGTCGTAGAAGGCATTTTTCACCTTCGCCGAACCCACCGACACATGGAAGTGCGCGCCGCTGCCGGCGCGGTTGGAAAATGGCTTCGGCATGAAGGTTGCAGTCATGCCGTGCTTGTGCGCGATTTCACTCGCCGCCATCTTGACGAAGGTGAAGTTGTCGGCGGACTTGAGCACGTCGGCGTAAGTGAAATTGATTTCGAACTGGCCGTTGCCGTCCTCGTGATCGATTTGATACACGTCGATGCCGACGGCGCGCAGCGCGGCCACCATTTCATCGAGCACGTCGCGGCTGCGGTCCAAGCCCTTGTAGTCGTAGCACGGCTTGTCCAGATTATCGGTGGGATCGACCGGCCCCAAGCTGCCATCCGCGCGGCGCGCCAGCAGCATGAACTCGGGTTCGATGCCCGTGTACATGGTGAGGCCGCGCTCGGTGAGGCGAGCGATCTGCGCCTGCAGCGCCACACGAGAGCAATAGGCGTAAGGTTTCTTGTTCACCACGCCATTGCAGATGAGGCGCGCGTATCCCGGCATCCACGGAATGTCCTGCAAGGTCGACAGATCGCCGACCGCCATGTAGTCCGGCCCTTCCGGGCCCATGCCGAATCCCCAGAGAGCGAAGCCGGCGAAACCCGCGCCGTCGGTGAGCACCATCTCCAAATGTTCGACCGGCACCGCCTTCGCCTTCGCGGCGCCGTGAATGTCGACGAACTGAGCCAGCACGTAGCGGGTCTTATGTTCTTCGAAAAACTTCTTTGCCTGTTGTTGATTCACTTTGCGTCTCCCGTGTACCCACCACCGCATTCGAGGACTACTGCCCCCAAGGACTCACCCAAGTACGGACCGAAGGTCGGATCGCACCAGATACGATAAGCACGCTCGCCGGCGTCGCGCGCCGGCCGCAGCGGAATCACCAGAACCGACACGCCGATCATCAGCGTCATGACCAGCGGCTGGGCATCGAGTGTTAGTGCGGCGAAATTCACATTGCAAACTTGGGTGAGCACATCGTGCACGCCTGCACCCTCGAGCTGAAATGCCCAGTCTTCGCGCAGCACCGGATACACGCCCGGTGGCTGCGAGCCCAAGGACGTCGTGATGCGCTTGAGCATCGTCCCTGCCGTGCCTTCCTCGAGCAGAAATTCGCTGTTTCCGAGCCGCGCCACCAAGAGCGCGTCGTTCGCGGAAATGTCCGCGGTATGCGTCCAAGAATTCGCGGCCGCCGGCACCACGACGCCGTGCAGCTGCAGCCACTCGCCGGCCCGCGGGCCTTTGACGCCAAGCCGCTCGCGGCGCCGCTGCAGCTGCAGAGTCAAAGCGCTCATGCCGCCAAACTCGCTTTCTGCCGCAGATTTTGCGGATCGTAGAACGGCGCCGCGGCGACGCGTGCGCGCACCATAGCGCCGCCGTCGACGCGAATTTCGAGCTCGCGCCCGATCTCGGCGAGCGCCGGCGAGAGCATCGCAAGACCGATGGATTTGTTCAAAGCGCGCGAGCGGGTGACGCTCGTGACGCGGCCGGCGATCGCGCCCTGCTCGATGATCAAATGACATTCCTTCGGCAACGGCGTCGCCTCGGCGAGCTCGATCCCCACCAGCTTTTGCCGCGGTCCGCGCGCTTGCAGAATGCGCACGCTGCGCTGGCCGACAAAAAACGGCTTCTTCATGGCGACCGCCCACATCGCGTTCGCCTCGAGCGGATCGGTGAGGCCATCGGTGTCCTGGCCGACGATGAAGTGTCCTTTCTCCAATCGCAGCACCCGCTGCGCTTCGACGCCGAAGGGCCGCATACCGGCGGACGCGCCCGCGTCGATCAACGCCTGCCAAACCTCGACGCTGCGCCCGGCCGCTACGTGAATCTCATAGCCCAATTCGCCGACGAAGCCGACGCGCAGCAGTCGCACCGCGGCACCCGCCAGATTTCCCGAACGCACGGCGAGGAATGGGAATGCCTCCTCCTTGAGGTCGATGTCCGTCAATTTCTGCAATATGCCGCGGCTCAAGGGGCCTGCGAAATTAAAAGCCGCGCGATGCCCGGTCACATTCACCAAGGCGCAGTTGAGCCCCCACAGAGCGTTCAATCGCAACAGCTCTCGAAACACAGTCGCCGAACCGCCGGTGGTGGTGGTGAAATAAAATGACTCGGGTCCCAATCGCGCAACCACGCCGTCATCGATGATTACGCCCGCTTCATCGAGCATCAACCCGTAGCGCGTCATGCCAACCTTGAGATCCGCAAAGCGTCCGGTGTACGCACGGTCGAGCAGCTGACCCGCATCGGGGCCATACACCTCTATTTTTCCAAGCGTTCCCACATCGATCAGGCCGACGGCGCTGCGCACGGCGTGCACTTCGGCGTCGATGCTCTGTGCACGATCTTCGCCGGCCACGGCATAGTATTCGGGTCGTCGCCAATTTCCCGCCGGCATCCACACTGCGTTGAGTGCGGCGTGTTGCGCGTCGATGGGCGTGCGCCGTTCAGGGTAGAAACTGCGCCCCGCCAGGAACTTCAGCGGCACCGGGTGATACATCGGGCGGGCGGTGGTCAACCCCAATTGCGCCACGCCGACGCCGCGCACACGCGCCAGAATTCGCAGCGCATTCATATTGGAATGCTTGCCCTGCGAGGGGCCCATCCCCACCGTGCTGTAGCGCTTCAGGAGTTCGCTTGAATCGAATCCTTCCTGAGCCGCGTTTTCCAGATCCTTGACCTGCAAGTCCTCGTCGAAATCGACGAAGTTTTTCGACTTGGGATGATCGACGATGGGGAAAGGATGCGACGGCGTGCGGCTGCTGCGCGCGATGCTGGCGTTGCCGGGCGTGCCGAAACCGGCGTGCGCCGCCGCCTGCGCGCCCGCGCGCCGTCCGTCGGCGAACCGCGCATCGTCGTACACGCCATTCATGCGGCCGGCCGCGAAAATTCCCGGCGGCAGGCTGTCGGGCACGAATTGCTGCAATTCCTCCGAGAACCGCGTGCTGCCGCCGGCTTGCAGCAGCAGCTGTGTCGCCGCCGCCCAGCCGACGCTCATCAACACGGCATCGCAATCGAATCGGCGCGTCGCGCCCAAATCGATTTTTTGATTCGCATCGAAAGGCGCCACCTTGAGGCCCGCCACACAGCCGTTGGAACCGCGGATCGCCTCGTACGGCGCATGTCCGGTGACCAGTGCCATGCCGCGCGCGACGCAGTCCGCCACCGGCGCGGTGCCGTCCGGGACCGGACGCAGTTCGATGATGGCGGCGACCGCGACCCCGCGCGCGCTCAACTCGATGCAGGTGAGATACGCCTCGAGATTTGCCGCGATCATGACGACGCGGATGCCGGGCGCGACGCCGTAGCGCGACAGCAGCCGCGCCGCGCCGGACGCCAACATCACGCCGGGCAGATCATTGTTGCGGAACACCGCCGGTTGCTCGATCACGCCGGTGGCGAACACCACGGATTTGGCGCGCATTTTCGTCAAGTGCGTGGGCGA
>Ga0302319_10009891_pt1 | contig 18255 bp, 17 predicted proteins | sample Bog_T0_2_FD_203319 | JGI IMG/M metagenome (GOLD analysis project Ga0302319, IMG submission 203319) | Peat permafrost microbial communities from Stordalen Mire near Abisko, Sweden - Bog_T0_2 | ecosystem: Environmental > Terrestrial > Soil > Wetlands > Peat | place: Sweden: Abisko, Stordalen Mire...
AACTTGTCCCAGCGCCAGAGTGTTTCCGCTTGAGAACGTGCCTTCGATGGTGCCATCCGGCTGTACGGTGAATGTCGAGAGAGTGCCGCTTGCAAAGCCATCTGTGGTAGCTGCGCTTGTGGCATCGGCCAATGCTGTCTGCGTAATCGTTGGGCTGGTGGCAGACCCAAAGGGCCCCGTGAGATTCAGCGGCGATGCTGCACCATCGGAAAGTGTGGGGATGGTGATTGGAACGACACCAGTTGTCGAGGCCAACGTTCCTGAGGTGTCGAAGTTCAGCGTACCCGACCCAACGGGCGTGGTGGCGCCAGTGGCCCCGGTAATATCTGCTGATGGAACGGTGACCGCGTAAGTCCAGGTGTTCGACGCAGTCTTGGTGTAGGTTACAGTGAGGTCGTGCACTGCGCCGAGCGAGTCGAATACTGCGACCGAGCTGCTGGACGTGCCGCCGATCGCGGTGGTGGAGTCCAGATTGGCAGTGATCCCAATTGTCGTGCTCGCAACTGCAGGGATCGTCACGCCTGTTCCAACCTGCAAAGGCTGTAAGGTCCCGGCGGTGTTAACAACTCCACCCACCGCGGGATACCCAAGTAACAGTTCCCCATTTGGCGTGGTCAGCTGACCGGCCTTGTTGGTGGTAAAGTCGCCTGTGCGCGTGTAGTCCGGTGTTCCAGTTGGACTCTGAGTGACAAAGAACCCATTCCCGGAAATTGCCATATTCGACGAAGAGCCAGTCGGGTTCAGGCTACCTTCGGAGAAATCCGACACTGTGGATGAGACTCCAACGCCGTATCCTGTTTGCAGCGGGTTACCTGCGCCGTTGGTCCTGGTGCTCTGTGAGAATACATCGCCGAATGTCAGGTTCTGGTCCTTGTATCCATCGGTGTCGATGTTGGCCAGGTTATTGGAAACCGATTGCAGTTGATCCTGGGACGCGGAGAGCCCTGAAAGTGGAATTGAGAAGGAACCCATTACTTGCCTCCTGTAGCATTGTTAGCCGTACCGGAAAGACCCATTGTGGCGGCATTCAGGGACGAGTTGATCGTGGCTGCCAAGGCACCGGAATTACTGGAGCTCAGGGGCATCATGGTATTGGGATCGAACGGCAGTTGGCTGGCTGCTGCGCCGGCAGTTGAAGGAGAGAGAGCGCTGACGGCCCCGCCGATCGCGGATGATAGCGCGGTGTTGCTCGCGGTCGCTGCTGGTTGCGCTGCCCCAGTCGGCGTAGTTGACGAGCCTGTGGTGCCTGTGATGCCTTGGTTGATGCTGATGAGCTGGTCAAGCTGGTTGAGAGAGATCATTTGACCAACCATCGCGGTGGAATCCACTGGCGCCGTGGGATCCTGATTCTTCAACTCCTGGGACAGAAGATTCAGAAAAGTGGTGCCCAATCCCCCGGCCGAACTGGTGCTCGAGGTTGAGCTACCGGTGCCAGTGGTGCCGGCGGTGTTGGCCTTGAGTTTCCCGGGTTGTTTGAACGTACTGCTCGCAATAGGCTTGAGTGTGTTCAATATTGTTGGCATGGTGTAGATCGCTGAAACGCTGTGCATTGTCGCTCCTCCTCAAGTACGAATATGTCCTGAGACTCTGCTTAAACTCTGATGTCAAGGCGGCCATTGAGCGAGCCTTCACGTGTTGTCATCACCGCAGCGGCGCGCGGAAACTGCCGATCGGCAAGGCCGTTGCCTGCATGGCCAGAAGCAAGTTTTCCTTCTTGCCCCCCACCATTGCGCGATTGGTCTGCGGTACCGTTTTGCATGCTGCTGAAGGCCCCAGTTCCCTGCCCAAACCCCGCTCCATTCAAATCGACCCGAACATCCAATGCCTGACTGCCACCCAGCTTCGCCTGAATATCTGGCAAATTTGCGGCGATTGCTTTTGCAAGCTCGCCATGGTCGACCGAGATTTGTGCAGAGATCAAGTTTCGTGTCGCAGAAGTGTTGATCGAAATATTGCCAAACTCATTCGACCTCATGCCGACTCGCATTTCGGATTGGCCGATGCTCTGGATCAGCCTCGCCGTGTTGATTACTGGCAGAGCCTGCGGCGCAACAGTTGTGACAGGAGCGGTGTCAATCGGGGATCTCCCCGCCAATCCGGTGCTCGCTGCATTCCCTTGAATACTCTGCGGCAAGGAGCCATTGTCTGATCCCTGCGTATGGGAAATGACAGTCGCTGAGTGATCCGGGAAGTTCATCTGAACCGGAGCAGTACCTTGATCCTGAGGAGAGCTGCCTTTCTGAATCTGATCGCCGGATGCCCCTGCATCTTGAGAGCCCGCTCTGGACCCAGCCTGGTCTGTGGAAGTCGCCCCATGCTGCTGCACTCCCGTCGAGCCGTTGATTGCGGTTTTTGATCCGTCCCTGGAATTTAGGGCGATTGCAGACAGCGGTTTCACTACCTGGCTGGAGTTGATGTTCCTCAAGCCAGCCATTCCAGGTAATCCGCTGCCTTGGCGGACAATTGGGCCAACCTGGTCGGTCGTAGCACTGGAATCTCCGAGTCCTGTCACCGCGAGCAAGCTCCCATCGGGCCCAACTGTGTTCGGCACAACCTTGTCAGTTGTACCAACGAGGAGTACCGATGCAACATCTCCGTTTTGCGATGCATCCGGAGAAAAGCCAAGAGGAGGCTTTGCGTCTGCAACTGCGCCAGAATCGGAGACTGGGTTCGGTCCCACGCTTGGTGTTGAGTCCTGCGTCGCGCTGGAATTCGCTGTCCCTGGTACACCCTGGCTGAGCTTCTGTTGCACATTATGCTCCTGCACTCCCGTCTGGCCGTTGATTGCGGTCTTCGATCCGTCCCAGGCATTCGCGTCGCTTGTAGCCAACGGCTTCACTACCTGTCTGGAGTTGACATGCCTCAAGCCGGCCAGCGCCATTCCAGGTAATCCGCTGCCCTGGTCGGCCGTAACGCCTGAACCTACGCGCCCTGTCACCGGGGGCAAGCTCCCGTCGGGCCCAACTGTTTTCGGAATAACCTGGTCAGTTGAAACGGCGGGCAATACCGATGCAACATTTTCCTTCAGTGACGCATCCAGAGAAACACGAAGTGCGGCTGTTGTGCCTGCAGTCGCACCAGAACTCGGGGCTGCATTCTCGACTACGCTTGGCAATGAGTTCTGCATCTCGCTGGAATTCGCAATACCTGTGACACTCCGGCCGAGCTTCTCTTGCACGTTCCAAGTCTCCCTCGCGACAGCATTTGAGGGTAGCTCTCCTGGCATCGATAGGAAACCGACAGCACCATTCAAGCTCCGATTTGTGGACTCTGCCAACCTCGCTAGAATCTGCGAGGGACAGTTGGCCAACTGCGGTCCACCTGCTTGAGCGGTACTTGATCCTGCACCATCTATTCTTTCCCCTGCAACGTTGTCCATCGGCAACTCGCGCCCAAGTCTCGAGGCTTCGGATGAAGGGACCGGCAACAAGCAGGGCATTGGAATGAGAATGACGTTGCAATTGGTGGTTGGCGCCTGTTGAGGCAATATGGCTTGTTGTGGCACAGGCATCACTTGCCGATGAATCGGCAACTGGGCTAATTGCCCATCCTCAGTGGAACCATGAGCTCTCGCATTCTCTGAACTTGGACTTCGGCGGCCCATCCCCCTGGAACTGATTTCGTTCGCTGTATCAGGATTCGACGTTGTTCCTGAAGCTGCAAGAAGCGTTGCTTTGAACGCCGGCGGGGCCTCAGCCGTGGTTCGAGCCCCAGTCACTGTGCCAACGGCCACTGACTGCAGGGGGGACAGCTCGATATTGACTTTCGCAATCACGCTTACAATAAAGCACTTGTCTGGCCAAATAAGACGCGCCATTTGCCTCTACGATGAAGTCTCTTACTTCTTTCGAATCAATATCCTGCGCTTGAGCTCTAAACTCATCGACCGATGATCAGGCCAAGGCAGGCAACATTTGCCGGATCATGTATGGGCAAGGTTTGCCGGGTTCGTTTGAGACTTACGCAGATAGGATTTAAACCGATCACAATTGAAAACACTATTCTCATTGTCCGGAGATGCCGTGCAGTGGGGGGTGTCTAACTAAATGTTATTGGATTCGGGAGCAATACTCTCCGAAACGCTGCTCAGCAGCGGCCGCGCCGGGCAATGTAGTTATCATCAAGAGTCTTCTGCTCGCGACGAGCTGTATCTGAGTCGAAAACGCTGCGTTGCTCGTCGTGCATATCTGTAAGCATCTCGCGGTTCCTTCTTGCTCCCTCGTAAACGAGGATCTGCCTGTCGCGCAACTCTTCGAGTTTGATAATGCTCGCTTCGATGTCTGTCCGGCGCAGTTTGAGTGCCTTCACTTCGCCGTATGAGGCATGTAGATTATGCCCCAGGAAGGGCTTGAAGATATTTTCAGTTCGCATAGCATCCGATCCCGCTAACTCGGAGTCAATCTTTGCAACGCTCTCGAAGCTCTGAGTGATTTCGAACAGAATTTTCTGCAGGAGCCGTTCCTCGCGCTCCTCAAGAATTCCCCGAACGCGCAGCACAGTAGCGAGTGGAAAATTGAATGGCATATCAGTTTGGGACCTCGAGAAGCGCTTTGACTGCGGTCTGAAATGCGACAATCTCTTCCGGTCGCTGGTGCAAAAATGCATTCAACGGAGGAAGTATCTCAACGGCCCGGTCGAGGGTGGGGTCAGCGCCCTTCTGATAGGCGCCAATGCGAATCAGGTCTTCGGATCGAGCATAAGAAGCCATGAGCAGGCGAAGCGCTTTCGCCTTCTGCATGTGGCCTTCCGAAGTGATGTTCGGCATCAGCCGGCTCAGACTTTCAAGAATTGAGATAGGCGGATAGTGACCCTTCATTGCCAGGTTTCTGTCGAGAATCACATGTCCGTCAAGCAGGGATCGAACCGTATCGGCAACCGGATCCTGCTGATCATCACCTTCCATCAAAACAGTATAAAATGCTGTGATACTGCCGCCCTTGAAGCAGCCCGCACGCTCTACAAGACGAGCCAGCAGATTAAGCACCGATGGCGTGTAGCCCTTTGCAGTCGGAGGCTCGCCCGCTGACAAACCAATCTCACGCTGCGCCATGGCAAATCGAGTTAGAGAGTCAACCACCAAAAGCACGTTTTTCCCTGTGCCGGCGAAATACTCCGCTATGGCTGTTGCAGATAATGCTGCTCTCAGTCGTAAAAGAGGGGACTGATCCGAAGTGGATACGACCACGACGCATCGCTTTCTTCCTTCGTCGCCAATGACTTCAAGAAACTCGCCAACCTCACGTCCACGTTCACCAACCAGCGCCAGCACTGTCATGTCGGCACTTGTTCCTCGGGCCATCATACCAAGGAGTGTGCTTTTCCCTACACCGCTCCCGCCAAAGATACCGATCCGTTGCCCGCGTCCACATGTCACAAACGCATCCAGGGCGCGAATGCCGCAGCCGAGTGCCTCGCGGATCGGCACTCGATCCAGTGGCAGGGGAGCTGAACCATCCACCCACACCGTACGTTCTCCGCGATAATCTCCTTGCGAGTCCAGTGGCACGCCCGTTGCGTCTATCACTCGGCCCAGCAAATCGCTGCCGACTCGGATGGACGGGCGAGTCCCCCAAGCCACAATCCGATCTCCGAAACGGATCCCCTGGGGATCCTCAACCGCCATGGAAAGCATCGTTGATCCACGAAATCCAATCACCTGGCCCGAATACTTCTTGCCGCTGGCGCTGGTTATCTCGCAAGACTCGCCAATGGAGCAGAATGGGCCCTCGGACTCGATGAGATTGCCGACGACCTGCAGGACCCGCCCGCGCCATCGCAGGGTCGATCCTCGTTCAAGTCGATCGAAGTATGGACCAAGTGGTCCTGAAGTATTCACTTGACTTGGGGCCTCTGGGCGAGCAGATCGAAGAACCCCTGCTCAACCTCTTTCAGTTGCGCCTCGATACTGAAGTTTGCCGAACCCACGTCGGTCTCAAGAATGCAATCATCGAGGCCTAGATGGGAATCCTCCACGATCAGAATGGTCGACCCATTCAACGGGTTCGCCAGCCGCTCACGCCATTTGTCCGCTTTAGCCGTTGGAACGCGCACCGAGACACTCGAGCCGTCATGCAACTTATCGATCGCGAGCCGAACCAATGCCGCGACTAGAAGAGAGTCAACCTGAGCCTCACGGTGCAATATTTTTGCCGAGATTGCGAGCGCGAGATGGACCACTTCCGATTCAATGCGGGAGAAATAGCTCTTCTGCTCAGCCTCGAATAGTCTCAGCGCCTCGCCGATTTTCGCTGCCTCTCTCTCTGACTGTGCTTGATATACCTCACTCAAGCGCTTCTCGGTCTCGGCAGCCGATTCAATACGAGCAAAATTCAACAGTTCAGCCAATTCCTGCGACGAAGGGCCTGGCGCCGCGTGGTCCTCAATCTCGCGGTCTGCTGCGCCATCAGTCTTTTTCATCGTCTTCCCATGGGCCGGGATCGGTGTTCCCATATCCTGATAAAGGAACGACGTGGCCGGAACCGAAAACCCATCGCTTACTGCTTCGCTAAACGAGAAACTCATCATTCGCCTCGCCCTTTAATACAATCTTTCCCTCGGCTTCAAGTTGCCGGGCTACTGCAACAATCTCAGTCTGTGCCTTGATCACGTCCTTACTCCGCACTGCGCCGAGTAACTCTACATCTTCCTTGAGCATTTCCACTGCTCTGGAGGACATCGTTCGGAAAAAGTGGTTCTTTAACTCTTCGTCTGTCCCTTTCAAGGCCGTAGCCAGGACTCTCTTGTCAATCCCCGCCATAAGTTCTCGAATGTGGGCTTCTCCCACCTGAAGTAGATCCTCAAAGGTGAACATCAAGTTGCGAATGCTGATTGCCAGCGTCGGCTCCTCGTTCTCAATGCACTCGAGAATCTCTTGCGCTACAGTCGTATCGATACAGTTCATGATGTCGGCCACGCTTTGGAAGCCGGAGTAGGCTCGCCTTCCCTGCTCTCCAACCGCTTTCAATCGCTGACTAAGGACAGCAGACACTTTCTCCGCCATTTCCGGCGAGAAGCGCCGGAGGTTTGCCAATCTCTTCACCGCCTCCGCACGAGTGTCATTCGGAAGACACATGAGCAGGGCTGATGCCTGGCGATCGCCGAGTTGACCGAGAATGAGAGCTATGGTCTGCGGGTGTTCGCCGTCGAGGAATCTCGCGAGCTTTTGAGGATCGGCCCGCTGCAACGACTGAAGAGGCTTCAACTCGCTTGCCTTGCTGAGCCTCTTCAGGATGTTCTCGGCCTCCACTTCCCCAACAGCTTTGGTGAGCAGACGGCGTGCGAGGCTATACCCGCCCTGAATGTTGCTGTCCTGCGTTTTCGTCAATTGCTGGTACTCTTCAATAACCTGAATTGACAATTCCACGGGGATCGTGCCAAGGTTAGCAACCTCGTCGGCAACACGCCTTAGGTCTTCGTCGTTCAAGCCGCGGAAAACTGCCGCTGCAGAGTCCTCGCCGAGCGTCGACAGCAGGATAGCCGCTTTGCGTATTCCGCTAATCTTTTGCTGTTGCGCCTGCACTGTCATTGGGTCTCTTCCTGCAGCCACGTACGAACGGCAGCGACGCTGCTCTCCGGCTCAGACCGCACGGACTCTGCGAGTTGCTTCTTCAGCATCATGGATCGTTGCGCCAAAACCGCCGCGGAGTCTTGAACAGGCATAAACCCTGACTCGGCGGCGACCGCGGAGGGGGTTAACGCAGGCAGGGAATTCGAAACCGCAAGAACCCGTTTTTGGAGCGGACGGATCATTAGAAGGTAAACGATGAGAAAGAGGAGCAGTATCACTCCATATCGGACCTCTGATGAATAGTCATTCAGATCCTTTCGTGCCTTCTCACCGAGCGTGGCAGGTGGAAGATCCTCCGCGTCGGGATGTTCAAACGTAAGGTTCTGCACACTTATTGCATCACCGCGAACACTATTGAAACCGATGGCCGCCTGAGCCAGATCACCGATGAGCTTCAGTTCTTCCGGATCTCTCTTATGATGCGACTCCACCCACTTGCCATTCACTTGCTTGCGGTCGATGGTGTCGTCGACCAGCACCGCGGCTGTGATTCGGCGAATACTGCCGGCCGGTTCAATTACATGACGGGTAGTTCTATTCACTCCGTAAGTGTCGTTATCTGTCTTTGAAGACTGACCGGAGTCCTTGGCGACCGCGGCAGCAGACCCTGCCTTGGCGGCAGGCACATTGCTTGAGGTCCCAGGTACCCCGCCGTTGACTGCACCGGGGCCCGTGCTCTCTTCAGTGTGCTGCATGGTCAGGGTTGCGCTGACGGCGGGGTCGTATTTTTCCTGACTCTCTTCACTGCTCCCAGTCTCGTATTCCACGTTGACTGTCGCCCGGATATGGTCAGCTCCAACGATGGGACTCAGTGTCGCCATCAGCCGCCGTGTCAACTGTTGCTCCATCCCGTCGCTTCCATCCCCAGAGTTGTTGCCTTGTCCAAGTGACTGCCCCGCATCCGCATCAACGATGACGACATCCGATGGCTTAAGCTCGTCCACAGCACCTGCGACGAGCCGTGAGATGGCCGATTGGTCATCTCTCGACAAGCCTCCGCGCTTGAGCCGCAGCGTGACCGAAGCCTTGGCTCCCCGCTCGCGATCCATGAAAACTGAGTCGGTCGCCATCACAATGTGAACCCTGGCACTCTTGATATTGCTCATGGTCTGAATGGTTCGCTCAAGTTCGCCTTCGAGGGCTCGCTGATAGTTCACCTTCTCGTCGAACTCCGTCTGGCCCCACGACACCTTGTCAAATATTTCGAAGCCGATGCGCCCGTTAGTCGCAGAGTCATGCGAGGCGACTTCGAGCCTTGCCGCATCGACCTGATCTGCGGCAACGCTGATGGATGTCCCATCCGGACCCATTCGGTAGCTAATCTTCTTTGCGTCCAGTTGCGCTGTGATCGCTTGCGCATCCGCTGGTTCGAGTCCCTTGAGAAGTGGCTTATAATCGGGAGTTGCAATCATTTTGATGAAGAATCCGAGGACTGCCAGTGTAATCGCGAGGCCAGCGCCAAGATAAATTCGCTGCTGCGGCTGAAGCCCGGACCAGAACAGCTTTGCGCGCTCCAGAATCTGGCCTGTGCCAGGTGCTGGCTTTGTCACCGCAACTTGATTCTTTGCCGCCATAGGTCCCTAGTTCCGTCGCTTCCTTTGAGATGCATGATCACTGCTGCATTTGTTCTGCCGCATCCTCGAATTCCACTCATGGATGCGCATCTTCTAGAACTGCATCTTCTCTATGTCCTGATAAGCACTCACTATCTTGTTGCGGACCTGCATCATCAGCTGAAAAGCCACGTCAGCCTTCTCGACCGCAATCATGACAGTGCTCATGTCTGTGTTGCCGCCCTTGAGCAGACTGCCAATCTGTTGCTCGGAATTGCCGTTCAGCTGGTTTACCTGGTGTAACACATTGGTCAGGACGCCGCTAAAGCCGCCCTCTGTTGCGGCAGGCTTTAGCTGGGAGAGTTGGGGTAGACCACCGATGGAACCAATGGAACCGAGACCTGGAATCGCACTGCTCATCATTTACCTCTCCCGCCTAGCTCTTGAGAATGTCGACAGATTGCTGAATCATCTGCTTGGCTGCCGCGACGGCCGAAGCATTCAACTGATAGGACCGCACTGAACTCATCAGGTCTACCATTTCCATGACCGGATTGATCGCAGGATAAGCAACATAGCCATCTTTGTTTGCGTCTGGATGGCCGGGCTCATAACGCATCACCGGAGGCGTTGGATCATCAACGACCTGAGATATCTGCACGCTGCCTGGCGCTGGCCCAAGGGATTGTCCTGTGCTGGCAAAGGCTAGCTGAAAGGCTGATGCACCAGACGACTGGAAGACGACTTCTCTGCGGCGATAAGGTCCGCCTGCTTCGGTGTGTGTCGTTTCGGCATTGGCCATGTTTGCCGCTATGACCTCGGAGCGCTGGCGTTCGGCTGCCAGCGCAGACCCGCTGATTGATAATGAGTCGAATAAATTCATGACTAACTTCCTCCGTTGATGGCGCTAAGCATCTGGTGAAACTGATGTTTTACCAGCTGAACGCCGATCTGGTACTGCAGTTGCGTCTCGGACATAAGAAGCCCCTCACGGTCAAGGCTCACATTATTGCCATCAGGCCGCTCCATCAGGCCTGACACTTCTCGAACGGCTGGACTCAGTTGAAATTGTTCGGCTCCCCCGTCAGATTCGGTCGGGGCAGTTGTCATGGCCTTGTTTAGTTCGCCCTCGAAATCAATATCCCGCGTGTGGTAGCCAGGAGTGTCAATGTTGGCCATGTTGGCCGAGATCGCCTGTTCGCGGCTCGTAGTGAGCTTCAGAAAGCTCTCAAGGGTTGAAAGTAACGGTGCAGTTGATGTCATGCGTAGCTCCTTGGCGGAAGGCCGTATTCTTTGATTTTGTTGCGCATCGTGCGCAGGCTGATCCCCAACATCAACGCTGCGTGGGTTCTGTTTCCGTGCGCCAGTGTCAAAGTGTTCTGGAAGTGTAGCTTCTCAAGTACAGAAATCGGTGTTCCGGCGACCGGCATGTCGCGCAGAGCGATGGACGTCACTCTAGGCGGCTGAAATTCCTTCTGGAAGCATGCTGCGTCGATCGCGTCTCCCCGATGCAGTGAGACCACCCGGCGCATGAAGTTGGCGAGTTCACGAATGTTCCCCGGCCAGTTATATCCCTGCAACCTCTCCAGAAAACTCGGCTCGAGGACGGGCGTCGCATGCTCCGTTTCCAGGGAAAACCTCTCCGCAAAGTGCTGAGCCAGCGCTGGGATATCTTCCATTCGCTCCCGTAGAACTGGGATTGAAAGCGGAATGACGTTCAGCCGATAATACAAATCACTACGGAAGCGGCCCTGTTCGACAAGTGATGCGAGGGATGCATTGGTGGTCGCAATCACACGAATGTCGACATGGATGGACCGCGTCTCACCGAGCCGCTCGAATTCCCGCTCTTGAAGAATCCGAAGGAGTTTGGGCTGCAGGTTCAACGGCATCTCTCCAATCTCGTCAAGGAGGAGCGTGCCGCCGTCGGCTAGTTCGAACTTTCCTGCCTTGGCAGCATCGGCGCCAGTAAAGGCGCCCCTGCCATGACCGAACAGCTCGCTCTCGAGCAGGTGCTCCGGTACGGCCGCGCAGTTCACGGCGACAAAGGGCTTGCGGCTCCGATCGCTGTTTTGGTGGATAAACTTCGCCATCAGCTCTTTGCCGGTGCCACTTTCAGCCTCGATCAGAACATCAGCGTCAGTGCTCGCCGCTGCACGAGCGCGTTGAAGTGCCTGCAAGAGAATTGGGGAGCGACCGACAATCCCCGCAGCCAGGATGCTGGGAGTCGAAGCCTTGATTTGAGACTTAGCGTTCGGCGTGCTCTCGTTTATCCGCTGCATCACGCGGGCGGCTGCGGCCTGGAGTTGTTCAAACGAGACTGGTTTCGTCAGATAATCAAAGGCGCCGTTGCGCATCGACTCTACCGCTTCAGGAACACTTCCAAACGCGGTTAGCAGAATCACTGCAGTAGTGGGCGAGTTCTTCTGCACCGAGCACAACAATTCGAAGCCGTCACCATCCCTCATTCGGACGTCGCTCACAACCAGATCGAAGCTCTTTAGCTCGAATGCATGGGCTGCGTCGCGAACGCCACTTGCTGTGTCCACATGCCATCCGTAACGGAGGAAGTTGGCCCGCAATGCCGTGCGCATGCCCGGTTCGTCGTCAACGACAAGCACTGTCGAGTTTCTGTCGAGGGGAGAAATGCTGTTCATAATTTAACCAACTCACTCCGCAATGCTGGGAAATAAAGCGTGAATCGTGCGCCGGCCGGTTTGTTGTTTGAAGCGCAAATGCGTCCGCAATGCTGAGTCATGATCCGCTCGCAAACCGCCAGTCCTAGTCCGGAAGTATCGCCACTTCCGCTGAAGCCCGGCTCGAAAATGTGCGCGATTTGGTCAGACCGAAGACCACTGCCGGTGTCGGAGAATTCAACGATCACCTGGTCAAACTCCGTACCGTCGTCCGTGCCCATTCCAATATTCCGGTCAAAACAGATCGACACGGTGATTTTTCCGCCGGCAGGCGTGAAGCGAATGGCATTCGAGATCAAGTTCAAAATCACTTGCTGAAGTGCACTTTCGTTGCCCATCACTTGTATCGTTTCGTGGGCGGTCTGCCATTCCAATGAGACCGAAGCCTGGTCCGCAAGCGGTTGAGCAAATAGAAGCGCGTTTGTTATCTGTCCTGACAGCGACATCGGGGCCAGCGTCAACGTCCGTGAACCGTGGAAGTTCAGAACATTGTTTACCGTTCCCGACAGCGAACGTATGCCGGCGCGTAGATTGGAAATCCATTCGCTACGGCGGTCCCCGTCCGTCTGAATCAATTCGGCAAAGAGCTCCAAACTCGCTAATGGGTTCCTAATTTCGTGGGCAAGGACCGTCGCGATCTCGGCCAGGGCCGCGGCCCTGCGCCCCGATTCGCGGTCTTGCTCCGCCCGCTTGTGAGCAGTTATATCCCGCAGAATCAGAATTGTATGGTCAGCATCGCCTCTTCGGCCGGGGTGCTGGAACAGTTGCCGGGTGCGAACTCCCAGCCAACGCGTGCCCGATGCTGCTTGCATGCAGAACTCCGCCTCCGATTCACTGTCGGATGCAGACTTGTGATGGACTTCCAGATTGACGCCGCTCCTGGCCGAGATTTGCTGCAAAGTTGTTCTGGACCCTTTGCGGCAATCAGCCTCGTCGAGTCCCAGTAGCCGCCTGCTCTCCGGATTGATCATCGACAGCTCCCTGTTGCGACCGATTACCAGCACCCCGCAAGGCATGGAATCCACAATCTGCTGCAATTCACAGCGCATGCGCTCGTTTTGCGCCAGGCTCGCCTTTAAGGCCTTATTCCTCTCCGAAAGCTCAAGGCCCAGGTCGGACACCTCAGATTGCAGGTCACGGTACGACATCTCAAGCCGAGACGCAGCGATGATGAATTCGGCAAACTCGCCGGACAGGAGTGTGGCGCTTCTGGCCTGCACCCCCGCTTCATCGATTTGGCCGCTCCCCGGGCGCTGGTCCCCATCGAGTTGCGCTTGATTGGCGCAAACATGGAGTTGGCCGTCCGATTGGTTTTTCACCAGGGAGACATTTATTGGTGCGAAATGAGAACTAGGCAGCATCTGCCTATTGACTATGCACGGCGAAGGCCAACCTGATTCGGAGTTCCCCGGCCCGAATCACTCTGCGGCCAGGCCCGTTACCGATGCCTGCGCTGAATCGCGGAGTCAATCAAGCGAGACGACTAAAGGAGAATGTGCTTGGGCATGATCTCCCGATCTCCTCCGGCAAGTATGCTGGCCCGCTCAAGTACATTGCGCAGCTCACGGACGTTCCCTGGCCAATTGTGCCGCTCGAGAGCCTCAAGCGCTCCAGTACCTAAAGGCACCCCAGGGCAGAACTTCGCCAAAAACGATTCGGCGAGTTTCTCCAGGTCCCCAATACGCTCGCGCAGGGGAGGTAGTTTGATTGGGAAAATCGCGAGGCGATAGTACAAATCTTCGCGAAACAAGTGCTGCTTGACCAGGTCCTGCAAACTCGCGTTCGTCGCAGCCACTACCCGCACATCTACCTTCAGATTGTCATTCCCGCCAATTCTCTGCACTTCTCCCTGCTCCAGGAAACGGAGAATCTTGCTCTGCAAAGAAAGCGGCATATCTCCAATTTCGTCCAGGAAAAGTGTTCCGCCATGGGCCGCATGGATACGGCCAATGCGAGATTGCACAGCTCCTGTGAACGAACCCTTCACATAGCCAAACAGTTCAGCTTCTAGAAGGGATTCCGGTATGGCGGCACAGTTGATGACAACCAGCGGCTGCTTTTCCCGTGAGCTGATCAGATGAACCGCCTGTGCAATCAGGTCTTTACCCGTTCCACTTTCGCCTGTCACCAGCACCGTTGTATCCCGGCGAGCTACCATGTGGGTCAGTTCATAAACGCGCCGCATGGGCTCCGAATCTCCAATCATTCCGCGAATGCTGGCTCGTCCGGTATTTCCCGCTCGCATTCGATGTAGTTGAATCGGGGACAAGGAAGTGGACTCTGTGTGGACCCCGCTATAAAGGACGGCCGAGAGTTGAGCCGACAGCGGTGTCGGCGACGAAGCGCCCAGAATCAGTTGGCCCGTATCAGAATTCACAGAAAGTATTTGGACATTCGGGAACCGCTCGCAAACCATGGCGCTGAATTCGCCCGACTCCAGGTCCGGAAGGAGTGGATCCAGCAAGAGAATCTCGCTGGCAGAGTTATACAGGCATTCCATGGCTTCGGAGCCACTCCCGGCTTCTGTCAAAACCCAGCGCCCTTGATGGAGTTTCTCTCGAAGAGCAAGACGCAGCCTGCTGTTGGGACTCACCAGCAATACGCTGATCGAGTTGGCCTCGTCCGCACGAAACCGTGGAAAAGGGGATGCACTCATGAATCTACCTCGGGGCTTGCAGCGGTTTCATTCAGCTTCAGCAATGCGAGAACACGAGAGTCAGCTTTACTCAACTTGGAACACCTTTCGGGAACGCGATCAGCACCGAGAACGGCTTCAGGCTCCACGAGAGAGTGGCCCGTTGGCTTCGCACGTTTGCCTCGGCAAGGGCCATGCTGAGACTCTCTTCCGTAGTCAGTGCCGCGGGGAAGCCGTTCTTGTTCGCCAAGGCGATATGAACAGAATCGGAAGAGTTGGCGGAGGCAATAACCTCAACCGTGTCCCCAACATGCGATACAGCATGGGCAATCAGCAGCAAGCTCGACAACGCCGCAAGTGTCCTCTTGGGGTTAACAGGGATAACCTGGCCTGCATCGGGCATTGTCGATCGAAGGAAGATGCCGCTATTCCTGAACAATAGATCGACGCCTTCGATCGCATGCGCGAGCAGCGGCAGGAGCGGCGTCGCGAGTAATTCGGGCTCAATGCTCTCGACATTCACCAGTTCCTGCAAGTAACCGAAGAGTGCGCAGGCTCGCTCAACCTCAATCGCCGAGTTGCTCACAAGTTCCATGAGATCTGCTCTACTCATTTCGTCCAACCAGGGACTTTGCAAGCCCGCGAGGAGGACAGTGAGAGGCTGGGCAGCGGCGTGCAGCCCTTGCGATAAGTTCCGGCTGAATGTTTCTGACGCAGTTATCTCGACCGTTGCGTATGTTGGCTCAAATTTGCTAATCATTGCTCATCACGTAGCCAACACCACGAACGGTTCGGATGAGCTTCACATCTCCAGCGAGATCGATCTTATCGCGCAGATACTTCATATACACGTCGACAATGTTCGTGGTCGGGTCAAACGGGATATTCCACACTTCCTGCATGAGCGTCGACCGGGATACAGCCTTACCCAGGTTCTTCATTAGGTACTCAAGAAGAGAGAACTCTCGCAGGGTCAGATCAATTCGTCGATCGCCACGAAACACTGAGTGTTCCTCGGCGTTGATGGTGAGATCGCCAATTCTCGTTGAACTTACTGCGGGCGTGGAACTGCGCCGCAAAAGACCTCGGACTCGCGCCAGCAACTCCTGGAGCGAGAAGGGCTTGATCAGGCAATCGTCTGCTCCTTGCTCCAGCGCCATCACAAGGTCCTCTGTGCGATTCCTGGCTGTCAAAACGAGTATTGGCAGGTGTGGCTGGCTGATGCGAACGCGCTTGAGAACAGCCATTCCGTCCATCTTGGGCAGGTTTAGATCAAGCACCAGCAAAGAGTAGTTAGATTCCTGAAGGCTGTTGCAGCCTGCTTCTCCGTCCTCACTGACCTCTACAGAGAAGTGAATTCGCTTGAGCTCGCGGCTGAGGAATTTGCCCAGAGAAACGTCATCATCCACAATCAGAATCTTGGGGCTTGCCGAGACATTCAACTGACCAGAAGCCACTTCCGCTTGGATTGAAGCTGTCGAGAACCTTCGAGGCACCATGTCCGCTGATTCAACGTCTAATGTCATCGAGAAACCTGTTGGCTAAGTTGAATTCTACTCTCAAGTAACAATTCATATCTACGACTTAATCTTTAGTAATGTGTTGTATTGATAACAAAGGCGTTAACTACCCATAGCTCTTCAAAAGCAGCTTCTGCAATCTTCTTTCAGCCGAGTCGCATCGCTTTGAATCGCTTGTCTTGGTGGCGACCTCCTGTCAGAAGCTGGCTCATTTCTCAATTGCTGGCGCTTGTTTTGCCGCGAGCGTCGACACACCCTATTGGTTGCACATGGCCATTCTGCGGTTTTCTGGTTGCAAAGGATCATTCTGTTGGCCGATAGAAGGAAAACGAGCCTGCGGCATACTGCGGTCGGCACTGCAACTTCGCGGCTTTTTTGGATTGACACAGACTGCAGATCAGACGGGGTAAAACAAGGAATGCTTTCGATCGGTGGAATTTTTATCGTCTTCGCCTGCGTCATCGCTGGCTACCTGATGGAAAAGGGAAAGATTGGCGTTCTTCTTCAGCCTGCTGAGTTGCTCATCATCGGTGGTGCGGCAATTGGTACAGTATTGACGGCAAACCCTGTTCGCATTCTGAAAAAGATCGTTTCAGGCCTGACAGGTGTGCTCAAGGGTTCCCCGTTTCAGAAGAAGCGCTATCTGGACACTCTGAAGATGATGTTTGATCTCCTGGTCAAGTCGCGCAAAGAGGGCGCAATTGCCATCGAGGGAGACATTGAAGAGCCGGACAAGAGCCCAATACTGTCGAAGTATCCAACGTTCATTAAGGACCATCATGCTCGCGACTTTGTTTGCGACACGATGCGCATGGCGATTACCGGCGGGGTAAGCGCATTTGACGTGGACCAGATGATGGAATTGGATATGGAAGTTCATCACCAATCGGCCACCCAGCCCAGCCAGGCATTGACCAGCATGGCGGATGCGTTGCCAGGGTTGGGAATCGTCGCCGCCGTGCTTGGAGTGGTGGTCACCATGGGTTCGCTTGGCGGTCCACCGGAAGAAATCGGGCACAAGGTTGCCGCAGCCCTCGTGGGAACCTTCCTCGGAATTCTGCTCTGCTACGGACTCGTCGGTCCGCTGGCCTCGAACATGTCAAAGGTTGTTGACGAAGAACAAGGCTACTACCATGTGCTCCGCGTCGTGATGCTTGCCTTCATCAAGGGCACCTCGCCCATTTTGGCGGTTGAAATGGGTCGCCGCGCAATTCCCGAGCATGCTCGCCCGAGCTTCATCGAAGTGGAGAAGGCTTGCCGGGAGAAAAATGCAGAACCCACGGATGTTTCCGCGGCCGCATAGGTGAATGACAAAATGGCAGACGAGCAAGTCATCATCATCAAGAAAAAGGGCGGCCATGCCGCCCACCACGGCGGCGCTTGGAAAGTGGCCTACGCAGACTTTGTCACCGCCATGATGGCGTTGTTCATCGTGCTGTGGCTCATGAACAGCAGTAAGCCCATCCAGGAAGCTGTCGGGGGGTACTTTCGCGATCCCAACGGCACAGCCCAGAAGAAAGGCACCCAGTTGGGTGGCGCTGGCGATGCAGCCGCCGTCAAGAAAGAGGACATGTCCAAGTTGAAGGAAGAGCTGATGAAGGCCATGGAGAAAATGGCGAACTTCGAAAAGCTCAAGAAGCTGATAGAGATGACCGTTACCCCCGAAGGGCTGCGGATCGAATTGATGGAGGACCCCAAGGGAACATTCTTCGAGAACGGGAGCGCGCAACCAACTCCGCTCCTGCAGAGCTTGGTAAAGGTTCTGTCCGTTGAGATCGGCAAATTGCCAAATCCTATATCTATTGAAGGGCATACCGACTCGACGCCCTACTCCGATTCGAAGGTATATGGCAATTGGGAGCTATCTACAGACCGCGCAAACACGGCCCGGCGCCTGATGGAAAATAGCGGCGTAAAGCCAGACCAGGTTGTTCAAATCCGCGGTTACGCAGACCATAACCTCCGCAAGCCCCTTCAGCCACATGATTCCTCCAACCGGAGGATCACCGTAATTATTCAATATAGGGTCAATCCTGGCCAGCAGCCTGAAATCGTTAGCAATGGTTCGCTGCCAGCAATCAAAGAGACCGGTGCGACTGCCACCGTACCCGGCGAGAATGCTTCGAGAGCCGCAAAGAAGCCATAGGGAAATGGGTGGAATCCTGTCTAGCCCTAATACTGTTCACTTAACGTTATTTGTGGCATTCTGTATGCGGTGAGGACAGGAGGCCACAGGTGGCGCGAACAGTTGCGGAGCTCCCTCCGGGTGCCCGGATCACGGACT
>Ga0302319_10009892_pt1 | contig 18254 bp, 10 predicted proteins | sample Bog_T0_2_FD_203319 | JGI IMG/M metagenome (GOLD analysis project Ga0302319, IMG submission 203319) | Peat permafrost microbial communities from Stordalen Mire near Abisko, Sweden - Bog_T0_2 | ecosystem: Environmental > Terrestrial > Soil > Wetlands > Peat | place: Sweden: Abisko, Stordalen Mire...
CAAGAGGATCCCCTCTGCCAATTCCTGTCCCCGACTCCCCGCCCACGCCACCGCGTCGTGGGCGTGGATGCTCTCCATGGAACGCACGTGGACGGATGCCCCGCCGTGGCCTCCGGCGTCCAGGATGTCCAGGAGGCGGGAGGCGGCGTCCTCGACGAACCGGAACGAATTCCCGCGGGAAATCGCGTCGATGACCTCCTTCTCGTCTTCCCGGCGCAGGACGGGATGGACCCGGTTGGATGCGGCCCGGTCCAACGCGTCGATCAGTCCGGCGGGGCGGTCGGACCAGTTTCCGTCCACCTCGGCCTGGAGGATGCCGCGCTGGTTGTGGAACCCGAGCTCCCCGGACAGGGCCTTGGAGCAAGGACAGGCCAGCATGGCCGCCGTCTCCACGCGGGTCCGGAAGCGGACCCCCTCGGACGGACTCCATTCCGCGCGAAGCTCGACGCGGTAGGGATGGAATCCCACGGATCCAGACACGGGCGCGGCGCGTTCCACCAGGTCCTCCCAGCCGAGCGTGGCCAGGAGCTGCACGGTTTCCTGCGCCCTGGCGGCGGACTCCAGCCTGGACCCGAATTCCGCGAGCGGCAGCTCGGCGCCCTCGGGGACCAGAATCCGGTAGAGACGGCTCATGTGCACCCCTCGGTGCCCCAGGGGGACGCGGGCCACCATGGAAACGACCGCGGTGGCGGCGCGGTCGCCGGCAAGGGCGAGTCTGACCCTCACACGGTCGATTCCGGCGAGGATCTCGGGACGGGCGGGGTGGGAAACTTCCGATTGGACGTCGGGCAATTCGCTTTGGCTGGTCATAGGAACGCCGAAATCTACAAGCCCCCCGGTCCCCGGACCCTCCCCCGCAGTCGGAGCTAGGTGATTTTCAGGCGGTCGGGCGCGGGGATGCTCGCGTAGAATTCCGCGCGCAGGGATGGGTTCGATTGGAACGCGCCCGACAGCTTGCTCGTGCGCGTGATGGTTCCGTCGTCCCCGATCCCGCGCGTCTTGACGCAGCAGTGCATGGCGTCCACGACCACGGCCACGTCGTCGGTGCGCAGGATCTGGGAAAGCGCCTGCTGGATCTGCAGCGTGGCGCGCTCCTGCACCTGGGGACGGCGCGCGAAGAAGTCCACCACGCGGTTGAACTTGGACAGCCCCAGCACCCAGCCCTTGCAGAGGTAGGCCACGTGGGCCTTGCCCAGGATGGGAAGGAAGTGGTGCTCGCAGGTGCTGTTGAAGGTGATGTTGATTTCCGCCAGCATCTGGTCGTAGTCCATCTTGTTCTCGACCACCGTGATCTTGGGGAACGTCTCCTCCCGGAGACCCCCGAAGATCTCGTCCACGTACATCTTCGCCACGCGTTCGGGCGTTTCGGCGAGACTGTCGTCGCCCAGATCCAACCCGAGGATCTCCATGATCTCGCGATGCCGGCGCGCGATCTCCAGCTTCGCCGTCTCCGGATCCATGCGCGGCTCCTTGGAGACCGGCGTCGGGACCACGTTGGCGAGGAGCAGAGCGACATCCACATCGTATTCCCCGTTCAGATGCCGCGGGATGGCACCCAATTGCGCCGCGTTGTCTCCGCGGACCCTGTCGTGCATGTGATTCCTTTCGTTCTCGGTAGAATGTACCGGACCTGGACCGGGAAATGCCACAAACAATTCCGATGCTACGGATTTGTGACGTATCCAGCATACTCCTGCGCAAGAACAGCGGATCCGCAGATCGACGGAATCGCCGCCCGGGCGGGAGGCCGGATCGACGTTTTCCGACCCATCCCGATACCGCCACTTCCGGGTCGGTGGGAGACCCGAAGGTCTCCGCCTCTGCTACCTTGGAGACGAGCGGGTGGATCCGTCCGGACGCCGCCCGCCCCCCTCAGCGGAAAGGAATTCGAGCATGGGCGAATCGATGGTCACCACGGCGTTCGAACTGCCGGGCTATGTCGTCACCAAGAACCTGGGACTGGTGCGCGGGATCACAGTCCGTTCCAGATCCATCGTGGGCAACTTCTTCGGAGGCCTGCAGTCGATCCTGGGCGGAAACATCACCATCTACACCGAGCTTTGCGAGAAGGCCCGATCGGAGACCTACCGGTTGATGTGGAGCCACGCGAGTTCCCTGGGAGCCAATGCGGTGATCGGCGTGCGCTACGACGCGACCGAGCTCATGGCGGGATTGACCGAAGTCATCTGCTACGGCACGGCGGTGGTGGCGGTACCGACGAATTCTCCAGGCGATACCCGCATCTAGGATCGCCCCGTTTTCGACGCTTTTTCGAGGCGGACGAACCCAACTCCCGGAGGGGATCTGGGGCGGATCGACACCAGTCGAGGGGCTCTGTGGCATTCCGGCCCAATATCGCTAAATCGGCATGAAATTCGCTTTTCCTCACTGGGCAAACGGATGAGATCTCAAATTTTTTCAGGAGCGAATGCCATGCGGACGATTTTGCTGACCCTGTCGATGCTTTCCGGAATTGCCCTCGCGGACGGCTCGGCAACCGGAGCGACCCCTCCCGGCTCCGACAGCTTCCAGGTCGCGCACACGAGGTACGTCGACTCCGTGGTGGTTTCCCACGAGGCCCAGGACGCGGAACTGTTCGCCGCCCTGCCGGACTCCATCAAGCCGCTGATCGCCGCCGCCACCCAGGCTTGGAAGGCCGTGACCCTCGCCGATGCGGATCAGGACATGAATCAGCGCACCAGGACGGTCGATTCCCTGCAAGGGATCTTCACCCAGAAGCGGGACTCCCTGCTGGTCCTGATCAAGGACTCCACCGCCCGCGACCAGGTGCGGTCGCGCATCGCGGTGCTGGAGTCCGTCCGCGCCGACCTCAAGGCCAAGCTGGAGGCCCGCAAGGCCGAGATCGCGGCCAAGATCGCGGGCATGGGCGGGAAGACCGGCACCAAGTAGGAGTTCGGGCGAACGAGGAGCGATCGGGCGAGGAACGAAATTCCGCCCGATTCGACATTTCCCGACTCGCGGCGCCTGCACATGCGACCCTCCGGCCTAGGAACGGGGCCCGAGGGCAATATTTGCCGTCTCCCGGCAGGATCTTCCCCTTGCCGCGGACGGACCCCTCCCAGGCAGATTCCGGCCGGGACAAAGAACGTCCGCAGGATGGTTTTTGCCTGGACCGTGCTGTGCACGAGTGGTAGGGTTGCCCAGGAAGCGCGGGATTCCGGGTGGAACGGAGCTTGCGCCGGAGGGTCGGCTCATGGGAGGGTCCGGGCACATGTCGCGAGGAAATCGATGAAGGCCGTCATCCTTGCCGGGGGTCTGGGTACCCGACTCAGCGAAGAGACCATCGTCAAGCCCAAACCGATGGTTGAAATCGGAGGAAAGCCAATCCTCTGGCACATCATGCGCCATTTCTCCCAATACGGCGTCCAGGAATTCGTGATCTGCCTGGGCTACAAGGGGTTCATGGTCAAGGAGTGGTTCTCCAACTACTTCCTGTACAACAGCGACGTCACCTTCGATCTGCGGGACAACAGCGTGCGCATCCACCAGAATGCGTCGGAACCATGGCAGGTCACCCTGGTGGACACCGGCGAGCTCACGCAGACCGGTGGCCGCCTCAAACGAATCCGCCAACATCTGGACGACCAGCCCTTCTGCATGACCTACGGAGACGGCCTCTCCGACGTCGACATTTCCAAACTGTTGGCGTTCCACCGCTCCCAGAAGACCAAGGCCACGGTCACGGCGATCCAGCCACCGGGGCGATTCGGCGTCATCGACTTCCGCAAGGGCAAGGTCGCGGGTTTCCACGAGAAGCCCGCCGGAGACGGAGCCTGGGTCAACGGCGGCTACTTCGTGATGCAGCCGTGCGCCTTGGATGCCATCGCCGGCGACGAAACCGCCTGGGAGCGCGAGCCGCTGGAAACCCTGTCCGCGCACGGCGAACTTTCGGCCTACCGCCACGATGGCTTCTGGCAATGCATGGACACCTTGCGGGACCGCATGCAGCTGGAGGAGCTTTGGAATTCCGGGCAGGCACCTTGGAAAGGGGACGGGAAGTGATGGACCTCTTCGGCGGAGCCTACGCGGGTCGGAAGGTCATGGTGACCGGCCATACCGGATTCAAGGGTGGATGGCTCTGCCGCTGGCTGGAGCTTCTGGGCGCGAACGTGAGTGGCTACGCCCTGCGGCCGCCCAGCTCCCCGAACCTGCACGAACTGCTGGCTCCCGAATTTCCCCAAACCTTCGCGGACATCCGTTCCGTGGGGGAATTGGGGAACCATCTGCGCACCGAAATGCCCGAAATCATCTTCCACTTGGCTGCCCAGCCTCTGGTCGGGCATTCCTACAGGAATCCGACGGAGACCTTCGACACCAACGTCCGCGGCACATGGACCCTGCTGGAAGCCGCGGACAAGTCCGCCCGCCCGCCGTCCGTCGTGGTGGTCACAACCGACAAATGCTACCGAAATGCCGAGAACGGGATTCCCTTCCGGGAGGAGGATCCCCTGGGTGGCCAGGATCCGTACTCCGCCTCGAAAGCCTGCTGCGAAATCCTGTGCGAGGCATGGAGGAGTTCCTACTGGTCGCGGGAAGGCACCCCGCTCCTGGCCACGGCCCGGGCGGGGAACGTGGTCGGCGGCGGGGACTGGTCGAAGGAACGCCTGCTGCCCGACGCGTTGCGCGCGGAACGATCCGGGGAGGCGCTGAGGATCCGGCATCCCGAAGCGATACGACCTTGGCAGCACGTGCTGGAGCCGCTGCGCGGGTATCTCCTGCTCGGTGCCCGCCTGCTCTCGGGAGAAAGATCCGCGGCGCGCCCATGGAATTTCGGCCCCTCGCCCGACCAGATCGCCACGGTCCACGACGTGCTGTCCATCTGGCGGAGGTTGCGCCCGGGCTTCGCCCTGGACGAGGTTCCGGCCCCGACCTTCCCGGAGGCGGCGAACCTTGTCCTGGAAAGCACTCGCTCCAAGATGGAACTCGGCTGGAGCACCCGCTGGGACCTCGAACGGACACTGCGCGAAACGGATCGGTGGTACGCCCACCTCGATGCCGTTGGATCCACTCTCTGCGACATCCAGATCCGGGAGTACGAAGCCGAACTTGCGGGAGCGCGGGAGACCGCAACATGATGGAGATCCTGGACACTCCCCTGGTCGGCCTGAAATTCGTTCGATTGCAACCCCACCGCGACGATCGAGGCGTCTTCGCGCGGATCGCCGACATCGAGACGTTCCAGGCACTGGGAGCGGGACCGGTCGCGCAAGTGAACATCTCCATCACCGGATCGAAAGGCACGGTGCGAGGCATCCACATGCAGACCCCTCCCGCCTGTGGATCGAAGTTGGTCGTTTGCCTGCGGGGGAAGGTCTGGGACGTCGCGGTGGACCTCAGGCTCGGATCCCCCACTCTCCGGAAATGGCACGGCACCGAGCTTGGACCCATGGAGGCGTTCCTCCTCCCTCCGGGATGCGCGCACGGATTCCAAGTGCTCGAGGGACCTGCGGAAATCCTGTATCTCATGTCCGAGACCTACTGCAAGGCCGCCGAATTCCGTGTCCATCCGTTGGACCCGACACTGGGCGTGGGCTGGCCGCTGTCCATCGGAAAGCTGTCGGAACCGGATCGGGCCGCTCCCCTCCTCGCCACCGATTTCCCTGGAGTGTCACCATGATCTGCCGCAACTGCGGAGCCGTCCTCGAGCATGTTTTCCTGGATCTCGGGTCGGCTCCCCCGTCGAACTCCTACCTCGATCCCGCCGATCCCGGTGCGGGCGAAGTCTGGTACCCGCTGAAGGTCTTCGTCTGCAGCCGTTGCTTCCTGGTCCAGCTCGACGAGTTCAAATCCCACTCGGAGATCTTCTCGAGCCAGTACGCCTATTTCAGTTCGTTCTCCTCGACCTGGCTCGCGCACGCGCACCGGTACTCCCTGGACATGATCGAGCGATTCCATCTGGACTCGAACTCCTTCGTGGTCGAGATCGCTTCCAACGACGGGTACCTGCTGCGGAACTTCGTCGAAGCGGGGATCCCCTGCCTGGGGGTGGATCCCACCACGAACACCGCCGAAGCCGCGAGGGCGGTCGGGGTGGAGACGTTGACGGAATTCTTCAGCTCGGTGCTGGCCGCACGTCTTGTGCGCGATCGCGGCCAAGCCGATCTGGTCGCAGGGAACAACGTGCTGGCCCACGTCCCGGACATCGTGGATTTCGTCTCCGGAGTGAAGATCCTCCTGAAGCCGGGAGGGGTCGCGACCTTCGAATTCCCCCATCTCCTGCGGATGGTGACGCAGACCCAGTTCGACACCATCTACCACGAGCACTTCTCCTACCTCTCGTTCCTGTCCATCGACCGCGTGTTCGGGAAATGCGGCTTGCGCGTTTTCGACGTGGAAGAGCTGCCCACCCACGGAGGTTCGCTTCGTCTGTACGCGTGCCACGCGGAGGCTCCCCTGCCGGAAAATCCGCGCGTCGGAGACCTGCTGCAGAAGGAACGCCATGCGGGGATGGCCACGATCGGGTTCTACACCGGATTCCAGGACCACGCGGACCTCGTGAAGGACGGTCTGCTGGAGTTCCTGATCCGGGCGCGCCGCGAAGGCAAGCGCGTGGCCGGGTACGGAGCCGCCGCCAAGGGAAACACCATCCTGAACTACGCGGGAGCCCGTTCCGATCTGCTGGCGTTCGTGGTGGACGCCTCTCCGCACAAGCAGGGGAAGCTCATGCCCGGAAGCAGGATCCCGATCGTGGACGAATCCCGCCTCCGCGAGTACCGCCCGGACTACGTGCTGATCCTGCCCTGGAACCTCCGCAGCGAGATCTCCCGCCAGCTCTCCTACGTCCAGGAGTGGAACGGCCAGTTCGTGACGGCCATCCCGCGTCTGTCGATCTTTTCGGCGGAGGAGGCGTGAAACCGATCCTCTACGCGAAGCCCTCGATCACGGACCTGGAGATCGGGTACCTCGCCGATGCGGCGAGGAACGGGTGGGGCGTGAACTGCAACGACTACATCCAGCGGTTCGAGGCCGGATTCAGGTCGCACCTGGGTGTTCCGCATGCCGTGGCGACCTCGAGCTGCACCGGAGCATTGCAGCTCGCCTTGGCCGCCTTGGGCGTCGGGGCGGGCGACGAAGTGATCGTCCCGGACCTGACCTGGATCGCCTCGGTCTCGCCCATCGCGCACGCGGGAGCCACCCCGGTCCTCGTCGACGTGCTCCCGGACACGTGGTGCCTCGATCCGGAACGTGTGGAGGAAGCGATCACGCCGCGGACCAAGGCGGTCGTCGCCGTCCACCTCTACGGCAACCTCTGCGACCTGGATGCATTGTCGGAGATCTGCGGGCGTCGGGGCGTCGCCCTGATCGAGGACGCGGCGGAAGGATTGGGGTCGACCTGGAAGGGACGCCCCGCCGGCAGCGTCGGAGACTTCTCTGTCTTTTCCTTCCACGGGACGAAGACCATCACGACCGGAGAAGGCGGGATGCTCGCGTCGAACCGCACCGACCTGTGGGACCGGGTGAGGATGTTCGCGGACCACGGGCGGAGGCCGGGAGAACCCCTCCAATTCTGGTGCTCGGAGTTCGGCTTCAAGTTCAAGATGTCCAACCTGCAAGCGGCGTTGGGTGTCGCCCAGCTGCAACGGATCGACGAACTCGTCGAGCGAAAGCGCGATATCTACTTCCGCTACCGCGAGTTGCTGTCGGACATCCCCCGGCTCCGTTGGAATCCGGAGCCGGCGGGTACGCGCAACTGCTTCTGGATGACGACGATCGTCTGGGACCGCGAACTCGGGATCGGCCGCGACCGCCTGGTGGCCGACATGCGCGCCGCGGACATCGACGCGCGGGTCTTCTTCCACCCGGTCAGCGCCTTTCCCATGTTCGCGGGGACGACCTTCGCAACCCCCGTGGCCCGATCGATCGAAGGATGCGGGTTGAATCTTCCCTGCTACCACGACATCGAGGACGAGGAGATCCGACGCGTCGCGGCACTCGTGGAAAGGGCATTCCGATGAGCGGCCCTGACAATCCCAACCTTCATCCACCCGCTTCCCAACGCCGAAGGGAGCCATCGAGCGAGGACGAAATGGATCCGGTGACCAAGTTCCAGCAGGAGAAGGCGGCCCGCATCCGGGCCTACCGCGAAGACCAGCCGATGCGCGACCTCTCGTCGCGTTTCCGCACGGAAGCCACACGGAGGGACTACGAGTACAACTTCACATGGATGGGGCGTCCCGTCATCCAGTTCCCGCAGGACCTCGTGGCCATGCAGGAGCTGATCTGGCAGGTGAAGCCGGACCTCATCGTCGAGACGGGGATCGCGCACGGCGGAAGCATCGTGTTCAACGCCTCGATGCTGCAGCTTCTGGGCGGAAACGGGATCGTGGTCGGCGTGGACATCGACATCCGCGCGCACAACCGGCAGGCGATCGAATCCCACCCGATGGCACCGAGGATCCGCATGATCGAAGGCTCCAGCGTGGCGTCGGACGTGGTGGAGCAGGTGTACGAGCTCGCCAAGGGCCGGGACAGGATCCTCGTCGCCCTGGATTCCAACCACACGCACGCCCATGTTCTCGCCGAACTCCGGGCCTATTCCAGGCTGGTCACTCCGGGAAGCTACCTGGTGGTCTTCGATACCGCCATCGAGGACATGCCCCCGGAACTTTCCGGGGACCGGCCCTGGAAACCCGGCGACAACGCCAAGACCGCCGTCCACCAGTTCCTGCGCGAGAACGACGACTTCGAGGTCGATCGGGACCTGGAGGCCAAACTGCTGCTTACGGTCGCCCCGGACGGCTACCTGCGCAGGAAGGGATGACCGGAAACATGGCACGCGCGGCAAATCGCTCGCCGACCCGTTGAACTCGGGTGCCGCCAGGTTCCATGCCTGAGAGCGGACGAATTCGAATCCTGGAGAACCAAATGGAAGGATGCTTCGGAAAGGAGCCGAGAATCGCGGTGGTCGTCCCCGTCTACAACGAGGAGCGCTTCGTCGCGGACGCCCTCCGATCCGCATTGGACCAGGAATACGGCAACTTCGACGTCCTGGTCTCCGACAACTGTTCCACCGATGGCAGCGTGCCCGTCGTCCAGGCCCTGATCGAAGGCCGGTCGAACGCTTTCCTGATCCGGCAGGAACGGAACGTGGGCAGCATGGAGAACATCACGAACCTGTGGGAGGAGGCAGCCAGGAGGGGCGGCTACGACTACATCTGCACCGTCGGCGCGCACGACTTGCTCCATCCGGGGTACCTCGCGAAGTTGAGCGCGGCCCTCGAGGAGCGCCCCGAATGTCCGCTGGCCTATTTCAAAGTCAGGTACGTCGACGAGGACGGGCAGGAACTGCAGGTCAACAATTTCTGCGACTACGTCTACCCCGGAGTCCCTCCCATGGAGAGGTACCTGCGGTTCCTGGACGACGTCCACGAATGCACCTGCGTCAACGGGATGATGCGCTTCGGGGCGATCGGCATCCCCAAGGACAGGTTCAAGGTCAGGAGCGGCGACATCGTGCTGCTGGCGCGCATGATCTTGGGAGGTCCGTTCGTCCGCATCGAGGAGGTCCTCTACACCAGGCGGATGTTCGAGCCGAAGACCGACAGCCGGCCCGACTACGACACGCGCGTCCTTCCGGGTAAAAACCCGACCAACGACGGATTCATGGACTCCTACCTGACGGACATGTGGGACATCCTGGAGGGCCCGGAGCAGGAAAAGCTCGAGGTTTCCCTGCTGATCTTCGCGATCATGGCCCGGAAGTGGAAGTGCTCGTTGCCCGCCTATTTCGCGACCATGCGGAGGCTGACCACCGACCTCGATTCGAAGGTCCTCGCCCTGCGGGGGAGGACTCCCGGCTTCACCCCGGACGTGGAAGCTTTCCTCCTCGAGGAAGCTCGGGGACATTCCACCCGGAGGATCACCGAATCGGACGGCTCGGACGGGCTGGATGCCTCATCCGGAACGAAGCCATTCCACACGGTGCTGTTCGTCTACAATCGGCCGGACCATGCCGCCGCCGTCATCGGGGCGCTCCGACGCGACAAGGTCCAGAACCTGATCGTGCACAGCGACGCCCCGGCCACCCCGGCGCAGGAGGATGCGGTCCGGCGGACCCGCCTCCTGCTGGAATCCATCGATTGGACCGTTCCGCGCCTGATCCTGCGGGAGACCAACGCCGGTCTCGCGAGATCCATCGACGAAACCCTCGAAGATCTGTTCTCCCGACACGATCGGGTCGTGGTCCTGGAGGACGACTGCGTTCCGGGCCCGTTCTTCTTCGATTACATGGCCCGCGCCTTCGACGCCTACGACTCGGACAAGTCGATCCAGGGAATCTCCGGATTCACCATTCCCCTTCCCGAGGAACTGGTGGAGACGAACCCCTGCGATGCCTACCTGTTCCCGCGCATGAGCACGTGGGCGTGGGGAACCTGGCGGGATCGGTGGCTGGACCGGAGTCGGAACCTGCTCGAACTCCTGGCCAGGTGCGAGCAGGAGGGAATCGACCTTTCCCAAGGCGGGACGGACATCCTGCGGTTCCTCGGGGAGTTCCTCGAAGGGACGTTGCAGGATGTCTGGTCGCTCCACTGGCTTCTCGAGGTCTACCTCCGCAGGGGTGCCTACGTCTATCCCAACCGGACTTTGATCGAGAACATCGGCTTGGATGGAAGCGGTGCGCATGGCGAAACCGGAACCAGGAAGAACGGCATCCCATCGCCGAGTCCAGTCTTGCGGTTTCCCCGTCCAGCACTACCCCTGGACGCGAGCAGCGCGGCCATAGCGCGGCATTTTCGCGAATTCTGCGGACAGGAGACGCCGTGGACCGTGGAACGGATCCATGCGAAAGCTCGGGAAATTCGCGTGCATGCTGGGGCGACCGGTGTCATGCCCGGGGAAAGGGACGGTGGAGAAATGGTTGCAGTCCAACAGGTCGAGGACAACGAGACCATTGCCAGGATCGACGACATGGTATCCAGGGGCATGGCCGCCCTGCAGGCGGGGGCACCGGAGGAGGCGTTCGAATGGGCCCGGCGGGCGGAAGAAACCGGAGTTCCCAGGATGGGCGTGTCGATGCTGCGTGCCGTCGCCCAGTTGCACCTGGGCAAAAGGGAAGATTCCCTGGTATCGATGGAGAAGGAAGTCCGGTCCTTTCCGGAGAACCGCGCGGCGTTGGATGCCCTGAATACGCTCCGGAACATGGCAAGCGGCATCCATGGCGGGCCCTCCCCATCGTCCGCGGCACCGAAAGAAGGCTTCTTCGCCGAGCCCACGTCCAAGGTGAATCCTGGATTGGTCGCCTGGAAGCCGGGGTGTTCCGTCGTGGTGGGGAATCAATGCGACGTCTGGGCGATGCGGGTCAGCTTCGATCGTCCGGGCTGCAGGCTGCGGGTGGGGAACCGGACCTTCGTCGGCCATTCCCATTTCGTGTGCGCGGAGGACATCGAGGTCGGCGACGACGTGCTGATGTCCTGGGGCTGCACCATCCTGGACCACGACTCGCATTCCACCGATTTCACCTTGCGCAGCAACGATGTCGTGGGTTGGCTCAAGGGAGAGAAGGACTGGACCCATGTCCGTCGCGCGCGCGTCCGCATCGGGAACAAGGCATGGATCGGATTGAACGTCCTCATCATGAAGGGCGTGACCATCGGGGAAGGTGGGGTGGTCGCCGCGGGCAGCGTCGTGACGCGCGACGTCGCTCCCTGGACTTTGGTCGCCGGAAATCCGGCGCGGTTCGTGAAGGAGCTGCCGCGTCCCGACGGAATTTCCGCGTCGCTCGAGGACGCGCTTCCGCATTCCGCTACGGACGCCTACGACACGGCCTACAACTGGGGCTGGAACGAAGGCGGATTGCGGGAACTGATCCGGTCGTGCTACAAGACCCCGGACCAGCCCGAGAACGCGAGACGGTACCATGCATCGCCGGAGTTCGATGCCGCCTGCGAGGAACTGAAACGGGCGGGGCATCCTCCCTCGCGCGGGACGAGGATCCTCGACATCGGCTGCGGGAATGGAGTCGCATGCTGGTCGTTGGCCAAGGAGGGCTACGAGGTTACGGGGATCGATTCCAGACCGGGAGCACTGACCGGAATCGGAGCCGCGCGGAAGCTGATCGGAAAGGACGGATCGATTTTCAAGATCCTCCATACCCCCGCCGGGAAGCTTCCCTTCGCGCCGGCCACATTCGATGTGGTCTGGATGCGCGAGGAGCTCCACCACATCCGCGACCTTTCCGGTTTCCTGTCTTCCGTCCTGGAGCTGCTCGTGCCAGGGGGGGTGATCCTGGCCATGCGCGACCCCGTGGTGTGGAACGAATCCCAGAAGGCCGCGTTCTTCGAGGACCATCCCTTCCACCGCTTCACGAACGACGAAAACTGCCACTACCTGGACGAGTACATCGAGGGGTTCGCCCGGGCGGGTTTCACGCTCGAGAAGATGCTCGACCCGGTGTCCAGTCCCATCAACACCTATCCGGGTCCGTTCTCGGAGCTGGCGACGTTCGACGTGGAGGCCGCGAGACTGCGCCCCCGCGGGAACGACCTGTTCAGCTTCCTCGCGAGGAAGTCTCCGGCATGAGAGTGCTTCCGATCCCGAAACGGGACCGCTCCGGATCCTGTCGGTCCACCCCGCTCGCCGAGGGTCTCGAGCGCGTCGGTAGTTGGTTCGATTCCTTCCAGAAAGAACGACGATGAACCACCATCCAGAATCCCGTCCGGAAGCCTCGAACCGATCGAACGACCTTTCGGACGCCTTCCAGGCCCTCAGCCGGAATCCTTCCGATCCGGAGGCGCTGCGTCGCTTGGCGGTCGGTGTCCGCCCGCCGCACCGCACGACGATCGCGATCCCCATGGTCGGAAACCGCCAATGGCAGGGCGGCGTGGTCTACGTCCACCTGATGGCCATCGCCCTTCGATCCCTCCCGAAGGAGAAGCAGCCGCGCATCGTTTTCCTGGTGCGCAAGGGCGAGGAAGGGAGCTTGGACCTGTACGCTCCTTTCCTGCCCCTCTTCGACGGCGTCGTTCTGGTAGGCTTTCCGGCGCACGAGACTCCCGAGGTCGGTGGAATTTCCGTCGTGCGCGCGGTGGACATCCCCCAGGCCCATTCGCACTTCGACGTGCTCTACCCCATGCGACCCCTGGTCATGCCCGGCGTGCACGGGGCGTCGTGGATCCCCGACTTCCAGCACCGCCACCTGCCCGAATTCTTCTCCCCCCAGGACCTCGAGAAGCGCGACGCCTCGTTCCGCGAAGTCGCGCGTACCGCCAGGATCTGCGTGTTTTCGAGCCGGGACGCCGAGAAGGATTTCCGGACGTTCTATCCCGAATCCCGTTGCAGGACGCATATCCTGCATTTCTTCCACCAGCTTCCGGACGCCGCCTTCCAGCGACCGGTGGAACCCGTGGTCGAGAAGTACGGCTTGCGCCGCGGGTTCATCCTCTGCTGCAACCAGTTCTGGATCCACAAGGGCCACGACACCTTGTTTCCGGCCTTCGCCGAGCTGGCGAAGGAATTTCCCGACATCGATCTGGCCTGCACCGGGGGTACGGAAGACTACCGGAACTCCGGTTACTTCGGGAACCTGCTCGAGTTCCTGCGCTCCAACGGCCTGGAATCGCGCGTGAAGATCCTCGGGCTCATTCCCCGCGACGACCAGCTCCAACTGCTCCGCGCCTCGATGGGGGTGGTGCACCCTTCCCGCTTCGAAGGCTGGAGCACGGTGGTGGAGGACTGCCGCTCGCTGGGCAAGCCCATGGTCCTCACCGACCTGGGCGTGCACCTGGAACAGGAACCACCGGAATCCGTCTTCTTCCGGACCGGCGACGTGGGCGATCTGGCCGCGAAGCTGCGCGAAACCCTTCCCACGTGGAAGCCGGGCCCGGACGCCGCCGCCGAGGCATCCGCCCGCGCGGATTCGGAACGGAACATCCGCAGGTACGGAGAGGAGCTCCTTGCGCTCTGCTCCAGGATCCAGGATGCCTTCGCCGAGGACGACGGCGCGATGCGTTGCCTGGAGGAAGCCTCGCGCCTGCTGGACCAGAACCGTTCATCGGAGGTGGAGGTCGCGTTGGACCGCGCCCCCGTCCTGGAAAGCGAAGACGCGCGCATCCAGCGCGCCGCGGGGAACCTCCTCCTGCGCGCCGGACTGCTGAACCAGGCGCGTGCGAAGTTTCTCCTGTCCACCCGCCTGGACCCCGGCGACGCCGAAGCCCACCTGGACCTGGGCGTGGCCTGGACGATGCAGGCGCGGTACCCCGAAGCGGAAGCGTCCCTGCGCAAGGCGCTCGAACTTTCCCCCGGAAACGGCGAGGTCTGGAAGAACCTCGGTCGCCTCCACCTTCGCCGCAAGGAGACCGTGGCGGGAGTGGAGGCCTATTCGAAGGCGATGGAACTTTTGCCGGAGGATCCGGAGTGCCTGGTCCTGGTGGGCGGATGGCTGGCCCTGCAAGGCGATTCCGGCCGCGCGAGAACCCTCCTGGAGAAGGCCTCGGTCCTTTGTCCCCAGGATGCGGGCATCCGGGCGGAACTGGAAAAGCTGTCGCCGCCACGTGCGAAGGACATTTCCCTCGAAACCGTTCCCGTCCCGTCCCTCACCATCCCCCCCCGCGGCTCCACGGAGAAGTTCCTCCCCATGGTGCCCATCGGCCGCGGGACCGCCACCAGCGCGGCGTCCCACTGGATCGGAAAACTTTCCATCCGGGACTTCGGGACCGGCGAAGCGGCGTTTCGCGGCATCGTGCGACACATCCTGGAAGCCAAGGTCGGAACGACCGGCAACTTGGACAGGATCCGTCTGGACGGAACCATCGTCTTCCCCCTCTCGCTGGAACTGGGGCCCAGGCGAGGGCGCGACAGCGCCGGTCCGTTCCCGCGGCTCGCCGATCTGGATCCGGAATTCGCGGCCAGCGAGGGACCCGTCCGCGAAGCGGACATCCTGGCCTACCGCGATCGGTTCGCCAAGGGAGAAGAGGCGCCACCGGCCTCCTTCGTGACCGGGGCCTACCTAAATTCCTGCGGAGCCGACGTCGATCCAGACGAGCTCTGGATGATCGACGGGGCGCGGCGGATCGCGGCGCAGGCGCTCCTCGGCAGGTCGCCCGTGCAGGCCGAGGTGCTGACCACGGAAAGCCACTACGCCACCCTGATCACGGAAACCGACAGGGCCGCGCTGCGCCAGCGGGTGAAGGACATCCGCTGGTTCGCGAGCTACCAGTCCATCCCCCTGGTGGGCCTGGAAGGGGACCGGACAACGAACCGCTTCGGCCTGATGGATCTCTCCCTCCTGCGCGAATGCCGGGTGGCGGACTGGGGCTGCAACCTCGGGCAGGCGTCCCTGCGCGCCGCGCTCGCCGGCGCCTCAGAAGTGGTGGGTCTGGAAGGCATGCCCGACACCTTCGCGGCCGCCTCCGAGATCCGCCGGTTGTCCGGTCTCTCCAACCTCCGCTTCGCCCAGGTGGATTTCAACGCCCCCGATCTGGATGCCCGCGTCGATGCCGCCGTCCAGGGAAAGGTGGACTGGTCGTTCTTCTTCTCGGTCTACAGGACCAAGGAACTGGTCCAGCGCGACCGCCTCTTCCAGAAGATCATCGACAAGACCGCCAAGGGGATCTTCTTCGAGGGCCACGCCGACAAGGTGATCGACACCGTCGACTACTACCGCTGGCTCTTCGAGAGCTACGGGCTGGATTGGAAACACCTGGGAAATTCGGAGGGCGACCTGCGTCCCCTTTTCCTCCTGACCTGGGACAAGTCTCGGCAGAGGCGGCAATCCCCGTTCCAGGGTTCGGCTCCCGCCGTCCTTCCCGGTCGCGTTCCGGATTCCCGACCGGATCCCGTGCGGCCGACCCCGTCCGAACCCACCCGGAGGGCTCCGGATGCCGGCAACGGGAATCCCCTGGTCACGGCGATCGTCTCCGCCTACGCGTCGGCGGGGTACCTCCGAGGACGACTGGAAAACCTGCTTTCCCAAACTCTGGGTGACCGCCTGGAAATCGTGGTCATCGACTCGTGTTCGCCGGAGAACGACGCCGAGATCGCCCGCGAATACGCACGTCGCGATCCGCGCGTGCGGGTGGTGAGGACCCCGGAGAGGGAGACCATCTACAAGGCTTGGAACCGCGGCGTGGAGATGGCCCGCGGGAAGTACCTGACCAACGCCAACGCCGACGACATCCTCCGCGAGGACGCCTTGGAGCGTCTCGCCGCCGAGCTGGATTCCCATCCGGGGATCGACCTCGCCTACGGGGACTTCTGGATCACGCACGAACCCAACCAGACGTTCCGGGGAAGCCGGAGGATCGGCTACTCCTTGAAGCCGGAATTCGACCGATCGATCATGCTCTCCGGTTGCCACATGGGGCCGCAGCCGATGTGGCGGAGATCCCTGCACGATCGCTACGGCCTTTTCGACCCCGAATTCCACGCGGCCGGGGACTACGAGTTCTGGTGCCGGTGCGTCGCGGGAGGGTCCGTATTCCGCCATGTCCCCGAATTCCTGGGGCTCTACCTCCACAACCAGGTCGGACTGTGCAACGGAGACGTTCCGCGGGTGGTCCGGGAGTCCGCCGAAGTCCAGCGCCGGTACGGGGAAAGGCTCCCCGCGCCCCCCCCCGCCTTCCGTGCCGAAGGCTTCTACCGGAAGGAACCTCTCCCGGAAAACGGCGGCTTCGTGAACATCGGGATGGTGACCTGGAATCGCCTGGAGTTCACCAAGCAGGCGATCGAGGCGGTGTGGCGGAAGACCAAGCACCCCCACGTCCTGACCGTGGTCGACAACGGATCCAACGACGGCACGCGGGAATGGCTCGGCGAGATGCACCGCCAGGGAATCATCTCGAACCTGATCCTCCTGCCGGAAAACGTCGGGGTCGCCCGGGCTTCGAACATCGCATGGTCCGCCGTGCCGGATGCGGCTTTCTTCCTGAAGCTCGACAGCGACATGGTCGCCCTGAAGCCGGACTGGCTGGAACGCATGGTGGACGCCGCGGAGCGGATTCCGAGCATCGGCGCGCTGGGCTACTCGGTGGAACCCAAGTCCTATCCCCTCGAGGTCGTGGACGGCGTCCCGGTTCGGCCCAAACGCGATGCCAACATCGGAGGCGCCTGCTTCCTGGTGCCCAGATCCGTGCACGAACGCCTCGGCTGGTGGTGCGAGGACTATGGACTCTACGGCGAGGAGGACGGCGACTTCGCCCTGCGCATCCGGCTGGCCGGACTCTTCAACGCCTACATGGAGGACGAGGACGCCTTCCGACACCTGCCCGGCGGCAAGGCCGGGGCCATCGATCCTCGCGACCTCTCCGCGATCGACCCGGAGGAGATCCGGATCCACGAGGACTACCGCCTCTGGAAGGACGACCTGCGCAGGGAGTTGCAGAAGAACGGGGGAATCCTGCAACGGAACGTGGTGGCCTACCATTCGGGACAGAGATCCCTTTTCGTGCCCCGCGGCCGATTCCAGGGGCTGCTCGGACAGGACCTGCAGGTGTTCCTCCGCGAAGATCTGTGGGAGTTCCACCCCGTTTCCGGGGAAGTCACGCAGGCCCAAAGGGAAGCGGTGGACGGATTCTCCGCGGCGAGGTCTCTCGGGGATGTCCTGGCGCAATCCGACCTTTCCGCGTCCCGTCGTTTCCTGTCCGTCCAGCCTGTCGCGGCCGGCGAAACGAAACCGACGACCACCATCGTGATTCCCGTCCACGGCCATCTGGACCTGACCCGCCAGTGCCTGGAGGCCGTGCGCAAGACGATCGATCCTTCCACCACGGAGATCGTGGTTGTGGACGACGCTTCGCCCGACGACACCGCCCTCTGGCTTCGCGAACAGGCGTCCCGGGGGATCCTGAAGGCGATTTACCTCTCCCCCAACCGTGGATTCGCCACCGCCTGCAACGCCGGGGCGAAGGCCGCCTCGGGGAAGACGCTGGTCTTCCTGAACAACGACACCATCCCGGAGGCGGGATGGCTGGACGCCCTGGTTCGGACGCTGGAGCGGAACCCTTCGGCGGGCATGGTGGGATCGCGGCTGCTCTACCCGAACCGCACGATCCAGCACGCGGGGATCCAGTTCCATCCCGGTGGAATGCCGTTCCACGTGCATCGGGGCAAACCCGCGGACGATCCTTCCGTGCTCGTCGCCAAGGCGTTCCCGGCGGTCACCGGGGCCTGCATCGCCATCCCCTCGGATCTCTTCGGGAGGCTCGGCGGGTTCGACGAATCGTTCCACATGTACGTGGAGGACGTGGATCTCTGCATCAAGGTTTGGGACGCCGGGCGCGAGGTGCTCTACTGTCCGG
>Ga0302319_10009894_pt1 | contig 18254 bp, 18 predicted proteins | sample Bog_T0_2_FD_203319 | JGI IMG/M metagenome (GOLD analysis project Ga0302319, IMG submission 203319) | Peat permafrost microbial communities from Stordalen Mire near Abisko, Sweden - Bog_T0_2 | ecosystem: Environmental > Terrestrial > Soil > Wetlands > Peat | place: Sweden: Abisko, Stordalen Mire...
CTCCGGCGCACACCGCATTGCTGAGCATGGATTGCCAGACCGGCCTCGTTTCTATCTACGCCAAAGAGGACAAAGACGCCTTTCTGACTCGCGCGGCAAGCGCCCTGAATCATGCGCGGGCCCGCGGCATGACGATTATCCATGTCCAAGTGGGTTTTCGTCCGGGGCTTCCTGAGGTGAGTTCCCGAAACGTTCTTTTCGGCGCCATCAAGTCGTCGGAGAAGCATCAATCGTTATTTCAAGGCCCGCTTGGGGCGATCCCATCTGTCATCGCCCCGAAAGAGAGCGAGATTGTTATTACCAAGCATCGCGTGAGCGCCTTTACCGGCACCGACCTTGCGATGATTCTTCGCGCCAATGACATCGACACGCTGGTTCTCTATGGAGTTTCAACCAGCGGAGTTGTTCTCTCCACGCTGCTGGAAGCGGCTGACGCCGATTATCGCCTTGTTGTGATCAAGGATTGCTGCGCTGACCTTGATTCTCAGGTGCATGATTGCCTTATTCAGAAATTCTTTCCCACTCGCGCTTCGGTGCTCTCGGTTCGGGAATTCATTGAAGCGGCCTAATGGGCGCGCGAGAGAATCTGGGGCGTTCCGGCCGGATGGTTGGCTAGCTCGTTCAATGCTCCGGGTCAGCCGGCGGGCATGACGCGCGGAACGCGGTCTGCCGGCGCGGGCAGAGCGGGAAATGGGGCGTGCGGCTCGGTCTGGTACCAAAACCCCGTGGTATAAAAATTGTCGGCGCGGTCGTTGTCTGTGCCGTGCTCGATGGTGACGCGGATCGACTTTTCAAAGGCGATGGGGCTTTCCGTGTGCCAGCGGTAGAGGCAATAGCGGCCGCCGACGCGCTCGGGGTCCTTCATGTAGGGAGCGCCCTGATGCATGTTGGCAAAGGCCTGGCCGCCAAAGTCCCAGGCTCCGTTGTAGTAGTCCTCGGTTCCGGTGCCGTTGATGGTGGGCAGTGTGTCGCCATCGACGAAGATCATGTCGTCTCCCTCGCCGAACCAGCCGTCCTTATTTTGGATAACCGAGTGGGTTACGCCCACAAAATGGCCCTTGCCTGTGGCCTCCATGAAGACGTAATTGTTTGCGCCGGTGAGGTTGTTGCCGTTGCCGGGGGCGGCGATGCAGGGAGCGGCCTGGCGGTATTGGGCGTGGAAGCGGCCCACGTCGGCGGGAAGCCTGGGAAAGGTTACGTAGTCGATGGCGAAGTAGAGGTTATCGGTGCGAACTGAGCCTTCGTTGGTTAGAGTGATGCGGGCCGAGCGCGCAAAGGGCATTTGGAAATAGGCGTTCAGCGCCTTGATGGGCGCAACGGCGGTGAGCGCCGATTGGTAGGTGAAGTACTCGCCCAGGCCCAGGCCGAAGAAATCGCCGATGGGAACCTCGACGGAGGGCGTGGGTTCGCCGTCCCACCAGGCCCTGAGGACGAGGTTCTTGAGGTGCATGGGATCGCGCGAATTGATGGTGAACCAGAGGTGCGTGACCACGCCTGCGCCGGTGACGTCGAGCAGGGGCGCGGTTGCGCCTGGCTCCACGCGGACTGCATCGCCGTTGCCGCCGGTGCGGTCCCAGCTTGAGGAGCGGCGGGGTTTGTAGCTGCGGAGGCGGGCTTGGGAAAGGAGTTCTTCGGGCGCGGCGGGCGCGGGCGATGAAGGCGGTTTGACTGGGGCGGCTTGGGGCTCGGCGCTTGCGGCCGGTGCGCTGAGCCCCAGCAGCGCGGCTGCCGGGATGCCTGAAACCATTGCGCCGAGCAGTTTGCGGCGTGCGCGAAAGCTTTCAGTCGAGTCGGTCGGTGGCATTGGGCGGGTCCTCGCGTCGATTGAGTGGTGAAAGCGAGTTGTAGCCCCGCGCGGCGGGGGCTGTCAAGAGCGGGCGAGCGATGCTCAGCAATATCCTAACAGGGAGAAAACTTGCTCGGCGCCGGCAAGGGGAAACACATCGGTCGCCTCGCACCGGGAGCACGCTTGCTTTGTATCGCTGGAATAGTTGTGAGCCGTCTGGAGGTCGCGCATGGCGGCTATCAAATCGGTTAGGAGCGTGACCGTTTCCGCGAATGATGCTGGATGATTGGGCTTGCGATGCTCGGGCCAGATTGCATTCACTGCGTTGGTTTTGAGCAGCGGGAGCAATCGCTGGAAGTCGCGCGCGTGTTTGGCCGGAATCGGAGTGCCGCACGCAAGGTCCATGCAGAGGCGCGCCGCACGCGCGGCCAGGTCTTCGGCTGAGACGACGCGTAGTTCCCTGCCCTCGATCGTAATTGGAACTGCGCGGGCTATGGTGTTTCCGCAGGCTCGAAAGACGTCCACACGAACTGCCGTCTCAGGATCGACAGACTGCAGGAGCGTTTTGCCCGGCGGATCGTGCGGATGCACGTGGCGAAAGATCATGCCGACGAAGGCGCTCGCGGGAATTGCTTCGAACGACTCGGCCAGAAAGTCGATGTCGTTGAGCGGGCGCGGCTCGGTCGCGAATCCGCCGCGGAGCAGATGCATTTCGATGGCGAATCCGCCGGTTAAGACGAGCGGAGAGGTGGGACCAAGCTGCAGCCGGGCCAATGTGCGCCGAGCCCGCTCTGCGTCATGGTCCGAAAGGAATTCGCTCAATTCCATGATTCAGCCCCTACGGCTTGCGGCTGCATCAAGGCTTGACGCTTGATTTGCTTTTCGCAAGATAGTCGTCGATCGCCTGCTGCCACTCGTTGCCGGCTGCCTTGTCGCCTTCGCTCATGGCGGTCACGTGCTGGTTGCCTTCCGGCGTGAGCGCGGTGCGCGTGTAGACCACGTTGACCGCGGTCGCATCCGCACTGACGGGCTTGAAGCGGACATCGATCACCGTCACCATAATGTCGGGCATGAAATAGACATACTGGAAGTGGCGTGCCTCCACGTCGAACTGCGTGGTGACCCAGGTTGCAGTGTGCGAGCCGTGAGCGACCGTGAAGACGGCTCCCTCGGTGTCCGCGGCGGGCTGAGGGTGAAGGAACATCGGGTTCCAGTGCTTTCCGGCCCAGGCGCGCTCTCCCTGAGGCCCGAATAACGGGGCGGTTCGCGCGAATGACTCGTGTACCAGAAGGTCGAAGCTGGTGCTCATATGCAGAAGAGGGACTGGCTGGGCGCCGGGCGCCTGCGCGGCTGCGGGCAGGGCTACGCCTGAGACGCTGAGGATGAGTGCGAGGAATTTCATTTTCTTTTCTCCTTGAGGTTGTGGCTGTCACTGGCTTTCAGGGTCATGCCGTAGAGCGCTTTAAACTGCTCGATTTCCTTAAGCGTTTGCGGCGAGAACGGGACCTTGCCTTCGAAGGCGTGCAGCACGATTCCTTCAAGCAGATCGCCGAGGGTCATGTCCTTCTGTTCGGCTAAGGCCTTGAGTACTTTCAACATGCGCTTTTCCATGCGGACGCCGGTTTGGACTCGCTCGACTACGACGGGCTCGCGGGGCTGCTGTTCCTGCGCCATCGGTGCCTCCTGTTATCTTGGTACCAATGTACCAAGATAACAATGCCATGTCAATTGCATTCCTGTCCGAAAAGCTCGGCATCCCGTGTGAATTCGGCGAAAGACGGCCCGCAGGGGCTGAAGCCCTGCTGATTTTATTGGCTTTATTGGCCCGACTGAAGTCGTGCCCTTGTTAAAGTACGTTTGCGGTTGCGCTCGAGAGATTTTCTCTGCAGCCTGTGAGGCCCCGCTTCCCTCCGATTTGAGATTTCTCCTTTCGGTTTGAGGTTTTTCCCTCCGGGCTGAGAATTTGCCTAACCTGCCAGGGCTCACGAAAGTTACTCCGGCGGGGTTCGCCTGGCGGGGTGTCGCCTGTTATGTTCAGTGAGGCAAATCAAGATGACTCCCCCATAGGAACCCGCGGGCATGCTGAAGCGTTGGCGAATCCGGATATTGCTGTTTCTGGCCGTGCTCGGCCCTGGATTCATTACCGCCAATGTGGATAACGATTCCGGCGGCATCCTCACCTACTCGCAAGCAGGCGCGCAATACGGCTACACGCTGCTGTGGACCATGATTCCCATCACCATTGCGCTGATTGTGGTGCAGGAGATGTGCGCCCGCATGGGCGTGGTTACCGGCAAGGGCTTGAGCGACCTGATCCGCGAAGAGTTTGGGCTGCGCCTCACGTTTGTGCTGATGGTGATGCTGGTGGTGGTGAACTACACCAATGTGGTGACGGAATTCATCGGGATCGCAGGCTCGCTGCATCTTTTTCATGTAACCAAATTCATCTCCGTGCCTTTGTGCGCGGCGCTGGTGTGGTTCATGGTGGTCAAAGGCAATTACAAGAGCACGGAAAAGATCTTCCTTGTCGCATCGGTTGTCTACATTGCCTACATCTTTGCCGGCGTGCTGTCGCAGCCTGACTGGCACGATGCGCTGCTGGCCACGATTCAGTTGCCGGCGCGTTCGGTATGGAGCGGCAAGGATTATATGTACACAGCCGTTGCGGTTGTGGGCACCACCATTGCACCGTGGATGCAGTTCTATCTGCAATCCTCAATCGTGGAAAAAGGTATCCGCGTCAAAGACTACGCGGCCTCGCGTCTCGATGTGATCGTCGGCAGCCTTTTCACCGACGTTGTGGCATGGTTCATCATCGTTGCTTGCGCGGCGACGCTGTACTTGCATGGCATGGGGGCCATAGAGGTGGCCTCCGAGGCCGCCGAGGCGATGCGCCCCCTGGCCGGCCCATACGCCTATATCCTCTTTGCCTTCGGACTCTTCAACGCCTCGCTGTTTGCCGCGTCGATCCTGCCGTTGTCCACCGCCTACACGGTCTGCGAGGGCATGGGGCTGGAGTCGGGGGTCGACAAGAACTTCAAGGAGGCTCCGTTCTTCTACTGGCTCTATACGCTCCTGATCGTGGGCGGCGCGGGAACTGTGCTTCTGTTGCCCGACGCGCAATTGATCCGGTTCGCGATCTACTCCCAGGTGCTGAACGGAGTTTTGCTCCCGGTGGTCATTATCCTGATGCTGATGCTGATCAACCGCAGCGACCTGATGGGGAAATACAAGAACTCGCGCCTCTGGAATGTGATTGCCTGGGCCACCAGCATCATCGTTATCGGCATGTCGCTGGTGCTGGTGATGCCGGGGCATTGATGGATCGTCATGAATTCAGGATCGTGTCATTTGTGATAGACTTTGTCTGTCAGGATGGAGAATGTCATGATTCAGGCGCGAATGAAGTTGAATGAAAACGGCAGAGTGGTAATTCCCGCCCACTTCCGCGCGGCGCTCGCCATCAAGGCCGGGGACGAACTCGTGATGGAACTCGATGACAAGGAACTGCGGATCGCCACGATGAAACATCGTATAGAGCGGGCGCAGAATCGCGTCCGGAGCTACGTCAAACCCGGCAGACTCCTGTCCGATGAACTGATTGCAGAACGGCGCGAGGCGGCCAAGCGTGAATAAAGCCGTTCTGGATGCTTCAGCCATTCTGGCGATTCTGAACAAGGAGCCCGGAGCCGAGAAACTCACGCCGGAGGTGCTGAACCAGGCAGTTAGCAGCACTGTGAATCTTGCCGAGGTGAAGACCAAAATGGTGAACGAGGGGGAGTTCCCGACGAGGCCTGGGAAGACGCTCTCAGCACGGTCCGCGAGGCTGTTCCTTTTACCGAAGATCAGGCCAAGATCGCCGGTGGTCTTGTAACTCAAACCCGTTCGCTGGGATTGTCGCTCGGGGATCGCGCGTGCCTTGCTTTGGGAATTCTGCGGAATGCTCCCGTCTATACAACGGATCGCGCATGGAAGAAGTTGAAGCTCGGCATTCCAATCCACCTGCTGCGCTGAGAGTGCCAGCGACCGAGCCCAAGCCTGCCGTTCTATTTGCTCGACAGCGGCGGGAAATCTGTGGCCGAAGATGGCCGCCAATGATGGATAGCCGGGGCGGCGATGGCAAGGAACGGCACCGCGAACACAAACGGAAGCAACACGGCGATGATGAAGTGGTACCACCGGGGTGGTCGCGCCTTTTCCCGCCGGGGCAGGCAATACGCGGGAAGGTAGATCATCAGCCCGTAGACGAACATCCACATGCCAATCTCGAGCATGTGTTGCGGTCCCCCAAAGAGCGATTCGCCGATGGTGCCGGTGAGGCCGAAGCAGAGCAATGCCTGGTTGGCGGTGAAATCAACCCTTGAAAGCATCGCCGCCCAGGCGATGAACATGGGGACAAACACGATGACACTATGGCCGAGAACGACGTCCCAATAATTGGCAGATGCGGTGATGTAGGCATGGCCTACTCGCGCGCCGAAGATGGGGGCGAGGTTGGTCATGGTGGTGGTCACCACCTCCTCAAGCATGGCCAGCGCAATGCAAAAGATAACAAACTTGAAATGCCATTCGATTTTCAAGATGTCTATGGCGCGCCGGATCTGGTTCCTGAAGAGTGCCGTGGCCGAGCCGAAGAGGATGATCCAGAAGAGATAAAGGCCAAGGCCCATGCCAAGCACAGCGTGGGTGACCACCTGCTTGGGAGCGAAGGAGAACAGGAAGACTACGCTGGCAAGAGTGAGTTGCAGGGCGGAGATTGCGATGAAGACCTTGATTAGAGTTTTGCTTTGAATGGCCGCTCTCATGGCTATAACAGTAATGGCTGGCGGGGCGACGGCGGGCACACCCCTACAGCAGCTTCCCGGCGGCCAGGTCGCGGATCAGGTCGCGGTCGGCGGGAAGGAAATCGTAGCCGGGCAGGTCGTCGAGCCGGACCCAGCGAACCTGTTGATAGATGTGGTTGACGATTTCGCCAGAGAACTGGTGCACCGCGAAGAACTGCAGATCGACAGCGCCGCCGTGACGGTAGTTATGGCGGACTCGGGTGACGCGCGCGCCAATGGTGGCGGCTATGCCGAGCTCCTCGTGCAGCTCGCGGGCAAGGGCTTGCTCGGGACTTTCACCGGGCTCGATCTTGCCGCCGGGAAACTCCCATTGCAGCGCCATGGGCTGTTCCGGACGGCGTTGACCGATCAGCACCTCGCCTGCGCGCACAATGAGCGCAGCAGCCACAAAACGGAGGGCTGGGCCACCGGACCGATTGTTGGTGTTTGCCTGAACTTCCTCCACAGCTCTAGTGTAAACGCGCTATAAGGGATGTAGAACCTTATGAATCAACAGTTTCTTTCACGCGGTGAATGTTCGATCAAGCGGATGAGGGAGGGGTTGGCCGGAGAACGATTCTATTCTCCGCCAACCGCGGCCACGATTCCCTCGACGGCCGCGGGGCGAAAGTAGCCCCAGCCCCGCTTTGCCGCAACCTCAAGCAGCGCAGGCGAAGGGTTGACTGGGAACGGATGGCGAGCGATTTCAAGCATCGCCAGGTCGTGAATGGAGTTTCCGAAGACCGCATCGGGATTGGGCAAACCAATTCTTTTGAGAGTGGCGGCCTTGCCTTCGTCGGTGGGCACATCCACAATTTCGCTGGTAATGAGGCCGTCGGCGACACGAACTTCGGCTGCCAGCACATGGTCTTCAGGGATGCCGAAGTCGCGCACTCCCTCGGCAACCACCCAGCGGTTGGTGGAGCTGACGGCCCATATCTCGACGCCGGCCTGACGCAGCGCGGCAATGAGCGAGACCAGCTCGGGGAAAACGCGGGCGCGCACAAACTCCTGCACGTACTGGGCGGCGGCGGCGCGCATCTCGTGGTCGCGAAGGCCGGAGTACATCTGCACCATTTCACCGCAGATTTGCAATTCGCTGACATGGCCGGACCGGTAGGCACGGTGACGGGTATCGATCCAGTCGCTGGTGGATCGCGAAACGAGGCCCTGCTCGAGCGACCAGACCATGAACTCGTAGCCCGCGTCGCCGCTCCACAGTGTTCCATCGCAATCGAACACCGCTACCGTGGGATTGCTGTCGAGCACCAACCGCTCAAACTGCTGGGCCGTCCATTTGGTGACTTCTATCTGCGTAGGGATCAAGCGCTCCTCGGTCATGCTCAAGAAAATTGCCTGCTTCTATTCTCTTCCATCCGGGCCTGTAATTGCACGTTAAGGTTTCGAGAAGGCTCAACGCCGTTACGCAATTGGATGGATGCCTCACGTGGGGTAATGAAGTTGGTTCCGTGATGAACCAGGTACGGCAACCTGTGCCGAGTGGCCGCGAATGAATAGAAGACGCGGATAATTGAAAGTGTGGAAAGCGCAGGCAATCTTCCGCTGCTGAAGGACTACCAGGCTTATCTTCGCGTGGAAAAGGGGCTGCGCCCGCTTACCTGCGAGGCCTACGATAGCGACCTGAAGACCTTTGCCGAGTTTCTTGAGGGCCGGCACGGCGTGGTTTTGACGGCAGCACAGCAGGATGTGGCAGCATTTCTTGAGCACCTGCGCAGCCACGGCATCGACTCGCGATCGGTGGCGCGCAAGCTGAGTTGTCTTCGCGGGCTGTACAAGTGGCTGCTGCTGGATCGCCGGATTCACCACGACCCTACAGTGAATATTGAATCGCCCAAGGCATGGAAGGTGCTGCCCAAGTCGCTGGCGGAGCCGGAGGTGGTGGAGATGCTGGAGCGGGCCGGCATGGCCGCATCGCATCCGCAGGCGCAGGCTACGGCGCTGCGCGACCGCGCCATTCTGGAGTTGCTTTATGCCGGGGGGTTGCGCGTCTCCGAGGTGACGGCGCTCTCAACCGGCGATCTGGCTCTGGACGCGGGGCGCGTGCAGGTGCGCGGCAAAGGCGACAAGGAACGCATTGTGCCGCTGGGCCGCACCGCACTGGCTGCGCTGGAAGAGTATCTAACGCTGGGCCGGCCGCACCTGGCGCGCATCAGTTCAGCACGAAAGTCCAGCAGGCCAAGGCAGGATGCGGGGCGCTTGTTTCTCTCGTTGCGCGGGATGCCGCTTACCCGCCAATGGGTATGGCACGTGGTGAAGATGGCCAACGGCGCCGCCAGTCCGCACCGGCTGCGCCACAGCTGCGCTACGCACATGGTGGAGCACGGCGCTGACCTGCGCAGCGTGCAGTTGATTCTGGGGCACGCCGACATCTCGACCACACAGGTTTACACGCATCTTGCGCTGGGCCGGCTGAAGGCTGTGCATCGCATGCATCATCCGCGCGGAAAGCAGCGCGCAGAGGACGTGGACGGCGAGGGTATGCAAGATGCGGCAATTGACTCTGTGAAGGAGATTGCATGAGCGCTTCGACCTCTGTTGCAATTGCTTCTTCATTGAGTGTGCTGGTGGACGATTATTTGCGCGTGCTTGCCAATGAGCGTGGCGCATCGACGCACACCTTGCGAGCCTACGAACGCGAATTGCATGGATTTGCGGTTTTTATCGACAAGCGATTTGGGGCCGAACAGGCTGCGGATGATGCCGCGAAACGCATTGAGCATACCGACATTCGCGCCTACCTGGGGACGCTTTATGATCGCGGTCTTTCGAAGGCATCGGCTGCGCGCGCGCTGGCGGCCATTCGCAGCTGGTTCAAGTGGCTGGCGCGTGCCGGCCTGGTGGAGCAGAATGCTGCCTCGCTGGTGGCCACGCCGCGACTGCCCAAACACCTGCCGCGCGTGCCGTCGATTGAGCAGATGAATCGTGTGGTGGATTCGGTGGGCGAAGATGCCGCCACCTGGCCTTCGCGCGACCGGGCCATCCTCGAATTGCTGTATGGCTGCGGCATTCGCAATGCGGAGTTGACGGGGCTGAATCTCAACAACATTCACTGGGCCAACGAAGCGATTCTGGTTCACGGCAAGGGCCAGAAGCAACGCTATGTTCCGTTGGGCGACGCGGCTGCTGTGGCGCTGCGCGCTTATCTTGCGGAGCGGTCGGCGCGCCTGGCCGCGGCTGGACCCGGAATGGCCAACACAACACCGGCGCTGTTTCTGAATCTGCAGTTGCGCGGGCTCGGCAAGGCGGGAGGGAAAGTGGGCAGCCAGGCTCGACTGACCACACGCAGCGTGGGACGGATTGTGAAACGGATCGCCATTCTGCGCGGACTTTCTTCCGACGTGCATCCGCACACGCTTCGCCACGCCTTTGGAACGCATTTGCTGGAGGAAGGCGCCGATCTGCGCGCTATCCAGGAGTTGCTGGGACACGAACGGCTGTCGACCACGCAACGATATACGCAGCTTACTTCGGCTCAGTTAACGCAGGTCTACGATAGAACGCACCCGCGAGCGCGCTAGGCCTCTGGCCGCTCGATGCAGGTTCCTTGAGGTTTGTGCCCTCCCACCCATTCGCTAGAAAAAAGCGAATGGATGGGGCACGGGGCATTTGCTTCTCTAGCCGGCGTTCAAAACCGGGCGGTCTATATTGGCCATCATTCGCACGGCGACTGCGTAACACTGACGTTGGAATGTCACGCCACGGACCCCCAAGCCTGCCGGATTCTCCGGCGTGCGATCTCAAGTGATGCCGACAGCATAAAGAGGACGCATGATAACCACCGTGGAAGTGAGTCGGCGAGAACAGCGGAGACATATGAAATTGCTTAAAGGAATTGGAATCGGGCTGTGCCTCACCGCAGTCTGCGCGCTCGCCGGCCCGACGGCAAAAGCCGACACGTCGGACTTGAAGACCACGATTACATTAACCATGCCCGTCGAAATTCCTGGCGTGGGTCAGCATCTTCTGCTGCCCGGCACCTATGTCTTCAAGCTGCTGGATTCGCCCGTCGATCGCCACATCGTGCAGATCTATAACAAGGATGAAACCAAGATTCTGGCCACGGTTCTTACCATCACCAACCACAGGATCAATGCGACCGACAAATCGGTTTTGACCTTTAGCGAACGGCCTGCGGGTGAGCCGGAAGCGATCAAGGCATGGTTCTTCTCAGGCCAGCATTACGGTGAGCAATTTGTGTGGGAAAAACCCAAGGCCATACTGCTTGCCAAGGAAACCAACGAAGCTGTTCTTTCGACCCCCGTCGCGATGGCGGAGGAGCCTGCGGTCCTGACGACTGCGCCGATTGAAGCGGTCACACCGGCCGGAGATACGGTTGCAATGGCCACGGTTGTTGAGCCGGCTCCAGTGGAAGTAGCCGCGGCCGAACCAGCACCTGTGGTTGCCGCGGCTTTGCCCAAGACAGCAAGTAACCTATCGTTCATCGGGTTGGCTGGAATGTTTGCCCTGGGCGGCGGCTTCCTGCTCACCGGCCTGCTGAAGCGCAAGGCGTAAGTCAATCGAGGGGCGGAATAAACTCCTCAAGCTAACTTGGCTACTTGTGACAATCGGAGGCGGCGCGCTCCCATCGCCTCCATTGTCCGCTTGATTGGGAACTGTTGGAACGTGCGCCATGCGAACAAATGCCTCTATTCTCCGGCGTGTTATTGCAATCGCCGGCGCAATCTCTCTTTCCATTCTTGCGGCCGCACAAGCGCCGCAACCATCTGAGAGCGGCAGCGGCTATACCCTGAAGCTGAATGCAGATATGGTTCTGCTCAGCGCAACGGTTGTCGATCGCCACAATGCTCTTGTCTCAGGACTGCAGAAGAACGACTTTCAGATTTATGAAGATGGAGTTATACAACAGATACAGCATTTCAGCCACGAAGATATCCCGGTTACCGTCGGAATTGTTGTGGATAACAGCAGCAGCATGGCTCCGAAACGCGCCGATGTAATTGCAGCGGCGTTGGCTTTCGCCCGATCCAGCAATCCGCAGGACCAGATGTTTGTGGTCAACTTCAACGAGCATGTGTCGTTTGGGCTTCCCGCGGGCACTCCCTTCACCGACAAGACCGATCAACTGCAGCGCGCGCTCTCCACAATCAATCCAATCGGCCAGACCGCGCTTTACGATGGCATGGCTGCCGCGCTGAATCACGCCAGGCTCGGCTCCAGCGACAAGAGGGTCATCATCCTGATCAGCGACGGCGGCGACAACCGAAGCAAGCACACGCTGCCCCAGGTGATCGACTTGGCCAAGCAATCTGGCGCAATTATCTATGCGATTGGAATCTTCGACGAAGATGACAACGATCGGAATCCCAATGTGCTTGCGCGGTTTGCAAAAGAAACAGGCGGCGAGGCTTTCTTTCCGGAGTCATCCAAAGAAATCCCCGCAATTTGCGAGCAGATAGCTCGCGATATTCGCGCCCAGTACACGCTGACTTATGTCCCGGTGATCAATTCGCGCTATTTGAGTTATCGAACTATCTCAGTAAAGGCAACCGCGCAGGGCCGTGGACGCCTGTCGGTTCGCACACGGACAGGCTACTCCGTGCCGGCGAGTGGTCCGGTTTCGGCGGCAAAGGCGCTCCCATGATACGAGGCACTGAAAGCGAGCGTTTGGCCAGGCGCAGCCGAGTGTTGCTTCGCTGGATGCAGGCGCTGCTTTTCATCGTCGGCACTCTGGCCATCGGCTATGTTGCGATCGTTCTTCTGGATGCAAGGCTTTCCCAGCAAACTGCCAACAGTGACCTTGATGCGCAAATCGTAGCCGATGACGCGAGTCATGAGACGCAGAATGAGGCAAGCCCGGTCCGTGGCCCGGCAAAAGAAGGAGATGTACTGGGCCGGATTGAGATTCCGAGGCTGGGACTGATGGTGGCCATTCTGGAGGGCACCACATCGCGCACACTTCGGCGCGGTGTTGGACATATTGGCGGCACCGCCCTGCCTGGAGTTGCCGGGAATATTGGAGTGGCCGGACATCGAGACACTTACTTCCGCAGCCTCAAGGATATTCATGCGAGCGACGAGATTCTGGTTCAGACGGAGGCGGGTCTCTCCCATTACCAGGTGGATTGGGTGCGGATCGTGGATCCTGAAGACACAGGAGTATTGGCTTCGTCGAATGACTCCGCGCTTACGCTTGTGACATGCTATCCGTTCTATTATGTTGGCCCCGCTCCGAAGCGATTTATTGTGCATGCGCGGAAGGTGTAACTTGAGTGCTGCTACGACCGGCGCGGACGAGGACGTCCACGCTACAGCCGGCCGGGAGGCCGGCGCTACTTCCTGGTGGTCGGCGCTACTTCCGGAGAGCGGGCCTGCTTCATGATGCTTGCTTTTACTCAGGCGCTCACTCGGCTTCGTCATATTCAACAGAATGAAGAAACAATCCACGAGCCGGGGCTGTGGGTCCGGCGGCGGCGCGGGAGCGCGCGGCGAGGATGGACGGAAGTTGCGAGATTTCAAGCTGACCGCGGCCGACGTCGAGCATAGTCCCCACCAGGTTGCGGACCATGTGGTGCAGGAAGCCGCTGCCGCGGACACGGTAAATGAGCAAGTCAGAAGCATCGGTCGCCTCTTGCTCCCATGTCGACGAAAAGATGGTCCTGACAGCCGCCGTGGGCGGATTTGCGTTTTGGACGGGCTCCGCGGCAGAACCAGGGCCACGGCTGGCCAAGTCCGGATCGGTGGCCGCGAAACTCAAGAAGTTATGTTCGCCCTCAAAAACTCGGGCAGACCTTTGCAAAGCTTCCACGTCCATTGGCCATCGACAAGCGTGAACAAAGCGTGCCAGGAACGGAGGGCAAATTGCCCCGCGATAAACCCTGTACTCATAAGTCTTGGCCACTGCGGAGTGGCGGGCGTGGAAGGTGCTCCGCGCGGTTCTCGATTCGATGACTCGAATTGCAGGCGGCAGAGTCCGGTTGAGCGCGCGTTGCAGGTTCCGGGGCGGAATGTTGGCCTGCAGCGCAAAACTCGCCACCTGGGCCAGGGCGTGGACGCCGGCATCGGTGCGGCCCGAGCCTTGAGGCAGAGGCGCTTCGCCGGTGACGCGTCCCAGGGCGGCTTGGAGCTCTCCCTGGATGGTCGGCTCTCCGGGCTGCACCTGCCAGCCATGGAATTCCGTGCCGTCGTAGGCCAGGGTCAGCTTCCAGGTTTGGGGCTGGGGCTCGGGTTCGGCAATATCTGTCACTGGTTTCCGTCTTGTTAACAGGGTATCCGAGCGCACCCGCGGGCGGAACCGGAGAGTGCGGTGGGATATACTCAGCTTTCCAACCTCTGAACAGAGCGAGCCGGCTCGAAGCGTGCGGATTGAAGAGTGGGAGACGGCTTCGCGGGAACGAATTGGGGGCCGCGTGCGTATTGCCAGAGGAGCCCACAGGCCACGCTGGAGGCGAGAATTGCCCCGGCCAACCATAAATTTGCGTCCGGAGAGGCTCTCCGGGCGTCTTGAAGAATGGCAACCCACATGCCTCATAGGATCGTGGAGAGGAATCATGCATTCGTTCGGTATACGTGTGTTTGAGAAGCAGAAGGAAACCGCGCTCGATTCGAGCGCAGGTACAAGGCCGGCAAAGCGCGGACAGACGGGCGACCGTTTGCGTTTAACAGCGGCGGTCTTGCTGACCCTGGCGGCTGGAATGCCTTCCGGTTACGCGCAACAGGCAACAGTTACCACTCCGACGGCCAATACGGCCTCCGATCTGCCTGCGGAACCGGAGCCGGTGCTCACCGAGCCGCTGAACCTGAGAGCGTCGCAGCGCGATTTTTCAAAGCCGGCCGGGAGCTGGCTTCGCAACCCGCTCAAGGTGTACCTGGGAACCACGGTGCGCGGCGCGAGCTTTCAAAACTCGCCGCGCCTTGCGGACCTGGTTAGGAACGGCAAAATCTACCTGAGCCTTTCCGATGCGCTGGCGCTGGCTCTTGAGAATAACTACGATATAGCCATCTCGCGCTACTACATGGATCTGGCGGACCTGGATATTCTGCGTGCCAAGGCCGGGCAGCTTCTGCAAGGTTCCGGCGCTACCATCAACACCGCAACGCAGGGCGGATATACCTCGACAACGAGCTCGGGCGGCGGACCGGGCGGAATAGCCGGCGGCTCGGCAGCCGGAGCGGGGGGATTGACGCTGACCGCGTCGGGCGCTGGCCCGGCACCGGAGAACTATATCGATCCCGCTGTGACCAGCACGATCCAGTTGGAAAGATCGGAGCAGCCGCAGACCAGCGCCTTCGCTCCCCGCTCCTTCCAGAATACCGACCAATACAACTTCACTTACAACGAGGGGTTTGTCACCGGCACATCGCTGGCAGTCGGGTTCAACAACTCCCGGGTTACCTCTTCCAGCGAGTTTCAGATCTATAGCCCGCAGCTCAATTCCAACTTCAAGGCCACGGTGACGCAGCACCTGTTGCAGGGGGCCGGCATCTGGGTAAACAAGCGGTTTGTCTATCAGGCAATCAACAATCGGCGCATCACCGACTCGACCTTCCGCCAGCAGATTCTCTACACCGTGAACCAGGTTGAGAATATCTACTGGGGCCTGGTGAACGCCTATGAGGACGTACAGGCGAAGGAGCGCGCGCTGGAGCAGAGCACCAAGCTTTCCGGCGACGACCGGAAGCAGTTGGAGATTGGAACCATGGCGCCGCTGGACGTGCTGAACGCCGACCAGTCCGTGGCTTCGGACAAGCAGGCGCTGATCAGCGCGCAGAGCACCCTGAACTACCAGCAGCAGATCATCAAGCAGGCCATCGCGCGCAACCTCAACGATCCTGCGCTGGTGGCGGCGGCCGTCATTCCCACCGATCGGGTCAGCATTGAGCAGATTCCCGAAGAGAGCCAGCCGGTGGATGAGCTGGTGCAGGAGGCTTTCAAACAGAGCCCGGTGCTGGAGCAGGCGGCGTTGACGCTTAAGAACTGGGAGATCAGCCTGCGCGGCGCAAAGAATGCGCTGCTTCCAACCGTGGACGTGTATGGGTTCTATGCCGGAACCGGCATTGGCGGCGCACAAAGCCCCGATTGCCTCAACCTTTTTACGGGCCAGAGCTGCCCGCCTAACACCTACCCGTCAACCAGCTACCCCGGCACCTTGAGCAATATGCTCGATAACAGCTCTCCCGACAAGGGCATAGGTTTCAATGTAACCATTCCGATCCGCAACCGGCCGGCACAGGCGCAGCAGGCGCAGGCGCTGATTGAATACCGGCAGGCCGAATTGCATCTGGAGCAGCTTTACACTCAGATTCGCATCGCCGTGGTGAACGATATGTTTGCGCTCACCAACGATCGCGCGCTGGTGCAGGCTTCGATTGTAGCCAAAGACTACGCCCAGCAAAGCCTGGAAGCGGAACAGAAGAAGCTGAAACTGGGCGCATCCACCACGGCACTGGTGCTGGGGCAGCAGCGCACCCTGGCGCTGAATGAGGACGCCCTGCTGCAGGCCAATGCCACTTATGCCAAGGATCGCGCAGCACTTTATCAAACGCTGGCCAGCACCTTGCAGCACTACGGCATCAATCTGAACGATGCGGCGACGGGGGATGTGAAGGCGGCTCCGGTGATACCCGGACTGATACCGGCCAAGCAAGGCAACGAGCCGACGCTGACTCCACCGTTGACCAGGTAAAACTGCCAGGAAAACCTAATCGAACAAGGCCCATTCCGCTTGATGAAGAGCGGAGTGGGCCTTGGCTTTTCGGATGCGAGATCAAAAGGCTGCGAAAAAGACAGCGAACGGCACGGGCCTGAAGGCCTTGTCGTATTGATGCTTTTCAGGGGGTTGAAACCCCCTGTTCCCTCCGGAGTCTTAGATCTACAACTGTAGGATCAGGTCGGATCGCCTACCGTTCCGCTACCAGATCGAGCAGATTGAAGAACTCCGGAAAGCTGATGTTGACCGATTCCGAGCCCTGGATCAGCGTCTCGCCTTCGGCGCGCAATGCGGCCACACTGAAGGCCATGGCGATGCGGTGATCGCCGCCGGAGTCGATGGTTGCACCGTGCAGGGTCTGTCCGCCGGGCACATCCAGGCCATCCTCGAACTCCTCAACTTCAGCTCCCATGGCGCGCAGGTTCCGGACTACAAGCGCGATGCGGTCGGACTCCTTGACGCGCATCTCCCTGGCGTCGCGAATGCGGATGCCGCCGCTGGTATAGGGTCCAATGGCCGCCAGCACGGGTAGCTCGTCAATGAGCTGTGCGGCCAGCGCGCCGCTGATCGCGGTCGATCCGAGGCCCTCAGGCGGAGCGGTGATTTGAACAGCGCCCACCAGCTCGGCATTTTTCTCCTCAAGATTGAGCACGCTGATATGAGCGCCGAGCGCGGTGAGCACGTCAAGCAATGTGGCGCGCGTGGGGTTCAGGCCCAGCGAATCGATGACCAGACCGGAGCCGGGAAAAAGCGCGGCGGCGCAGAGAAAGAACGCAGCGGACGACATGTCGCCGGGGACGGTCGCGTCGATGGCGTGCAGCGTTTGCGGGCCGGCTATGGAAACGGAATCGAGGGTGCGGTCAAGTTTTGCGCCGAACGCACGGAGGGCCAGTTCGCTGTGGTCGCGGGTGCGAACGGCTTCTCGAACGGTTGTGGTGCCAGCGGTTTGCAAGCCGGCGAGCAGGACGCAGGTTTTCACCTGGGCGCTGGGAACAGGCGTGGTGTAGTCGATCGGCTTGAGCGGGTTTCCGTGGATGGTCAGCGGCGCATGGCCTTCGGTGAGCGTGAGGCGCGCGCCCATCTCCCGGAGGGGCTTGCGGATGCGCTCCATGGGGCGGCGCGAAAGCGAGGCATCGCCCACCAGCGTGAAAACACCTTGCTGGGCGCTGAGCAGGCCGGAGATCATGCGCATGGTGGACCCGGAGTTCCCGCAATCAAGGGGGTGTTCGGCGGGGGTCACTCGGCCGGCCACGCCGGTGATTTCAACGGCGCCATCGCCGATTCGGTTGACGCTGGCGCCAAGGGCTTCCATGCACGCAAGGGTCGAGGCACAGTCTGCGCCGGTGGAGAAGTTGGTGAAACGAGAAGTTCCTTCAGCAAACGCGCCGAGCATGGCGTAGCGATGGCTGATGCCTTTACAGCCCGGCAAACGAAGACTTCCATAGACGTTGCGGGCGGGGTGGATGAGACGTTCTTCCATGACGGTGTGCAAGGGCGCTCCGGTGAATTCCAAGTCTCTTTGAGTTTATCGGATGAGGGAGTGGGTTCGCGAAATCGGGTTGCGGCGAAATAAGCGCCGTCGAGAGTTCATTTTGTCGAGACTTTTGGAAATTATAGGTGTCAAAACTAAGTTGGGATCTCCGGGAAGGGCCAATTGCTCCTGGTGGCCGGGGACCATGAGAAGGCAGGGCATCATGAAGTGCAGAGGGTTGAATTGGCGCCGTCAAGGCGAAACGATGCTTGGGCTGGCAGGATTCGCGGCCAGCGCGGTGTTGCTGGTTGCTTTTCTCGTTCCTGGGGCCTGGGCTGACGATCCCGCGACGCCAGCCCCTCAGCCGCCCGCCCGGGCTGTGCGCCTGAGCAGCGTGGACGGTCAGGTGCAGCTTGCGCTGGGCGGCCAGGTGCTGGCCAGCCCCGCGGTCGCCAATACTCCGCTGTTTGAGGGGACAATTTTAA
>Ga0302319_10009895_pt1 | contig 18253 bp, 12 predicted proteins | sample Bog_T0_2_FD_203319 | JGI IMG/M metagenome (GOLD analysis project Ga0302319, IMG submission 203319) | Peat permafrost microbial communities from Stordalen Mire near Abisko, Sweden - Bog_T0_2 | ecosystem: Environmental > Terrestrial > Soil > Wetlands > Peat | place: Sweden: Abisko, Stordalen Mire...
TCACGCTTCATAATCCCGCCGCGCCGCAGCCGGCCCCCCTGGTGGCGATCCTGCCCGTGCCGCGCATCCTGCCCCGGCTGGTCGCCATCGCACCCGCCTCGCCGGGCCCGCAGCGGTTCATTTTCCTCAGCGACATCATCAAGCTCTTCGCCGCGGAGCTCTTCCCGGGCTATCGGCTGGTTGCGGCGCACGCCTTCCGCGTGACCCGCAATTCCGACCTGTACATCGACGAGGAGGAGGTCGAGAACCTGCTGAAAAAGATCGAGGAGGAGCTGCGCAACCTGCGCCGGGGGGCGGCGGTGCGGTTGGAGATCGAGGAGGGAATGGATGACGGGATCCGCGCCACGCTCTGCGAGCACCTCGACCTGCCCCCCCAGTACGTCTTTCAGATCAAGGGGCCGATCCACCTGCTGCGGCTGCACAGCGTGGCCGACATCGACAGGCCGGATCTGAGGTTCCCGAAGTTCGAGCCGGTGAACCTGTCGCCGCTTCGCGAGCCCGCGAGGATCTTCGAGGCCCTGCGGGAGCGGGACGTGCTTCTCCACCACCCGTACGATTCCTTCACGCCGGTCGTGGACTTCGTGGAGGAGGCCGCGCGGGACCCCCAGGTCTTCGCGATCAAGCAGACGCTGTACAGGACGAGCGGCGACTCGCCGATCGTGCACGCGCTGATCGAGGCTTCGCGCAACGGCAAGCAGGTGACGGCGCTGGTCGAGTTGAAGGCGCGCTTCGACGAGGCGAACAACATCCAGTGGGCGAAGCAGCTCGAGGAGGCGGGCGTCCACGTGGTCTACGGGATCGTGGGGCTGAAGATTCACTGCAAGCTGTGCCTGGTCGTGCGCCGCGAAGGGCGGCGGCTGCGGCACTACGCGCACCTGGGCACCGGCAACTACAATCCAAAGACGGCCCGGCTCTACACGGACCTGAGCCTGTTCACGGCGCGCCCGGAGAGGACCCGCGACGTGGCCCGCCTTTTCAACGCGCTCACGGGCTTCGGACGCTCGCCAACCTTCAGCAAACTGCTGGTTGCACCGTACAATTTTCACAGGCGGATCGGCGAGCTGATCGCCCGGGAGGCGGCGAACGCGCGGGCGGGCCGGCCCGCACGAATCATCGCCAAGATGAATTCCCTGGTGGACCGGAAGATCATCGACTCGCTCTATGCGGCCTCGCAGGCAGGCGTGAAGATCGACTTGGTTGTGCGCGGGGTCTGCTGCCTTGTGCCGGGGGTTGCGGGTCTCAGCCAAAACATCCGGGTTCGGAGCATCGTGGGAAGGTTTCTGGAGCACACCCGCGCCTTCTGCTTCGAGAACGCCGGGGGCGAACCCGTGATCCTCGCCGGCAGCGGCGACTGGATGCCGAGAAACTTCTTCCGGCGGGTGGAGGTGGTCTTCCCGATCACGGATCCCGCGCTGAGGCACTGGATGACCGGCGTCTTCTTTCCGAACCAGCTGCGCGACAACCAGAACACGTCCCTCCTGCGGCCCGACGGCTCGTACAGGCCGGCCCTGCGGCACAGGGACGAGCGGCCGGTCTCCCTTCACGCCCTGTTCATGGCCGACGCCCTGTGGCGGTCGGAACCCGGGCGGGAGGAGGAATAGGCCCACCCTGTTTTTCAAAAACGGTTGGTTTTACGGGGGTTTCCGGCTACAGTCCCCTCACGTATGGCCAAACCTCTCTCCGATATCGGCCTGGTCGGCCTTGCAGTCATGGGCCAGAACCTGGCCCTGAACATCGCCGACCACGGCTTCCAGATTTCCGTCTTCAACCGGACGACCGAAAAGACCGACAAATTCGTCGCCGACAACCCGAACACGCCCGGCGGAGTCCTGGGGTTCAAGAGCCTCGAGGACTTCGTAAAATCGCTGTCGAAGCCGCGCAAGGCGGTGATCCTCGTCCAGGCTGGCAAGGGCACCGATGCCGTGATCGACGGGCTCGCCGCGCTCTTTGAGCCGGGCGACATCATCATCGACGGCGGCAACGCGCTGTGGACGGACACAATCCGCCGGGAAAAGGCGCTTCGGGAAAAGGGCCTGCGATTCATCGGCAGCGGCGTGTCCGGGGGCGAGGAGGGCGCACGGTTCGGCCCGTCGCTGATGCCGGGCGGGGACCTGGCGGCCTGGCTGGAATTGAAGCCGATCTGGGAGGCGATCGCGGCCAAGGTGGACGCGGTCACCGGAAGGCCGATCCCGGGCGCGGCCCCGGGCAAGCCCGTCAAGGGCGGCGTGCCGTGCACGGCCTACATCGGGGAAAACGGCGCGGGCCACTATGTAAAGATGGTCCACAATGGGATCGAGTACGGCGACATGCAGATGATCTGCGAGGCGTACGCCCTGCTGCGGGGCCTGCTCGGGCTCAAGCCGAAGGAGATCAGCGCGATCTTCACCGAGTGGAACAAGGGGGTCCTGGACAGCTTCTTGATCGAGATCACGGCCGACATCCTCCAGCAGAAGGATCCCGTGACGAAGAAGCCCTTCGTGGACGTGGTGCTCGACACCGCCGGACAGAAGGGCACGGGCAAGTGGACCTCGACCAACGCCCTGGACATGGGGGTTCCGGCGCCGACGATCGCCGAGGCGGTCTTCGCCCGTTGCATCTCGGCCATCAAGGACGAGCGGGTGGCGGCCTCCAAGATCCTGAAGGGCCCTTCCAAGAAGTACCGCGGCTCAAAAAAGGCCCTCGTGGCCGCGATCCGCGATGCCCTGTATTGCTCGAAGATCTGCTCGTACGCCCAGGGGTTCCAGCTGATGCGGGAGGCCCAGAAGGAATTCAACTGGAAGCTGCGCTTCGGCGAGATCGCGCAGATCTGGCGCGGCGGGTGCATCATCCGCGCGGCATTCCTCCAGAAGATCACGGAGGCCTATGCCGGGAAGCCCGGCCTGGCGAACCTGCTCCTCGACCCCTACTTCAACAGGACCTTCAAGGCGGCGCAGGTGAACTGGCGCAAGGTGGTGTCGCTCGCCGCGGAATGCGGCGTGCCCGCCCCGACGTTCAGCACGTCGCTTGCCTACTACGACAGCTACCGCTCGGCCCGGCTGCCGGCGAGCCTCCTCCAGTCGCAGCGGGACTATTTCGGGGCGCACACGTACGAGCGCGTGGACCAGCCCCGCGGGAAGTTCTTCCATCTGGACTGGCCCGAGCCCACCCGCCCCCAGTCGGCGGTGTGACGGGATGATTGTTGCCCCCGCCCGGCGCCCCGGGACGGGGGCGTCGTCGTCATGCGCCCCGATAGACAAAGTCGCGCAGCTTCACTTCGCCCGGTCCAAGGCAATAGACGCCAAACTTGAGGCTGAGAAAGCTCCCGAAGACATTGTGGTGATATCCTGACACCTCCATCTGCCATGGGTGCTTCACCCATGCCCCGCCGTCCCGCGAATAGCGGAAGGTAACGATGTTCTCATGGTTGGTGACGCGCAGGCGCACCGTTTGGGTCGCCATGTCCTGGCGCATCCAGCTGTGTTCCTGGCCGTAGTTGTAGGTGAACATCTGCGTGTTGCTGAATCCCACGCCGGAGAACATGCGTTCGCTGTAGAACAGGCAGATCCCGGCCTGTGCGTCCCCGCCAATTTCGAGCGTGATCTCCGCCTCGTAACTCCGGTCGCCCACGAGGAAGGTGAGCGGCGAGGAGTCGGCGAGGGTTGCGCCCTTCCCGGCAATCACCAGGGCGCGATCCCCGAAACGCGCGCGCCTCATCTCCTCCGGGCCGGGATTGTAGAAGGTCCATTGGACGCCGAACCGACTCGCCGAAAAGTCATCCGAAAGCGCGAACCCGGACGGTCCGGGAATTCCCGTCGCCGGCTTGGCAAGCGGCTGCGACAGCGTCCCGCCCTTTGCCTCGAACCAGCCGTCGGCTGTCCATTCGACGGGTTCCAGGAGGGTTTGCCGGCCGAGCGTGCGAAAGCCGTTCTCGTAGCCGTGGTAGATCATCCACCAGCCGCCGCCCGGTCCCTCGACCACGGTGGCGTGGCCGCGCGACCACCACGGCTCCTCCGCGCTCTTGGTGTGGACGATCGGATTGCGGGGGCAGTTCTCCCAGGGGCCGTGGATGGAGCGCGAACGGGCGGCGGTGACCATGTGGCTCGTCGGCGGACCCGACGTGCCGCCGACCGCGGCAATCAGATAGAACCATTCCCCGCGACGGAGAATCTTCGGGCCTTCCGGGGCGAACATTTCCACCACCCAGTCGTCGGGGTAGCGCCATGGATGGTAGACCTGCTCCAGCGCGCCGACCGTGGCCAGGCCATCGTCGGTCAGCGCAATCCTGCGGACGCCGTTAAAGAACAGGTAGCGCTTGCCGTCCTCTCCGACCGCGTGGCCTGGATCGATGCAACCGGACACCTTGAGGTCAACCGGGTCGCTCCACGGGCCATGGATGTCGTCGGCGTGTATGACAAAGATCCCCTGCCGGCCGCCCGGGGTTGCGGGGAGGTAGATGAAATAGCGCCCCTCGTGCTTGACCAGGTCCATCGCCCAGACCGTGCCCATGGGCTTCGTCAGAGCCGGTCCGATCGGCGCCCAGTTCACAAGGTCGCGCGAGTGCCAGAGGATGACCCCGGGATAGGAGAACATGCTCGAGAACGTCATGTAGTAGTCGTCCCCGTCCTTCAGCACGGTCGGATCCGGGTGGTCGCCGGCGACGATCGGGTTGAGGTAGGTCCCATTGCCGAGATCCGCCCTGCGCTGGCCTTCGATCCCAAGGGCCGGTTTCATGGCGGGGTTTGCGCAGGGTCCGGCGAACCCGGGCACCGACTCACCGAACATTTGCGTGGAAACCGCACCGAAGACAGCGGCCTTTAGGGCGTCTCGCCGCGAGATTAGTTTCATTGGATCTCCTGAAGGGAGTCCGAGGATGAAGAACCGGCCCTTACCCGTCGACTCTTATTGCCTTTGGCAGCGGAATCCGCACGTCGATCTCCGTGCCGGCGCTGTGGCTGGATCTCACCTCGAGGGTGCCCCCCACGTAGCCTGCGCGCTCGCGCATTCCGAGCAGGCCCAGGCGCTTCTTCGCCTTCCGCTTGGCCACAGTCAGCTCCGGATCAAAACCGATGCCGTCGTCCTTGATCAACAACCGCACGAAGGAGTCCCGCTCGGCAAGCTCCACGGTGACGTGGCGGGCGCCTGCGTACTTCTCGATGTTTTTGAAGGCCTCCTGGAGGATCCGATACAGGGCCAGTTCGATGTCGGCGGGCGGCCTCTCCTGCGGTTGGACACAGGCCAGGGTGACGGGCCGGCCCGTGCGCTTTTCAAACTCGGTGCAGCAGGCCCGCATGGCTCCCTCCAGGCCCAGCTGTTCCAGGGGTCCGGGCCGAAGATTGCGGGAGATGCGCTCCACCTCGTCGGCAACCCTGCCGAGCATGTCGTTGAGTTCCGACGCCTCCTTCCTTGAGGCCCCATCGCGCGCCGGGAGATTCGCCTCCAGCGCGCGGCCGCGGAACAGGCCGGCGCAGAGCATCTGGGTGATGTTGTCGTGCAGCTCCAGGGCGACCCGCCCGCGCTCGGACTCCTGGGCCTGCACCACCCGGTGCGTCAGGGCGCGCAGCAGTTCCTCGCTCTGCCGGGCCGCGGTCATGTCGGTCACGACCATGCTGACGGTGGCCTCGTTGGATGGACTCTTGCCCAGCGGACGGATGGAAATCTGGACCGGCACCTGCGTGCCGTCGCCCAGACGCAGCGCGACCTGGATCTTGGTGCCCGCCATGTCGGGGTGCTTCATGAGGGACTTGAACCTTACCCGGTCTCCCTCGGTCAGGAAGCGGCGGAAGGAGCTTCCGACCACCCGTTCCAGCGGACACTTGACCATCCGGGCGAAGCATTGGTTGGAGTAAAGGATCGCCTTGTCGGCCGTAAGCGTCAGCGCTCCCTCGTTCATGGACTCGATGAGGTTGCGGTAGGCCTGGTCCGCTCCCTGCAACGTGAATACGTGGTCGCCATGCCTGCCCGCCACCATCACCGCGTCCACCTCGCCGCTGCGGATTGCGCGCAGCGTCTCCTCCGCATCGGCCAGGCGCGCGCGGACTCCAGCGAGTTGCTTGGCAAGGGACCGTGGGGCGCGGCGCATGGCTTACCGCGCAGCCTTGTGGGATGTGCCCAGGTCCAGGCCCACAAACAGGCTGGCCCTGTCCGAAAGGTTCCCGATGAGCCGGCGCACGGGCCTTGGGAACTCCCGGACGAGTGTCGGGGTTGCGACGATCTGGCCGTCGCGGGCGAGAATGGGCTGCTGGTAGACATCGATCACCTCCAGCTTGCAGTTGCCCGAAAGGTCGTCTTCGCACAGCTGACGGGCGCGGAGGATGGCCTGGCGCGACCTGTCGGTCGCCCCGGCCACATACAACCGCAGGAAGTACTTGGCCGGCCCGCGGGCAACCACGGCCTTCTCGAAGGTCCGGGCGATGCGCTTGGGGGGCTTTGGCTTCATGGGAGTCCGTGCCCGGTCAGCGGGCCGAGCGCAGGTCGAGACCGACGAGCACGCGCTCGGTGTCGGACAGGTCGCCGATGATCTTGCGCACGGGCTGCGGCAGCTTGCGGACCAGCGTGGGGATGGCCAGGATCTGGTCTCCCCTGGACAGCTGCGGCTGCTCGACGAGGTCGATCACCTCGATCCTGTAGCGGTCGCTCAGGTGGGTTTCGCAGATCTTCTTGAGGTTCGAAAGGGCGGCGAGGGATTTTGGCGTCTGCCCGGCCACGTAGAGACGGAGTTTCCAGATCTCGGCCGGGGCCGGCCCGCGGCCGGGCTGCGCGCGCTTCCCCGCCCTGGTTTTGGTTGTGCTCATTTCTTCATCCCATTCCTGCCGAGCACGCGCACCGCCTCGGAAACGTCGGCGTGGCGCAGGCGGCCCAGCTCGGTCCGCTCGGTCCCGAGCAGGCGGGTCTTCGTCCCGACCTGCCTGTCGATCTGTTTCAGCTCCTCGGCGCCCACCTCGTACTCCGAGCGCAGCCCGACGATCTGCCGGTCCAGAGTGTCGCGCTTGGCCTGCAATTCGCGCTTGCGGCGGGCGGCCTCCTGCCTGGCGTTCAGCTCCTCGGCCTTCTCGCGGGCGGCCTGCGCCGCGCGGGCCGAGCCGCACAGGACGCCGTTCGGGCCGATGTAGGCGTCCACAAGGTCGATGCCCCGGTTTGAAATCAGGAATTCGCGGACTTGGTTCGAGTGGGCCATGCCCCGCGCCTTGAGGACGTACAGCACCCGGTTCCGCTCGCCGTTGCCCTCCATGTCCTGCAGCAGGAGCCAGGCGTCCATGAGGGACGACATCGCGATCTCGCTCTGCTGAAGCGAATGCCCCCCGTGGGTCAGGCTTGTAAAGAGCGAGGTCACCTGGTTGCCCTTGAGAAAGTCGATCAGCCGCGTCACCATCCCCTTGGTTTCAACATCGGTGCCCGCGGAAAGCAGGCTCGTGATCGGGTCGACGACGACGACGGAGGGCCGGAACTCCTGGATTTCCTTGAACATCGTGGCCAGGTGCATCTCCAAACCGCAGAGCGTGGGCCTGGCGGCGTGGAAGCGCAGCAGGCCGCGCACGACCAGGGGTTCAAGATCCAGCCCGATCGAGCGCATGTTGCGGATGATCTGGCTGGGCGACTCCTCGAACGAGAAAAAGATGACGCGGTCGCCGCGCCGGGCTGCGGCCTGGGCAAAACAGGCGGCGACGCTGGTCTTGCCGGTGCCGGGCGTGCCTGTGAGGAGAATGCTGCTGCCGCGAAAGAATCCGTGGCCGGCAAGCATCGAGTCGAGCCGTTCGATGCCCGTGGAGATCCGCCCGGTCGGCACCTTGTGGATCAGGCCGAGCGAGGTGATGGGGAGCACGCTCAGGCCGTCGGCGCCGATCAGGAAGGGAAACTCGTTGGTGCCGTGCAGCGCCCCGCGGTACTTCACGACCCGCAGGTGCCGGGTCGCAATCTGGTCATTGACCCTGTGGTCGAGCAGGATGACGCAGTCGGAGACGTACTCCTCCAGGCCTTCCCGGGTGAATTCCTCGTCCCCGCGCTCGGCGGTGACGACGGCCGTCACGCCCTTGTCCTTGAGCCAACGGAAGAGCCGGCGCAATTCGGAGCGAAGGATCGCCTCGTTGGGAAGACCCGCAAACAGGGCCTCGAGGGTGTCCAGGACGACGCGCTTGGCGCCGATCGATCTGATCGCGAGGTCCAGCCGGACGAAGAGCCCCTCCAGGTCGTACTCCCCGGTCACATGGATTTCGCTGCGCTCGATGTGCACGTGCTCAAGCAGAAGCAGCTTCTTCCTGACCAGGCTCTCGAGATTGAACCCGAGCGACGCGACGTTGGCAGCCAATTCGGCCTCCGTCTCCTCGAAGGCCACGAACACACCCGGCTCGCCATACAGGGTCGCACCCCGAACGAGAAACTCCGAGGCAAACAGCGTCTTGCCGCATCCCGCGCCGCCGCACACGAGGGTGGGCCTCCCCCGCGGCAGGCCTCCTCCGGTGATCTCGTCGAGGCCCTGGATGCCCGTCGGGCACCTGGGCAGCAATATGGCCGGCGGGAGGGGATTGGAGCGCTTAATTTTCATGCATCAACTTCGTTCCGTGTACCGGCAGGATTCTATCACAAAACGGAGGGGTCCTGGCCATGGGGTGTTCACCGAATAGCCGGTCAAGGTGGCCGGACCCGGGTCCGGCGCAGGCCAACCGGCTTCGGCACCTTCTCGAGGATCGCCAAATCCGGCTTGTTCGTGCAGGATCCCACTCCAACAATCCATGTCGGCCACCCCTGAATCTCCCTCCCGCCCCGCCGCCGCGCAGCCAATTCCCGCAGCCTCGGGCGTCACTCCGCTTCCCGACGGTGTCTCCTTCCAGGCCGGCCCGCAGCAGGTGCTGGTTCAGTATGAATCGGACACGATCCTCCATGTGCGGAAGTCGATTCCGGGCGAGTCGAAGGAAAGGCCCAGCCTGGTTGTGACCCACCCGCCCAAGCTCAAGGGAAACGCGATCGTTCATGTGTTGGGCGACCGGGTGGAGCTGACCTCGGGCGCCCTGCGGACCGTGGTTTCCTTGAAAACGGGTTGCGTCGAGGTCTTCGACCTTCGCGGAAATGCCGTGGTGCGTGAGGCCGGGGCCTCGGAGATCACGCCGGCCACGATCCCCCTGGAGGCAAAGGCGTGGAATGTGTCCACGCGCTTTGTCCTCGATCCGGATGAGGGAATCTACGGGCTGGGGCAGCATCAGGACGGCCTGATGAACTACCGCGGCCACACGGTGAAGCTGGTCCAGGCAAACACCCAGTCCTCGAACCCATACCTGGTCTCGACCAAGGGCTATGGCATCCTCTGGGACAACTACTCCAAGACGACCGTGGCCGACGACGCGCACGGCTGCACGTTCTGGTCGGAGGTGGGCGACTTCGTGGACTACCATGTCGTCTACGGCGGATCCATGGACGGAGCGATCGCCGGGTACCGCCAGCTCACCGGGCAGGCGCCGCTGTACGGGCGCTGGGCGTACGGGTACTGGCAGAGCAAGGAGCACTACGAGGACCGCGCGGAGCTGCTCCAGGTGGCCGCGGAATACCGCAGGCGCGGGATCCCCATCGACGGCATCATCCAGGACTGGGACTATTGGGATGGCCGCGACCACTGGAACCAGCTCTTTTTCTGGGACAAGCTCTTCCCGAATCCGGCGGAGATGATCGACATCCTCCACGGCCAGAACTTCCACTTCATGGTCTCGATCTGGTCGGGCTTCGGGCCCAGGACTCCCGTGTACCAGGACATGGAGAAACGGGGATTCCTGTTCCCCACGGTGGGATGGGCGGGCTTCAAATACTTCGACCCGTACAACCCGGCCGCCTGCGACCTGTACTGGGATTACGTCAGGAAGGGCCTGTTCTCCCAGGGCGTGGACGGCTGGTGGATGGACTCCACCGAGCCCGACATCGTGAACGCCATCACCAAGGAGGCCGAGGAGTACGAGATGAAGCGCGTCGGGTCGAACCACCTCGGGAGTTTCTCGCGCTACCTGAACACCTACCCCCTGATGGCGACCGAGGCGGTGTATGACCGCCAGCGGAAGGAAACGGACAGGAAGCGCGTGTACATCCTGACGCGGTCCGCGTTCGCGGGCCAGCAGCGGGCCGCGGCCACGACCTGGTCGGGCGACATCGGGGCCAGCTGGGAGGTTTACCGGCACCAAATCTCGGCCGGCCTGAACCACAGCATGTCGGGGATCCCCTACTGGACCTTTGACATAGGGGCCTTCGTGATCGGCAGCTACGGGGGCGTATTCGCGGACGGCGGCAAGGACCCCGCGTACCAGGAGCTGTACACGCGCATGTTCCAGTTTGGCGCCTTTTGCCCCATCTTCCGCTCCCACGGCTCCGAGACCCCCCGCGAAATCTGGGAGTTTGGGCCATTCACCGATGTCTTGGTGGAATTTGACAGGCTGCGGTACCGGCTGATGCCGTACATCTATTCCAACGCATGGAGGGTGACGAGCGAAGGCTATTCCATGATGCGCGGGCTGGCCATGGACTTCCCCGGGGACAAGGCCACGCACGGAATCTACGACCAGTACCTGTTCGGCCCGTCGCTGATGGTGTGTCCGGTGACCCAGTACATGCTCCACCGCCCGCCGGAGCCGAGCATCCCGGTCCCGCCGGAGGCCTTCAGGACGCCCGAGGGCGCGCCGGGGCTGGAGGCCGTGTACTTCGACGACGAGCAATTCGGGCACGAGGTGCTCCGCCGCACGGAAAGGGATGTCTCGCTCGACTGGTTCGCCGGCTGGCCGTCCTTCATCCACGGGGAGAAGTTCTCGATGCGCTGGACGGGAAAGCTGGTCCCCCCCGAAACCGGGCCCTACCGCTTCCACGTGAAGAGCTTCGGGCCCCGGCTTCTCTTCATCGACGGAAGGGAGATCAAGTACAACTACAAGTCCATCGAGGCTGTCTCCGAGCCCGTGCATCTCGAGGCGGGGAGGGAATATGACTTCTCCCTCGCCACCTCGAATGGAGTCCTCGGCGCGTTCCGGGCCCAGCTGTTCTGGAAGACGCCCTCCCTCCTCGCGGCCGGGAAAGTGCCCGAGGACAGGCCGCAGACGCGGCCGGTCTACCTGCCCGCGCGTTCCCGATGGATCGACTTCTGGACCGGGGACCTCGTGAAGGGCGGCCGCACAATCGAAGCCGCGGCTCCCATCGACAAGATCCCGCTGCTCGTCCGGGCCGGCTCCATCGTGCCGATGGGGCCGTTTGTCCAGTACGCGGCCGAGAAGCCGGGCGAACCGCTTGAAATCCGCATCTACCCCGGGGCCAACGCCACCTTCTCCCTGTATGAGGACGAGAACGACAACTACAATTATGAGAAGGGCCTGTTCTCGACGATCCGCTTCGTGTGGAACGAGGCGACCAGGACCCTGGTGATCGGCACGAGGAAGGGCGACTTCCCGGGCATTCCGGAAACCCGCGTCTTCAACCTGGTCCTCGTGCGCCCCGGCCACGGGGTGGGGATGGGCGACGGCGCGGTTCCCGACGCCGTGGTGCCGTACCACGGGCACACGTTTGCCGTCCGCCTCTGACCGGGGAAGAGACGCTTTCACGGGCTTGGAGGTAGGGACGCGCGGCCCGCGCGTCCGGGTCCTGCGAATGGGTCTGTCGTTGGCACGGACGGGCGGGCCGCCCGTCCCTACCTCGCAGGCGAAAGCTCGCAACCTTACTTGGAAGCCTGCCCGATTTCCTCGAGCAGCCCGGCGAACCATGGCGTCTTCGGATCGAAGGGCTTTCCGCCCTTGATCCGGTTGAACTCGATCGCGCGGAGCACCCCGCCGCGATCCTCGTCGTGGCCGATGACGCCGCTCTCGCGCCGCAGGGCGCATTCGACGGCGAGGTCCACGCAGCTCTTGATCAGGCGGAGGTCGTCGGCGTTGGCGGCGGCCGCGCGGGCGTAGTACCCGCTCTTCTGCACCAGAACCTTCTCGGCGCCGATCATCCCGGCAAACTGCTCGCCGAACCACTTGCCCGGGTTGATCGCGTCGAGTTTCACGTGGCCGAAGGCGTCCCGCGGGACTTCCTGGCCCTTGGCCTGCATCTCGGCGACGATGCTGGCGACGCCCGCACCTTCGGAGACGAACAGGTTCACGTTGTCCAGCCGCTCCATGACGGCCTTGAGGCGCGCGGCCTCCGCCGCCACGTCGAGGGCCATCTCTGGAATGTAAACCCCATGGATGTCGCGCCGGTCCCAGGACAGGCCGATCCCCGCCACGAATTCCTGGCCCGCAAGCAGCTCCCGGTACCTGCGGGCGGTCTCGGCAGTCAGCCAGCCGCAGTTGCGGCCCATCACCTCGTGGATGATGAGCATGCGGGGGTTGGCCCCGTGCTCGGAGACGACGTTCGAAAAGAAGCCCGCTCCCTCCTCAGCGGCCGTCCATGCGCCCAGCGACTGCCGGATCGGATAGACGTCGTTGTCCACGGTCTTTGGCAGGCCGATCACGGTCAGGCCGTAGTCGTGCCTCGCCAGGAACGCGGCGAGGTCCGCTGCCGCGGTGTTCGTGTCGTCGCCGCCGATCGTGTGCAGGATGTCCACGCCGTCCTTGACGAGCTGGTCGGCCGCAACCTTCTGGGGGTCCTGACCCTCCCTGACCAGACCCCGCTTGATGCAGTCCTTGACGTTGGTGAGCTTCACCCGGCTGTTGCCGATGGGGCTGCCCCCATGGCGGTGAAGCACGGCCGCCTTTGCGCGCACCTCGGGCGTCACCTTGTAGCTGTCGCCAAGCAGGAGGCCCTTGTAGCCGCTGCGGTAGGCAATGATCTCGATGTTGGGCGCGATCTCCGTGTAGCGCTCGATCAGGCCGCCGACGGCGGAACTGAGACAAGGGGCGAGGCCGCCTGCGGTCAGGAGGGCGACCTTCTTGGGTTGTACGGGGGTGCTCATGCGGTGGGATGGGTTTTGGATCGGGTACCAGCCCCGATTCTCCACAGAAGGGGCTCAAAGTCCAGCCGCCGGCCTGTGCATCGATTGCCAAAAAGTGTGCAGTAATTTTGAAGACGCAGGGCCGGGCGTGCACGCAGGGCCGGGCGTCGCGTGTGTACGCAGGGCCGCACGGCACGCTTACAGGCAGGACCGAGCATCACGTTTGCAGGTAGGGACGGGCGGCCCGCCCGTCCGTGCACACAACAGGGTCATTCGTAGAACCCGGACGCCCGGGCCGGGCGTCCCTACCTCCAAACGCGGACCGGGCCGGGCGCCCCTACCAGGTTTTCAGTCATACTGATACACCATCCTTCTCCGCCCGGCTTGTCTTCCGGCGGTTCCGGGTGTTTACCACTTGGGCCCCATGAAGTCCCCCGCGCTTGGTTTTCTCCTGGCCGCAGCGGTTGCAGCTGGCGCATTTGCGCAGGCAACGCCGCCGCCGGCCGCAAGCCCGGTTGCTCCCGCCCCGCCTGTCCCGCTTTGGAAAATCGAATGGGCGTATCTTTCGCGGTACCACGACGCCAACCTCCTGCTGGGGCCGCCGGCGCCGGGCGAGCGCAGGGTTGTGTTCTTCGGAGACTCGATCACCGAAGCCTGGGGCGATCTCGCCAAGTATTTTCCGGGGAAGCCCTACGTGAACCGGGGGATCGGCGGCCAGACGACGAACCAGATGCTGGCTCGCTTCCAGCAGGATGTCGTCGGCCTGAAGCCGGCCGCGGTGATGATCCTGGCCGGGACCAATGACATCGCCGGGAACAACGGCCCGATGCCCCTGGATGCGACCGAGGCGAACCTCCAATCCTTGGTCGAACTCGCACAGGTGAACGGGATCCATGTGGTCCTGGCCTCCGTACTGCCAGCGTACGCCTACCCATGGAGGCCGGGCAACCAGCCCGCGGGCAAGATCGCCGAACTCAACCACTGGATCGCGGAGTACTGCTCGATCCACCATCTGGCCCACGTGGACTACTACTCCCCCATGGCCGACAGCAGGGGCGGGCTCCCCCCGGCGTTGGCTTCGGACGGCGTCCATCCGACGCCGGCGGGTTACGCTCTCATGGCTCCCCTTGCCGAAAGGGGGATCGAAGAGGCTTTGAACTTCAGGCAGCCTGCCGCGACTTCCCAACCATGACCACCCCAGCCCCAACCCCGGGCGCCGCCCCCTCCGGCCCGGCAGCCCCCGTCCAGACCTACCGCGGCCCGTTTGCCGTGATGACCACCCTCTTCTTCATGTGGGGCTTCATCACGGTCTGGAACGACATCCTGATCCCCCGGTTCAAGGACGCCTTCACCCTGGACTACACGCACGCAATGCTGGTGCAGTTTGCGTTCTTCGGAGCCTACGGGATCGGGTCCCTGGTCTACTGCATCATCTCGATGACCAGCGGCGACCCGATCAACAGGATCGGCTACAAGAACGGCGTGATCCTCGGGCTCCTCGTGACGGCCACGGGATGCGCGCTGTTCTACCCGGCGGCGACGCTGGTCTCCTACCCGCTCTTCCTGCTCGGGCTCTTCGTCATCGGGCTGGGCCTTGCGATGCTCCAGATCGCGGCCAACCCGTATGTCACGATCCTCGGGCCGGAGCGGACGGCGTCGAGCCGGCTCAACCTATCGCAGGCGTTCAACTCCTTCGGCACGACCATCGGGCCGATCATCGGCGGGTGGCTCGTGTTCACGTACTTCACGAGCAAGACCGCCAACGGCTCCGACTCGGTGAAGATCCCATACCTGGGCTTCGCCGCGGCGTTCGTGCTCCTGGCCGTGTTCTTCAAGTTTTCCCACGTCCCGAGCTTCACGAACAAGGAGGAGAGCCGCCCCGGCATCGGGGCGCTGAAACACCCGCACACCCTGCTCGGGGTCGTCGCCATCTTCATGTACGTGGGCGGCGAGGTGACGGTGGGCAGCTCCATCGTCAATTTCCTGGGCGTCGGAAAGCTGGGAGGCCTGGGGCACGAGGCGGCGAGCCACTACCTCTCCTTTTATTGGGGAGGGGTGATGATCGGCCGGTTCATGGGCGCCTTCGCGCTGAGCGACATGAAGGCGGCCCTGAAGCACACGCTTGTCGTGATCGTTCCGGTCGTCGCCTTCGTCATCATTCTCAACCTTGGGCGGATCGGCGCCCTGCTCCACCAGGATTGGGCCCCGACGGCGGCCCAGGTGTGCAGCGGGCCGAACGTCTGGCGGTTCGGCATCCTCCTCGGGGTGCTCCTGATCGCCTTCTTCCTTGGCGAGGCCAGCCCGCAGCGGATGCTGGCCCTGTTCAGCGGCCTGATCATCGTCCTTCTCGCAACCGGGATCCTCTCCACGGGAGAGACGGCAAAGTGGGCGATTCTCGGAGTCGGCCTCTTCTGCTCGGTCATGTGGTCGAACATCTTCTCGCTCGCGATCGAGGGCCTCGGGCCTCTGAAAAGCCAGGGCTCCTCGCTCCTGGTCATGGCGATCCTGGGCGGGGCGGTCATCCCGCTCACCCAGGGCTGGTTTGCGGACCACATCGGGATCCAGGCCTCGTACATCGTGCCTGTCTTCGCCTTCGCGTACGTGATGTTCTACGGGATCTACGGCTACCGCGCCGGACGCAGAGTTTAAATGAAATCCGCCCGGCTCCATCGCCTCTTCAATCCAAAGACCGGCCGCTGCCTCGACGTCGCGATCGACCATGGCTTCTTCAACGAGGGCTCGTTCCTCGGGGGCATCGAGGACCTGCCGAAGGCGGTGGCCGTCCTCGCGGCGGCCGGGCCGGACGCAATCCAGCTGACCGTCGGCCAGGCTCCGCACCTCCAGCGGCTTCCCCAGCGGCCGAAGCCTGCGCTCGTCCTCAGGACCGACGTGGCGAATGTCTACGGCACAGCGCTCCCGCGCGCGCTTTATTCCCGGGTGATCGGCGAAGCCGTGGAGCAGGCCCTGCGCCTCGACGCCGCGTGTGTCGTGGTAAATCTCTTCCGGATTCCGAACCAGCCGGAGATCGCCGACCAGTGCATCCAGAACATCAACGCACTGAAGCCCCTCTGCGAGCGGCACGGCATGCCGCTGATGGTGGAACCGCTCGTGTTCCAGCCCAACGCCAGGGCGGGAGGATACATGGTGGACGGGGATCCGGCAAAGATCATCCCCCTCGTCCGGCAGGCCGTGGAGCTCGGGGCCGACATCGTCAAGGCGGACCCGACCGACGACGTCTCCCTGTACCACAAGGTGATCGAGACCGCGGGCGGGATCCCGGTCCTCGTCCGCGGCGGGAGCAAGGCTCCCGAGGCCGAGATCCTCGAGCGCACGGCCGCCCTCCTCGCACAGGGTGCGTCGGGCATCGTCTACGGTCGGAACATCCTCCAGCATCCCCACCCCGGGAAGATCACCCGGGCGCTCCTGGCCATCGTACACGAAGGGGCAAGCCCGGCCGACGCGCTGGCCATCCTCCAGGCTCCCTGAAATGACAGGCCCAAGCCTTTCCTCCCCCGGGCCCGTCCGCGTTGCCGTCATCGGCGCAGGGCTGATGGGCCGCGAAGTGGCGAGCGCCTTCGGCCGGTGGTTTGCGCTTGCCGACTGCCCCGTGCGCCCGGAGCTCGTGGCGGTCTGCGACGTGAACCCCTCGGCCCTCGACTGGTTCCGGCAGGTGCCGACGGTCCGGCATTTCGAGGGCGATCACCGCGCGCTTCTCGCGCGCGCCGACATCGATCTCGTGTACGTCGCGGTGCCCCACCACCTGCACGAATCGATCTACCTGGATGTGCTCCGGGCGGGAAAGGATTTGTTTGCCGAAAAGCCCTTCGGGATCGACCTCGCCGCCGCACGCCGCATCCGGGACGAGGCGGTTGGCCTCGGCCGGTTCGTGCGGGTGTCCTCGGAATTTCCGTTTTTGCCCGGCGCCCTGCGGGCCCGCGAGATCGCGGCCTCGGGGTCGCTCGGCCGCCTCCTCGAGGTGCGGTCCTCCTTCCTGCACTCGAGCGATCTGGACCCGGCCAAGCCCATCAACTGGAAGCGGCAGAGCAGATTCTGCGGCGAAGCCGGCGTCATGAACGACCTGGGCCTCCACGCCGCCCACCTTCCGCTCCGGCTCGGATGGAAGCCCTCCACCGTGCACGCCCACCTGCAGAAGATCACCACGACGAGGCCCGATGGGAAGGGGGGCATGGCGCCGTGCGACACCTGGGACAACGCAACCCTTCACACGACGTTCGGAGTCTCGGGACAGGACGTTCCCATGACGCTCGAGATGAAGCGCATGGCCCCGGGCGAAACCAACACGTGGCTGTTCGAGGCCCTCGGAACCGAGCGGGGCGTCAGGTTTTCGACCAAGGAGCCAAAGACCCTGTGGACCTTCCGGCGCGAGAAGGAGCAGGTCTGGGAGAAGACCGACCTTGGCTTCGGCACACAGTTCAAGGCCATCACCGGCTCGATCTTCGAGCCGGGCTTCCCGGACATCCTGATGCAGATGTGGGCCGCGTTCCTGGCAGAGCGGGCGGGGCTGTTGGGCGGTCGGTTCGGCTGCGCGACGCCGGACGAGGCGGTGGCGCAGCACGAGATCTGGGCGGCGGCCCTTGCGAGCCAGCGCGACCGGACAGTCGTGCGGCTCGGTGCGTGACGGGCCGCGCGCGGCGACCCATGAGCTCCTCCGAGAGACGGCCCGAGTGGCGCAGGATCGGGACTTCCTGGGAGCTTGCGCGGCTCCCGCTACCGACATCGGTTCCGGAGGGCTGGATCCCGGCGACGGTTCCCGGCGCGGTGCAGCTCGATTGGGCTGCCGCGCACGCCCTCCCCGACTACAATCTCGGGCAGAACTATCGGGCCTACGACGGGCTGGAGGACTTCCACTGGCTGTACCGCACGCGCGTGCCGGACCACCCCAGGGAGGCGGGCCGGCGACTGGCCTTCCTCTGCGGAGGCGTCGACTACGCATGCGAGGTCCGCCTCGCCGGGCGGACCGTTCTCCGGCACGAGGGAATGTTCACCCCTTTTGAAATCGACGTCGCAAGCGCCCCCCCGGGCGCCGCCCTGGAGATCCTGGTCTTTCCGGCGCCCAAGCTCCATGCCTCGCCGGCCGACCGCACCCAGGCGAGCCACTCGTGCAAGCCCGCCGTGAGCTACGGCTGGGACTGGCATCCCCGGCTGATCCCGCTCGGGCTGTGGGCGGAGACCGGCTTCGCGGATCGCCCGGCCAGGCACATCAAATCGGTGGACTTCTCGTACGAGCTGAAGGAAGACGGCTCGATCGCGGCCCTCCGGGTGACCGTCGAGGTGGAAGGCGAAGGCCGGGCTCCGCGCTGGCGTCTCCTCGACCCGGAGGGCTGCACGGTGGTCGAGGCATCGTCTCCGCTGGCCACTCTCGAAAATCCGCGGCTTTGGTGGACGCAC
>Ga0302319_10009896_pt1 | contig 18253 bp, 17 predicted proteins | sample Bog_T0_2_FD_203319 | JGI IMG/M metagenome (GOLD analysis project Ga0302319, IMG submission 203319) | Peat permafrost microbial communities from Stordalen Mire near Abisko, Sweden - Bog_T0_2 | ecosystem: Environmental > Terrestrial > Soil > Wetlands > Peat | place: Sweden: Abisko, Stordalen Mire...
CTCTCAAGGGAGTCAAAGGGATAATTCCCTAAATTTAATCCCCGCTCGCGTGCGCCCTTGGTGGGCTGTAGATCTCCCTCGCAGTGGCGTATCCCGCCTGAAACGATTTCAGCTTTTCCACCTCTTGGTGGTTGGAGTTAATGTCGCGCGTATGGTCGTTCAACTGCACATCGTGCGAGTCGATCCGCTTCCCCTGGGCAAGCTGCGTGGACCACAAAACCCCAGCGGAAAATATGCAAAAGGCAATCGAAACAAGCGTCGGTCCCCACGCTGCCCAGTCCACTAGGAACCTCCCGCTGCGAAGCTACCGCCTGAAGCTCCCGCCGCGCTTGGGAAAAGGAATCGGCTCCACGCTGGGTCAACGACCAGGCCGAACAGGTTGCAGGTCGCTGCCGAGTTGAGGCAGTTCGGGCTGGAATGGTAGGCGACCGTTTGAAGATTCAGCGGCCAGCTGCAGGAGCTCGATGGGCAAGCCGCATTTGCAAGGCCCTGATCATTCAGGTGATCGTAACCGTTGTATTGAACCTGAAGGGTAGGATGCCCTGCAGCCAAGGTTGCCGCTGGTAAAAGCGCCTGCTGCGCTGGCGCGACTGTCCCGTCATTGAGCGAGGTTACCTGGAGGATCGGCGGCGCGCCCTTGGCTATCCACGTCGAGACGTACTGAGTGGCGCTGGCGTCGAGCGCCTGCACTTCTGGCGCGCCTCCTCCTGCCGGATCGCCGCCGAAAACCTCGATGCACCTTGCCACTCCCGCCGTGTGACAGTAGCAGTTCGTCTGGTTGCTCATGCAGGTCGTGGCCGAATTGGTGATGATCGCGGTCACAACCCACGAAGTGTTAGAACTCGCACAGTTGGCGTTGCCATCGGTGAGGTACTTGCCCACCGGCCCCATCCCGATCACGAGCGCGATCCCGCCGCCCGCCGAGTCTCCTGCCAGCGTGACATTCTTCCAGTTGCCCGGTAGCCCGTTCGTCACTGAATAGCTCAGTGCGCAGGCCGGCGCTTGCCCCATTTGCGGCCAGGTCGGATTGCCTGTGTCGCCATAAACCGGATAGCGAACCTCGTAAACGTCGTAGCCGTGATTTGTCCAGTCGGTGAACTCTGGGCAGGTATTCGAATTGATCACGCCGGTCGGCGGATTCGTGCATCCCAAGTCGGGTTGGTTCGTGTACCCGCCTCCGGGGATGTAGAGAATGACCGGTGCAGTCGCTGCATTTGCATTTGCGGCAAAGTACCAAAGCGAGCAGGCCCCTGAGCAGCCGCTCGCTTGGTAGGTGTACGTCGTGGTCTGCGCATCTGCCCCGTCAGGGCTCCACGGTAAAAAGAACGCAATGTAGAGTCTTACGAGGGACCAAACGAAAAGGTTGGAAAAGATTGTTTTTTTCATTAGTATGGCCATCCGATGAAGGTTCCCGTCATTGCTTGTGTTGTCGTGGCTTGTGTGATCACGGCCGAGGCTGAGGAATACGAGCCCGAAGCTATCAAGTACTCGCAGGCCAGCGCACCTGTGCCAGCCGTTCCAGAGGTCGTTTTCATGGCTGTAGCAGCTACCCCTTTGATGGTTCCTATAGTCCATGTCCGAGCGTTGTTACTGGCCGAAGCACAAAAAACACCCAAGATACCGTGAGCGCCGGCGCTCAGGGTCAATCCGCTGCAAGTCAACGGCGTGGTGCTTGTTGCCTGGCTGCAAGTGACGGATGCGGGGGTTCCACAAGTGGCGCAGGTAAAATCCAGGGTCAGGTTAGCGAGGGCGCCCTGCGTTGTCGAAACCGTTGTTGTAAAGTTTGCGGAAGCGCTCGTCGATGACGAAGTCGCATACCCCAACTCTCCATATGAATTGGCGGCAACCTGAGTCGGCGTGATGCTCGTATAGCTGGCCGAGTTGGAGCTCGAAAGCGTCAGCGAGTTGTTTATTCCCTGCGTTGCCTGTCCATAGCTCACCAGCAAATCACCATTTGTGATGCTGATATTTCCGCTGTTCACCGTGGCCGAGTTGGTGTTTACGCTCGTGACGCTTGATCCCTGGAACGCATAAGCCACCGCGTTGAAGGTCGGCCCTGCGAAGCCTCCGGATGCTGCTGTGCGGCGGTGCGGCGATCCCATTGAGATCTGCAACGCAAGAATCAAATAAACAAGTTTCTTCATGGCCACTCTCAGTAGGTTCCGTAGATTGTGAACGTCAACGATTTTGCTGTGCCGTCCGGATTGGGCGTCCACTTGATGTAGCCGCCCGCCGCAATCGTTGTCGTCGAGCCAGGTCCGATTGCAGTTGCGAAACCGCTTGCACAGGTGAGGGTCGAGGCAAGCAGGTTGTTTCCGCTCCCATCCGTCACGGTAACTGTCGATGTCGAGCCCGCGTCAACCGAGCAAGTGCTTCCGGTGATCGTGATGGTCGCGCCGGTTTTGTTGATGCAAATTTGGTTCGTGGCATAGGTTCCGGTTGAGAGCGCCGCAGTGCCTCCCCCGATTCCGTCTTGGCACTGCCAAGGTCGCCCTGTGACGTGTCCATAAGGGATTGCGCAGACGCCGGTCACCGGGTTGCAGTCTTGGCCAGCGAGGAATTCCTTGAAAGTGCCCGCGCTGGTGATGGCTTCCTGGTCGCCGTTGTCTGCGCTTGACGTGAAAGGGTAGCTCGTCCCGGTTGAGCCGGGGGCTGCGGGTGTCGATTGCCAGGGCGCGATCCCATGCCCCGAACTATTTGTGCAAACGGGGTACTGGAAGTTGGTTCCCGTGAACTGCGTTGTGCAGCTCGTTACCGCGTTTGCTTCAACCGCGGGGGTTGCAAAGTTCTGGAAGCAGGACGGCCAGGTGTTGGTGAGGCCACCGCCTGCAGGCTGGGTGAAATTGATGTAGTAAATCCCCCCCGTCGCTGCTCCTGTTGGGCAGCTTGCGCTTGTCACGTTGGCGCTGGGCGCAACGTTGATCGTGTTGGCACTGGCCAGTGACGGATAGGTCGCTGCCCCGCTTGAGAAGGTCGCCGAGACAGCGCCGTAAGGCTGGCCGCTGCCGCCCGTCGCGCAGGCTCCCCCGGCATCCTGAATGCTGCCGTCTGCCGCAAAGTCCGCGCAGTGCCCAGCGGTGGGCGCTCCCACTCCCAGTTGCACCTTCGTTCCGCTCGTGCCCTGATACCCGGATACGCCAGTCGGAATCACCACGTTGGTCCCGATGCTGTACTGAGCCGCGCTGTGGTAGCCGGAAATCGAGACATCGCTCGTGTTGTTGCGCGTCGGGAGAGTGAAAGTTGAAGTGCTCTGCCCTGTGTCTTGAGTGACAATGTTCCCGCTCGAGGAATAGACTGCCAACTGCTTGTAGGTGCCTGAGACGTTCTTCAGCACGTAGGTGTCGGAATAGCCGTCCCCGCAAAACGAGGCTATCGTGTTGTAGTTCGTGCCACTCAGCGTTGCGTTTCCTGTGGTCGTTTGCCCAACGGCGCTGGGCAGCGAAGTCATGTAGGTCGGCCCCGGAATCAGCGAGTTGTAAGGACCGGCGCACACTACCTCGTATTGATAGGTGGCGCTGCCGGCCACTCCCACATTTGCAACTGTTGGAGCCGAAGGGTCAGGCAGAGCAGAGATGCTCACATAGCCGGTGTCGTCCTGGCCACCGGTGTTCGTGAGCTGTCCAATCTCGAATGGTGCGTGCCCGAAGTCTCCAAGAGCTACACCCCTGCTTGCGTAGCGCCATTCGAGAGGATGGACGAGAGCGCTGCCGTCCTGGGTGCTCACTCCCAGCGCAAACAGGCTGGAGTTGAAGTCGTCGTACATGCTGTCCGACCCGAAAAGGATCTCCGTGTAGGGTTGAGACGGATTATGACTTGAACTTAGACCTATGCTGTTCGGGGTCATGCCGCTGCCCCAGATGAAGTTCGACGGCGGTCCTCCGTAGCCCCCTGGAATCGCGGCACCCGTGCAATATCTGGTAGCCGCGTAGGCGGTTCCAGCCCCTGAAGCATATGCGCCGTGAACGTAATTACCGACGCCACAGATGTAGTCGTTGCCTCCCGCCTCCTCGTACCCGATGATCACGTTCGATCCGCCATTGCTCAACTCCAGAAGGTGGGCCGAAACGATAAGGTCAACGGTCGCGCCGCTGCCCGATCCTGACAGAGTACTGGTTGCCACACTTGAGCCGGATGAGTTGTTTGTGTAGGTGGCACCCGCCGTCGTCACCGTGTACGAAGTCGGAACACCGCTGCTCACCGAAGCCACGGTGAGGACAGCCGTGCTATCGCCGCCTACTGGCCGGATCGTGGTGCCCACTGTGTAGCCTGTTCCGGTGCCATTGTAAGGCATCGCCATCAGAATGCTGCCATTCGTGGAGATGTTGTTTTCCAGATCGACGTGGTCCCACTTCATTCCCGCCGATCCCGAGTCCCAGATGCCGACCTCGCCGCCCGCCCTGCCCTCGACCCAGCTATCTGAATTAAAGCCGAACGCATAACCTGAGTCGTTTGCCGCGTGGATGCCAGCCACCGACGCACCCGAAGTGATGTTGTAGAAATGGTCGTAGCAGATACAGCCGCCCGGCGAGTCAATCATCGTACCCGTGGCAAAGTTAGCCGATCCCCCGACCCCTACCCCAAGGTCGTAATAGATGCTGTTCAGTTCGTCGTTCCAGATGTAGACCGAAACCTGTGCGCCTGACCCGGAGCCAACAAGCGTCGATGTGGAAGAGCTTGCAGAGTAGGAATAGTTGCTTCCCGGTGCGGTCACCGTGTAAGAGGTTGGAACGCCGCCGCTCACAGAAGCCACCGTGAGGACAGCCGTGCTGTCTCCGCCTGTGGGCCGAACGGTGTTGCCCACCGAGTAGCCTGTTCCCGTTCCGTTATATGGAAGGGCGTAAGCGATCTGATGATAGGTCCCGATCACAGGCTGGCCGACCTGCAACCCTATCGAACCGGCTCCTGGCGATCCACCTGCGTTGATGTTGAAGTTCGCCATGTAAATGCCCTGCAATCCCGCAGGCTCGGGGCCTTGCACGACGCACCCTCCGACTGGACTTGTGCATTGAAGCGACGAGGCCTTCGCGGTTCCGTAGCCGGTCCCAGTGACAGAGACGTATGAATGCTTTAGGAACTTGTGTCCTGAGGCGAGGGTGAAAGTGCCCAGCGGCAGGATGTAGGCGATGTTGTTAACCCCATCTCCGAAGGTGACATCCTCATTCGAAGACGCGCCGAGTGTGTCGCCCCGCGCATCGCAGGTTCCACCGCCCGCAGCGGTAGCGGCCGCCGTGCATAAATTGACGCGCGCTCCAAAGTCAGCCCCTGAATATGCCGTGGTGAGCAAAGCGGGGTAGCCGCCCCCTCCCCCGCCGCCCGTGCATCCGCTCGTAGTAAAGCGGCCTCCGGTACCATTTGGGCAAATCGGGCTCGCGCCAGGCGTTAAGGCCGAATCGATATAGTCGGGTCCGGTCATGACTCCGGTAAAGGTCGGATTGTTGATCGGCAACCCGCTGCCAGCACCCTTGAGCAGCCAGCCAAGCGGCGTGCAAACGTAATAGTCGCCGTTGGTCTGATTCGTGTAGGACTGTCCCCACTGGGCGGCATACGGAAGGGTGACGTACTGTCCATTCTGGGTGCATGCTGCCGCGGGCGCGCCGGCAGCGGTTCCCAGGTTCCACTGGATGCCGCTGGTCGGGTCGATCTGCTGCTGTGCGCCCGCACTGAGCGCCGCGAGCCCGGCGAAGATCGCCAGGCTAAAGAACTTGCTGATAGAGCGCATAAGGAACCTCGTTCACACTGTAAAGCATCGTCACTGTGTTGCCGCTGGTCGTGTAGTCGAGGCCCAGCCGCTGCTGAACTCCGCGATAGAAAACTACCGCCACGCTGCCCAGGACGCTCGTGGGTGTTGCAAAAATGGTGCCGGGCGTCGTTCCGTTGAGCGGGAGACAGACGAGCGGGTTTGAATTCGGTGCGGCTGCGATGATTTGCTGGTACAAAGCATACGGATCAGCGGTTACCTCGTAAAGCATGGTCACCGTGTTCCCGCTGGTCGTGTAGTCGAGGCCCAGCCGCTGCTGAACTCCCCTGTAGAAAACCGCAAATACTCCTCCGAACGTGTTGGTGGGCGTCGTAAAAACGTACCCCGGCGTCGTCCCATTCATCTTCAGACAAACAAGACCGCCTGGAAGCGGCGGTGATGGCGGGCTGATCTGGGTTGCGTTGCTGAGATCGATCGTTTCCGTGCCAGTGAAGATGTAGGCTCCGCACTGCACGATATTGTCGTCGCCGTCGAGGATCGTGATGCTGTAGTACGTCCCGGCCGGGGTGATCACATCGTTTCCCCAAAGCGGGGTGCTAAAGACGCCCGACGCAGAAAGGATGTCGAACGGTCCCGGCTTGGCGATGTTCGACGTGCTGGCGATATTCGGCAGCGATGGCCCGTAACCGCAAAGGGCGATGCGCAGTTTGGCCGGGTTGCCCGCAGATCCCACATCGCTGCCGGTGAAGTCTTGCAGAGTCGCGGTCAGCGTAATTCCGGGTGTAAGCGGCATCGCGTTCCTTTCAGCGCTTCGTCTTGAGTGGGACTCCGTAAAAAATCATAGTCGCCATTGTGGCCACTTCGGGAAAATTGTCGGGCCGGTGAATAACATTTTCTACAAACCACGGCTGAAAGGGCTGGTTGACGAAGGCCCAGAAGACGGCGCGTTCGAGCGCGTCTTCGAGTGTCCCCTCCTCGCTGCCTGGCCCGAGAATCTGGTGGCTGCCCCCGCCGTAGTAGATATCGTCGATCTCCTGCATCAGCCGGCGCAGAGATTTGTTCTCGGTATCGAGGCGCACGCGGGGGCCGGGCAGGTTCGCCTTGTCGTCCTCCGCGGCCTCAATCACATCCAGCCATTCGCCCCAGCCTTCCCTGACGCGATTCCGGATGCAGCAGCAGATGCCCTTCATCTGCTCGAAGCTGGCTCCTGGCCCGGCCGCCTTCGCCGCAAAGATCGCCAGCGCGGCCTTGTTGAAGTCGCTTGGTGTCACTTCGCCCTCCGTGTCAGTTTGTAGCCCAGGCAAGCGCAAACGATGCCCCAGAAGGCGGCCTCTGCACATATTGAGAAGACGGTCGTCACCGTTCGATGTCCTTTCTTTCGCTCGGTGGGACGAACTTAACTTCCGGCTCGTAGCCGAAGCCGACTTTTCTTTTTGATGGTTCAATCGCCCAGGCCATTTTGTCGAGCTCGTACTTGCCCGGTTTGTTTCGCTCTTGAAAGTCTAGGCACCTTGAAACAGGCCCGCGCAGTCGGATCGGACACCCACTGATCACAGTGCACAGCCTCTCGCGATGATCGTTCAAGGCATAGGTGACATCCATTCCGTAGAGGCACTTTGGGCAGAGGTTTTCCGTGCTTCTGGATACTGCGCGCGATTTGTCCCCGATAATGATGAACATCACTGCACGCTCCCAGCGACATTGCGCATCTTCATCAACTGTTCGAGGTACCACGCGGCGGCCGGTCCTGATCCGACCGGGAAAGCTTTGTGCGCGTTGGCCTCCGTCAGAGCTCCGCAGCGAATCATCGTGAGCAGCGCTGTTCGCCAGCCGAGATACTTCGCCGTGGTCGGTACTCCGAATTCGTTGAAGTTCATCACCATCCATTCGGTTCCGACCGGCCATTGCAGAGTGCCCACACGTAGAAACTCGGATGGTGCGAGCTGCTCGGCGGCTGACATCTCCATCAGGATTTTGGTGGCTTCTTGGATCATGCCTCCAGCCTGGTCGAATGTCTTGTCGGCCTCCGAATCAAGGCGCAGCTTCCGCAGACGCTTCGCCTTCGCCATGAGTTTCTCGGCTTCCTCCCTTAGCGCCTTGGCTCGCACCTGCGGATAATCAATCTTCGGCTTTTCTCCCTGCCACTCCGGATTCTTGATGTAAAGTCCCACGCGCCCGCTTTTCGCCTCCGGGTTGGTCTTCACCACATTCATGCTCAGCTTGATTCGCCCTTTGCCTACGACCTTCCCCAACCGATCGTAGAACTGGGGCGGAGTGAGCAGTTGCCCGTGGCGCATTTCCTCGTTCTCTTTTCCTTCCCAGCGCTCCTGCCCCTCCCATTTCTGATCTGCGGCCTGCAGGACCGCCATTTCGTGGAGCGCCCATGCCTTCTCGAGTGCCTCCTGCGGGTTGGTTGTTTCCTCCACTTCCTTGGCCATCTTCTCCATGGCTTCGATCACGCGCGGGTGGCGGCCGAGTTCATTCAATGTCCGCGTGTCCTGGAAGTCCTGAAGTGTGGGACGCTGGCGCAATTCGCTTTCCGGCCCTATGCGGAGCGCCAGGCCGAGATCGTCGATCGCGGTCTCGTCCGAGTGAGGATCGGGAATCCAGCGGCCCTCGTCGATCTCTACGGCCGCCTTGCGGATCTCGGCCTGCGCCGGGTGTTCCTTCGGCGCGCTCTGATCCTTCGGCTTGATGATTACGTTCGGCATCTGGACATTGCTCATGAGATCGTCCCCTCAATCTTGATCGCGCGTGCGGGCATCAGTCGCGGTGTGCCGGCGAGCGTGAATTTTGATGGGTCGGCGCCTGTCTCTTCGACGGAGTTCGCCAGCTCACGCTCTGCCTGTTCTTCGGCATCGCGGTATTCGAGCAGCTCGTTAAGCGCGAGTTGTAAATCGTGGCGGAAAGTGCGGCTTTCCATGTGCAGGTCGGTCTGCCCTGGCAGTGTGATCCGTTTGCTCCTGCTCGCAAGTTCCTTGATTCGATCGGTAGTCAGTTTCATTGTGTGCTCCCCTCCCCAGTGGAGCTTTGTTGTGCCTCGGCCTGGCGTTGCCGCGCGGCCTCGGTTTCGTGTTGTTGGATCATGGTCGCCAGCATCGGCCCGTAGTTCTCCGGGTTGGCGCCTGAGTGAATCGCAAATATTAGGTTCTGAGCTACTTTTGGATTGGTAAGCACAACGTCCATCACCTTGCGCGTTGCGTAGGCCGCCGTCCATCCTGCCCCGGCCCCTACATCGTACGGAACGCCCACCATGTGACCGGCAAAAGCGCCGGCTGCCAGCGGGCCAACGTGCATACTGAGCAGGCTCTGCACAACCGGCTTCACCGCCAGGCCAAACTTCGCCCGCGCGGCGTTCGTGGTGTTGAGCTGGGCAACCTGCAAAACGGTGTCGAGGTTGGCGCGGCCCATGAGGCGCTCGACGCGGTTCCGCCCCATGGTCCGGATCAGCTTGTCCATGTTCGATTGGAGTTGCTTTCCGTCGAAGCCCTGATACTCGAAGGCCCGCTGCGCTGTCGAGGTTGACCCGTGGAAACTGCCATCGATCGCCTTCGATATCTTCTGCAATCCTAGCGCGTTTCTATAGGCGTCGTTCATGCCTGAAAATTCCTTCAAGTTGGCTGCGTTTGGAACCTTGCTGAGCAGCGTCCTCAGTTTTTGTTTAGCGACCTCTACCTCGCCCTCGGCCGCGCGCAGTCCTTCGGGAGTATCCGCTGCCATGAACTTGTCTTCCGCGGCCTGGTAGGCGTTGCGCACCATTTCGAGCTCCTGCGGCGATTGGTCGGGGTCGATGAAGGTCAGGGCGTCGGTGATTTGTTTGTAGCCATCCTTCGCCGTTTTCTTGACGGCCGCTGCAGCATCGCTCCAACTCCCTACCCTGCTAACGACGCGCGGAATATCAACCGGCTGGAAGTTCGGGCGCTGATAGCCTGGCAACTGCGATACAACCTGGTCGTGGTACTCGGCGAGCTGCTGCATCGCCTCCTCCCGCGCGCTAAGGATGTCCTGTTGCTGGGCGGGCTCCATCCTCTGGAAAGCTGGGCTGTCGACGACGTCGTTTAGATTCTGGACGTGGGCGCGCGCGATATTCGCGTTCTGAGTCTTGAGTGTTCCGCCTGCGGCTTCATTCACGCGATCGACTCGGGCCTCTCCTCCATCGGCTGCTGCCGTGGTGAAGGCTTGCGTCCGCTGCTGAAGCCGGTTCGGGATGGTCGCCGCCTGCGATCCCATCTGCTCGGCGTTCTGTGCCCCTGGCTCGCCGCCTTCCGGTACTCTCGATGCGGTTGGTTCGAACTTCGCCGCGGGGTGCAGGAGAGTGCCGGTCTGTCCTTCTACCGGCGTCACACCGCGCAGGTTGAACTCGTAAGGCCCGTTGCTGGCCGGAAGAGCTGGCGCATTCGTAGGGACCGCTCGGCTTTCGTTCACTTCGGCCAGGTGTGCGCCGGCTGCGTTCTGCGCTGTGCCTCTGATCGCCTGCTGCCCCTGTACCTGCTGCGGAGTCGGCTTCAGGTTCTGAGCTTCGCGAGTTACTGTCGTCGGCACTCCTCCGACATTTTCGATTGTCGGCGCTCGGCTTGCGATCGCGGAACTTATACCCTCCCCCGCCGCTCCTAGAACGGCGCCCGTTCCACCGGTGACCGCCGCAGTGGTAGCAGCGGCCCCGGCGTCTCCGCCGGTTTTGACGTAGGTTTGCGCGCCACCTACGCCTGCCTGGCGCAGAGCTGTAAGGCCCACCTTGGCTAATGCTCCGATCATCGGGTGAGCTTTCAATATTTGTGCAACCTGAGTAGCGTTCTTGAGCCTCTCTGCCAGAGGTAGGGCAGCCACGCCCTTGCCAAGCATCCCCATCAGCTCCTCGCCTGAAAAGAACTCGCCCAGATTTTCCTCCGCTTCGCCGCCCGCGTTGTTGATCTTCGCAGTCGTCCCCGCTTCTTTGCTCGGCTTCATTTTCGCCAATTCATTGAGTGGGTCGTCTGGGTTGCTCGATCCCATACCGATGATGTGGCGAAGCCCGTCCACGGTTTTCGCAACGCCGCGTGTGCCTCCCATCGTTTCCGAGCTGAGCGGGTTATCGTTGAGTCCCTGTAGAAGCGTCGGAACGTCCCACGGCATGACCGCGCGATCCTTCTGATAACGGGCATGCTCCTGGCCGTCCGCAAAGTTGTAGTTAGCTTGCGCTGCGATCGGAACCTTCGTGTACGGAACCTGAATTGTGGAACCATCCGGCCCGCTCATTTTGTAAAGTCCTTCGCCGCCCGGATTGTCGGTGAGAATTGGCTGGGGCTTTTGAGGCACACCCGCAGCCGACGCCAGGGAGGTCGGTCCGGCGCCGGCTGCGGTCCTTCCACCGTACTTCGCATATGGGTCGGCTGCGTTGGCCTGCGAAGAGGCAGAACTTGAAAGTGCGCCCGGAGGGGGAGTCGAGACCACAGATCCGCCGTACTTGGCGTAGGGATCGGCGCTCTGTTGAGGGTCCACTATTTCACCACCTGGGCGCCTGGATTCTCCGCAAGAAACTGCGCGACTGACCGGGCTGGCACCTGGCCGGGCGGATGGCCTGGAATCTGAACCGTTACGGGCGCCGCTGAGTACTGGTCACCGTACCTCTCCTGAATGTAGCGGTTATTCCGCGCCAGTTCGCCGCGCGCCCTCTCGAGAATTTCTTTGATTGTCGATACCGCTCCCTTCAAATCCTTCATCGTTGGGTCTGATCCAAACTGCCTTTGAGCCGTCTTGAGTTTTAGATCGCTCTCTCCGCTTCCGAGCAGCGGGTTCCCAATCAGCGTGCCCAGTGCTGTCTGGGTGTCGCTCATAGCGCCTTGGAAGTTCTTTGCGGCCTCGCTGCCAAAGTGGTTTTTCACCCATAGCTTTCCCTCGTTAAGGGGCGCGTTTTCTCCGACTCCAGCGCGCTTGGCCACGTCCAGTACCTGATCGAGCTGGCCAGGCATTCCGGCAGTTCCCAACATTCGATCAATCCCGGTCAGGAATGCCTGGGTGTGTGGCGCTTCAGCCATCTTTGACTCTTGGCGGATTATTTCGGGACTGTAGGGGAGCCCGAAATTCAACATGCTGTAGTCGTTGGCGGCCTTGGTGTAGGCTGCGGCGGTGGTCTGATCCTTACTGGTCCGCAGCGGGATATCTTTCCCCATGAGGTAGCGTCCGCTGGCTAAGCCAGCCGCAATATCCTTCGTGGTCTCGTCCGGCGCTCCTGGGTTTGGGGTGACTTTCTCGCTCCGGTCTTTTTCTGCCGCTGCATTATTTCGATTGATTTCGCTAGGCACTTCGCTCGCGCGCGCCTCCGTATCCTTGGCTTGCGCTGCCTTCAGCTTGTTCTCGGCCTGCTCGGACTTGAATTTTGCCGCTGCCGAGGATGCAGCCGCCTCGTAATCGTCGAGCTCGCCCTGGGTGAGGGGAGCTGAGGCCTTGTGCTCGATGTATTGGCCAGTGTCTGGATTGAAGGTGTGAAACACCGTACCGCCCGGCAGCATGGTTTCGCGATAGCCTGGTCCAGTCTTGTAGACGTTAAATCCGGCAACCTTGCCGTTCTGGTAGTTCGGTACGAACTCGAGCGAGTTGTTTTTAACCAGATCCTTCATCAAGTCCGGATTCTTTTCCATCAGGTGCGAGATATCGCCGGCGTGTGCCGTTGTGCCGAGCAGGACCGCGCCATGCTTTTCGAGCCGGTCTTCCTGCCCCTGGGAGAATTCGATATCGTGCTGCGTTGCTTCGACGCCCAGCCGCGTTGCGCGCCATGCCTGCTCTGCAACCTGCATTCGCAGCATCTGCGCATTCGCTCGATCGAGATTGATCTTGCTGGCCTGATTTTCGGCCTCCTGCTCACTTTTCTGGCGGCCCTCGGTGTCCTGCATCCCGCTCTGGACTCCGGCCAGGGCGGCCTTCCCCATGTTGCCCGCCCCCTTGCCTGCCGCCAGGCCGGCTGCGGCTCCCTTGACGAGCTGCGCGCCGATCCGCGCCCATTGCTGGCCGTGGGTGAGCGTTGTCTCTTTGACGTAGGTGTTACCATCCTGATCCCTGCCCAGTTCGGGCCGTGTCTTCCCGGCCAGCACGTCGGCCATTCCATCCATCAGGCCCGCGAGGCCGCCGCGCTTCACTGGCTCGATTACGGTCGGCTGGACCGGCGCTGCGGGCGCTGTGGGTGCTGCTGGGGCGGGTCCAGATGGCGAGGCTGAGCCCTGATCGCCCTGCGCGGCCGATGCGGCTGCCTGCTGCCATCCGCCTTGATCGCTCTGTTGCGGTGCGCTCTGCGGGGGTGGCGGAGTTGCAGTTGCGTTGCTCGCGCCTGAATCTCCGGATGGAATGAAGGTGTTCACGTCTCGCCTTTCTAGTCTGAAGTGCTTCCGTAGGGTGCCTGTCCTGCGCCGTTCACTCCGGAGCCGCTTTGCCCTCCGGGTGCCTGACTAAAACCGTCGAGAAAAGCCCCTCCCACTGATCCGGCCGCGCCGATCGCCGCGTTAACCCAGGAATTCTGTTCCTGAGCAACCTGGTTGGCGGTGTTGCTCGCTGCCGTCCCTGATCCGGTTGCCGCGTTCTCATAGCCCAGCGGGTTTTCGCCCGCCGCGATGCTGGTCAGTCCCTCGCCAGCAGCCTGCCAGTCCGCCCGCCCTTGGTTGTAGTCCGCCTCTTGGATCTGAGTCTCCTCGGAACTCTCTTCCTGCGCCGCGCTCTGGGCAACCTGCTCCTTGAGTTGGGTATTTGCGCCGCTTGGAATCGACTCGTTACCGCCGCCTTCGCCGGCGATCTGCTCGTTGAGCGCCTTGGCCGCGTTCGAGTAGTTCTCGCCCGTCCCGGTAACCGCCTGCGCGTTGAGGGTGTTTTTCTCGCCCGCTGAGAATCCCTCCTGGCTCGGCCCCAGATTGAAGATGGACTGAAACTGCTGCGCCATCGGGCCATAGATGGCCTGCTGGTTTCCGTACTCCTCCTGAGTCATTGTCTGGGCGGTTTGATACGCCTGAATTTGCTCATCCTGGAGTTGGGTCTGCGCGCTGGTCGCTCCGCACATCGCTCGTTTCCTTCCTTGAACCGCCGTGGTCGACGATCCTCTTTCTGAGGATGTCACCTTCCCGCACAAAACCCAAACGATTTACGCAGAATCGTATCAGGGATTCATTTTCACTGTCGAAGAGAAGTTCGTCGACGACCGGAGCCAGGGCGAGTTCTATCCAAACTAGCCCTTTGGTGATCGCGATCGCGGTCCGTCCCTTCGCTTCCGGTTCGGGCCTGAACTGCATATGTATCCGGCATTGGCGGGTGCGATCCTTCGCCACGCTCAAATCGGCTCGAAAAAAGAGAAGCGGCCCCTGCTGGTCGCTCACAAGATAGGAATCGACTGCCAGCCCCTGCGAGAGCCAGAATTTTGGCTGAACCCTTCCCGCGTGGTCCGGGTCTTGCTCGGTCCACTCTGTTGCCAGTGCGCAATCCCTGGTCGCCGCTGGTCTCAACTCGATACCGTCAAACTGGAAAGTGTTGAGCGCCGTCATTGCTTCCCCGCGAATTCTTCCACCGTGTATTCGAGCTGACCGCCGCACAAACCGCACCTGCCGATCGGCGAACCCGGTCCGGGTGGAAAGACATAGAACGGTGAGTTGCCGCACATCAGGCCGCCCAGAGTTTCGACATACTCGCGACCTGCGTCGTGGATCTTCAAAATCTTGGCGTGATCCACGTTCTTGACGCACTGGATTTTCAGACGGATTTCGCTCATACCCCTACCTGGCCGGTGCGGCCTCTTCCTTTCGTTCGTCGCTGGTCGATGCGAAGATGCCCCAGTCCATCAACTCGTCGCCGAAGGTTTGCGATCCATAGTCAAACTTCACCATGATCGTGTCGCTGGTGTTGTTGCGGCCATTGCTTGCCATCTTGTAGCGGTCGCAGTAGGCGCTCTGGCTCACGGGCGTGTTGATCGGGTCTGTCTCTCGCTCTAACAAAGGATTCCACGGGCGGTTTGCCGTGGGAGCGATTTCGCCGAGCAGCGTGCTGATCGCCGGCCGCGCTCCAACTGCGGCGCTCTTGGTCGAGATGTGCGCGACCTCTGTCCACTGACCCGTCGTGCAGAGCATGATTACGCCCTTCACATCCCACGCCGGGTAAGCCGTGTCGCTCGCTCCGTCGCCGAAGACGCTTCCCGTTGTGTCGCGGTAGAGGATCGGCCCGCTCGTGGCTGGCCCGATAAGCAGGTTAAAGACTCCGGGGCTCGTCTCGACGCTCTGAACCGCGCTCGTTCCGCCCACGACGGCCGCACGCGGACTCCAGAGCAGGCCGGATTCCGGCGTTGAGACGCTAGACATCCTGAACCATCCGACCGCGCCATCCGAAACGTACATCCCCGTGTCCCCGCTCGATGCGATGTTCCAACTGAGGTAGGATCCGGCCGCGGTGTAGAGCGCGGTCGATATTCCGCCCGTGGTGACTTTCTTGAACTGATCTCCAATCGGGAAGCCGATCTCGCTGTAGCCGCTCTGCGGGTTGAAGGGGTATTCAACCGCGATCGTGCTGACCTTGAGGTTGCTCTCCATCAGGTAGAGTTGGCTGCCGAGAATGTCCTCGCAGTCGTAGCTGGCCAGGTTGATCTTTTCGGCGTAGCTCGTCATATAGAACGGATTTGACGCTGTGCCTGTGCCAAGGATGATCTGGATTCCGCTGGTCGTATAAACCAACAGGGCTCCATTTTGTACGGTGATCGACCGGAGCTTCACCGGCTGGGCTGGAGGAGTAAGGAAGTTGAGCGGCGGAAAGGTATCGTTGCCGTTGCCCACAACCGTATCCGGCCCTCCCGTCCATCCAACATTTCCCCCGGATATGTACCAGATCCGTCCCTCGTGATAAGCGGGCGCAGTCATTCCCGTTGGCGGCGGGTTGTTCGCCGACGCTACGGGAGCAGCGATGAAAGCGTTCAAATTCAGATCCGGAGTTGTGTCGGTGAATATCCACGTCTGCCCTGGTCCGGGGTTGGGGAATTGCGCGTCGTAGAGCAAGAAGCTTTGCCCCTGCGCGGTTCGCCAAAGAATGATCTGGTCGAACTGCGGCGGCAGTCCCATCCCCTGAATGACAGCCTGGTTGCCCAGCGCCACCAAAATAGGCGTACTTACCGGGCTCGCAGTTGAGATGTCGCCGGTAACCGAATCGAGTCCGCTGTAGGCGTAGGTCCAGGTGCCGGTGTTCGCGGGCGCGAAGGGCCCGATGCAAAGCCAGATCTGGCTTCCATCTATGGTCAAGCCTCCCGTTGCTATTCCCCACGTCGTGGGCGGTGCTGCGCCGGTGACCGCGATACTCTGCGGCGCGTAAAGGTATCCCGCATTCTCGATTATCTGCTGGGTATTTACCGGCGCGTTTGCTGTCCAAGTAGGCACCGCGCCAATGTTGACCCAAGTCACTCCGCCGTCTATTACCTGCGTCTGGTTTCCGTTGGTCCAGCTGGGCGCCGTTGCCCCACTCACTCCCGGCACGCTCGCCTGAAAGGCCACCGTCACGCTCACTGGAACCTGGATCAACTGGTAATAGGGTGGGTAGCTGAGCGATTGCGCCTGCGTGATGTAGTAGGTGAAGGTAACCCGCACAACCGCGCCCACCGCGTAGGTCGTCGAGGCGGCCCAGGTTGCGGGTCCGAGGCATGTCCATACAGCCGTGTTGTCCGTCGTCGTCGCGCCTACAATTGTTGCCCAAGTTGGATGGCTCGCTCCCGTGGTCCCGCTCGTCGTAAGCTGCTGTCCGTTGCCGTTTGAGTCCACAATCACTAGTGGGTTTCCGTACCAAGTCGAGTTGGCGCGGTTTGGATAGGCCGCTGGGGCGGCCGTCTGCGTTACGGTCGGCGGTGTTGTCGGCCCGGCCAGCGCCCACGGCTGGACCGCGCTACCGCGATTTATCCACTGCGCGCCTCCGTCCTGAGTTACCTGCCCTAAGAGTGTTAACCAGCTCGGCTGTGTTGCTCCGCTGATGCCGCTGCCCGTCGTAGCTGTACCGGTCTCCGCAGAATAGGCTGTCGTCGGTACGGTCGATCCAGGGACGGTGAAGGTGAACTGCGCATTATTTGCAATCGAGCCCACCAGCACGTTCGTCCCATTCAGAACCGGAATCGTCGTTAGCCCGTTGAGCGTCACAAGCATTAGATTCGCCGGGTTGCTAAATACCGCTCCCGGCTGAAGGAACAACGTGAACACGGTTCGAGCAAAAGCTCCACCGAAGTGCGTGGCCTCAATGGCCATGATCTTCGCTGTTTCGCTTCCGATCGCCACCTGTAGGTTGCCGTTTGTGTCGACAATGTATTGACCCGCTGAATAGAGGGTCGTTGGCTGCCACGCGAGCGCACTTTGAAGCCACTTGATGTTATCGACGCCATTCGACATGTAGAGCGTAGGCCCTACGCTCAGAAAGCGCGTTCGGCCTGCGCCTGCGCTCTTTGTCCAGATCAGCGTATTGCCGCCTGCCGTCACATCGTAGACAGCGGTCGCGGTGTCGGCCAGGACGCGAATCACCGTCTGCCCGTTCTGCACGAATTTGAAACTGTAATAGGTATCGATCGCTGTAAAAGTGTTTGAGTTCCATACCGGGCAGCCTGGGCGGCGAACGTCGGTAAGCCTGGCGCTGATCTCGCGATTGATCCCGTCCAGGATCGAATCGAAGCGGCTGCCCTGGTAGAACTTCTTGATCAGATACGCGGTCGCCGCGTCACGGTAGGGGCTGCGCTGCGTCCAGATGCCCGTGAACTGCTCGCCGCCCATGTTGAGGGCGCCGTAGCGTGTCGCATCGCGTTGCGCCCCCGTTGCTTCAACTGGCCCTGGCATCTCGTCCCCTTAGTTGATCGGACCGTCTGGAAGATCCTGCTGAATCACGCGCGGCTTCGGCCTTCCCATCGGCAGGCTCCTCTGCTGCTCGGTGAACTCGGCCCATAGGCGGGTGAATACGTGGTCTCGAACGAACTTATGCACCTTGTCTGTGTTCTCGATGTCGAACTTTAGGTGCAATTCGGTCAAATCTCCATCGCGAGTGAGGCGCAGATCCGTGAGGTCGGTCATGCAGTAAAGTACGGGGGCCGTATGGTCGGAAAGCGCGTAGAACTCAATGCACGCTCCCTCGAACTCGTGGCCGATGATGATCTCCTCAACGAGATTCGCTCGCGTCTCGATGGCCATGAAGTTATGCAGGATCACGTCGTCGCAGCAAATTACCTCTTCGCTCTTCATCGTGATCACCATCTTCAGCGACCAAATCTGTTTGTCGGTTTTCTTGTCCTTAAACAACCGGCCGCCGTCAAAGTAGAACTGCGGCCGGCATCCCTTGAAGAATTTCACCTTACTATCCCCCTTGTGATCGTCTTTGGCCTCGCCTAACCCTACCTCAGAAAGATCGTGCCGTGGAATACCGGTGCGAAGCTATGAGCCACTTGCCATGCGTACACCGCGAACATGTGTACTGCGCCGCCTGTTGGAACGAAATGAAAGGTGTTCCCCATGGTGTTTCTCCTTTGACGTGATAATACCGTCATAGCTCCCAGCCGTCAAGCGTTATTGTGATCGGCCCTGAGCGCCCGCCTGTCCCGCC
>Ga0302319_10009898_pt1 | contig 18250 bp, 17 predicted proteins | sample Bog_T0_2_FD_203319 | JGI IMG/M metagenome (GOLD analysis project Ga0302319, IMG submission 203319) | Peat permafrost microbial communities from Stordalen Mire near Abisko, Sweden - Bog_T0_2 | ecosystem: Environmental > Terrestrial > Soil > Wetlands > Peat | place: Sweden: Abisko, Stordalen Mire...
ACTTTCTTGATTCGCATTCTGCGCAGTCAGAATCTGAGCGAAAAATCCGAAACATGCAACAGAAAATAGCCGAATTCGCCACTTGGGGCAAAGGGATAAACGAAAACCCTGATTTCGCTCCAGTCCCTTCATTCTCATATCAGTTCACCTGATTGCGCGATGCTCTCCAACTCGGTCGTCGCTTCGTGCATCGCAAGATTCCGCGCCACCTTCATCTGGAAGATCGTTTCACCCGGCCGACTACTGAGGAGAATGACTTCGCCCCCGTGCTCAGTTGCAATGCAATCAGCGAGGGTAAGACCGAGACCAGTGCCCTTTTGTTTTCCGTCGCTCACAAAAGGCTCGAAGAGGCTCTCGCGAATCTTCTCCGGAACACCAGCGCCATTGTCGATCACATTTAGAATAATCTGCTGCTCGCGGACTTCCAGAGTTACCAGGACATGGGCCTCATTCACGGAAGTGCGAACCGACTGGCAGGCGTTGAGAATCAGGTTAAAGATGGCGCGCTCGATCTGCTTCTCCTCGACCACGACCACTGTCTCCGCAGGATCGCCACACCGAGTTTCAATTCGAACCCCTTCCGCATCAGGATGGGAGCGAATCAGTGTTATTGCGCGTTCAAGCAATGCTGCCATCAACGCCGGCGATCTTCTGATGTTGGCCCCCGTACGACTGAAGATCAGGAGCGACTCAATCATGTCTGTCATCCCGAACAAAGCGGAGTGGATGTCCGCAAATATTTCAGCACGCTCCTTCAAAGAATACTTGTGGCCAAGAAGAAACTCCGAGTTGGCATAGATGGTCGCGAGATAGTGCCGGAAATCGTGAGAGACGGAACTGGCCATGCGGCCTATCGTTGCCAGTCGCTCAGATTCGAGTAATGCACGATGAGCCTGATTACTCTCGTCCCGCATGCGCGCAAATGCGGCGCTGAGCTCCAGTACTTCTTCAGTTCCATGGTGCGGAATTCGATGGGTTACATCGCCCATTCCAAATGCCCGTACACTCTTAGAGAGTTCTTCAAGTGGGCGAGTAACAAAGCGTGAAAGCGTGATCATCAAGGCCGTACCGCACAATAGCGCCAGGAGGCCCGCACTCAGGACCATTCGGTTGATGTGACTTATTGACCGCTCCTCCGGCTCCAGAGACTTCAGGACCACCAATTGCAACGGAGATGTGGCCGTGGGGGATAGATCCTCCGTGGCGGCCAGAAAGCGCGTGTCTCCGAGTTTCACCATCGCGGGTGCCAGAAGATTCCCAGGAAGCAACGAGGGCAGTGTTGCGAAACTTTTTTGTAATGAAGGCGTCAGGGTACTTGCCACGATCTTTCCGCTACTGAGGAATGCCGCATCAACACCGCTAGGTTGACTAATCTGTCGCACCGTACGTTCGATCGACACTCCGCTGATCACATACCCCAGCAGCGTTCCGTCTTCATCTTTGCCAAAGTACAACGGACGCAGCGAACATGCATACAATGATTTGCCGTCAATAAGGTAGTGCTTGCCTGGTGAGATCACCAGGTTCTTCAGCCCATCTTGCAGCGTTGAACTGGCCGTTCCATTCTTCGTATAGGCCGCAACAATTCGGTCGCGTGGGTCGGCAAGGGCAAACAGATCGGTACCGCTGATCTGCCAGAATTCAACTGCGCCATCCTGGATGGTAAGATCGTCCCCGCTGGTCATCAGCGCCTTCAGCGTCGGCAGCTCAGCAAGAAGAGTGTTCTCGCGATCCAACGCTCCCAATCGTTCAGCCTGAATGTCCTGGAAGGCTGAAACCGAATGTCCGAGATCTTGAGACACATCTTCTGTCACTTGCGCTCGCCATCGATTGCGAATGATCAACACACACAGGCTGGTGACAATGAGCGTGACAACTGCCATACCCAGAACCAGAAGAACATAGGTTCGAATGCCCTGCTTCCGGCGCAGTGGCACCATCCGCGGGGCGGGTTCGCACCCCTTGTCGCCGGACGCTTTGGAGTCACGGGACAAACTTGTATCCTGCACCATAGATTGTCAGAAGGTGTATGGGTCTCGCCGGATCTGGCTCCAGCTTTTGTCGTAATTTCAGGATCTGGTTATCGACAGTTCGCGTCGATGGGTAGGAATTAAATCCCCAGACCTCATTGAGCAAAGCCTCCCGAGTGAGCACGCTCTCAGAATTATCGATGAAGAATTTCAATAGCTTGAATTCGCAGGCAGTCAGGATAATCGGACCCCCATTGCGTCGAACCGTCATTCCCTTGAAGTCGACTTCGCAATCCGCGAATCGATAAGTCGTTGGCAGCGTGGGCCTCCGCTGTCTCCGAATGGCCGCTTGAACGCGTGCAGTAAGCTCACGCGGGCTAAAGGGCTTGGTCACATAATCATCGGCGCCCAATTCGAGGAGAAGCACCTTATCTGCAACATCCGTGATCGCGCTAAGCACGATTATCGGTATTTCGCTCGATTGGCTCTTGAACATCTGGCAGAGCTCACGCCCGGAGATAACCGGAAGTATCAAATCCAACACCACAGCCAGCGGTCGCTCGCTGCGAAACAACTCCAGTCCAGTTTCACCGTCACCGGCGACAACAGCGGTATAGAGTTCCCCCGCGAAGATTCTCCGGAGCACATTCTGCATGCGTGGATCGTCTTCAATGATTAGAATCGTACCGAGATTTGTTGCGCGTGCCTCGCCGGTCTGGGTATCTGTTGAAAATTCCAATTCCTGGACCATGATTCAAGACCCCTCCTCTATTATTGTGGCCGATTCAAGCCCGATTCAGGCGAGCAGGGTCGGAAAACTACAATTGAATGACAATTAAACGACAATTGCTCCCGCTCAGCAGGGACTCTCGGAAGCCCCTGAGACATTGGGCTGAACCATGCAACGCCGGTGTTCTTGGACCACAATCAGTTTCAGACCAGCGCCAAACCTGAATGCCGAATGTTCTACGCATCGAGTCTTAATTCGGACAGATTCATTGCATATTCGGTGAGCCGTCTTCGAAGTCAGCCTTCGTATCGTGAGCCGGCAGCACAGCCAATCATGAGTTGCAGCCATTCGTCGCTATAGACGGTGTCCGGGCCGCCAAGTGTGATGATATTTCCCGTCTCAACATGAATGACTGGCAAGCCGGATATCTGCTTTAGCCTTTCCACACCTCCGATATAAGTATTTTGGCCAGACCTATCTCTCGATTCTCGGAAAAGGGAAGGCAGCGATCGAATGGATTGCAGCGAACTCTCCACGAATCGGCATGCGTAATCTTCCCTGACAAAGAACGCGTCGTTCCCCGCCGAGTTTGTGCCAACGAATCTATAGCCCTTCTTTGTGGCCAAGGAGCGAAGAGCGGAGATCGAAGCACCGAAATACAAGTTACTGGTGTGAGCCTCCGTCCGGCTGAAGTGCTCGTCGTACGGCGTGCAAATCGGGTGTACGTCGCCGAGAACCGCGTTGTATTCGCAGATCAAGATGATCGGATGAACGAAGTGAAGTGCTTCCCATACCCAATAATCGTTTCCGTCGATGTCGATGCTTAACAGACCTATCTCTCCGCTGAACCCTGCGTCTGAAATCAGATCGTTAATGTTCTCTCGCGTGATGAAGGCGGCCCGAACAGTGAGATCGTACCTCCACGCTAGACCCTCTCCATTGACCGCATCAATTACAACCGGATGACCGTCCATGATGAGTCCGCGCCAATTTCGATTCTGCAAGAGAAACCGAGTGTTGGATTGCCGGTAGGTGTCAACCCCAAACTCAATGAAGGTCTGCGCTGTGAAGGGAATTCCAGCCCGTTCAATAAGCCAATCGATAATGCCGTCCTGTCCCCACTGAGAGCTCACTTGAAATTCAACCTCCTGCAGGTTCGCAATGATCTTCCGGGCCCGTACATGCCAACTTGCCATGCGGCCGGAAAGCTGCAAGGACTCGCCCATGAGCCACAACTTCAAGAGCATCATCGATTTCTGAAGGGTGCCTTTAAACAGCAGGATGCTCCTCCGCTCACGATTTAGATTGAAGAGATGTACACGTCCGGCTTGATGACATTTTGCCGGTCAGTCAAAGAGCATACTGATCAGCGCAACATCAAACCCGCTGCACCGGACCCAATGGATGAGGCCGGATGAGAGAAGGAACTTCAGCAGATCTACGGCTGGTGGCGTCTTCGTGATTCGTCAGCATGCTGATTAGAACGATGGACCATAACGGAAGCGATAGATCGAATGCATCCGTATCGGCCAAACCACGCACCAGGATGAAGAGTAAGAAGGCGAAGAAAAACGTCCTCTTCGGCCTGGAAGCGAGCCTACGCAAGTGCAGCCACAGGCTGCCGTATATCCCCGCGAACATGCATACCCCAACCACGCCATAGGCATAAAACTGCTGTAAGAGCTCATTGTGTGCGTGGCGCGCCTCGAATTGGTCTGCCCCGAATGGTGGCGCCACCTGCCACACAGAGTGGAATCCATGGCCGATCCACGGCTGCTCGACTGCTTCGGCCAGAAAGTAGGTCCACAGACCCAGACGTCCGGTTAGCGTCTCCGCCTGATTTCCGGCGTTTGTATAGATCTCGTAGTATGAAGACAGCAAGCCCGAAAATGCCGCGACGATTGCGGCTGCGCCAAGAGCAAGCATCACTTTGGTTCTCCGGCTCATGGAGTTATCCCGCATCAGCAGAAACGCCTCGCCTGCGAGGAACGCGACGATCGTTGTCTTGCTGAGGCTGCGCAGCAGTGTTACGCCCAGCAGAAGCGCCGCTGCGCCCCACTTCCCATTCTTTTCGCGTGCCAGGTATTGCGCGAAAAAGAGCGCAAAGGCGCAGAGATAGCCGATCGCATTGGGTCCCAAAAGCTCTTCGTCTCCCAGACGAAGGTCAGACTGCGCGGGCAGCAGCCAAGCGATGATTGCCACGGTACACGCGCCCCATACATAACCTTTCATCAGCGAACTTCCGACCTCTGTAAGACGCCCTGCTCTCAGAATCAGGATCACGATTGCGACATCGGCAGCCATCGCGCACCAGTAGGCGATTGCCGCAGGTAGAGATGCTGCGCTGGTCCACAACAGGCTGCAGCAGGAGAACGAAAGAAACACAAACGCCCAGCGCACAGGCCGTAATTGTGCCATTTGGCTTACTGGATGACGAACCTCCCCAAGCGAATGAAATGCGACGGCAACCAGGAGAAGAATGTTCAGCACCAGGCTGGCCTCGACGCCAGTCTGCGGGTCCGTACCCAGTATGCGGACTGAGAGAAGCATGATGAAGAGCCGAAATGAAAAGAAGAAACCAACAACAATCGCCATGCCGACGGTTTGCACCTTCTTCAATTCCGGTGTCTCCGTTATGGTGATCCCTGCACTCACGACGCCTCGCACACTCGTGCTCTGCACCTTCGAACGATTCAATGCGCGTACATGTCCGGGGTCCCCACGCTGCCTGCCGGAGGCAGATGTCGGAGAAACGCGACAATTGACCAGAGCTCTTCGTCGCTCAAAGTTCCCTTGGAGCCGGGCATTCCCGAAGGCTGGATCCCATAATCGAGAATCCATTTCAGCTGGCCATCGGTATAACTCTGCACGTCAGCCGATGCAAGCGAAGGAATAGGTGGTGAAATATGATTGGCAAATGGAACGCCAGTGGTCTGGCCGTCCATACCGTGGCAGGCAACACAGTAGTGCGAGAACGCTTCCTTGCCGTCGGCACGAGTCTCAGGAGTGTCAGCCAGCGGATTCTTCTGGTTCTTGTTTCCGACGGTAAGGTGGTGCTTGGCAAACGTCATGGTCTTCGTCTCCAGCTTTCCCGGAGGGTTAGCCCTGCACCCAGCAATCCCCGCCAGAAAGATTGCCGCAGCCGCTGTAAAGAGTCGGCTCATCCTAGTCCACGACATGCACTTTGAAGACCATCGAGCCGTGCCCGCTACCGCAAAACACATAGCAGTGACCGACAAAATCACCAGTCTTGCCTGGTGTGAATTGCACTTGGGCTGTGCCGCCACTACTCACTTTAACCTCAACATTCAACTCACGAATGCGAATCCCGTGCCCCACGTCTAAGCTCTTGAGCACAAGCACCACTGGCTGTCCCTTCTTCAAAGTGATTTCTCCCGGCTCAAATGCGAAGCGCTTTGCTGTGATCTCTATCCGTTGGGGGGCACCCTCAGCGCGGGCCACCGAAGAAGAAAACCCCGTGGTCACCAGGACCGCAGCCAACATTACTAGTTGCATGTACCTGCTCTGCATAAACTCTCCTCTGAGGTTGGCGACTTCGCGTGGAGCTACTTGAAAGTCAAGCGAAGGTCAGCCGAGTGCTCATTGCCTCGACCGGCCTGACCGGCCATCCCCATCCCACCGTAGCGGCTTGATCGCGATGGGTTGTCATCTCCAAGTTATTCAATTGTCACTTTCCAGACGTCGATTCGCAGAAAGCATGTCAAGGAAGGCGGCCGCGCTAATGACTCAGGAACTCGCGCAGAGCTTTGTAGTCCGAATCGCTAAGCCTCGCGCGCACTCGCATGTGCATGGCGACTGTGCCCGAGATCCTGGTGGGCAATCCCCCTGGCGCGTGGTGACACCGATTGCAGTTCTGCTGGAAAACTTGCTGTCCCCGGTCCTGGCTTGCCACGGGAACCGCCTTCGGTGATGTTTTGTTGTTGGACTGCTGCTGCGGGCTATCGGTCTGGCCAATGGCCACGGAGGCTCCAATCGCCAACGATGCTGCAAGCAATGGAAGCCCCAGCATTATCCTTTCCAGGTGCTTCATTGCTCCTCCGTTAATACGCGTGAGAGTGTGACGGAATCTTCAACAGCAAGGACAGTCGCGACAAAGTCAGAAGAGAAAGCGGCCCTTTCGAACGGCTACGCCTCGTTGTACAACTCCAGCCTACTGGGACTGTTGCTGCATCGTGTCACGAAACAGTCTGAAGTTTGTCACTGGATTATCTTCGCGAATGGCGGGGGTTCCAGTGACAATTGGCTGACATTTCAAGGACCGGCTTCTGACAACTTCGGGGTCCGCACATTGCTACTCTCGAATCATCATGAGTCAAGCTCCCATGAGTCGAATCGATGGCCCGGAGACCGAAAGTCCTGCTCGCATCGGAGCTAGTTTTCGGACGGCGATAGGGCTTTTGCAGAATCGGCAACGACTGGTCCTTGTGTTGTTGACATTAGGAAGGATCGCGGTGGGGTTTTGCGATCTATTGGTGGCTGCCGCAATGTATCTTCTGTTCCTTCTGCTGCAGGGGCGGACGACCTTGCATCACATCTTGTGGACACCAAAGACGGTGCTTTCAGCTGCTGTGACCACGATGGTCCTTGTAGCTCTTCGAGGCTTGACGGACCTCATTTCGTCACACTTCACCTTTCGCCAGATACAGGATCTGCATACCGCCTTCCTTCTTCGTTTGACCGAAGGTTATAGCCGGATTCAGTGGGACCGGTTTGTCGAGTCTAACCGGAGTGAACTCTCCGGACATGCCTTCCAAACAACGCGCGAAGTTGCCGATTTCTATCGTCACTGCGTTGAAATGACAGCGAATGTCGTAATCGTCGCAGTCATGGCTGCTGCGCTCGTGTATCAGAGCTTCGCAGCGGCCTGCATCCTCGGTTCCGCAGTCGCTGCATTCTATGCTGTGCACCGATTTCTCATCCGTAGAAGGATTCAAGCGGCCGCATCGAGCCGCGAAACCTCTCTCCGCCTGCTGCACAGAAACCTTGCGGACATGTTCTCCTCGGGAAAGGAAATTCGTACCTACGGAAGCCAGCCCTTCTTTCAGGAGCGGATCCGCCGGCAGGCTGAACGTGTAGCCGCAAGCACTGTAAGTGTATGGTTTCTGCCCCAGTTCGCGCAGATTTTGGCCGATCAAGGCGCGGTACTCTTGTTTCTCGGTATTGTAGTCGCCGTTCAATTGCGGCAGGGAGACGCACGTCAGTTGCTCTCGCTTCTGGTGTTCTACTTCGTGATCTCCCGGCGTCTGATTCCCCTCGTCAGCCAGATTTCGTATATCGCCGGTCAAATGGATGGGTCTTTCGAAAACGTTAAGGTTCTAGACGCGGAGCTGGCTAAATGCCGAAGGTACCGCTCATCCACGCTGCCTGCGCGCCTGCCGGATGAAGGTTTGGTCCTTCAGGTAATTCAGGTAAGTTTTTCCTATCGAGGCGGCGTGCCAATCCTGCGAAATGTGAGCCTTTCCGTGCGTAAGGGCGAAACGATCGTGCTCCACGGGGCTTCCGGCATTGGCAAGAGTTCGTTTCTGAATCTGATTGCCGGTGTCTCGCAACCGGTGACCGGAGTCGTGCGTGTCGATCGCGGCACCATCGCGTATGTGCCGCAGGAGATCCCTTTACTTGACGATTCGATCAGGAACAATCTGCTCTTTGGTCTATCGGGGCGCAGTGATGAAGAACTGATGAGGGCGCTTGCGGCGGCCAGGCTGGACGAATTTGTGAAGGCACAGACTCACGGGCTTGAAACTTGCGTGGGCGATAACGGTTCTTTGTTCTCGGGCGGACAACGGCAGAGACTGGGTCTGGCGCGTGCCATCCTGCGCGGCAGTCAGTTGCTGCTTTTGGATGAGGCGACTTCGGCATTGGACGAGAAAAACGAACGACAGGTGCTTGCTAACCTGAACGCCTCCGGGATGGCCGTTTTTCTTGCCACGCATCGCGTGCACGCGCGGTCGTTTGCCCATCGTGTTTTTCGACTTGAGGAGGGTGCGCTGGTGGAAGAAATCAGCCAGGACACGCCAACGATCGAGCAGACACTTTCTGCCGTTACATCACACTAGGTCACTTGTCGAGGCGCTCGAGGCGGCATCGGAGCAGTTGGGATAAGTGCTAACTGCTCCAGCCAGCTTGTCTGCTGCCCCGCGGTAAACTCCGACCACGCGTTCCACATAATGCGGCAGCGTAAACTGGCGCTCGATTCTCGATCGCGCCGCGCTGCCCATCGCAGCGGATGCCTCTGGATAGCTGTAGTGCCAGAGTATGGCTTCGGCTAGCGCCTCCACATTTCTTGCCGGCACTACGTTCCCCTCGATTCCTTGTGTGATGCAATCCTCCGCGCCAGATAGCTCCGTGGCAACCACTGGAAGCCCGCATGACATCGCTTCGAAGATTACCCGGGCCAGTCCTTCATTCACCGAAGGAAACACAAACAGATGAGACGAGCGATACCAATCTGCGAGTTCAGACGGCGGAAGGAAACCCAGGAAGCGTACGTTCGAAGGCGCCCACTGCTTGATTATGCGGTTCATCTCCGGGGCAACTTCGCCGATCAAAACCAGCTCCGCCTGTGTCAAACCTAGTTGATTCCAAGCCCGCAGGAGATAGGGAAGGCCCTTGAGAAGTTCTACTCTGCCTGCAAAGCAAACGCGGAAGATGTCGCCTGGCGCGCTTTTGGCCGGAGACGAAAAGAAATGGTGATCCACGCCCGCATTCACAACCATCGTTCGCTCTCGGTAGCCCGCTCGCTCAAAGCTTCCGCGTGCCACCAGGGATGGGACCAGAATGGCGTCGGCCATTTCGAACTCGCGCTCCATTCGTCGTATCAAGAGCGCAGGCAGGTTTGCGCGGCAATCTCTCGGACGAATGCCAAATGTCTCGCACTCCTTCAGCACGGCGTCTTGCCACTCGTTGGGGTGCATTGTGGCTTGCTCAATCATGATGATCGATCCATACTGCCGTGCCTTTTTGATGCAAGCGAAACAGTTGCCCGTCCAGCCGTGAAAGATGGTGGCTGGCGGAACCCAACGGGAGGCGAGCCAATCCGCGTAGGCCGTTGACGCCACGATCGGCATGTTCCGTGCGCGGCTGCTTCCAGGCAACCGGTTCCATGCTGCACAAATGAGGCGATTGACCAGCCTGTAGCGCCGGTACCGGCGTATGAGTTTCAGTCCATCGGCGCCATCCGGATCGAAGATCTCCACCCCGGCGGGGAAGGCCAGTACCCGCCGCAACGCTCCCTCCCGTTGCAGTCTTGCGGCGACCGCCATCTGACAGGATTGAGAACCGAGCGACAAAGTAACGGTCAGTGGATTGATAGCGCCCGGTCTTCCGTCACTCTGCTCCCGCGTGACTCTGCCAATTCCCGGATCACGAATCGAGCCGCGCCAGACTTCCGGCGTATTGTTTGCCGGCGACGGAGGAATCTGCGGCTTCATCATGAAGTGGGCCATTCGGCTTGAGTGCATCGCAATTCATAGCGTGCGAAATGCCGCCAATCAGGTAACAAAACACTCGGCTCCGAAGAACCTCTACCTCAATGCTTTTCCTTCCAGACTGGAAAGAGAAACCGATAGATCAAAGCAGTTTCCCAGATATTGACGTCCCCGGTTGATGCAAACTGGCGGCCGTAACTTGTGTTGATGCGTACTGAGTGAGACAAGTGATAGTCCAGTCCAAAGTCGGCGCGCTGTGTGTTCACGTCAGGGAGGGAATCATTGGCATCAGGCTGCGAGCGAAACGTCTGCTGCATCCTAAAGACCGTTTCGAGCCTGCCCAACAAGCTGTCCTCGCCACCGAAATGTGAAAGACGATAGTAAGTCTCAAACCAATATCCCTGGGCATGCGGCGCTCGTGCGTATTCTGAGCGAACCTCGAACGGGCTGTCGATTGGCTCCCACCAAACGTGCATTCCCTCAAAGTTCTCGTGCGTCCCCAGGAGAGACCGTCCGTAGGATCCGCCGATTTCAAGCCCCTTTTCGGGAAGATAGAGAATGCCTTGTCCACCGCTCGATCGTTCTGCCGCAAAGTACCTATTAGTGATATTCGAGGAATAGTAAGCTGCGTAGCTGAGTGATACGTGTTGGTTTGAGAAAATAGAGCCGCGCGCCATACCTCCGACACTGGTTGCCGTGCTCATCGTCCCAACGCCGAAGATCAGGGGAAGGTCCGGCAGGGCTTCATTCCAAATCTGCGAGAGACGCTCGTTGTATGTCCCGAATGGAGTAAGGAACTCACCTCCGACGATGGTTAGATGAGGTCCGGCAAAGACGTCCCCCTGGAGATAGTCCACCGTCTTGAATGTGCTGAATTTATACCCCTTGTGTGTTACTGGGGAGAGGAACTCCGCAAGCGACACTCGACTCTCGATGAGCACGTGATTCCCAAGCGGCACTGCTGCCGTTGGCTTAAGGTAGGGAAAGTAAGTGGTATCTCCGCCATTCGTGCGGGTGAAGAAGCCAAAACCGCCGGAGATCAACGGTACATTCTGTGCAATTCCATTCCGCTCGGCGCAGAACGCGACTACTGCAACAGCAAAAACCCATGCTAGCCGTGTCATCGTGTGTTGAGACAAAAGCAATCTCATACGCTTCATAACAGCCACAATAGCGGTTGGCGCGCTCGGTCGTGTCTCCGGATCGTCTGTTCATTGTCAATTGATTGTCATTTCCATTCAGGCCAGACCATTATGATCGAAGCTCGCAATGAGAAGGACAAGTCTCAGGTATGGTTGCAGCGGGCGGGGCAGAAATCTCCGCAGTATCCTCCCCACGCTCTTGCGCACCAGAAGCTTTTCCAAGCCACGTAAGTGATCTGCTCTTCGCATCCTGCGTTCCAGTTACAATCGGGACTACGCGGAAATAACTCGGCCATGCATTCCACGTTCATCTACGTGGGGCGATTCCAGGACGCAGCTTGACAGGCCGGAATCCGCCTGCTCGACGCATAGGTTGATCTGACTCAGAATCCTGGCATACCTTGCGCGCGTGGATGCGGGCTCCGCTGTCTTCGAAAGCTGTTCTATCTCAGACTTGGAGGGTTGGAGCTTCAAAGGCATTCCCTTCCAGTAGTATTTCAGTTCATCCGAGCGCCAACCAGCGTACATTGCTTCCCACGACTTTCCGGATTCGCCGGAAAAGGCCAGGTTGGCCGGATGGATGGCCCGTTCGTAACTTTGAAATCTGCAGTCCATTGATATTCGCAGTTGTTGCGAGTGGTTAGCTGAAGCGGCATGCACGGTCAGGCTGTGAAAGATAAGCACATCACCGGCGTTGATCTGGCCGCTTGCCCAATCCCCTTCTGTCAATGCTCCAGTTGGAATCTCAGGTACGTGCAGATTCTGGTCTTCATGGCCGATGACTCCGAAACGGTGAGAGCCCTCCAGTATCTGCAAGGGGCCCAGGTCGGTTGGGCAGTCGTGAAGAGGAATCCAGACGGTAAAACACTCGGCATCTCCGCTCATGAAGCGGTAATCCTGATGCGCGTGAACCCTGAGACTATCGCAATTTGGAAAGATCAACCGCCCGATTGGCTTGGGGTGAACCAGGACCTGCTCGCCCACCAGCATCTTCATCACATCCATCAGTGAGGGATGATGCGGCAATGCATGGAACGATTCCAGGTTGAAGACTTCGCGATAGGTTCGCTTGAAATCTGGATCGGGATCACCGCACGCAACGCTGTTGTTAGCCATGTGCTCGATTGGGTCATGGCCGGGTAGCAGCCAGCCTGCATCGTAAAGGATTTCCGTAACGTCGCCGAGTACGTGCTTTATCTCGGTTTGAGGAATAAGGTCGCGGATGAGGGCATAGCCTCTTGAGCCAAGTTCCTCCTTGAGGGAGTGCGAGTCAAGATCACATTTTGGAATTTCATGAAACGGATTCATTGGTTCAACCTCGATCGAATTGCAACCCCCGGGGGCATCTAGACAGCGAGCCCGTGATTGTGGGCGGGTACTTTCCAGTTCGATTCCAATCATCACGCGAGTAATCATGGTGCATGCTCCAGCTTGATGAAAGGCTCAAACTCTCGCTCAGCACTCACAATAGCAACCAGCGCTATCCAATGTGTCTCTGCATGGTCTACCGTTTGTCACTTGTTTGTCATCGGCGTCGTTTCACAAAGAACTTGCGGCATGAGCGGGAGTGAACGGCGCAACGCTAGCCTCTTGGAAGAACTTCTGCAGCACCATGTCTCACAGACCAAGTCCACAATATTGTGACAATCGCTTTACACCAACATGACAAACCACCGCAGCAAGGGCAGTTACGTTCTAAGCAGAGCTCTTTGTCTCCGTCAGGAAAGACGAAACCAAAAAGCGAGGCGACGTTGCATTGGCAATCGATTCCAGGGTAGGCCCCTTGCCCGAGGCAGGGGCATGTGATGTGAGGACACCATCGTTCGCCCGCCGAGGTTTCGTGCACACGGGAGAGATGCTCGACTGCGCTCCTCCACCCCTGCCGATTCGCAGAACTGCGTCAAGCCCATTGCGCGGTAAGCAGCAGACACGCCTGGTTGCGCTTTTGGCTCTCTGCGACCCGTTGCCCCAGCAATCTTCGCGTATGCTGATTCTCTCTTTGAAGGAGTGGGAGAAGTTATTGCATTGGCTGCATATAAGCGGCCTGGCGTTATACTTTCTCGATCGACTCGTCGAGCTGGATCTCTGCGATCTGCTGCCCCCCACTCTATTCACTCGCCTGCAACTGGATCTGATCGATAACACTCAACGAACGCGAAGTATGATCGCTGAATCGATCGCCATTCAACAGGATTTCCAGAAGACAGGCCTCACCTACGCCATTCTGAAAGGGTTGTCGCTCTGTCCGGGTTCAGTGTCGAAGCCTGAACTACGTTCACAGTTTGACCTGGATTTCTTGGTTGCTGAAGGGTGTGCGCCCGAAGCGCGAAGAATCCTGGAACGTCGTGGATACCGACTGTACGCCATCAGCGGCAGAACCTGGGAATTCAAGTTGAATGAGCGGCCGGGCGTCTCCGTAAAAGACATCTATAAGGACTTTCAATCCTACGCCGTGGAATTGCATCTCGAGTCCAGCGTTCCCGACAGGACGTCGCGACTCGAGCGATTGGAATGGCGTGAGATGCACGGTATGAGGATGCCGGTGCTTTCACCAGTTGATTTGTTGTTGGGCCAGGGGCTCCATGCTTTCAAGCACCTATGCGGTGAGTCCTCACGCGCGGCGCACTTGCTCGAGTTTCGCCGTCACGTGCTCAACCGCCAACATGACGATGCGTTCTGGCGTGAAGTTCAAGCGGCGGCAAAAGGCGATCCGCGAGCCTCCCTGGGGTTAGGCGTGGTAATACTTCTGATCTCGAGTGTCATGGGCGACTTCGCACCCCGGGCATTCACGATGTGGACCGTTGATAGTCTTTCCCGGCCGGTGCGTCTCTGGGTTGAGCTGTATGGACATCGCGTTGCTCTCGGAAGCTATCCAGGGAATAAGTTGTACCTGTTGCTTCAACGGGAGCTTCACTTTGCAGGCATCCCTGAGAAGCGGCCCCTTCGCCGGGCACTATTTCCTTCGCGGCTACCCCCGCCAGTCCTACGGGCGTTTCCGAATGAGACGCTTCCTGTCCGGGTTCGTCGCTATTCTATGTATCTTCAATTGATCCTCGAGCGCCTGCTCTTTCACATTGTTGAAGGATCTCGCTTCGCATTGGAGTCGCGCCGTTGGCGTCGAATGAAGGAGCTCGCACAATGACGTTGCCAATGCGGCCCGCTGTCGAGGCCTTTGACGCCATTGCGCCCACCTTTGACCAACGCTTCGGTGCATGGCGTAGTGTGGCGGCACAGCGTCATGCCGTCCGTCAGGCACTCCTGCGGGAATTTCCGAAACGCGGCCATATCCTTGAACTGGGAGGCGGCACGGGCGAAGACGCGGCGTTCCTTGCCGAGGCCGGCTACGAAGTGTTCCTGACCGATCCTTCGCCCACGATGGTTGCACTGGCAAGGGACAAATTGTCCCCGTTTGGCGCACATGCTGAAATCGCAACTGGAGAAGAGTTGGAGGATTTTGCTGCTCGTCATCTCTCCACCGGCGGAAGGCTTTTTGACGGTGCGTTCTCCAACTTTGCTCCACTCAACTGTGTTCTGGACCTTGCACCAGTGGCGCGCGGACTCGCTCAGTTGCTCAAACCCGGCGCCCCCGCCATGCTGGTACTCTTCGGCACCTTTTGCCCCGGCGAGATGCTGACTGAAGCCGCTCATATGCGGCTGAATCAGGTGCTGCGGCGCGGCAAGCGCGGCCCATTCTCAGCCCGCCTTGCAAAGCGCACCTTTTCCGTCGTCTACCATCGCCGTGCTGCTTTGATGCACACCTTTGCTCCCTGGTTTCGGCTGGAGAAACGTCTCGGAATCGGCGTGACCGTTCCCCCCAGCGCTGCCGAGCCGTGGATCTCGAATCAGCCGCGCCTTCTTGGCGCCATGGAAACACTCGACCGCATTCTTTCCCGTCCTCTGGCAATCCTTGGCGATCATGTGCTTTACCAATTCCGTCGAACGGCCGAACGATGAATATGGATGTTTGCTCAGCCTCAAATTGATCATTCGCGAACTGCTGGGGTCAGTGCGTGGTGAAGGCGAACCTTCGCACTCTCGACATGAACCGACCACCTCGCTGAGCCTCTATTTCTCGTCTTCGACAATTGAATGACGGCATCAAGACATTCTGGCGACACCCACTCTTGCGGGGCGGGATACGCTTTCCATACGAATCGATGCAAGAGGTTTCGATATGAAGAGGACGGCATGAGGGGAGCACATCCACATTGATGACGTTGAAGAAGATCGCAGATGTGATCCTTCCAACACGTTGGGCAGACTTCAACCTGTTGGCGTTTCAATGTGCGGATGAGGACAAACATGCGGAAGGAGAACCCGCCGAGACGGTTCTGGCCTTGACTTTGGGCAATATCCACCTAGCCCCTCCACTTGTTCGCATTCATTCTCAATGCATGACCGGAGAGGTTTTCCACTCCATGCGATGTGACTGTTATGAGCAGCTTCATCTTGCTCTGCGCACAATCGCGGAGCAAGGTGCTGGAGTGCTTGTCTACGAGCATCAGGAAGGTCGCGGTATCGGCTTGATTGAGAAACTCCGCGCCTATCAACTTCAAGATCAGGGGCTCGACACAATTGAAGCCAACCTTAGGCTTGGACACCCAGTGGACCTGCGCAATTATTCGCTTTCTGTAGAAGTCCTTCGGTTCCTCAATCTTCGCTCGCTCCAATTGATGACCAATAACCCGGAAAAGATTGATGCCGTTCGCTCTGCGGGAATTGAAATTGTGAGACGCGTAAGCGCTGATGTTCCAGCTAATCCGCATTCCGCCAAATATCTTGCCACCAAACGCAACAGGCTCGGCCATCTTGTTAGCTCGACACCTGGTTTCCCGAATGCGGGCAATTACTTCGCTCGCCGCGCATCGCCGCCGGATCTGGGCGACGATGCAGTCAACACCCGTCCCGCCACTCTGCATCTGCTCCAAACACCGAGTCGCAAGAGATGACATTGAGTTTACAATTCCGCGACAACTTCCCTTACCGGCAGGTCTACGCTACGTTTTACAGGCCGGCGTAGGTTCGATATGTGAAGCCGGCTGGCAAGCTCCGCGGCAGCGAGCGCGTGCTGCATCTGCAGGCGAGCAACTATTCGAGGTGAACCGTGGCGCATGTCTTGCTGACGCACTCCTACCATCTTCCTTTCGACCCAAAACAACTCCGGAAGATGCAACCCTATATGCCGCTTGGCACGCTGTATGCAGCTACAGCACTCCGGCAGAATGGCATCTCCGTCGAAGCGTTCGATTCCATGCTTGAAGACCCATCCGCGCGGTTTCATTCGCTCCTCGAAACGTATAAGCCGCAAATCGTCGTTGTCTACGAAGACGATTTCAATTTCCTTTCGAAAATGTGCCTCACTCGCATGCGAGACGTGGCGTGGAACATCGCACAATCGGCGCGGGCCGTGGGCGCGACTACTGTCGTGCACGGTTCCGATTCCACCGACAATCCTCTTATGTTTCTTGAGAACGGCTTCGACTATGTACTATGTGGAGAAGCAGAGGACGCCCTGGTGCGGCTATGTCGCTCGATACTGGACGCCGAAGAGGTGCCGGAATTAGACGGCTTGGCGAAACTAGATCGCCACGGGCGAATGGTGCGCAGTTCCGAGCGATTGTCAAAGAACCTCGCATGGTCGGAACTGCCCTTGCCCGCGCGTGATCTGGTTGACATGGAGCCGTATCGAAAAGCATGGGTCGATGCTCACGGTTATTTCTCCGCAAACATGGTGTCAAGCCGTGGATGCCCCTATAAATGCAATTGGTGCGCCAAGCCCATCTCCGGCAATAAATTCCATTTGCGCTCGGCGGCAGCCGTTGCCGAAGAAATGAAATTGTTAAAGGAGTCGGCAGGGGTCCAGCACATCTGGTTTGGCGATGATGTCTTCGCATTGGACCGGCACTGGGTGCAGCAATTCGCCGAGGAAATTACAAGAAGAGATGCGGCTGTCCCTTTCAAAATTCAGTCTCGCGCCGACCTCATGAGCGAAACAACTGTCCAAAACCTGAAGGCAGCAGGGTGCGCCGAAGTGTGGATGGGGGTCGAATCCGGATCGCAGGCAGTGCTCAACGCGATGGACAAAAACCTGACCCTGCCCTCTGTCCGTGCAGCCCGCCGCACACTCAAAGAAGCCGGCATTCGCGCTTGTTATTTCCTGCAGTTTGGCTATCCAGGCGAAACCTGGGCCGAGCTGCAAGAGACCATAGGTCTTGTCCGTGAGACACGGCCTGATGATGTTGGAATCTCATTCTCGTATCCCCTGCCGGGGACGGTTCTTTATGAGCGCGTTCAGAAGCAGCTGGGACAAAAGCAGAACTGGACGGATAGCGATGACCTTTGCATCCTGTTCTCCGCGGCCTATACGACCGATTTCTATCGCGCAGTTCGCGACGCCCTGCACGCGGAGGTAGATGCCTGGAAGCTCCATGACGTGTCGCGCAAAACAGAAGCCACGATCGGTGCAATGTGGGAGATCGTCAATAAACTCGAATCGGTCAGCCGCAATCCGGACGCATTCGTCTCCTCCGCAAGAACGGCTTCTGTTGCCACTTCATTCCTTGTGCCCATCGAACAGCTCGCGTCGATCAGGGAGGGCTGAATGCGGGATCTACTTTCGGCCCAACGTCCTCGCCCATCCGCCCCATCCAACGCAGCCACGTCTCGAAGGTATGAAGGAATGCAAACGTTCGCCTCCGTTGCACCTGCGCATCTGGACGTTCGCCTGCAGTGTCCACGCTGTAGAGCCAATATCAACCAGTTGGAGTGCCAATTCTGCGGGCTCCAAATGCCAATAGACAATGGAATCGTCAACGCCCTCCCGCCGGACCGGGCAGAGCGCTTTGCACGCTTCATGGGCGACTATGAGCTCATCCGAACGGCAGAAGGCAGATGGGGCCTGCAGGACGATTTCTATTTGAGCCTTCCTTACAAGGACCTTTCGGGACAAAACAGCAAACA
>Ga0302319_10009899_pt1 | contig 18249 bp, 13 predicted proteins | sample Bog_T0_2_FD_203319 | JGI IMG/M metagenome (GOLD analysis project Ga0302319, IMG submission 203319) | Peat permafrost microbial communities from Stordalen Mire near Abisko, Sweden - Bog_T0_2 | ecosystem: Environmental > Terrestrial > Soil > Wetlands > Peat | place: Sweden: Abisko, Stordalen Mire...
CCGGTCGCCAGCGGAGAGCCTGAAGACGGGTGCCTGAGGTCAGTCCGTTCAGGTCGATCAGGATGTCGATCTCATCAGCGCGGACAGCCCGCGCCGCCTGCTCGTCCGACATGTCCGCGATGCGGGTGAAGTGATCAAAGGCAGCGATGACGCGTTGCCTCGTATCGCTGCCATCCTCGGGGCTCGCGCAGTAGCCGAACACTTCAAACTTACGACGGTCGTGGCGTTCGAACAGCTCGGCTATCAGCAGGCTCATGGCATGCTGGCAGAAATCCGAGGACATATAGCCGAGCCGGATCCGGTCGTGGCGGTATCCCGACGGCGGGCTCAGCCGTTCAGTGACCGGCACCATCTTTCGCTGAATCCAGACCTCGTTGATCTTCCGCTGCTGCGCCACGTCGTCGAACAGAGCGAGCGCGCTCAGCGGGCCTGCGTGCAGGGTCACACTCTCGCGGGAGAGGCCTGGGATTGCATCGGACAGCATGCCCCAGTGACACAGTTTTTGCCGGACATGCAGCCAATGCTGGATCACGTCGGGCTGATCAGGCTGGATCAGCAAACTTTTCACCAGTTCCTGCTCGGCTTCATGCAGACGCTTATTCTGCTCCAGCAGGCGTGCGCGCTGGTTGATCAGTCCGGTTCGTGCGTCGTCCGCCTGCAGCGCGTCGTCGAGCACGGCGATCGCCTCCTTGGCGCGCCCATCAGCCTCCAATAACCGGGCAAGGTTTATTGCTGCGGTCACGAAATTTGGCGAGATGGCCAGAGCGTTCCGATAGGCCAGGATCGCACCAGGTCCATCTCCAATGTTCGCAAGCTCGGCCCCCAGGTTGAACCAGGCGGCGAACAAATGCGGCGTGCCCGGTCCCTGGCCGGCGATCCAGACGCGGTAGAGTTCGATGATACCGGCCCGATCAGCAGCGGTCGCGGCGGCCAGAATCAGATTGCCGAACGAAACCTGCCGAAGGCGGGCGCAGAACTCAACATTGTTCTGGCCGGGAAATCCCAACGGGATGCCGCTGCCCAGGACGGTGGCGAGCCAGGTTGCGTCGGACGGTGACGAACTATCGGTGGCGTCAAGGGGCATGGCAGATTGATCTCCAAGTGCGGAACGCATCACCTCTGCCTGGAATGAGGGGGATGCAGTGATTACGCGTCGGTGTGGACATCAGCCGGCCGGCGTATAAAGCACGGTAGGGTGATCGACGGCCGGAAGCATCTGTGCCTGCGCTCTTGCCACCTGCTCCTTGTCGGGCAGGCTTCGGAAGGCGATGGCAGTCAGACCGAAGGTGGCCGAATCACGCTGCACCATCGCCGCACCGAACCCGGCGTTGGCCAGGGCGGCTGCGAGTGTGGCGCTGGTAAAACCGGTACGGGGCGCTTTGAACCCATTGGCGCTCGCGAGGGATGGCCGATGGCCGTACAGGATGTCGAGTGCCGCGATCGGGCCAGCGGGCGACATATAAAGCGGGTCTTCCAGCTGACCCGCAGCGACGTGACGAGCCACCTCCTGCAAATCGGGCAGCCTGATCAATGCGAAACCGGTTGGCTTGAGCACCCGATGGATCTCTCGCAGAGCCAGCAGTACCTCGTGAGGATAGAGATGCTCGATCGCCTGGGACGAACACACTGCATCGACCAAGCCGTCGGAAATGACATGCATGTCGGTCAGACTGGCAATGAAATCGGGGTGGACGTCAGGGTCGGTGTCCACCCGGATCTCCCGCCAGCCCGTACCGAGGAACATCGACGGCAATTTTGTATGGCCCAAGGCCCCGCAGCCGACGTGCAGCACGGCTGGAATGCTTTGCTGCGCGACGCGGACGGTCTCGGCCAAGCGGTCGCGGTAATCGAGGAGCGCGGCGCGCGCCTCCTCCGATTGCAGCCCCTGCTGCCACACCGAGAGCGCAGCTTCGGGCCGGCCCGTCGCTTCCATCAATGTGCCAAGGTTCATGGCCGCTGGATAGAAGCCGGGTCTGAGCGCAATGGCGTTCTGGTAGGCGTTCATCGCGCCGACTTTGTCCCCCGCTCCGGCCAGTTCGACGCCGAGGTTGAACCAACCAGCATACAGTGCGGTCGAAGCCGCGCTGTTCCGGGCGATCCAGGCTTGGTAACCTGCGATTGCGCGACTCCGGTTGCCGGTTATGGGATGTCGCTCGAGGTCGCCGAGCAGATCCAGAAATGCGTCCGCTTCAGCGGCGGGTCCAGGTTTTTCGACCTTCTCCTGCTCACTGGGAGGAGCCGCCACCTTGTCAGTGCACTTGGGCACGGAGACCGGATTGGCCAGCGAGTCCACGAACCGCTCTAACGAGGTTTCTTCGTACATGGCGTTCTGTTATGCCCTGGGTTTAAAGCCCCAGCATGACAGCACGGAAATTATTAACATTCTCTTAATATGCTCGCTTTTGCACCGAGCATTGGCCGCTGACCCCTCTGGCGCATTAGCCGGAACCTGTCGCTAGCTAGTCAATCTGTCCGCTTCGTTCTTGTTCTGGGCGCCGCGGCCTGATCCAGCTCGCCTGGCGCTTCCTGCTGTTCCAGAAGGTCAGCGCTCTGGCGGAGTGGTTCCGGAGCCGGACCGAGGGTGTCAAAGGGGCGCACAAGGCTCGTATCGCCCCCGGTCCGCGATCCCGGCGAGACGCAAATCCAGCGCGTCGCGGGGGGCGGTGCGGCACCGCTCGGAACCCGTGAACCTGTCCGCTAGTTTAGCCGACCCAGCATGTCGGCGTAAAGCCTCTCAAGCCCGTCCACGTGACGGTCCAGGGTCAAAGGATTAACCCAATAGCGGTCATAGGCCGCATTGCCTAAACGCCTGACGAGGGCATCGTCCCGCAGGAGGCGCAGTCGATCGGCCAACGCGTCGGCATTTCCTGACGGGAAAATCAAACCAGTTTTGCCGTCATCGACGAAATCCACTGCTGCCGTGTTGTCGCTGACGACAACAGGGATGCCCAAAGCGGCCGCCTCGGCGGCCACCAAGCCATGAGTCTCGGGCCACAGGGACGGGAAAACCAGGGCGCGCGACGTTCTGAGGACCTCTAGCGTGCCGGCGTGGTCGAGCCAGCCGAACAGGCGGGCGGCCGGGTTGGCGTCACGGATACTTTGCAGGGTTTCCCCGCTGCCCACAAATCCAGCCGGCACCCCGGCGACCGCGGCCGCCTTGGCAAACACGGCCAACCCCTTCTCGACCGAAAAGCGTCCCGCCGCGACGTAAAGACTGTTACGTGCCGGGTCGGCGCGCGGTGCCTGCGGAATATCGTTCGGGTTGAGCAGGACCCGACGGTCAGCCAACGGCGGAAGCATGGGACTAAGCTTGCGCAGGCTGAAGTCCGATACGGCGACCATATACCAGCGCTGGTTTGGGAACCCAGCCAGGTGGCGCTGGATGACCTGACGGGTGACGCGGAAGCCCTTCATCATCGCAGACTGCTTGTCGCATTGGCGCACCACGCAGGCGGCTGACATCGGTCGCAGCGGACAATTCGCCGCCCGGCCGTAATCGAACAGTCCGCCGGCTGGGCATGCTGCGAAATAATCGTGCAGCGTCACCGCCGCAGGAAAAGGCACATCACTGATAGCACTGAACACGCTCGGCGATAACACCTTGTTCCACATATGCAGGTGGATAACGACCGGACGGTTGCGCAGTTCGGTCAGAAGACGTGAAAGTTGTCGCCTGGAGGTGCGATTCCAAAGATTTTGGATCGCGCCCTTCGACCGGCTCGGGTTGTCGAGGCTCGCTTGCTGACCGAGACTGACGACGCGAACGCCGGCTTCCTGCAGGCGAACGTCGACCGGGCTCGTTCCACAAAAATACACGACGTCGTGCCCGCGTTGCGCCAACCTCCAGGCGCTGTCGATTGCCACTTTTGTCGCACCGCCGTTTATCGTCCCGAAGTCGTTGATGATGACCACCGTCGCCGACCAAGGTTGCATCTGGAGCAGCTCCTATGTTTTCGTCGGCAGTTCGGCGCTATTTTCCGCGCGCAGGCGTCCGATGAGGTCCCGCAAGATGAACCGCGGACAGTTCCTGGTCTCGATTTATCTCGAAAGGGTCCAATAATTTGTTTGGAACATGACAATACTGGGGCTCGCTCTTTCTGCGAATGGGGTTCGTCGCCAAGGACGACTCGTTCACCAAAAGTTGGTGCCGCCCTCGTTTTCCACATCTTGACGGGCTTGTGCTGCATTGTACAACTGTAATCTGATACCATGTCGGCCGGAGGAACTTAAAACATTTACCCTCTGTTCTTTGCTTGCGTCCACAATCGAGGTGCTTTTACGTTCTTGATGATCGGCTCGTTACGGTCCATGCCTTTATCCGCCAGGATGGACAAGTATCATCGTGATGTTTCGCATCATCTCAGCGATCCCTACGGGCAGTTTTAAGCTGCTCTCTGTTTGTCTCCATACCGATTAAGATTCCGCTGGGTCGTAACAGAGATCACGTTCCGCGAGGACCGCGTAAATTATGTCACAACGCAATGGCTCCAAGGGACAAGCGCACGCCATGGGCAAGGTATAAGGTATGAGTGAGCTTTCACTGTCCGGCGATCATTCTGCAAATCCCGGTCTTATGCTGGTAGGCTCGGCGCCCTCCGCGCAGCAGGACGATTCTGCCCGACAGGAAAGCGGTTACTCCGCGCGAGGCATGCTGGCGATTCTTTTCCAGCATACACCCCTGATACTCGGCTGCGTAGCCGCGGTTACTTTGCTGTCTGCGGCCGTCGCGCTCGTATTACCGCGGACATACGTGGCCGAAGCCATCATTATCTTGGACACACGCCAACAGAACATCGTTCAACAGCCGGTGATCCTTTCGAACTTGGTGACCGGGTCGCTGACCGATCAGGCGGTCGTGCGGAGCGAGGTGGAACTGCTCAACTCACCGGCGTATGCACGCAAGATCATCGAGCGCCTCGACCTGCTGCACGATCCGGTATTTCAAGATGAGAACAAACCCAACTATATCGGCGAAAAGGCGAAAAGCCTGTTCCGGGACGTCAGGTCCAGGTTCACGCCGCTGATCGGGCCGCCCGAAGCGATCACGCCAGACCCCCCGATGGGCAGGGCGATCGTCGATCTTAAGCGACATCTCGGTGTGTATAATGACAACCGATCGTACGCCATCAACCTGAACTACGAATCCCGTCACCCCGATTTCGCGGCGCGAGTTGTCAACACCCTGGCAGCTATTTACGAGTCAGAGCAGCTTGACAGCAGAACGGAGGTTTCACGCAGGGCCTCTGCCTGGCTCAAGAGCAGGTTGGGCGGCTTGGAAGCCAACGCTAATGTCAGCGAACGCAAGGTCGCCGAGTTCGAGCAGGAGAACCATATTGAAACGGTGCTGGCCGGCAACGTGACCGAACAGCGGTTGCATGAACTGACGCGGCAATTGTTGGCTGCTTCAGATGATCTGGCGCAAAAGCAGGCTGTGCTGGCACAAGCCACAAGCTTGATCCATTCGCCCGGCGGGGCACTCGCAGCAACACAGGTTCTGTCGTCCCCATTGATTCAAAAACTACGTGAGGAGGAGGCTGCGGCTGCGGCGCACACTGCACCGCTGCAGAAAGCCTATAATGAGGCCTATCCGACGGGCGACCCGCGCGTTCAGGAAATCGACCAACGGATCGGCGCGGAAGTGCAGCGGATTTTGGTCAGTCTCGCGCGCGACGTGAGTGCGGCCCGCGCAAGACAGGACACACTGGAGGAGGCGATTCGTCAGGAGCAAGCGAAGCTGGACACGATCTACAGTGCCCGCGTTCAACTCGTTCAGTTGCAGCATGAGGCAAACTCAAACCGCGCACTCGCCGATAAGTTTCTTGATAGGTCCCAGCAGCTTGAGGTGGACGAGCAGGCTTTGCAAACCGGTGCGCGCGTGGTCCCGGCGGAGCCTCCTGTGAAGCCATCGTTCCCCAACACGTTGCTGTTCATCGGATTTGGCTTCTTTGGATCCCTGTTCACGGGTGTGCTGCTGGCCTTTGTCGTCGAACACATGGACGAAACCATTCGCACGACCGAGAGCGCAGCCCGTCTAACCGGGCTTCCGACCCTGGGCATGGTGCCGAGAGTTCGAACGGGAGCGGACGCCATTGCGGCAATCACCGGTTCGCCGCTTTCTATCTATTCGGATGCAATCAACAGCATTCTGATCGCGATTCGTGCGGGTGACAGGAACAGATCCTCCCGGGTGATAGCATTCAGTTCAGCGGTGCCAAACGAGGGCAAGACGTTGATTGCCTCGTCACTGGCACGTGCCGCGGCGACGGCTGGGATTCGAACGCTTCTCATTGACTGCGACATGCGTCGACCTGGCATCGGAGCCATCTTTGGTCAAAAGTCGTCGTCCGCTCTGGAGGCGATGTTCAAGGAGGGGTCGACCGAGCTCTCACGGTTTGTAGGGACAGATGAAGCGTCCGGTCTTAAATACCTGCCGACCTGCAGGCTGGCCGCCAATCCACAGGAGATCCTGGGGTCTCAATGGCTGAATGACCTTATCGCTCGGGCGCGCGTCGATTATGACCTTGTGGTGATGGATACGCCGCCGTTGCTCTCGGTTTCCGATGCGCTGCTGGTGTCGCGCATAACCGATTCCACAATTCTCGTGGTGCGGTGGGGTCAGACAGCCGGCGCCCTGATTACCGAGGCGATCAGGCTATTGCAACTTCACGGCAAGCTCCCGCTGGGCACGGTACTGAGCCTCGTGGATATGCGAACGTATCTGCGTCGCGGTCGCAGCGGCAGTTACCAATATGGCTACCGGCGACTGACAGCAGGAGATGCCTATTGATCGTCGTTCGGCATGTCGTCGTCATCCTGGCGACGGCCACGCTGACGCTTTTGACCAGACTGCCCGGCACCAGATCGGCGCCGCGGTATTGGTTGAAGGCCAAGGGATGAACAGCTACTGGTGGTATCGTCCGAGCCGGATCGCCTTGGTCCTGATGATGCCGATTGCGTTCTTTGCCTATACGGCGTCTAACCGGTTCTACCAGCAGTTCGGTGCGTTCAACGCGATCACTGGCGAGGACTTTTTCCTCGCATGGCTGTCGATCGCCAGTTTCGCGGCCGCAAGCTGGTTCGGCGAGGTCCTGAACACGGGACCGCGAAAACAGTATGCCTTCCTACGGGGGGACAATTATCGCCCGCTGCTGTTCGTGCTTGTTGCCGTGGCGACTGCGGCGGCGTTGGTCCTGCTGTTGCCTGTGCTCACCGACCCACAGCTTATTTCGCGCATCCTGCAAGGAGACACCGGGGCTGCATACCTCGCGAGGGATAAGGTTGATAAGATTCCTGGGGTCACTTCGCAGCAGAATTTGTTCAGCCTCATCGTCGTGCTTTTGATGTTGAGGCAGCATTTGACGGGTCGCCGTCGTACCAAGGGCGAGAATCTTGTCCTGGGGTTTGTTATTGGCCTTGCCGCGGTGAAGGCTGTGCTTCACAGTGAACGGCTTGCATTGATTGAGCTTCTCCTTCCCTTGGGTATTCTGGCGGGCGGGATGCGCCGGCGGTCCATCGTTTGGGGAATTGCACCAATACTCGGTGTGGTTGCTTTGTTTTTCTTTTTTATGATCACTGAGTCGCTGCGGTCATGGGCCTTTTATGCTGACAACATGGACAGCCTGTTTGAATTCGCACTAGCTCGGCTCATCGGGTATTACATTACGGCGGTCAATAACGGCGCCTTCGTCTATAATGGCGGTCACTCGTATTTTTTTCCCGTATTATCTGCCGGCTGGCTTTGGCGCTTTCCAATCCCCGGGCTTGATACTTATTGGGCGTCGATTACCGGAGCAACAGTTGACCCGGAAACCTTGCTGGCGGGGCTGAACGTTGAATTTGACAACATTTCTGGCATCTTTGCGCCGCTGATTGACTTCGGACCCGTTGGCGGCGTGATCGTCTGGATCATTCTGGGCTACATGTCGGGGCGGTTGTTTCGCCGGTTCGTTGAAGGTGACGTTCTGGGATTGATCCTGTTCCCGACGTGGTATGTCGGCGTGTTGGAGGTATCGAGGGTCTTGTACTGGGGCGACAGCCGATATCTTCCGCCCCTTGTGATCTCATTGCTGGTGACACTGATCTTCAAGCCGCGCGGAACGACTTCTGGCCGCCGACAGGCGACTTCTAATCGGATGTACCAACGGACTCTGCAGACGTCAGCCAAAACCGGACTACCGGGATGATCTCGCGCGCTAGCGTCGATTCGCCAGCAATGACGAAACGGCCGGTCGATATTGGGCGCACAAGCCCCAATCGGAAACGGCTCGGGATGATGCAACTCATGTGCGGCCTGATGGCGGTTGGGATTTGGTTCGCGTTGGCGAAGTCGGTGCGAGGCGAGGCTGCGCAAAACAGCTTCGTATCGATTATCGACTACGGGGCCGTTGCAAATAGCGGGGTAGATAGCACTGCGGCTATCAAGGCGGCGATCGCCGTTGCCAAGGCGCGCGGGCAGGCCGTCCGTGTGCCAATTGGCACATTCAGCCACCTGAGCTTTGCGCTTGATGGAGTAAGCCTGTCGGGAGAAGGTCCTGGCTCCGTCCTGCTTGCGCCGTCACCGCTGGACAGCAACATCTACCTCCGCGGGTCCGGGCTCTCGATACATAACCTGACCGTCAACGTGCAATCATCTGAGCGTGACGTCAATAATTTTGCGATCTTCATCGACGGTGCCAGTCATTTCAGTGTCGAGGCCGTAACCGTGAACGGCGGCAATGCAGGCGGTATATTCAACTTCGGCGGCAGCGATGGTCGGATCGTCAACAACAGAGTGCAAAATACGCTGGCGGATGCCATTCACAACACCAACGGTGCCCACAACATCCTTGTCGCTGGCAACGTGGTGCGCCACGCGGAAGACGACATGATTGCCGTGGTAAGCTATGAGGGGCAGCCAGTATCTCATGATATCCTGATTGAAGACAACGACGTGTCGGATCAGGCATTCGGGCGGGGTATTGCGGTTGTCGGCGGCCAAAACATCACGATCCAGCGCAACATGGTGGCACGGACGTCGTGCTGCGCAGGCATCTACATAGCTGCGGAAGCGGTACACAGCACTAACTCTGTTCGCAACGTTTTGGTGCGCGACAATACCTTGACCGACAACAGTGGACCGACCTGGCAGGGCGGTATCATGATATTCGCTGATCAGGGATCGGTTTCAGACATACGTATTGAGCACAACACGATCATCAGCGCGAGGCACGCCGCAATAACGCTGCGTGGCGCGGTGGGTGATATCTCCATCATCGATAATCGCTTCACCAACCCGGCGGATGGCGGAATCACGGGGCACGCGTTTAATCTCAATTGTGCCGGCAATACTCAGAATAATGTGATGGTCGTCTCCGCGACCTGTACGGCTCCTGACAAGATTGCTGTAACGGGGGCGACGTTCTCTATCCGGTAACGCGGGCCGTCACCCGAATTGGTCGGCCGCCGCCGGGCGCGAGGGGAAGCCGCAGCGCAAGAATGAGGTGCGCAACGGCCCCCACGATATAGATTGCCATGTAGCAGGCCGTAAAACCGATCAGGCCAGGCCGCGCCACTACATTGTAGATACCTGCGAGGGAAAGCAGTGCCGCCATGGTCAAGGCAAGACGCGCGATCGCGGAGAAGAAGCCAGTGTAAACCAATGTGAAATTGGCGACCGTTTGGAGCCAGTTGGCGGCAACCAGCACCGCTATCAGGACGCTTAGCGCATGCGGGACGATTGCGCTTGCCCCGAGCAGCCGACCGAACATCATGTCTCCAGCCAGAATCAGCAGGGCGCAAACGCCTAGCGCCGGTACCGCAGCCAGCAGGGCTGCCGCTGCGGTGGCGCGTATCATCCCGCGGCGATCTTGTGCCGCATGGGCGCGTGTCTGCCATGGGACCGCGACCTCACAAGCAGCAGCATGCAACAGGTTCGCTCCGCGGAACACTTTGTAGGCGGTGTCAAAAGCGATTGCCGCGGGGCCGAGCCCATAGACCAGCGGTATCAACAGCGGTGGATAGCTGTAGCTGAACAGTTCGGACCCAACGTAGCCGGCGCTCCATGCCAAATCTCGTCGAGACTGTCTGAGGAATGTGCAGAAGGCGCGAACGAGAGCTGACGGGGTCCCGAGTACCAGTCCGCCGGCACGAATAAGCAGGAGGAGGGAGGATCCGAAAACCACGATCCACATGGCATTTCCGAGCGCCAGGCAGAGATTCAAGCCCAGGCCAAACGGAAGGGCGATGATCAACGTGATGTGGACGACGCGCCGTAGCGCCTCTAGCATTTCGAAGGCGACGAAGCAGTCTGTTGCGGCGGAAAGCTGCCGGAAGACATACCAAGGCACGTTCATGGCACAGAACGCGAAGAACATAGCCAGCGGAACCCCCTGATCGAGGCGCCCGCGAACCGCGAAGATGACTGCGGCGCCGGTCAGCACCAGAGCGGAGTACAGCAAGACAACGGAAGCGGCTTGGCGGCCGGTATCCTTACTCCCAGCCAAGGTGCCAGACAGATGTAGTTCGCGCAGACGAACATAAAGGACCCGTGCCAGACCAAGGTCAAACAGCCACACCGTCACTCCGAGATTGCCGATAAACATGAACAACGCGAAGAGATGAGTGTCTAGAACGCGAGCGAAGCTAAAGGTGAGAGCGAAACCATTGGCCATCGCCCCGAATGCCGACATTGCCCGAAGACCCAGGAAGGCGATGGCCACGACGCGGCCGCGTGGCCGTCCAGGCGCGATCGCGGCTGTCACGCCGATCGCCGCTGACGAATGCGCCATTTTCTCCCGGATCGCTTAGACATCACCGACCGTTTACCGGCTGGGGAACCGATCATGCCTGTTCTCTCGTAGTTGTTCGCGGTCACGCGTGCAGGGCGGTTTGGCTCAATCGCTGCATGCCATCAGACGGTAATATTGAAACAAGCCCTCGTTCATCCGAGCGGCGGTAAAGTTCTTGAGGAATCGAGCGTATCCCCTCCGGCCATATTCCTCCAGCACAGGCCGCGAAGCCGAGCGAATGAGCTGGGTGATTTGCTCGACATTCTCAGAATCGAATAACCGGCCTGTGACATTGTCGAGCACCAATTCTGGCAGCCCGCCGACACGGCTGGCGAATACCGGAACACCTGCTCGCATTGCCTCGGCGGCGACGAAACCGAACGCCTCCCATCGGGACGGCACGATTAGCAGGTCTGCGCTCTTGTAGATCCGATGAAGTTCGTCGCGTGAACGCCAGTCGATAAGGGTCACGTTGGCTGGGCAGACGAGCGGCTTGGCTTTGTTCAGGATGAACGATCCAACCGCGACGCCGTCAGCGATGTCCTCCAAGCGGCGCATCACCTCCATATACACATCAAAGCCTTTCTGGCGGTCGAAGCGGCCGACGAACAGCACTTTCAGCTTTCCCCCGCGGCGCCGCGCGATCGGCAATGCGTTAGTCGAGGGCGCATCAATTTCAGCGATCCCGTTGGTAACGACGAAGCATCTCGATGCTGGGATACCGGCCGCAATAGCCTGTTGCCTTTCGTGGTTCGACACGCAGAGAATTCCGTCCGTGGTATTTGCCAGCAGCCGTTCCACCGCGGCAGCCGCGACGGCGACCGCGGTGCTGCCGGGCCGGGTGAAAAACCAGCCGTGAGGACAATAGACAATTTTTGGTCTTTTACGCAATGTAATCAAGCACAGTCGGACAATTGCACCGGCGAGGGTTGAGTGGAGATGCACTATATCGGGATCATTTTCCTGGAGCACCTGCCGCGCTGTGATAGCAAGCCGCCATAAAGCACCAATCGAGCGACGCGTGTAGCGAAACGACTGGATCTTTACGTTTGGTGGCGACACGGCTTGAAGGGCCGCCGAGCTGATGTTCGGGACCAGGGCACAGACACTCTCGATATCGGCGTGGCTGGCCTGTGCGCCCAGCATCTCCTGCAAGCACGTCATGACACCACCGAGCTGCGCCTCGGTGATATGGAGGATCCGAAGGCGGGGCGGTGCCGCCACTACGTCGGAACACGCGAAGGCTTGGTTCAGCTTATGCATAGTTGTCACTGCGCTCACCCTTTTTCTGTTCGTCATCAGGGTTTTCGTCGACACCAGAGGGCTGATGTCTCTTGATACAGCAATGGAAGAGCGGCCAGACAGTATGTCCGGACCAAACGCAATTCCGCGACGTCAATGTCTTATGGCCATGTCTTGAAGATCTATATCATCGGGCTTACTCTCTCTGATTTGCCGACGCTCCTTGCGACCCTAGTTGATGTGGTTCGCGCCAAAGCCGCTTGCGCGGTGAACAGCGGCTGTAATCAAGCAATGTAATCGAAATCTATGCTTTTACCCAATAAAGGTTCTTGATGCGCTGTCGCTAAGACAAGCACTTTACAGTGATATTGATTAAGATATTACTCGGTTATGGCAATAGATACCAAGAGTGGGCATCTCCACGATCCTCAGTCTAGTCATGATTTGTCTTTTTATCGAGTGATAGTCTGCAGCAACCGGCATTTTTACTATGCGGAGCTTCTTCCCGATGGCGCAGGGCACGGCGCTTGTTCTTCAACATTGCCACCAGGCTGGAAATGGATGCCGCGCCTGGCGGCAAGGCCGTGCAGGAAGCAAACCGCTATCTCGCGAAAATTGCTGACTGGTCCAATGCGAAGATGCGCGGCGCGCCGACGGCGGCGATCCCGAAAGCCTGGCAGCCACAGGTGCTGGACGCGGAAGGCCGCGGGCGCTCAACCGCTCGCTGGATGCTGAAACTGAAATCGCAGCCTTGGCGAAGCTGCTCGATGGCGCCTACCGCACTGTCGCGGATCGGGCGGCGAGCAACGCTGATCTGCGCTTTGAGACCGTGGACGGCAAAACCCGCATTGTGGTCACGCCGCTCGACCGGCTGGAGGACACGGAAAGCCTGCGCGCTCTGCGGCCGGCCGTTCAGGGGCGCATGCCGAAGGCCGGCATGCCAGACCTTTTCCTGGAAATCATGCAGCGCACCGGCTTCGCCAAGTCCTTCACCCATCTCAGCGAGCGGCAGGCCAGGGTAGAGCATTTCGAAACCAGCCTGTGCGCCGCTCTGGTCGCTGAAGCCTTCGATATCGGCATCGAGGCGGTCAGCCGGCTCGATGTGCCCGCGCTCCGGCGGGAACGCTTGGCCTGGGTCAGTCAGAACTTCATCCGGCCGGAAACCATCGCGGCCGCCAATGCGCGGATCGTGTCCTCCCACGCCGCGCTGCCGCTCGTTAAAATCTGGGGCGCTGGCGATGTCGCCTCGGCGGACGGCATGCGCTTCACCGCGCCGGCGAGCGCCATTCATGCCGGGCCGAACCCGAAGTATTTCGGCCAGTCGCGCGGCGTGACCTGGTACAACCTGCTGTCCAACCAATTCATCGGCCTGAACGGCATCGTGGTGCCCGGCACCCTGCGCGACAGCCTGGTGCTGCTCGCCCTCCTCCTCGAACAGGAAACCAAACTGGAGCCGGTCGAATTCATGACCGACACCGCCGCGTATTCCGATGCGGTGTTCGGCCTGTTCTGGCTGCTCGGCTACCAGTTCAGCCCGCGCCTGGCCGACCTCGGCGACGCCAGGCTGTGGCGGATCGACCGGAAAGCCGACTACGGCCCGTTCAACAGCCTCAGCAAAGGCACCATCAATCTCCGGCTGATCCGCGAAAACTGGCCGGATGTCAGCCGCACAGGCCAACCTTGGGTTGTTCACCCGGTGGGTGAGCAACGATGGAATGGTTTGGCGTCTCCATCGCGGCAGATTCCGCCGATTCGGCCGATCGACGCAATCGTCCAACTGCCAGATTGTCAGCGCTCACACGCATTGACCCGGGTTTGCCCACTGATTTCCATCCTACCATTCCGCTTATTGTCGCCTTGTGTCCCGCCGACCCTCGCCTCTGTGCGGGGGCTGAGGCGGTCCCGGTGTCTTGGCGCCTGAGGGCCGTGCGGGCGGCAGCATTTGCTCCGGCCGCGTGTCGGCATGATCGGAGCGGATGCGATGTCGATGGTGTCGCTGCTGCCTCGGGGGATAACCGGCGCGGCGAGCGCCTCGGCAACTAGGCGGACGCCCGTCAGAATTGAGGGTCAGCACGGCGCCGGACTGAACCTGGCCGTTTTGTCCCGGCGCCGCGCCCCACACCGTGCCGGACAGCACGCATGCAGGGCGAGTATCCTGCCGAGGGCGGCGTTCGTCTACGCCGCGCCTGCGATGACGGGCAGACCGCGCTGGGGTCTGGCCGTCTGTTCGTATGTGCGTGGTGCGGCTGCGAGGTCGTCGTGTGCAGCGGTTGTGACCGCGGGCAAATCTACTGCGGTGTCGATTGCGCCGGACAGGCCCGCCGCCAGACGCTGCGCGCAGCGGGCCGACGCTGTCAGCAAACCCGGCGGGGGCGGCGGATGCATGCCGCCCGGATGGCCCGGTATCGGGCGAAGCTGGCTCAAAGTTCTGCCTGCGTCGCCGTTGGAATGCCAGACGAGGGCTGGCCGCGAGAAATAGTGACGCATCACGGTTCACCGGCACCGTCGACGGGTGATCTGGTGGCGGGCGGCGCGACGGCGATGCCGCGCGACGACGCCTCCCCGGCCGAACCACTCGGGCCGGCAATGACGCACTGTCACTGGTGCGGTCGTTGCTGCCGGTTGCCGCTTCGCCGTGGGTTCCTGCGCCGTTGCGATCACCGTCGCGGCCGTGTTGGCCAGGTCCGGAGGAAGTGCAACCGCCATGCTGATCGCGACTGAACAGGACATGGCACGCAATGACCGGGGTGCGGCGCAGATGCTGCCAGAGGTGACCGGGGCGAGCGGAGCGCGCAGCCAGCGATGACGCCGCTGCACAGCCATTGCCTGGACCTCGACCTGCATCGGCTGGATCTGCGCTTTGCCGCCAGCCGTCTGGTGGAACCGCACGCGGTGGCGCGGTTGGCGGAGTCCATCGAGCGATGTGGCCAGATCGTACCCTGTATCGTGGTGGCGGTCCCTGGCGATGAGGGTGGTGGCGCGGCAGCGCTGGTGCTGATCGACGGCTACCGGCGGGTTGCCGCGTTGCGCCGGCTCGGCCGCGACACCGCCGGTGTCGAGCAATGGTCCTGCGACCTGACCCAGGCGCTGCTGGGCGTGTTGGCGCGCGCGCAGGATCGTCCGTTCGCCAGCATCGAGCAGGCCTTGCTGCTGCGCGAACTGGTGCAGGGACAGGGTCTGTCGCAGCACGACGTGGCGCGACGATGCGGGCCGCGACGTGAGCTGGGTCAGCCGGCGCCTGCAATTGCTGTCAGGATTGCCGGATGCGGCGCTGGCGGCGGTGCGCGGCGGCAAGCTGTCGAGCTGGGCCGCCAACCGGGTGGTGGTGCCGTTGGCGCGCGCCAGCGCCGAGCATGCCGAGCGCCTGCTGACGGCGCTGGCTGGGACACCGCTGACGACGCGGGAGTTGCGCTGCTGGTTCGAGCACTACCAACAGACCCCGCGGACCGCCCGCGAGCACATGGTCGACCGCCCGCGCCTGTTCATCGACACGTTGCAGGCGAACACCGCGTGGCACGCCGGCGCGCGCCTGCGCGACGGCCCCAAAGGCGAATGCCTCGACGATCTGAGCCGCCTTGAGGCGGTGATCGCACGCTTGCGTAAGCGTGTGGCCACGCTGCGCCCGGTGCCGCCGCCGCTGATCGCGGCCGCGCCGCGCCTGCGGATGGCGATCGACGCCCTGACAACCGCGCTTGAGCAGGAGGACACGCATGACCCCGACCGAGATCCGCACCGCGGTGCAAGCCCTGCGGGCACAGGGCCACAGCCTGCGCGAGATCAGCCGCCTGCTGGCCCTGTCGCGTAATACCGTACGGCGCATTCTGCGTGCGCCGGCCGGCAGCGTCGCCGAGACGCCGCCGTGCGACGAGGCCACACTGGGCAAACTGAAAGCCGCCTTCGCACGCGCCCGTGGCAATGTGGTCCGGGTGCGCGAACTGCTGGCCGACGACGGTCTCGAAGTGTCCTACAGCACCTTGACGCGGTGGGTCAGGGAGGCCGACCTGCGTGAACCGCCGCGCCGCGCCGGCGAGTATAATTTCGTGCCGGGCCGGGAGATGCAGCACGACACCTCACCGCACCGGGTGACGTTTGCGTCAGCCGACAAACCCGTCAGCGTGCAGTGCGCCGGGCTGGTGCTCGCCTACTCGCGCCGGCTGTTCATCCAGTATTATCCACACTTCACCCGGTATGCGGAGTCCGCAGTGATGCGGAGTCCGCCGTCACAGCGCTGGCAGCCTGCACTTTAAGCTGTTGATTTATAATATTATCGCCGGGTCGTCGCGGACCGCATAATTCTGCCTCCTTTAACTGAGGGGGCAAAAATGCTCGACACGCACTTGGCTTCTCCGATAACCCGCCAACGACTTCGTTCTGGTCCGGTCCGGGACTATATCGATGGCTTTGCGGACTGGCTTGACCACTGTGGCTACGAGAAACTGACGATAGAGAGACTGCTCGGGTCGCTTGCTGGATGGAATGAGTGGATCTGCGCCACCGGATATTCTGGCACCGAGTTCCGGGTCGGGCTTGCTGCATGCAAGGTAGAGTTCGAAAATCGTCCGAAAGTCCGAGGCTATCGCGGCGTCACTTCTCGGTCATTGACAGCTGCCTCGATATTTATTCAATATCTTCAAGATTTTGGTGTCATTCCTCCGGCCGAAGTACGGCTATCCCCTGCAGATCGGTGGCCGATAATCGGGGACTTCCGATCATGGATGCTGAACCATCGCGGTCTAACTATAACAACACTTGATCTCTACGAGTTTATTATTGCGGAAGTCATCCAATTGCTTGGAGATGAGCCCGAAGCCTACACGGCAGGGGCACTGCGCGATTTCGTCCTGGAAAGAGCTGGACGACACGGGGCGTCTCGCGCCAGAAGCGTTGTCGTTGCAGTCCGCGCTTTTCTTCAATTCCTAGCAGCGACAGGTCGATGCCCTCCGGGGATGGCACATGCCATTCCAGGTTTCGCTGGATGGCAGCTTTCGTCTATACCTCGATTTCTTGCGAACGAGGATGTTGAACGGGTAATCGCCTCATGCGGGGAGGACCACGTCGGGGTGCGGGACAGGGCGGTGCTCCTGCTTCTAGCCCGGCTCGGGCTGCGTGCCGGCGAGGTCGCGCAACTCAGGTTTCGTGATATCGATTGGGGCAACGGGCTGATTACTGTCTGCGGGAAGGGACGGCGAGAAGAGCGGTTGCCGCTGCCTCAGGATGTAGGGTCTGCAACACTCCGCTACCTTCAGAATCATCGACCTCGGTGGCATGCCGACGAAGTGTTCATCACCGTCCGAGCTCCTTTCCGGTCGCTATCCCGGTGGGCGGTCACCTGTATCGTGCGTCGTGCGCTGGCCCGCGCCGGTGTCAAGGCGCCGAGCAACGGTGCCCATGTCCTTCGCCATTCCGCCGCCACAACTATGCTTCGGCAAGGGGCATCCCTGGCGGGCATCGGGGCGGTTCTGCGCCATCGTTCCCCGCGCACCACGGCGCATTACGCCAAGGTGAGCTTTGGACTCCTCTCGGAGATCGCGCAGCCGTGGCCGGAGGTATGATCATGTTGACGACACATGTGGAACGCTACCTCTCGCTCCGTCAGTCCCTTGGCTTCAAGCTCAGCACGCCGTCACGCCATTTACGTGCCTTCGAACGGTTCGCTGCCCAGCGCGGCGAGACGCACATTCGAAACGCCACGGCGGTGGACTGGGCAATGGAAGCATCGACGCCAGGAGCCCGGCGCGGTCGGCTTCGCGATGTTCAACACTTTGCCCGATTCCTGCAGTCGGAAGATCCAGCCCATGAGATTCCATCGTTGAACCTCTTCTATCTGCCGAGGCGTCGGTCCCTTCCGTATATCTATTCAACCGACGAATTGGCGCGAATCGTCGAAACGACGTCTCGGCTTCGACAGACCTATCCTTTACGTAAGCGTCCGGTCTGAGGCGTGTAGTGCCAGGGGCGAGGATGTTGGAAACTCCTGGCTATCGGGGCAACGGCTGGTCGCCCCGGGCCGGAGGCTGGGTTGTCAAATGTTCAGATATCAGTGCGCGTTGGGCGGCGCCGGCGAAGGCCGGGGGCAGAGCAGGTCGCGCTGTTGGCGGACGCCGTGGGATGCCGCGGGCGGCAAGGTAAGCCTGGTTGCCCGGCGGCATTCGGGCAAGCGTTCGGTCCATGCCGTTTTGATCCGGTTGCCTCAACCCGGCCATGCGCGCACGAGCGCCGCCGCCTTCTGTAGCACCAGAAG
>Ga0302319_10009903_pt1 | contig 18242 bp, 16 predicted proteins | sample Bog_T0_2_FD_203319 | JGI IMG/M metagenome (GOLD analysis project Ga0302319, IMG submission 203319) | Peat permafrost microbial communities from Stordalen Mire near Abisko, Sweden - Bog_T0_2 | ecosystem: Environmental > Terrestrial > Soil > Wetlands > Peat | place: Sweden: Abisko, Stordalen Mire...
CGCGCGGACTCGGAATTGGGCGCGCCGGGTTTGTTCAATGCCTACCGCGCGGGCAATGTGGTGCTGGCCAACGCTTTGGGCACGGGCGTGGCCGACGACAAGGCGATTTATGCTTACGTGCCTAAGATGATCAAGTATTATCTGGCCGAAGAGCCGATTTTGAATAATGTAGAAACTTTCCTGATGACCAACGAAAAGGAACGCGAGCATGTATGCGCGAACCTGGATAAATATGTGGTGAAGGCGGTGGGCGAATCGGGCGGTTACGGCATGTTAATCGGGCCGCACAGCAGCAAGCAGCAGCAGGAAGAATTCCGCGAAAGAATCATGGAGCAGCCGCGCAACTATATTGCGCAGCCCACTCTGGCGCTCTCCACCGCGCCTTGTTTTACCGACGATAATCAGATTGAGCCGCGCCATGTGGACTTGCGGCCGTATGTGCTGTTTGGCGATAAAGTGACCATTGTACCGGGCGGACTCACGCGCGTAGCGCTGCGCAAAGGGTCGCTGGTGGTGAACTCGTCGCAAGGCGGCGGATCAAAAGATACCTGGGTTCTGCAAAACTGAGGTGAACAATGCTTTCACGCGTGGCCGATAGTTTGTACTGGATGAGCCGTTATTTCGAGCGCGCGACGCATTGCTCGCGGGTGCTCGAAGCGAATTACAGCCTGATGCTGAATCCCGGCAAGTTGTCGACCGAGCAGCGCTGGCAGAACATCATGGGACATCTGGGCCTCGAAGGCGAGGCGGTGAAGATGGAGCCGCAGGCGGCGATTATGAAGCTGATGTCGGACACGCAGCTGCCGTCGTCGATTGTTTCGTGCATCACCTCGGCGCGCGAAAATGCCAGCCAGGTGAGGGAACAAATCAGTTCTGAGATGTGGGAACGGCTGAACCAGCTTTATCACGAAGTCATCCATACGGCGGCGAATATGTATAGCGATTCGGACGTACTGCGGCTGTTTATGGCAGTGCGCGAAGGCGGCTATAAGTTTATCGGCGTAACGGACGCTTCGATGAATCACGGGGAAGGTTGGCACTTTATTCAGTTCGGCAAATATATAGAGCGGACCTCGGCGCTGCCGCTGTTGCTAGATGCGGTGTATTCGGCGCAGCAGGGCGCCGACGATTTGGATTGGGTGAATCTGCTGACGAGTTGCTCGGCTTTCGAGGCGTATTGCAAAGTTTATACCGCGGACCTGAAGCCGGAACAGGTGGCGGAGTTTTTGCTGCTAAACCCCGAGTTTCCCTATACCGCTCGTTATGCTACCGAAAAGATGCAGCATGCGCTCGAAGGAATCCGGCGCACGACGCCAGGACGCAAGTTTTCCGATATTGAGCGTATTGCCGGGCGCATTTATTCGTCGCTCGCTTATGCGGAGATTGACGATATTATGTCGCGCGATTTCGAGCGCTTCCTGGGCAGCATTATCGAGCAGTGCCAGAGCTTGCACTCCGCCGTGCACGCGGCCTACATAGATTATCCGATTGAAACTGCGTTTGAGGCATAAAATATGTTTTACGCGATTCGACATTTCACCCGATACCGTTACAGCAAACCGGTTTCCGAAAGCAGCATGGAGGTGCGGATGCATCCGCGCAGCGAATATTCGCAACGCTGCTTTACGTTCCAGCTTTCAGTGAGTCCCCGGGCGCGGATTTTCTCGTATTATGACCATACGGGGAATGTGATTCATCACTTCGATATTCCGGAGCAGCACCGGCAACTGACCATCATTGCCGACGCGCTGGTGGATGTAGACCCGCCGGCCGACTTGCCGGAAGCGCTGGAGAAAGACAGTTGGCGGCACTTGGACGAGCTGATTGAGCGGGACGATTATTGGGACATGCTGATGCCGAGCCAGTTCGCGCGCCCTTCGGCGGAACTGAGCGAATTTGCCCGCAAGATCGGGGTGGATAAACGCAACGGGCAGGACCCACTAACCGTATTGCGCAACCTCAATACGCGGCTGTACGACGAATTGGAGTACGCCAAAGACTCGACGAAAGTGGATTCGCCGATTGAAGTCGCGCTGACAAATCGCCAAGGAGTGTGCCAGGATTTTGCGCACATCATGATTGCGCTGGTGCGGGGCATTCACGTTCCATGCCGCTACGTGAGCGGCTACGTTCACCACGACAAGTCATACGCCGACCGGTCGGTAGACGGCGCTACTCACGCGTGGGTGGAAGCGCTGCTGCCGGGATTGGGCTGGGTTGGTTTTGATCCGACAAATAATTTACTGGCGGGCAAACGGCACATCCGGACGGCTATTGGGCGCGACTACGCAGACGTGCCGCCGACGATAGGAACGCTCAAGGGGTCGGCGAACAGCGAGATGCAGGTGCGCGTACGGGTGACGCCGTCGGAAGCGGTGCTGCCGGTGGATCAGGAATTCGCGGCGGACGAAGAGTGGTCGAAGTTCTTGGCGAACGATCAGAAGGATAGAACGCTGAGCCAGCAGCAACAGCAGCAGCAGTAATTACAGGCGGCCTAAACGGCGGAAGTGATGATATTCCTCTTCGATGGCGTCTAAGATGCGCTGTTCGCGGCGGCCTTCGCGACGGCGCTCAACGGTTTCAAACAGCAGAATGAGGGCGGCAAAGGACAAGGTGATGCAGACCAAAAGATCGCCGATGTCGGGAAGGGAAATCCGCATGAGACTAGTTTGTTTGTAGCACAGGGAGGCGGGGATTGAGAGGGGGTTCGACGCAGGGGCGCTTCAGAGCGGTAGCCACTCCCTTCAGTTCACCCACTCTTCGGCTTCGGTGAGGTGCCAAATCAGCTGGAGATCTTCGATCACCTCACGGATCGGGACCATTTCAGGCACGAGTATCAAGCCTGCGCTCCGGCGCTCCTCAACGCACTGGTCGAACCAGCGAGGCATGGTTGTTACGTCGTGCGAGACGAGGGTACGGCCAGAAAAAGTGCGCCAGATCAAGAACATCCGGATCCTTCATTCGTTCCGGAATCATCGCCTGCGGCAACGCGAAATCGATTAAAGGCTCCCGCAGCAGCAAACCTGCCACGATCTTCTGGTTTAAGTTGGCGTCCGCTAGGAAGCGGACTTTCACGACCGCCTTAAAGAGGCGTGTTCTTTGGCCTCGCGCAGGCGGTTTGTTAGAGGGTCACCAGACTTCGGCCGTTCCCTTCGTAACGCCTCCCAGCGGCGCTCCTGATCTTCGAGATACTCCTCGACTTTTTCTTTGTTTTCGAGGTAGAAGGTGATCGCCCCGTAAACCCTGACGAGAGGGCCGGCCATTGGAAAGGCGCGGAGAATCGAGTCGGGCGATTCGCCATCCTGGAATGGAATGCGTGAACAATGCTGTCGAGCGAAATGCGGGTACCAGCGATGTAATAGCCGCCGTCGCGCTTTTCGACGTAGTTCTGCATATTCTGCCAGTCCAACTTACAGTGTACGCGGTATGAGCGACCCCAGCAGCGGGGGTTTGGTCGGGGCGGGGCGATTTGAACGCCCGACCCCCTGCGCCCAAGGCAGGTGCGCTACCAGGCTGCGCTACGCCCCGACTGGAACGGACTCTTTGATTCTAAACTACCCGAACAAAACTTCGGCGCACTAGCCAGGGACAGGCTACAAACAACATATGCATAGCAGTGTGCGCGCCTTTTGGCCGTCAATTCGTATGCAACTTCAGACGCGGTCTTGAGATTGCAAAAAATGTCTGTCAGCTTAGCGTGGCTTAGCTCTAAGCCGAGGGAGAAAACGAAAATAAACACTATGAAGAAGGCACGGCTGCAGCGGGAGGGTTGGGGCTGTTCGGGACGCGGCTGAGTTCTTGAAGCTGAGCCCCCAAGAAGCACAGTTCATTGAGTTGAAGCTGGCACTTGCTACCGGAGTGCGTCAACTACGGGAACAGCATGGAATAACTCAGGCTGCTCTGGCGCAGCAACTGGGTTCCAGTCAATCTCGTGTTGGCAAGATGGAGGCGGCGGACCGTTCCGTGACCGTTGACTTGATGATGCGGTCACTGCTGGCGATTGGGGCCACTCCTGGCGAGATCGCGAGGTTGATCAAGCGCGTGCAGCGGGACAATCCTTTCGGGAATGATCCGGGATTCTAAACTACTGCGCAAACCGCTTGGGCAAAGTCCATGAGAACAAGACTCCGCCGCTGCTCGTAACAACGTGCTGTTGGCCGTCGAGCAGGTACGTAATGGGCGAGCTTTGCATCGGCACGCCGGTGCCGGAATGCCAAAGTGTTTTGCCGTCCTTGGTATCGAGAGCGAGGACGTTGCCGAGAGCGTCACCGGTGAATAGCAGGCCGGAATCGGTGGTGAGCACGCCCGCGCCGGCGCCGTTGGGGCCGAGTTCGTGGGTCCAACGAATTTTGCCGGTTTGATAGTCGATCGCTTCGAGAACGGCCTTGCCCCAGACGCCATAGTCGGCACCGGCCCAACCGAAAGAACCATCGGCGGGCTTGGCGAAGTAGATGCCATAGCTGGGGCTCGAATCCACAATAAAGAGTCCGGTTTGCGGATCGAAACTAGGCGAACGGTAATTGGTAAGTCCTCCTTCCGCGGGGGCGATTAAGCGGCCATCGGGCGCTGGTTCTTTGTCGGGGTTCGATTGCGGTCGGCCCAACTCATCGACTTTCGTGGCCCAATTAACCGGACCATAGGGAACGGTGAGCAGGCTCTTGCCGTTGGTGCGGTCGAGCACGAAGAAATAGCCGTTACGCGACGTTTGCATAAGCATTTTGCGCGGTTGGCCGGCAAAGGGGCCGTCTACGAGAACGTTAGTTTCGACAGCGTCCCAATCGTGCGTGTCATGCGGGGAGGCTTGAAACGCCCACTGCAGTTTGCCGGTGTCGGGATTGAGGGCGACGATGCTGCAGGTATAAAGATCGTCGCCGGGGCGCACCTTGCCGTTGAGCACGGGCGTGGGATTGCCGGTGCCCCAATAGAGAAGATTCAAATCGGGGTCGTAGGTGCCGGTCATCCAAGTCATGCCGCCCGTTGTGGCGCCGGGAGTGCCGGCAGGAGGTGTGCTATCCCAGCGCCATTGCGTTTTGCCGGTTTCCGGATCGATGGCTTTGAGGAAGCCGGTCAGATTATCGAAATCGCCGGAAACGCCTACGACGACATGATTGCGAATGACCATGGGCGACATGGTCATCCAGTAGCCTTTTTGCGAATCGGCGATGGTGACGTTCCAGCGGACAGTGCCGTCTTTGGCGTTGAGGCAGATGAGATGGGCGTCGGGCGTGGTGTAGAAGAGCCATTCTTTATACATGGAAACGCCGCGGTGGCCGATGTGAAAACCCTTGTTGGGCGGATATTTGTAGTGCCAGAGTTGATGGCCGGAACGCGCGTCGACGGCCCAAACGTTATCGGGCATGGTGATGTACAAAATGCCATTCACCATGAGGGGCGAGCATTTGAGTTCGCCGCTTTCGCCGGTTTGAAATGACCAAGCCAGGCCGAGATTCTCCACATTGGCGGGAGTAATTTGCGTGAGCGGGCTATGGCGGCGGCCGGAGTAATCGCCGTGATAACCGGGCCAACTGTCGGTGGGCGGCTTGAGCTGCCAGCTCGGATCGTATTCTTGGGCGGGTGCGAAACTACAGGCGAGCGCGGCGATAAAAGTTAGCTTGAAGATCTTCATGGTTTGGTCTCTTAGCGGAGCGTTTGCAGGTAGGCCATGAGGTTATGGATATCGTCGTCGGAATATTTGGCGAGGAGTTCGGCGTGGGCCTCGGCGGGCGAGTGGACGGTGAATTTGACCGCGCCGACAGGCCAGGAGTGATACCATCCATCGGCGTCGCGCATGCCGATGTTGAATTCGTCGCGATAGGCAAGCTTGCCGGAGACCTTGCCGCCGTTGGGCAGCGTAACATCAATGGTGTCGACCGCGCCATGTGGATAGAGCAGCCTTTGCTCCAGCTTCAGCCCTTCATAACGTGAAGCGATACCGGCGAGGTCGCCCGTAGCGGAATGGCAGGCGGCGCATTGGCCGTTAAAGTATTTCTTGCCGGCTTCGGCGTTGCCGGTTTGGAGGTCGGCCACTTCGACACCGCGGCGTCCGCCTTTTTGCGATTCGGCGAGTTTCTTCTCAGCGTGAATATAGGCAGCGAGATCTTGCACTTCCTGATCGGAGAGTTTGAAGCGCGGCATGCCTTTTTCGGGCCGACCGTTCAGGACGACGACGCCGATCTTGTTGCCGCCGACATCTTCGGCGACTAGTTTGGAGCGGGTGAGATCGGGACCTTCTTCGCCGCCGCCGGCATCGCGGCCGTGGCAGAAGGCGCAGTTCTGGGTGAAGAGAGATTCGCCATTCGGGGATTGGGCGGCGAGGGAAGCGACGCCGGCGAGCGCGAGAAACGCAAGGATGCTGATCTGCATGGATTGAAGACTATTCTAGAACGGAGCGGTATTGCGACGGGTCGATAATTTACGTTAGACACCGCCGGAGGTTTCAAACGCAACACACACTTTTCGCCGATGGCCCCTCTCACCATGCGGAAGCGCTTTGTGAAGGCGGCGTGTTGCTGCATGGCTTTGCGCTCGCGGAACAATCGCAGCTATTCGCGGAAGTGATACGGATAGCTGAGATATCGCCGTTCCGGCACATGATTACGCCTGGCGGATTTCGCATGTCGATTGCGATTACGAACTGCGGGCAAGTTGGTTGGATATCGGACCGCAAAGGCTATCGATATGCGGCGATCGATCCCGAGACTGGGAAGGCTTGGCCGGCTATGCCTGATTTGTTTGGAAAGCTGGCGGAGCGCGCGGCCGAGGTTGCAGGCTTTGCGAGTTTTGTTTCCGATGCCTGCTTGATTAACCGCTACGAACCGGGTGCGCGGCTGACGTTGCATCAAGACAAAAACGAATTGGATTTCGCACAACCGATCGTTTCCGTTTCGCTAGGATTGCCGGCGACGTTTCTGTTTGGCGGCGACACGCGTAACGAGCGGCCCCGGCGCTACCGTCTAGAAAGCGGCGATGTGGTGGTTTGGGGCGGTCCGGCGCGGATGGCTTTCCATGGGGTTGCGCCGTTGAAGGATGGCATCAGCGAATTGACGGGCGCGTGCCGCATTAATCTGACATTTCGCAAAGCTCTCTAAGATCCCACCTATAATCGAGTAATGCAGCGTAATGAATGGATTGCGTCCAGACAGAATGATCCGGTTCGCACGCAGATCTACTATGCTCGCCAGGGAACGATTACCGGCGAGATGGAGTATGTAGCCGAACGCGAGGGTCTGACGCCCGAGACAATTCGCGCGGAAGTCGCGCGCGGGCGCATGATTATCCCCGCCAACATCAATCACCGCAGCTTGGAGCCGATGTGTATCGGCGTGGAATCCAAGTGCAAAATCAATGCCAATATTGGAAATTCGGCGACCACTTCCAATATTGACGAAGAACTGGCTAAGCTGCAATACGCGGTAAAGTATGGCGCGGATACGGTGATGGATCTTTCCACCGGCGGCGACATTCCGCGCATCCGGCAGGCCATTATCGATGCTTCACCGGTGCCCATCGGCACGGTGCCGATTTACGAAGCGCTCAACAGAGTGCGCCGGGTGGAAGATTTGAACATCAACGTGATGCTCGAAGTGATTGAAGAGCAGGCCGAGCAAGGCGTGGATTATATGACGATCCACGCGGGTGTGCTGGTGCAATATGTGCCGCTCACGCGCAACCGCATTACGGGCATTGTGAGCCGCGGCGGAGCGATTCTGGCCGAGTGGATGGTGAAAAATCACAAGCAGAATCTGCTTTACGAAAACTTCGACGCGATCTGCAAAATTTTTCAGAAATACGACGTTAGCTTTTCGCTGGGCGATGGCTTGCGGCCCGGCTGTCTTGCCGATGCCAGCGATGCGGCGCAATTTGCCGAGTTGAAGACACTGGGCGAGCTGACGAAGAAAGCTTGGCAGCACGATGTGCAGGTGATGATTGAAGGGCCGGGGCATATCCCGCTCGATCAAATCGCGCTGCAAGTGGAAAAAGAGAAAGAGATGTGTTATGAAGCGCCCTTTTATACGTTGGGGCCGCTGGTAACGGACATCGCGCCGGGTTACGATCACATTACCTCGGCGATTGGCGCGGCGATGATTGGCTGGTACGGCGCTTCGATGCTCTGCTACGTGACGCCGAAAGAACATCTGGGCCTGCCGAATCGCGAAGATGTGAAGCAGGGCATTATCGCTTACAAGATTGCGGCGCATGCCGCCGATGTGGCGCGGCATCGCAAGGGAGCGCGCGACCGCGACGATGAATTATCGCGGGCGCGGTTCAATTTCGATTGGCGCCGGCAGTTTGCGTTATCGCTCGATCCGGAAACGGCGGAGGCAATGCACGACGAGACGCTGCCGGAAGAAGGATTTAAGGATGCGGCGTTCTGCTCCATGTGCGGGCCGAAGTTTTGCTCGATGAATCATTCGGCGAAAACGCAGGAGTTCACGGAAGCGGATGCAATTGCGGTTCTCGCTTCGAATGGCGCGGCGGAGCCTTTAGTTAAACTGCCGTGAACGCCTACCGGGCCGACGATCGCGTTTTGCTGTTGGCGATTCCCGCCGAGCAGGAACTCGCGGCCTTGGCCCGCATCCTGATGCGCGGTATTGTGGTGGCGCTCGGGACCGCCGAGGAAGTGGCCGAGGCGCGGGCGCGTTTCAGCGAGTTCGCAAATGTCATGCTGCTGGATGCGCCGCCTGATCGGATTCCCTGGCGCGGCGCGGGATTCAGCAAGATTGTCGTTCCGCGGCAATACGAGCGCATTTTGCCGCAACTGGCAGGGGAACTTGACCGCTTATTGGCGCCTGGCGGCGAGATTGTATGTAAGGCAGGCAGTTTCGCGTGAGGCTTGGGATAGGCCTCGGGCTTCTGTTCGTGAGTTACTCGTGCCTAGCGCTAGATAAGGGTGACGCGCATTTCATCGGGCCGGAACCGTGCGCCCTTTGCCACAAAGATATTGCCGCCGAGCAGCGGCAAACGGCCATGGCGACTACCTGGCAAGGGCCTTTTACTTCGTGGCTGCCCGCCGACTTCGTGGCTTCGGCAGCGGGATCTGACTTGCCGTACGAAATCAAGCGCGATAGTGCGGGCATCAAGTGCGTCATCGAGTTTCCCGCCGGCAACAAAGTGAATCCACCAGTGACGATTTTGATGGGAGGCCAGCGGCACGGGCTGGGATTTCTTTTTTCCATCAATGCGGTTGAAGGGATTCCGTTGGCGCGGCCGACGCTGATTCAGGCGCGTTATGCCTGGAGCCAGGAAAAGAAGACGCTGCTGCTGGCGCCCGGTTGTGCAGCGGCAAAACCGGAATCGTTAGAAGCCGCGCTTGGTTTGGCCCTAAGCCCAACGTTTGAAACGCGCTGCCTCAATTGCCACGGCCAGCCGAAGATAGATGGAAATGGCGCGGACGGCGGAGTGCAATGCGAAAGCTGCCATGGACCCGGCTCAAAGCATCTGGCGGCGATTGGCCTTGGCCGTCCAACGCAGGGTATTGTCAATCCCAAGCGTTTATCGAACGAAGAGAGCATCGGCGTTTGCGCGCGCTGCCATGTAGGCCTGACGCGTTTCTCCGATCCCGTGCCGGATGACTTGCTGGTGGCCAATCAGGTTCGCGCCATTGAGAGTTCGGAATGTTTCGTGCAAAGCCGGCAGGGGTTCTCCTGCACTACTTGTCATGACCCGCACAAAGATGCCTTGGACGATACGCGAGCCGTACGAGCGTGCGTTGGCTGCCACAGCAGCGATGTGAACGCACATGCGGCGATTTGCCCGGTAAATGCGAGCAGCGGCTGTGTTGGATGCCACATGCCGTCGGTGGAAATGGGGGCGCTTCACCTGGTGGATCATTTGATCCGAGTGCATCCTGAGCAGAAGATTCAAGCGGCGCAACGCGATCAAAGTTTGCGGACGCAAATCACACCGGTGAGCGAATATCTGCGGCTGATTGCCACGAATAGTCCCGACGCAGCCGCAGTGGCGCGTGACCGGCTGAGCGCGGGAGAAAGTTTTTACAAAGTGGCGCGCGAGACTTCGGTGGATCGCACGGCGGATATTGGGGGATATCTCGGCCGTAAGGAGCTAGCAGCGCTGCCGCCCGCGCTCTCACGAGAAGCGTCACGTCTCGGCTATGGCGAACGCAGCGCGGTGATAGAGAGTCACGGGAAGTGGTTAATTGTCGAGCGCTTGCCGCGCGATTTCAAGTGGGAAGCCGAGCAAATTGAGAAGCAGGCCGAAAATATTGCCGCGCTGGGCGGTGCTAACAGCGCGATAGAGAGGGCACAAGAGGCGTTGATGATTTATCCACAATTTCTGCGCGCCATCCGCTTTATCGGCCTAGCCTTCGCCTACAACGGCAATCCAAAGAAGGCGGAGGCGGTTCTTGCCACGGCGGCGCGTCTTTATCCAGACGATGCAGCCACACAATTCGCATGGGCGGCGATGCGCGATCTGCTCGATGACAAAGCTGGGGCGCGAGCCGGATACCAGCGTGCAATCGAGTTGGAACCGGATTTTACCGCCGCTTATGAAAAACTGGGTATGGCTGACTATTCGTCGGGTGACATGAAAGGCGCCATTGCCACATTTCGCCAAGGCTTGCAAGTCGATCCGCTATCGGCCGAACTCAACTACGATTTGGGCTTGGCGCTCAGAAGCATGGGCGACGGGGCAGCGGCAAATGAAGCGAATTCGCTCGCAAGCCGGCTTGCCCCGAACGCGGTCCACCAACCATCCAGTCAGCCACGATGACAGGAGCCACCAGACTCGCGGTTATTGCTGGCGGCATTCTATTCGCATCGGCCTTATTCCATTCGCCGGAATCGTTCGTTGACATAACGGCGCGATCCAAAGTGGACTTCATCAATCACGCGAGCCGCACCTCACACAAATATCTGCCGGAATCGATGGTGGGCGGAGTAGCGATGCTCGACTATAACAACGATGGCTTGCTCGATCTATTCTTTGTGAACGGCGCGGAATTGAAAGATCCTATGCCGCCATCGGCGCTGCCCGATAAATCCAATCCGAAATATTGGAACCGCCTCTACCGCAATAATGGAGACGGCACGTTTACCGACGTCACCGAAAAAGCCGGAGTAAAAGGCGACGGCTTCGGGATGGGTGTCGCAGTGGGCGATTACGATAACGACGGCTATGCCGATCTCTATGTCACGGCGCTGGGCCACAACACGCTCTATCACAACAATGGCGACGGCACCTTTAGCGACGTGACAAAAAGCGCGGGAGCGGAGGGCGGAGGCTGGTCGACGGGCGCGATGTTCCTGGATTATGATCGCGACGGTTTGTTGGATCTGTTCGTTTCGCGCTACCTGACATGGGACTTTTCGAAGGATATCTATTGCGGCTTGACAAAACCCGGGTATCGCGCATACTGTCATCCCGATCAGTTTCCGGCCACTACTCATCTTTTGTTTCACAACGAGGGGCACGGACATTTTCGCGATGTTTCAGAAGAAAGCGGCATTGCTAAATCACCGGGCAAAGGCCTGGGAGTCGCTTTCAACGATTACGATCACGATGGCTGGCCCGATATTCTGGTGGCTAACGATTCGGTTGCGCAGCAACTCTTTCACAATCTCAAGAACGGAAAATTTGAAGAGGTTGGGATTCTGGGGGGGCTGGCTTATGACGAAGATGGCAACGCGTTCGCCGGCATGGGCGTGGATTTCGCGGATTTCGATAATGACGGCTGGCCGGATGTATTCGTGAACGCTTTGGCCAGACAGAAATATGCGCTGTTCCGCAACCAGCGTGGCACTTTTGAATACATTTCCGGGCGCATGGGTTTGAGCGCGGCGAGCGTCGCGCATTCAGGCTGGGGCGCGAAGTTTGTGGATTACGATAACGACGGTTTGAAGGATATTTTCGTGGCGCAAGGCCATGTGATGGATAACATTGCGCTCACGCAGCCGGATGTGAAATATCTGGAACCGCCTTTGCTGCTGCGCAACGCGCCGCCGGTGTTCGTGGATCTCTCCAAGCAAAGCGGCGCTGTTTTTTCGAAGCCGCTGGCCGCGCGCGGCGCTGCTATCGGCTATCTGAACAATAATGGCTTGGTGGATATTGTGCTGAATTGCAACGATCAACCGGCGGTGCTGATGGAATGGACCGGCAACGCCAATCACTGGCTGACCGTCGACACGATCGGGACGCGCAGCAACAGAGACGGCATCGGCGCGCAGATGCATCTCACTACCGAGGATGGAAAACAACAATACGGTTTGGTGAGCGCGGCGGGCAGCTATCTGTCGGCCAGTGATAAGCGGGTGCACTTCGGCTTGGGGAAAAACAGCGTCGTACAATCGCTAGAGATTTATTGGCCGAGTGGCCTCAAGCAAACGCTCACCAATGTGAAAGCCGATCAAGCGTTGATTGTCCATGAAGCTAGTCAATAGGAAAACGGCGTGTTTGTTTATCTTGCTGGTCAGCGGGCCGGTAGCCGGTGCCATGGCGCAGGATGCCGATACCATCCTCCTCAAGAACGACGACCGGAAGTTCACCATCCTTTCGCAGATCGAAGACCCGCAAGAAGTCGCGTCGTTTCTGGCGGTGATCAAGGCCGCTGAGCCGGCGCTCCGGTTTCAACTGGCGAACAGCTTTGTAAGAACATACCCGCAATCCTGGCTTCTTGCGCAAGCTTATGATGTGGCGGCTAAAAGCGCCATCGACTTCGAGAAATACGACGAGGCGCTCGCCGACGGACGCTTTTCGCTGCGGCTGTTGCCCGAAAATCCGTCACTGCTGATTTTGCTCGCCAATATCGAGGCGCAGAGGAAATTGACCGCCCAGGCATTGCGAGACGCTAGCGATGCGCTCGAATATCTAGACCAAATTGAGCGCCCGCCCAACATGACCCAGGCGGAATGGAACACGCTGCGCCCGCAGTTGAAGGCGTCCGCTTATTTCGCCAGAGCCAGGGCCGAAAGTGCGCAATTGGGCGCGGCGCTCGAAGATTTGAACAAGGCCGCGGCCTGGAACCCGGAAGATGCTGAGATATTTTTCCTCCGAGGGATCGTTGAATTAAAACTCCAGCAAAAAAATGCCGGCGCGGCCGACCTTGCCTTTGTATTTGGCGGCGCGAATCCATTGCGCGACAAGGCGAAAAACATTCTTGCAGTATTGGCGAAGCAAATGACGCCAGGCAGTTCCCTTGACTCGTTCGTGAAAAACTTGCCCGGGCGAGTTGTCGACAAGAGTCTGCGGCGCGAGCCGCAAGCGTCGTACGGGAAAGCATTAGCCGGCGGCTATGCGGGTCCCGAGGCATGCCGCGCGTGCCACGAGACCGAATATGCCGCCTGGCGCAAGACAGGCATGGCCAGGATGCTACGTCCTTATCAGCCGGGGAATGTGATTGGAGATTTTTCTGCAGGCACGGCTTACAAAGAAGGCGCGGATGACGTGATTCGTATGGGCGTGGATAAGCGGCCCTATTTCGAGTTCCCTGCCGCCGGCCAGCGCTTTTACGTTGATTTCACCATCGGATCCAAATGGCAGCAAGGGTATGCCACGAAGCTGCCGGACGGCCGCTTGCAAGTTCTGCCCATTGAATACAACGCGCTCGAGAGAAAGTGGATCAACTATTGGAAGATCATCGACCCGCCTGGCAGTCCACGCGCCGTCATCCGGGATTTCCCGAAGTTCACGCCAGCCACGAATTATCAACAGAACTGCGCCATCTGCCACACCAGCCAATTGAAGGTCGGTGCGGCTGCCCGTTCAACGGAGCACGCCACGTTCCTTCAACCTGGCATTGATTGTGAAATGTGCCACGGGCCCGCGGCTTGGCATGTAAAGCAAATGGCGAAGGGAGCGATAGATCATCCGGACCAGGCCGAACAACCGGGGCAACCTCCGTTCGATTTCCGCAAAGCGACGAATCGCGAAGCGGTGCGCGTGTGCGCCCAGTGCCACCGGCAAAGCGCGGTCCGCGAAATCGGCGAAGGCGGCGAAATGAATTATTCCACCAAGGGAGATTTCGTTCCCGCGACGTGGCTGCGGCAGTACGACGCCTTTTCTAGAAGAGCGTTTTATAAAGACGGGCGTTTTCGCGAAACCACGTTTATTGTTGAGGCGTTCACGCGTTCGGCCTGCTACCTCCGCGGCGCCGCGCAATGCGCCACTTGCCATTCGCCGCACCTCGATAATTTCGCAAGTAATCAAACGTCTTTGAAATACTGGAACAATCCAAACGAGATGTGCCTCTCCTGCCATTCGCAATACCGCAACCGCATTGTCGAACATAGCCGCCACGCGGCAGGCAGCGAAGCCAGCCAGTGCGTTTCCTGCCACATGCCGCGCATCATGAACGCCCTTCTGTTCCAGGCGCGCTCGCATCAGATAGAGATACCCTCCGCCGATTTGACGGAGCGCTTCGGTCAGCTGGATAGCCCCAACGTCTGCCTCAGCTGCCACGCGCAAAAAAGCGCGGCATGGGCGAAGGAGCAACTCGCGGCATGGGTGCGTTAGCAAAGGCTGCCCTATTGCTGGCCCTTGCCGCCGCACTCAGCGCCCAGCAGACTCACAATGCTTATGTGGGATCCAAAGCTTGCTACGGCTGCCACACGGCAATCTTCCGTTCCTTTCAGAATACCGATATGGGCCGCTCCATGTCACCAGCCAGTGAGTGGACGCCCGCTAGCCTGCCGCCCGATGCAAGTCTTTCTCAACCGGGAAGCACGCGCACGTTCTCCGTTTCTCATACCGATTCCGGCTGGCAGCAAAGTGAAGCCGAGCCGGGCGAGTTTTCGGTGGATTACCCACTGGCCTACACGGTTGGCTCCGGCGTTAATGGGTTAACATTTCTCGTTCGCCGCGGCAGCTTTCTATTCCAAGCGCCCATTTCGTATTATTCGCATGCTAAGAAGTGGGAGTTTTCTCCGGGTTATGAGCAGGTGGATCTCGGCTTCAGCCGCCGTGTGCCTGAGGAGTGCATCAATTGCCATGCGGGCCGGCCTGCGCCATTGGCAAGCATGCCCGGTGCTTACGCCGACCCAGCCTTTCAGGAACTGGCGATCGGTTGCGAAAACTGTCACGGGCCCGGTGAAGCGCACGTCGCATCGCTGGGCAAGTTGGCCGGCTCTATCCTGAATCCCCAAAAGATTTCGAACCGCCTCGCTGAAAATATTTGCATGAATTGCCATCAGCAAGGCGATAGCCGCGTTTTGCAACCCGGCAAATCGTACGCCGATTTCCGCCCCGGCCAATGGCTCTTCGATACCGCGGTGATTGTGAAGCAGCCCTTGCACAGCAGCGAGCAGCGTGAGCAGGATCTGCTGGAACACTACGCGGCCATGCAGGCGAGCCGCTGCTTCCGCGCAAGCAACGGCAAGCTTGGCTGCTTGACATGCCACGATCCGCACACGCAACCGCGGGGCGACGAAGTGGCCGGTTACTATCGCGCCAAGTGTCTTACCTGCCACAACGAACAAAGCTGCCCCCTGCCGCTAAAGGTTAGAGCCGCGCAGGTTCCGGCGGATAACTGTGCCGGCTGCCACATGCCGAAGCGCAGCATTGAGCAAATTTCACATTCGGCATTGACCAACCATCGCATTCCCGCGCGCGAGGGCGAACCTGTTCCCGCACTCGCACAGGATGAAGTGGATGGCCTCATAGTGGTGAATGCGCCGCCGGGGCGGCCGGTGAAGCTTGCTAAAGTAACGCTGCTGAAAGCCTATGACGAACTGGCGCTAAAGAATCCCGATTATCAGCGGCGCGCATCGGAGCTGCTCGACAACCTGAGCAAGACTCAGCCGGACGACCCGTTTGTCCAAGCCTCCTTAGGCCACAAAGCGTTCAGCGAAGAGCACATGGAACAAGCGGCGGTTCATTTGAAACTGGCGATTCCGCTGGGCAATGCGGCCGTCTATCTGGAGTTGGGCCAGGCGCTGGCCAAACTCGGCCGCGGCGAAGAATCGATAGAATATTTGAAAAAAGGCATTGAACTGGACCCGTACAATGCCGTCATCCAAAAAACGTTGATCCTTCAATACATCAATGCCAAGTCCTACGCCGATGCCAAGGTTCTGATGGAGCAGTATGTGGCCACGTTTCCGGAAGATTCGCTCATGCGCAATCTGCTTGCGAGGGTGAGCAGGTGATGCGGCTCGCGTTCCTCGGCCCGCTGCTGCTCTGGCCGGTCCTGTGCGTCGCGCAATGCACCGGTCCAGCCGAAATCGAACGCGTTATTCGCAAAGCTCCAACCGCCGATGCTTATAGCGCTTTAGGCGCATATTTCGCGCAAAACAACAAGCTCGAGTGCGCGCTACCGGCCTTTGAACACGCCCTCAAGCTCAACCCCGCTTCCTGGGAAACGCATTTCAATTTCGGACTGGCGCTGATGAGCGGTAATGAAGCCGAAAAGGCAGCCGCGCAGTTTCGCCAAGCCGTAAAATACAAACCTGAATCGCAAACGGCGCACAATGCACTGGGCTTGGCACTGCAGACCGCCGGCCACATGGATGAAGCCGAAGCGGAGTTCAACCGGTCATCGCAGCTCAACCCGCGCTCCGCCGACACTTTGTCGCGTTTGGCGGAACTGTATTCGGCGGAGCGCCGTTACAACGCAGCCATCGAGAAATTTCAACAAGCCATCGCGCTTTCTCCCGCGGACGCCGATTTGAGAATCGAGCTGGCGGTAGCGCAGGCCGATAACGGCGACTCCGCGCAGGCCATTAAAACTTTGACCGCTCTCACGCAAGCCCAGCCGAATCTGGCGCAAGCCCACTTCAATCTGGCCACCGTCTACGCCAACGACAAGCGTTTTCGCGACGCTGCGGACGAATACAGCGCAACGCTTAAGCTTGAGCCCGATAATGATATTGCGCGCCTGTCGCTCGCAAAAGCCTATGCCAGCATCGCCGATTTCCAAAGTGCTCTTCCGATTGCTCAGGAGTATGTAGTCCGCCGGCCCCATGACCACGAAGGGCACTATCTGCTTGGGACCGTCTATCGGGGTCTAGCGCAATATCCCGACGCTGAAAGGGAACTCGCCCTCGCCATTTCGGGAAAAGACGAATACGGGCCGCAATACGATCTCGGGTTTGTGCTCGCCAAGGAAGGAAAGCCGAGAGAGGCATTGCTGCATTTGCGGCGCGCCCTTGAAATCCGGCCCGACTCCGCCGAAGCGCATTTCCAACTAGCCAACGTCCTAAGATCTCTCAATTTACCCGCGGAGGCCGACAAGGAGTTAGACGAATTTCGCAAGGAAAAACAGCAAGGTGTAGACCAAAATCTAGCGATTGTGGCGGGAGACGACGCCAATAGACTGCTTACCCAGGGAGACGTGAAGTCTGCCTCGGAGCGATACCGGAACGCACTTGCTCTCGATCCTAAAGATGCCAAAACGTGGTTCAATCTTTCAATCGCCTTGGGAGAACTTGGACAGCGTTCGGAACAACGGAACGCACTCGAAAAAGCAGTGCACTTCGACCCCTCTTTCGCTTCGGCTTATAACCAGCTCGGTTTAATGGATGCGACCGACGGCCGGGACGCGGCCGCGGAAGACGAATTCAAGAAGGCCTTTGCCTTGGCGCCGGAATCGGCAGAAGCTCCGAGCAACTTAGGAACTTTGTATGGCCGGACAGGGCGGATGAAAGAGGCCGAGGCGATGCTTAGAAAAGCGGTTGAAAACAATCCTCAACTGATGGAAGCCTCTCTGAACCTGGGACTGATCTTGGCGAGCCAAGATCGTCTCGCCGAAGCCGAATCCTACTTGCGCGCCGCGCTGGCGTTAGCTCCCAAAAACCCGACAGCCATAAACGCCCTCGGAATGGTGGAAGCCAAAATGAAGAAATCGGATTCCGCTTTGGCAGACTTTCAGAAGGCGGTTGATCTCGAACCCAACTCGGCTCAGGCGCATTTGAACCTCGGTATTGCTTTGGCCGATCAATATCAGCTCGACAAAGCGTTGGCCGAAGTCACCACGGCGGAGAATTTAGCGCCAGAAGCCGCCGCGCCGCGCTATAACCGCGGCCGTTTGCTGGTGGATCTGAACCGTTATGACGAAGCTGTGCCCGAGTTGAAACTGGCCTGCGAACGAGGTCCGAAATTCGCCGCATCTTTTTATCTGCTCGGACTCGCGAACTCGAAGCTCGGCAACAACGAAGAAGCGGCCAACGCCTTCGCCAAATTTCTGCGGATGGAGCCCGCCAACGCCGATGCTTTTTTCCTCGCCGGCCAGAATTTACAAAGGCTGGGGCGCAGTGAGGAAGCCATCGAATATTGGAAGAAAGCGATTGCGG
>Ga0302319_10009905_pt1 | contig 18239 bp, 11 predicted proteins | sample Bog_T0_2_FD_203319 | JGI IMG/M metagenome (GOLD analysis project Ga0302319, IMG submission 203319) | Peat permafrost microbial communities from Stordalen Mire near Abisko, Sweden - Bog_T0_2 | ecosystem: Environmental > Terrestrial > Soil > Wetlands > Peat | place: Sweden: Abisko, Stordalen Mire...
GACGGCTTCGCCATTCTTCGAGTCGAGGTTTCCAGTTGGCTCGTCCGCCAGCAGGATCGAGGGTGAGCCTGCGAGCGCGCGGGCCACGGCCACGCGCTGCTGCTGACCGCCGGAGAGTTGCGCGGGATAGTGCCGCGTGCGATGTGCCATGTTCACCCGCTCGAGCGAGCGGAGCACACGGTCCTTGCGCTCCGAAGCCGGCATGCCCGAGCGGTAGGTAAGCGGCAGCTCAACGTTCTCGAAGACGGTGAGGTCTCCAATCAGGTTGAAGCTCTGAAAGATGAAGCCAATCTCCTGGTTGCGGATGCGCGAGCGATCGGAGAAGTCGAGATTCGCAACTTCCGTGCCGTTCAGCGTGTACTGGCCGGAGGTGGGCGTATCCAGCAAGCCGAGGATCGACAGCAGGGTCGACTTGCCGCAACCCGACGGTCCCGACATAGCAACGTACTCGCCGCGTGCAATCGAGAGATGAACGCCGGAGAGAGCGTGCGTCTCGATATCATCCGTGTAGAAAATCTTGGTGAGATCCTCGATATGAATCAGGTTACCGTCTGCTGGAGTGGCCATGCGTTTCCCTTTCTGAGTACCTCTGAGTTACTGGCTTTCGAGACGGACGCGGTCTGCTGAATCCCAACGCGACATGTCCGACAGAATGACCGTGTCTCCTGCATTGAGCCCTTGCAGCACCTGGATGTTGCTGACCGAAGCCCTTCCAACTTTCACCGGAACCCGTGTGGCAGTCTTGCCATCCGGCGAAACGCGGAAGAGGCTGATGGTGGAGTTCTCGTTGCCGAAGGCGGGCCGCCCGACATAGAGCACGTCCTGCATTCGATCGAGATCGATGGTGCCATCGACCGAGAGATCCGGACGAGCGCCCTGCGGCAGTTTGCCGAGCAGTTCAACATCCACCGTGACGGTTCCGTTCTGAACCGCTGGATCGAACCGCGTCACCTTGCCGTCGATGATACCGTTGTGCGTATCGATTTCTGCAGGTTGGCCGATCTGGATATCGCGTGCCTGGGTTTCGGCGATCTTGAGCACAGCTTTCAGTTGATCGGGCTGCACTACCTTGGCGAGCGTGGTTCCGGGAGCAACATGTTCGCCGACCTGGTGCGGCAGATCGACCAGCACGCCCGCTATCCCAGCACGAACACTGAGTGCATCCTGCTGACGCTGTTTCAGCGCGAGCATCGCCTCGGCCTGCTGCACCTTGGTCTGCTGAACGGCTAGCTGCGTAGTGATCGCCCGCTGATTCAGATCGAGCCTTTGCTGCTCGAGGTGGTTGCGCTGGGCCAACTCGTTGGACTTGCCTTCGGAGGCACTATAGGTGAGCCCGCTGATGACTCCAAGATCGTAAAGGCTCTTGTCCGTCTGCGCTTGAAGCTGGGCCTGCTTTTGATCGGCGCCCACGGTCGCCGCTCCCGCGCGCTGGGTCATCAAATCGCTCTCAAGACGCGCTTGCGTGTTCTTGTAGTCCGCCTGCGCAGCCTTCAACTGCAGGGAGGCGTCGAGTAGCTGTTGCTGCAGTTCGGGGTCGACCAGATCCATGAGGATGGTGCCAGGTTCCACATGGGTTCCGGGAAGTACCCGGATGCGAATCACGGTGCCCTCGGTCTCCGCAGGGATGAGGCGAATGCCGTCCTCGCGTGGCTCCAGTTGGCCTGGCCCTCGCACCTGGATCAGCAGGGGTCCGCTCTTGACGGTGTCGGTCCAGATCGCGCTGTCGACTGTCGGAATTGCCGGCTTGAGGCGCAAGGTAAAGAACACACCGATAGCGAGGACAAGAGCGATTCCCAGATATAGAAACGTGTTGCGACGAATCCTCTTCTTCCGCAGATCAGGTCGTGAGATGTCCATTGCTCAACGTAGAAGCACGTAAAGGACCATTGAGAAACAACGGAGTTTTCCAGGAAATTGAAGGGTTTGGACGCGATTGTCTTCCTGCAACACGTTCGGAAATGGTCGGTCATGTCCGGAAATGGACGGTGCTTCCTTCCGCACGCAGGTACCACCGTCTGTAACTGACGCTCTAACGTGCCCTTCCTGCAAGACGGTACCATTTCCAACTTCACTTGCCGCCTACCAGAAAAGGAACACGCGATGCCTCGATGAGTTAGTACAGAATCTTGAGGGCAAACTGCACGATGCGCGGCTCGAAGGTGCTGGAGATTTGCCCTCCGGACGTGGGTACACCGCCAGTAATTGCGTTGAGTGCAGGGGTGGCACCTACGCCGAGAATCTGCGTGGTGGTGCCTTGCGTCCCGCCGACGGTGCTCGGCAGGAAGAAGTTTGTGTGGTTGAAGATGTTATACAGCTCGGCACGAAATTCAACCTTGACGCGTGAAATGGGAGTGTTGAATTTCTTGTTGAGCGCAAAGTCTGTCTCGTTGTACGGTGGCGTGCGGCCGGGATTGCGGCTGGAGGTTCCGAAGGGGCTGAGTTGCGCGCCGGCCCCGTCCTTGATTGGAGGCAGTACGAACGCGGCGTAGTTGACGTAGTTGATGTAGCCGGTACCTGCTGCACGGTGGCTGGTTCCCTGGGTGATGGGCACACCGGAAACATGGTCTGGACGATACTCGTTGGCCCCGCGATAGGTGGCCGAGATCTGCGGCGAGACGGCTTGTGCGGAGTTGGGGGAATACGTGATGTTGAAGGGCGTGCCCGCTTGTGCGGTGTTGATGAGGGACGTCTGCCAGCCACCGAGAAGCGCGTTCACGAAGCCGTTGGCACCCTGGAGGTACTGACGACCGCGGCCGAAGGGAAGCTCGTAGACGATAGTAGTGACATTGGCGAGCGGCAGGTTGTAATCCGATTGCGAATAGTCAGCGGCGATGTTGTAGCCATTTTGAGGCGAGGGCGTGTTGCCTTCCAGCGAGGCGCTGGCGTTGTCGAGCGAATGCTCCCAGGTGAACGCGTTCAACACCGTGAGGCCTGCGACCATGCGCTGCTCATACTTGACCTGAAGCGCGTTGTAGTTCGACCAGAACTCGTTGGCAGCTTCTGTGATGTCGGATGGCCAGTTGGCAAAGGGGCGGGCGAAGCCGACGGTGGGGGTCGAAGTACTTGCGCCCAGTGCAGGATTTTCCTGATTGCCGTTGAGGAAGCCCTGCAGATGGACACCGTGATTGCCGACGTACGCGACGTCAAGTACGCGATTCTTTCCAAGCTGCTGCTGCACGCTGATGAAGTAGCTTTCGACGTAGCTGTCCTTGGTGTTTTTGGGCACCCAGGTGATGTTGTCCGTCGATGAGTTGAAGCTGGTCACAAGGCCGGAGGGAAAGCCCTGGTCGGAGGTAGCATAGCAGCTTGGCGTCGTGGTGCCGTTGGCAATGATTTGCGCGGGCAACGGGGAGGCGCAGTGGTTGGTGGTGGTAGGCGCTTTCTGGGTCACCGAGGCGAACTGCGCCTGCGGTGCGTTGATGGAAAGTACGTCGCCCGAACCGGCGCGCGTGTAGTGTCCGTAGCTGATGCCGAAGCCGCCACGAATCGCCGTGTTCGCGAAAGGCGCGAACGCAAAGCCGATGCGCGGAGCGTAGTCCTTGTAGTCAGGATGCACGAGCGTCTTGCCGTAGGTTCCACCAAACGAGACGGGTGTTATGCCGTTGCCGGCTACTGCTCCAGGAGTGGTGGTAAAGACCGTCTGCGATGCCGGATCGAAGTTGGAGATGTGGTTATGCAGGTCGGCGTACGGCGAGGTGTACTCCCAGCGAAGACCGAGGTTGAGGGTAAGCTTGTTGCTTACTTTCCAGTCGTCCTGGGCGTAGAGATTGTGCGTGTTGTTGGTTACGTGGGCCTCGTAGAAGTTCGCCAACTGGTACGAACTGGTGGTGCCGAAAAGGAAGTCTGCCCAGTAGTTGTCGGCAACCGCGGAACCTCCAGCGCAGACCGTGTTCGTGCCGGTGATGGAAGTGCCAGATGGGCAAACGCTGTAACCGCCGCCGTAAGCGAACGCTCCGTAGAGCGGGTTGTTATCGTTGACCGCCATCCACAGATGCTGATACTCATAGCCGAACTTGAGGGAGTGAACGCCCTTGACCCAAGTGAAGTTCACCTTCGGATCGATGAAGGCAGGATCCTGCCACTGGGGATTCGTGCTCTGGCGACCAAAGGACGAGAAGCCTCCCGAGATGCTGGTGGACGGCAGTCCTCCGGCGACAACCGGATTGCTCGGGAGACCGGGGATGTAGCTCGACGTTCCGGGAGTGGAGAACGCCGTGTTGCCGATCGACAGATTGTATTTGCCTGCCTTGGTACGGTTGAGGCCCAGGCGCACATCGGCGATTTTGTTTGCGCCGAAGAGTTGCGTGAAGCCGGCCGCGATCTGCTGATCGAGCAGGCGGATATGACCGTTGGTCTGTCCATCAAGCGGGATGGGGATGGAGGGGAAGTTGATGGCGTCTTCCTTGCGATCGCTGACTCGCAGGAAGGCGGAGCGCATCGGCGTGATCTGCCAATCGAATCGCAGATCGCCCTTATCCGAGTTGTCGGTAAACGGGACGAGAGCGGCGTAGTCGTCCGTAGCTGCACCGGTCGTGGCTAGACCCGACGTCGGCAGATTTGCGGAGATGGCCTTGAAGTCAGCGAGGATCGCCGCCGACAGCGGGTTGATTACCGCCGAAGGAATCGGCGTGTTGGCAGCGTAGACGACCCCCGTAAGTGGATCGCGTACTGGCACAACGAGATCCGCGTTGAGCTCATTCTTTGTTGGCAGCGTGAGGGGCGTCAGCGTTTTGAGCACCTGGCGGAAGCCTTCGTAGTCCAGAAAGTAGAAGAGCTTGTTCTTGATGATCGGGCCACCAACGTCGAAACCAAACTGGTTGCGATTGAACGTGGGCTTTTGAAATGGCACGGAGAGGCCGGTGGTTCCGATCAACGTTGGCTTGAAGAAGCCGGGTGCGTTCAGGTCGGTGTTGCGAAGAAACTCGTAGATGGTCGCGTGCTGCTGGTTGGTTCCACTCTTGGACGATACGTTGATCGTTGCGCCGGAACTGCGTCCGTACTCGGCGTTTTCGTTATTGGTCACGATCTGAAATTCCGCGACCGAGTCTGGCGGAACCGCGATGACCTGATTGTCGAAGCCCTGGTTCGATTCGCCGTACGCATTATTGTCGATGCCGTCGAGCAGATAGTTGTTGAACATGGAGCGCTGGCCGTTGACGTTGAACGACCCGGCGCGTACGAGCGAGTTGCTGGAGGTGATAAAGATTTCGTCGGGTGCCTGGCGTGAGCCCGGGACTAGCGCGAGCAAGTCTGAGTAGTTGCGGCTGACGAGCGGCAAGGCCTCGGATTCGTAGTTGGTCACGGTCTGGCCGCGCTCGCTCGTCTCTGTTTCGAGCTGCAACGCGACTCCCGAAACTTCGACCGTCGTGGCCGCCGAACCCACCTTCAGCGAAAGATCGATGGTCAGGCTCACACCAACGGAGATGCCGATGTTATCGGCTTCGGCGTCCGAGAAGCCACTGGCAGAAGCTACGATCTTGTACGTTCCGACACGCAGGGAGGGGACGTTGTACTCGCCAGTACCGTTGGTCGTGGCTTGCGTTACGATCCCTGTCTCGATGTTGGTGATGGCCACCTTCACATGCGGCATGGGAGCGCCGGATGCGTCGCGAATCGTCCCAACAAGGCTTCCGTTGTCATACTGCGCTCGCGCCTGGGCACCGACGAACAGACACACAATTAAGACAAGGCACTTCAAGACAAAGCCACTCAAGTTTTTCCGCATGTACCGAACGTAAGGCCAATGCGTGAATAGACGTTTAACGGAGGATGAACGCTGCTTTACATAAGGCTGGATGTTCCTTGGCGTCTGTTAATAACGTGCATCTTCAACGCTGACCATTCACCATGGGTTCATGCGCGTGCGGAGAGAATAGACTATGTCCCTTCGATTGTTCGCTTTGTGCCTCACTCTTCATGCCTCTTCGCTGTTTGCTCAGGCACCTTCACCGCATCAGCCGGTGCTGCTGATCTCTATTGATGGCATGCGGCCCGACTACGTGACACAGGCTGACGAGCATCACCTGCGGATACCGGCCCTCCGGCACATCCAGGCTGCGGGCGCTTACGCCGATGGGGTCATCGGAGACCTGCCGACCGTTACCTACCCCAGCCACACGACGATCATTACGGGCGTCTGGCCCGCTGAACACGGCATCCTCAACAACCAGCGCTTTGACCCCGAGCGAAAACTTGCCGGTGCCTGGTATTGGTATGCCGACCTCATCAAAGTCCCCACTTTGTGGTCGGCGAGCCACGATGCGAGCTTGCGAACCGCCAGTGTGGGCTGGCCCGTCACCGTCGATGCCACGGCGATCGACTACAACATTCCCGAATATTGGCGTACACCTTCCCTCGGAGTTGTCGCCAATCCCGACGATCGCTTGCTCATCAATGCCATCTCGCGCCCGGACGGCGAGGTCGCCCGCATTGCCACACGCTCGGGCACGCCGTTCATGATGGGCAACGACGTTTCGTTGTCAGGCGACGAGATCAAGACGGTCTATTCTCTCGACATCCTTAAGCAGCATCGCCCGCAGTTCATGACGATCCACTTGAGCTCACTCGATTCGGCAGAGCACCTGTATGGGCCGTTCAGCGCTGAAGCCGATGCTGATCTGGAAGGCCTTGATGGCATGGTGCAGCGACTCGAAACGCAAGAGCTCACCAACTACCCGGACGCCGTCATCGCGGTCGTCTCTGATCATGGCTTCGCCCCCGTCGAACACGACGTCAACCTGGCCATCCCCTTCATCGAAGCAGGCCTCGTCCAAGTGGGAAAAGGCGCATACGCTGGGAGTGCCGTCACCGGCTGGCAAGCCGAGCCGTGGGCGGCTGGCTGCGTTTCCCCCATCATGCTGCACGACTCATCCGATACGGCAACGCGTGATAAGGTTCGTGCGCTCCTCGACCATCTCAAAGCCGATTCGGCCAACGGTATTGAGGATGTACTAGATCACGACGCGACCATCAGACTCGGCGGATTTCCGGACGCCGCCTTTCTCGTTACGTTCAAGGTTGGCTACTGCAACGGCGGCGCGCTCACAGGTTCACTCGTTACCGCATCCCTTGAGAAGGGTGCCCACGGCTATAACATGGCCACTTCCCCGGCGATGCGCTCCTCTCTTTTCATCATGGGGAAGGGAGTGATGGCCGGCCGCGATTTGGGCATTGTTGATATGCGGCAGATTGCCCCGACTTTGGCGAAGTTGCTTGGGGTAGCCCTACCGACCGCCGACCAAACGCCGTTGCTGATTCGATAGGGCTTGCGCACACCTTGAAGTGTGCCGAGGGGGCCCGAATCGGGACGTGATTAAAGAGTCGACCCATTAACGTAGTCCGCCCGAAGGAAGGGCGGCTGAGCCGTTACGTAGGAGGGCAGAATCTGCTCGGCCCAGTGGAAGCAGGTAGGTATTTTGATCTGAAGAACGTGAGTCAAAGAAATCTTGGACCGCAGCGATCGCATCAAGCTTATTTGATTGGGGTTACTTCTAGAGGCTTTGACGAGCGCAAAGGCAGGCCTCGTCCGTCTTCGGTGTTGCCAGTCACCGCGCAGCGCAAGGTGTTGGAGATAATCTAAAGCCCGCTGCAGATCGACTACGCCAAGAGCCCTCAGCTTGCATAGAGAAAGACAAGAATCAGGTTCGATTGAAACCTGGAGCAAGCAGAAATCATGAATAGCGATAAATTGCCCGGATTATCCCGGCGTGCGTTCCTGCAATTTTGTGCGACCGTGGCCGTAACCCTGGGGCTCCCTGCGGGATCGGAACACGCCATTGCCCAGGCAATCATCACCAAGCGTCGTCCGCCGGTGATCTGGCTCCAGTTTTCGGAATGCACGGGTTGTACGGAGTCGATGTTGCGCTCGGATCACCCGGCGATCGACAAGCTGATTCTGGAACTCATTTCGCTCGACTACCACGAGACGCTGTTCGCTGGTGCGGGCCATCAGGCCGAGGCAGCACGCAAGGCATCGATGGCGGCCAACAAGGGTAAATACCTGCTTGTGGTCGAAGGTGCCATTCCAGCCGGCAATAACGGCATCTACTGCAAGATCGGCGGCCAGACAGCCGTTGAGCTTCTCAACGAATGCGCGCAGGATGCGGCCGCGGTCATTGCGATAGGCTCTTGCGCCACCTGGGGTGGAATGCCGTCGACCAAACCAAATCCCACCGGCTGTGTCGGTGTGGATGAGATCTGGAAAAAGCCAGTCGTCAACATCCCCGGCTGTCCGCCCAATCCGTATAACTTTCTCTCGACGGTCGTTTCGTACATTACATTTGGCAAGCTTCCCGACCTCGACGCTCAAGGCCGACCGAAGTTCGCGTACTCGCGCTTCATTCATGAGAACTGCGAACGTCGTCCGCACTTCGACGCTGGCCGCTTCGCACAGCAATTCGGCGATGCAGGTCACCGTGCCGGATGGTGCCTCTACAAGCTTGGCTGCAAGGGGCCGGAGACGCGCGCCAACTGTCCTGCCGTCCTGTTCGGCAGTGTCGGCGGAGGCAGTTGGCCCGTCGGCACCGGCCACCCGTGCATCGGTTGCACCGAGAAGGGAATTGGCTTCGAAAAGCCTATTTTCTCGCTGGCAGAACTGAAGGGCATAATGCCTCCAGCTTCCTATCCGGGCATTATCGAGCAGCAGGGCAATGGAGTGACCATCGCATCCGCAGCTCTGGTTGCAGCCGCAGCCGGAGCCGTGATCGGCGCTTCTGTCGCCATGGCCAGCAACCTCGGCAAGGGGAGCAAACCCGAAGATCCACCCCAAGGCAAGGAGGAGTAATTCCATGCCGCTCACCAGAAGAACCTTTCTAACGGGAACAGCAATCTGCGGTGCAGCCAGCGTAGCTTCGACTGCAGCCTTGGCTGAAACCCGCCCGGAAAAAACCCTGCCGCCCAAGGCGCTTGGCCTGTTGTTTGATTCGACACTGTGCGTGGGCTGTAAGGCCTGCGTCGTCGCCTGCCGCGAGGCCAACCACACGCATCCGGAGTTCAGCACCAAGGACAAGCTGTGGGACACGCCCCTTGATCTCGATGCCGATACCCTGACCGTCATCAAGGCCTATCGCCAAGGCACCGGTGCCACCAAGGATCACGAAGAGGATGGATACGCCTTCATCAAGAAGTCGTGCCTGCAGTGCATCGATCCTTCCTGCGTTTCGGTCTGTCCGGTAAAGGCCATGACGAAGAATCCCGAGACGGGCATCGTCAGCTACAACCCTGATCGCTGCATCGGCTGCCGGTATTGCGTGGACGCGTGCCCTTACGGAGTGCCACGTTTCGAATTTGATAAGGCCCTGCCCCGTTTGCGCAAGTGCGAGTTATGCAAGCCGCGGCTCGCCGAAGGGAAGATCCCGGCGTGCGCAGAGGTTTGCCCCACGGGCGCAACCCTGTTCGGCCCGGTAACGGTGCTGCGCGCCGAAGCGAAACGCCGTCATCAGCTTGTGCCGGGAGAGCGAGCGTTTTTTCCGCGCCAGACGGCTGACTCCACCGACGTCTATGAGAAACCTGCTCCGCATTATGTCGCCGAAACCTACGGCCTGACCGAACTCGGAGGCACGCAGATGCAGCTGCTCTCTGGAGTTCCGTTCCAGGACCTGGGCATGCCGGTGCTGCCAGACAAAGCATTCGTGTCGACCTCCGAAACCATCCAGCACACGCTCTACAAGGGCATGATCGCTCCCGCAGTATTGTTCGGCTGCCTGCTCTTCCTGGTTCGCCGGGTCACCAGCAAAGAAGCCGCTCTGCAAGATCACCACGTCGACGATCCCAAAGGGGAGGAATAGCCCATGCGCATGAAACCTCTCGGCGGACCCTACATTACCAGGACGACTGTGATCGCAGCCTCCATGGTGGCGCTTATGGGAATTCTTGTCCTGATCCGTTTTTGTTTTGGCCTCGGGTCGGTCACGAACCTCAACAACGGCTTTCCCTGGGGCCTGTGGCTGGCCTACGATATGGTCGCCGGTTCGGCTGTCGGGTGCGGTGGCTATGCCGTAGCGTTGCTTGTCTACGCGCTCAATCGCGGCCAGTACCATCCGCTCATGCGCGCGGCTGTTCTCGCCAGCATGTTCGGCTACGCTCTCGGCGGCGTCTCCGTAATTTTTGACATGAGCCGTTGGTGGAATGCCTGGCACATCTTCTGGCCAGCGTATTTCAATCTCAATTCGGTGCTCATCGAAGTCGCTCTGTGCGTCAGCATTTATACGATGGTCCTGATGTTGGAGTTCGCTCCTCCCGTGGTCGAAAAATTAGTCCAGTGGACGGGGCGGCGAGGTGGAAAGCTCAATACTGCCGCTACCACCCTCGAGAAGGGCTTGAACAAAACGCTCTTCGTCTTCATCGCCCTTGGCATGACGCTGCCAACGATGCACCAGTCCTCCCTTGGGACGATGCTCATTCCCGTCGGCCCCCTCCTGAATCCGCTCTGGCAGACGCCAGTTCTTCCCGCGCTCTTCCTTCTCACGGCCTTGTGCATTGGCTATGGCGTGGTCATGCTGGAGGCCACGCTCGTCTCGGATCGCTTCTCTCGTCCATCCGAGGCAAACCTCCTCGCCTTGCTCTCGCGCTACCTGATCGGCGCAGTGATCGCCTTCCTTGCGATTCGATGGAGCGCTCTCATCTACCAGGGCAAGCTTCATTTCCTATTTACGTCTGGCGGCCTTAGCTTCGCCTTCTTCGCGGAGAACGCTCTCTTTCTGATCGCGATCATGCTGCTGTGGTCGAAGCAACGCCGCCTGGCACCGCGTTATCAATTCATCGCGGCCATGTGCATCCTTTCGGGCGGCATCCTTTATCGTCTCGACGCCTACCTGATCGCCTACGGCCGCATTGGCTGGCATTACTTTCCGTCGGTTCCCGAACTGATGGTCACGTTTGGCATGATCGCCGTCGAAGTTCTCGGCTACGTCCTGATCGTCAAGTTCTTCCCCGTACTTCCATCCGTCGAGCAGGCCCACCCGGCGGCGCTGACAACCACTAGGAGCGTCGCATGAGCACCAGAATCACCATTGATCCAGTCACTCGTATTGAAGGTCACCTTCGCATCGATGTCGAAGTTGAGAATGGCCATGTGGTCAAGTCCTGGGCGTCGGGACAGATGTGGCGCGGCATCGAGCAGATCGTTCTGGACCGCGACCCTCGCGACGCGTGGGCTATCGTCCAACGCATCTGTGGGGTATGCACCACCGTGCACGCCATCGCTTCGGTGCGTGCGGTAGAGAATGCGCTGCAACTGGAAGTTCCGTTGAATGCGCAATACATCCGCAACATGATGTTGGCCGCTCACACGCTGCACGATCACATTGTGCATTTCTATCAACTGTCCGCGTTGGACTGGGTCGATGTAGTCTCCGCAACGAAGGCCAATCCCGTTACAGCCGCACGCTTTGCTGAAAGCATCTCCGACTGGGAAGGCAACAGCAAGGCAACCATGTTCGACACGCAGGAGCGTCTGAAGACCTTCGTCGGCTCCGGCCAGCTTGGCATCTTTGCCAACGGCTATTGGGGCCATCCCGCGATGAAGCTCTCGCCCGAAGTTAACCTCATGGCGGTGGCCCATTATCTGCAGGCTCTCGACGCGCAGCGCTGGGCCAACAAGATCGTCGGCGTGCTCGGCTCGAAGACTCCGCACATTCAGAATCTCGCGGTGGGAGGTGTCTCGAACCCAATCTCCACCGACAGCCAGAGCGTGCTCACCATCGAACGCTTGCTCGAGATCAAGGAGTGCATCGACAAGGTCGGCTCTTTCCTTCACAACTGCTACTTCGTCGACGTGGCCGCCATCGCCGCGTCGTATCCGGAATGGCTCTCGATCGGCGCCGGAGTCGAAGAGTTCCTCTCAAGTCCAGAATTCCCCACCGATACCAAGAGCACCCAATTCATGATGGAGGGAGGTTTCCTCCATGGAGACAATCTCGCCGGCTTCAAGAAGATGTCCGGTTTCGGCGATCCGTATTTTACGGAAGGTGTTGCCGAAGCGGTGACCCATTCCTGGTACACCTACAAGAACGGTGAGGACCAACTCAAGCCGTGGAAGGGTGAGACCACGCCCGCCTATACAGACTTTCAGGACGAAGGCAAATACAGTTGGGTCAAGTCGCCCACCTTCTATGGCAAGCCCGCGCAGGTTGGGCCGATCGCCTCGGTGCTGGCTGGTTTGGCGAGCGGACACGAGCCAACCAAGCTCTACGTCGAGCGGCTCGACGCGAAGGTGCACAATTTATCCGGTCCAAAGCTGACGCCTGCAAATTTGAATTCCACCGTCGGACGTCACGCTGCGCGGCTGATTCGCGCCTGCGTCGTCTACGAAAACCTTCTGGCCAATTGGAACTTGCTGATGAAGAATATTGGCGACGGGGATATGACCACCTTCAACAAGCCCACCTTTCCCAAGGGAGAGATTGCCGGCGTAGGTCAGGTCGAGGCTCCGCGCGGCCTGCTCTCGCATTGGGTCGTCATCAAGGAAGGCCGCATCGCCAACTATCAGGCGGTGGTTCCCTCCACCTGGCTCGCCGCGCCGAAAGATCACGAGGGACAACCCGCAAGCTACGAGGTAGCGTTGATGGGAACCCCGGTCGCTGACTCCGAACGTCCGCTGGAGCCGCTGCGCACCATCCACTCCTTCGATCCATGCCTCGCCTGCGCCGTGCATCTCACAGATCTCGAGAACAAGACAGCCGTAACGGTAAGGGCTTTGTGAGCAAGGCGATCGTTCTCGGCATTGGAAACGTTTTGCTGAGCGACGAGGGCGTCGGTGTCCATGCCGTGAAGGCCCTCATTGAGCAGTATGAGCTGGGCAAGGACGTCGAAGTGGTCGACGGCGGGACCACCGGCATGGAATTGCTGCCGGACCTGGAAGGCGCCGATCATCTCGTTGTCATCGATGCGATCAGGGCCGGCCAGAGCCCTGCATCCGTTGTTCGTTTGGAGGGAGATCAGGTGCCAGCCTTCTTCAAAACCAAGATCTCGCCCCATCAAGTCGGGCTTTCGGATGTCTTAGCCGCTCTGGCCTTCAAAGGTCATGCTCCCGCGCATGTCGTTCTCATCGGCGTGCAACCAGTAACGCTTACGTTGGGAATGCAGCTTTCGCCGGAGGTCAACGCTCAACTGGACGCCGTCCTCAACCTCGTCGTCGCAGAGCTGGCGGCGAGCGGACATCCAGCCACGTTGCGCACCTGAGAGGCAAGTAAGTATGTGCATGACGATTCCATCCCGAGTCATTTCCCTCGAAGGCGATAGCGCCACCGTCGAATGTTTCGGCGTCCAGCGCACGGTGAGCACCCTGTTGATGGGTGAACCCGTATGCCTCGGCGACTACTTGTCCGTCATGGCAGGAACGTACGCCATCGAAAAAGTGTCTCCGGAGGTAGCGGCTGAATCCCTCGCTTACCTGGAGGGCGCGCTGCGCGAACCACAGGCGCCGCACTCACGATGAGCGCCGGCCTTACTGCAGAAGGCGGTATCGACATCACGGTCACCTCCGATGGGAATCGAATCGTTGATATCGCTATAGCGAACTCCCGTCCCCTCGGTCTCCCTTCGCGCCTGGCTGGCCTCACGCCCGACGCCGCCGTCGGCCGCATCGTCTCCCTCTTCTCCGTCTGCCGCATTGCCCAGGGGCTCGCCGGCAGCATGGCCGTGGAACAAGCCTTGGGGATCGACCCGGGGCCTTCGCAGCGCGCAGCGCGTTCACTCCTTCTGCGAGGTGAAATTGCACTGGATCATGCAACCAGCGCGCTCTTGGTTTGGCCGGTCTTGCTCGGAAAGAGGCCGACAGCACTTCACATCCTGAAGTCTCTCCGTGCCAGCCTGGCCGATCTCTGGATCTGCCTGTATCCCGACGGCGACTGGATGCGACCCGGCGGCGGTCGACTGGAGCCGGATAACTCCGCGCTGATGGCAAGACTTGACGCAGCGGAAGCCGCGATCCAAGAAGCCCACCTGGCTGTGCCGCTCGACACCGCAAGCTGGCAGAACTGGGTTCGCGCCGCCACGGGGCCTGCCGCCGAGCTGTTCAACCTGCTTGAGCAGAAAGGGTGGGAAGGGTACGGCGCAACGGACGTGAAATTATTGAGTGCGCTCGACCCGACAGCGCTCGAGCGCCATCTTGCCGCCGACACCGACGCCTCCTTCGTTGCGCAGCCCGAGTGGGAGGGAGAACCAAGGGAGACCGGTCCGCTGGCGCGCCAGATAAACCATCCGCTCGTCTCCGCGGTCGTCGCTCAGCATGGCCGAGGTCTGGCCGCCCGCTTCCTCGCCCAATGCGTTGAGACGACGCGGTGCCTGGTTGAGATGCGAGGCCTTGCGCATGAAATCTATGAGGACAGAAACTCACCCGCACCGAAAGGCGATGGTGTCGGCCTCGGACTGGTCGAGGCTTCCAGAGGATGGCTTGCCCATCGTGTCGAAATTGCCGATGGGCTTATCCGGCGTTATCAAATCCTCGCACCCACAGAATGGAACTTCCATCCTAGCGGGGCTCTAGCGGGCGGTCTCATCGAGGGCAACCCGTGCCAGTCGCCCGAACGCCTTGCACGGCTGCTAGTAACGGCGCTCGATCCTTGCGTGCCTTACCGGATCGAAATGCGCTAAAGGCAGGAGACCCGTAACGGATTGTCTAACGGGCTTCCACTTCGCCTTGAGTTTCTAACGACTTCAATGGACGTGCTCCGGTAACCGGGTTCAGGCGGGTCGCGTACCAAGTTGCTAAAGCAATCCCCCGCCCACATAGTAGAGAACGGCATCTTGAGGCATAGTATGAGGCTGATGTGCGGTGGGTAACACGGATGAAGTTGTCGGAGTTGATCTAAGATCAATCCGGGGAACGCCTTAACCAGATCGATGCAGGGAACAAGATGAAGAGCCGTTGTAGTACAGCAGCACTCGCAATCGGGCTAACATGGTCATCGCTTCAAGCACAGACCCCGCCGCTACCGGCGATCCATGCGGTTCCCCCGCCCATTCCCTATCGTTGGAGGAACGTCGTGATCCGCGCGGGTGGCTTCATCAGCGGCATCGTCTTCAGCCAGGCGAAGGACGGGCTCGTCTACGTTCGCACCGACGTCGGCGGTGCTTACCGCAGCGAGGATGACGGCGCGCACTGGATTCCGCTCACCGATCAGTTCGGCCCAAAAGACTCTACGTACACGGGTATCGAGAGCATCGCGCCAGACCCCTCCGACGCGAACAAGGTGTACCTGGCTGCGGGTATGTACACCGCCGAATGGGGCGGCCCCTCCGCCATTTTTCGTTCGAGCGATAAGGGCAAGACCTTCGAGAAGACGCCGATGCCCTTCAAGATGGGCGGAAATGAGGATGGCCGCGGGGCCGGGGAGCGGTTGGCCGTAGATCCAAATCTCGGGTCCGTCCTCTTCTTCGGTTCGCGCCTCGCCGGCCTTTGGAAGAGCGCAGACTCCGGTGTCACGTGGCACCATGTAGACTCTTTCCCCGCCCCGGCAAAGCTGTCCGGGCCGGGTGAGAAAACCGGCATCACCTTCGTTGTCTTCGATGGTTCACAGGGCATCAAAGACAGTGCGACGAAGACCATCTACGTCGGTGTCGCGCAGACTGGCATCGGTCTTTACCGGAGTCAGGATGGGGGAGCCACATGGGAGCTCGTTCCCGGCGCACCCAAAGATTTGTTCCCCAATCACGCTGTCCTCGATCCCGGCAACACGCTCTACCTCAGCTACGACGACAACATTGGACCCAATGGCATTCAAGACGGAGCGATCTGGAAGTTCACCGTCAAGGACGCGAAGTGGAAGAACATCACGCCCGTAACCCCGGGTGTCGGCGAGCAGCCCCACAAGTTCGGCTACGGAGGTCTAGCCATGGATGCCGAACATCCTGACACTCTTATGGTCACGACGATCGATCGCTGGTATCCCGCCGACGAGATCTTCCGCACTACCAACGGCGGCCGGAAGTGGACGGCGATTCGCTCGAACGCGGTGTACGCCGCGCCCAACGCGCCCTGGGTTTACTGGCATAAGGATTCCACGGGGGGCACAGGTTGGATGAACGGCATCGCCATCGACCCGTTCCATCCAGATACGGCGATGTACACCACCGGCGAAGGCATCTGGGGAAGCACGGACATCACGCGTGCTGACTCGGGCAAGCCCACGCACTGGAACTTTCCCGACGAAGGTCTGGAAGAGACAGTACCCACCGAACTCGTGAGCCCACCGCAGGGGGCACACCTGCTGAGTGTTGTTGGCGATATCGGCGGATTCCGCCACGAAGACGTTGAGACCTCTCCCATTGGCGGCTTCTTCACGAACCCACAGCTCAACACAGGCACGAGCATTGACTTCGCCGCGCTGAATCCGATGATCGTTGTGCGCGTCGGCTACGGCGATGCGAAGACAGCACGCGGCGGCTATTCGCTGGACAATGGAGTCAGCTGGAAACCGTTCGCGAGCGAGCCTCCTACCAGCCACAACGGCGCTGGCCGCGTTGCCATTTCGGCTGACGGCAAAATTGTGGTCTGGAGTCCCGACAAAGGCGTGCCATTCTGGACGGCCAACTGGGGCCGGACATGGTCGCCCTGCAACGGCCTCAACGACAAGATGCGTGTGGTGAGCGACCGCGTCAATCCAGGCAAGTTTTATAGCTTCCACGACGAGACCGGACAGCTCCTCGAAAGCTGGGACGGCGCCCAGGTCTTCAAGGAACGCACAGCCCCGGTCGCTTCCAAGGGAGATCACAACGTGATTGCGCCGACCCCCGGTATTGAAGGCGACCTCTGGATTTCGGCCGGCGAGAAGCTTTACCACAGCACCGACTCTGGTCGGACCTTCGCCTCGCTCGATGGGATGCAGAAGGTCAACAACATCGGGTTTGGAATGTCTGCACCTGGTAAGCCAACGCCGGCCATCTATCTGAGCGGCTCCGTGCTCGACACCGAAGGCGTCTTCCGCTCAGAAGACGCGGGGCGTAGCTGGGTCCGGATCGACGATATCGACCACCAGTTCGGCTGGAAAAACTCTGTCATCGGCGATCCGCGCATCTACGGTCGCGTGTATCTTGCTACGGGCGGACGAGGCATTGTTTACGGTGATCCTCAACCGTAGACCACCCGACAGAGACGCGATCAGATTCCGTCGCACGCGATTCCGCGGCACGTGCAGGCACCCAAAAGGACGCTGTATCGGCGCTACTTTGTGAGCGGCAACAACAGATCAGTCACGGTGTACGCTGGAACGTTCACCGTAAAGTCGTTGCCCGTCACGGTTAGCGGCGAAGCTGCTACAGGGGAATTCTGTGAGGACTGCACGACACCATAATCGAAGCGTTTGCCGGTGGTGCCAACGCCCCCATTTTTCACCGAGATCTTCGCCGTGACAGAGGACTTCGGATCGGTATTCACGAGCATGATCCCGACAATGCCATCTCGCCGGCGGGTGGCGTGGACAATGAGCGTTGGCGACGATGAGGTCGCTTCGACCAATGCGTCTCCAGGACTGTGCGCGACAATATGCAGCATCTGCAAACCATAGTAGTTCACGCCAAACTTCTTGAGATCGGCCGACACGATGGAGTCTCCGTAGGCCTCTGGCAAATCGATGTTGAGGAAGCCTGACTCGACGAGAAGAGTGTACGTGTCTGCCAGCCAGAGCGCCTTCGCCACTGGATGTGCAGCCTGTAACCAGCTCTGGATCTGCGCCGACGAAAGCGCGATCCGCGGGACATGACCCGACGGGCACGACTCCTTATATTGCCCGAGCAGCGAAGTGATCATGCCGTTGACCTGGTACCTGGTATCAGCAAAAAGATTCGACTCGTCCAGAGTTTTGTAATCGGGCGGAAGCGGATTGCCGGTCGCCCAATCGAGGGAGACGAAATCGATACTTCCGCAGGCGGATTTCAGCACAGCGCGGTTCCATTCCGATCCGGTCGTGTCGCCCATTCCTGCCGCAGAATACTCGTTTCCTCCCGCTTGCGGACGACTTTGCTGCGCTTCGTGGGGCGTCACAAAACCTGCACCGATCTGAATCGAAGGATCAACCGCCTTCATTGCAGTTGCAAAGAGCTTGAGGTTATCCCCGAAGGCCTCGGGTGAAAGCTTGGGATCCTTCTTCTGCTTGTCCTTGGGGTTCGCTGGGGCGAGACCGTGGAGGTCTGGGTTACCCGAGAACTTTTCGCCGAGGTAGCCATTGTCATAGATCTGATCGCCAACCTGCCAGAGTTTAAAGCCGAACGGCTTGGCATGATAGATGCGCAGAAAGTTGAAA
>Ga0302319_10009906_pt1 | contig 18239 bp, 18 predicted proteins | sample Bog_T0_2_FD_203319 | JGI IMG/M metagenome (GOLD analysis project Ga0302319, IMG submission 203319) | Peat permafrost microbial communities from Stordalen Mire near Abisko, Sweden - Bog_T0_2 | ecosystem: Environmental > Terrestrial > Soil > Wetlands > Peat | place: Sweden: Abisko, Stordalen Mire...
CTCGTTAGCCATGTCGTCCACCGTGCGCGGGTCACCGTATTGCTGACCACCCACGTCGAAAGCATGCAGGTGGGCATGCTGCCAGCCCATCGCCGCCTGGATGGCGCGATGCAACTCGCCCAGGGTCATCCGGGCCGGGACCACGAGGCGGCGCCAGATCGGCGGACGGATGCCGCCAAGTGTCACTTTCAGACTGATGACGCTGCCTGCGGCGGACGCTGCCTTGGCCAACACCGAGTCTCCTGTTCGCGCCCGTCCCATCCCCCGGAACGCAGCCCGCGGGACGGCGCAATCGTTACCGGAGGCCGTCACCATCAGACCGGGGGTCGGAAGCGCCCCGTCACCACGACCCTAAAAATCATGCCCGTGGCCACACCCGTGCTGTCAAACCCATGGGCAGCCCGCCATGCGACAAACGCTAACGCTCGGCTTCGTCCGAATCCGGCTCGACCTCGATGTCCGGGCCGATCGCGTCGGCGTCGTCCTCAAGGTCGGCGGTGTCTTCCAGCACGTCCTCCTCGGCTTCCGCCTCGACGCCCTCCACCTCGATGTCGGCCTCATCGGCGCCGGCAGCGGGCACGGGCTTCTTGGGGCGCTTTTCCTCGATCACGTTGCCGCCGGTGCGGCGCGGCCTTGGCTGCTCCACCGGCTGCTCGGTGCCGCATTTGGGGCACATCGCTGGCGATTTCCCAAGATCGTAAAAGCGGGCGCCGCATGCGACGCACACGCGCTTGGTGCCGAGTTCAACCTTCGCCATTGCGGATTCCGTTTGTGGAAGCGGGCGCCCATGCCATCGCCGCGCCCGGCTGTCAAATCCCGTTGCCGCGTGCTAAGCGCCGCGCTTGCCAGGAAATCAGCATGTCGGACACCGCTGCCAAGCCCTTGATATCGCGCCGCGTGCCGGGACCGCTGAGCGGGCGGATCGCGGTGCCGGGGGACAAGTCGATCAGCCACCGGGCGCTGATGTTCGGCGCCCTGGCGGTGGGCGAGACCCGCATCACCGGCCTGTTAGAGGGCGAGGACGTGCTGCGCACGGCGGCGGCGATGCGATCCCTGGGCGCCCTGGTGCTGCGCGACGGGGACGGCGCATGGCGGGTTGCCGGCCGCGGCGTCGGCGGGCTGATCGAGCCCGCGGACGTGCTGGACATGGGCAATTCCGGCACCGCGGCGCGGCTGCTGTGCGGCATTTTGGCCAGCCATCCGTTCTTCGCGGTGATGACCGGCGACGCCAGCCTGCGCCGCCGGCCGATGCGCCGCGTGATCGATCCGCTGGCGGCGTGCGGGGCCCGCTTCGCGTCCCGCGACGGCGGCCGGCTGCCGCTGGCGGTGGAGGGCGCACGCGAGGCGCTGCCGCTGGATTATCGCGTGCCGGTGCCGTCGGCGCAGGTGAAGTCGGCGATCCTGCTGGCCGGCCTGAACGCGCGCGGCACCACCCGCGTGGACGAGCCGGAAGCGACGCGCGACCACTCCGAAAACATGCTCCGCCATTTCGGCGCGAGCGTGCAGGTGGAACTGGCCGGTCCCGGCCGGATCATCACGCTGCACGGCCAGCCCGAGCTGCGCGCCGCGGATGTGGCGGTGCCTGGCGACCCGTCCTCGGCCGCCTTTCCGATGGTGGCCGCGCTGCTGGTACCTGGGTCCGGCCTGACAATCACCGGTGTGGGGCTGAACCCGCTGCGAACCGGTCTATTCGCCACGCTGGCCGAGATGGGCGCCGACATCACGGAACAAAATCGGCGCATTGCCGGGGGCGAGCCGGTCGGCGACCTGGTCGTGCGCTACGGCAACCTGCGCGGCGTGACGGTTCCGCCCGAGCGCGCGCCCAGCATGATCGACGAATTTCCGGTGCTCGCCGTGGCCGCCGCCTGCGCGGAGGGCACCACGCGGATGTGTGGCTTGAAGGAGTTGCGGGTGAAGGAAAGCGATCGCCTCGCCGCCACCGCCGCGCTGCTGACCGCCAACGGCGTAAGGGTGGCGATCGAGGGCGACGATTTGGTGGTGCATGGCACCGGGCGGCCCCCTGCCGGCGGCGGGACCGTCGCAACCCATATGGACCACCGCATCGCCATGAGCGCGCTGGTGTTGGGGCTGGTATCCGCCGCGGCGGTGACGGCCGATGACGGCGGCTTCATCGACACCAGTTTTCCCGGGTTCGTGGCGCTGATGAACGGCGCCGGCGCCGCGATCGCCGCCGCATGACCGCACAGATCATCGCCATCGACGGTCCGGCGGCCGCGGGGAAGGGGACCCTGGCCCGCCGGCTGGCCGCCGCGCTGGACCTCCCGTACCTCGACACCGGGCTCTTATACAGAGCGGTCGGCCGTCGGGTGCTCGACGGCGGCGGCAATCCCGCGAACGCCACCCAGGCACAGGCGGCGGCAGAATCGCTTCGCCCGGAGGACCTGCAACGCACCGATCTCCGAGGCCCCCAGGCCGATGCCGCGGCCTCGGCCGTCGCAGTCATCCCCGCGGTCCGGGCCGCGCTGCTGGCGTTTCAGCGGGGCTTTGCCCAAGGCGGGGGCGCCGTGCTGGACGGCCGCGACATCGGCACCGTCATCTTTCCGGACGCGCCGGCCAAGCTGTTCGTCACCGCGGCGTTGTCGGAGCGCGCCCGCCGCCGCTGGCTCGAACTGCAGGCGCGCGGCGTGGCAGCCACGTTGGCCGAGGTCGAAGCCGAGATGCGCGCCCGCGACGCGCAAGACGCCGCCCGCAGCGCGGCGCCGCTGCGGCCCGCGCCGGACGCCATCATTCTGGACACCACGGCGCTGGACGCCGACGCCGCTTTCGCGGCGGCGCTGGAGGCCGTGCACGCGAAACTATGCCCTGCCTCGTCCCCGGACCCGTTCGCGTCGGTGTGATCCGGCGTCCGATTACCGTCATCCGGGCGCACTTGAACTCGGCCAACCGTCAGAGTATGTCCCCGGCGGCGTGCTAACGCGCGCATTGATCTGCGTTCATCAGCAACATGGCCCGCGGTCCACCGCGGGCAAGTCGTGTTCCAATAGTGGGACGCGCACACTCAGCGGCAACCGCCGGCCACCTGCCGGCCCTTCCCGTCAACGGAACATACGCACCACATGGCATCATCCGCCACCGCCCGTGCCGTCGCCCCGGCCCACGGACAAGTCCAAGACCACTTCAAGGGCGAGGACTTCACCTCGCTCCTGGACGAGACGCTGGGTCGCGATTCCGGGTTCGACGGCTCCGTCGTCACCGGCCGCGTCATCCGCCTCGCCGACGACTACGCCGTCGTCGATGTCGGCCTGAAGTCAGAGGGGCGCATCGCCCTCAAGGAATTCGGCCCCCCCGGCTCCCGGCCCGACGTGAAGCCGGGTGACCTGATCGAGCTGTATGTCGAGCGCTACGAGGACCGCGATGGCTCCATCGTGCTCTCGCGCGAGAAGGCCCGCCGCGAGGAAGCCTGGACCAACCTGGAAAAGGCGTTCGAGACCAGCCAGCGCGTCAACGGCACGATCTATGGTCGGGTAAAGGGCGGGTTCACCGTCGATCTCGGCGGCGCCGTGGCCTTCCTGCCCGGCAGCCAGGTCGATATCCGCCCGGTTCGCGACGTGGCGCCGCTGATGGGCACGCCGCAGCCGTTCCAGATCCTGAAGATGGACCGCGCCCGCGGCAACATCGTCGTCTCCCGCCGCGCGGTGCTGGAGGAGACCCGCGCCGAGCAGCGCTCCGAGCTGATCCAGGGCCTCAAGGAAGGCCAGATCCTGGACGGCGTGGTGAAGAACATCACCGACTACGGCGCCTTCGTCGATCTCGGCGGCGTGGATGGCCTGTTGCACGTCACCGACATCGCCTGGCGCCGCATCAACCACCCGTCGGAAGCGCTGCAGATCGGCCAGCAGGTCAAGGTGCAGGTGATCCGGTTCAACCCGGAAACCCAGCGCATCAGCCTCGGCATGAAGCAGCTCGAAGCCGATCCGTGGGACGGCGTCGCCGCCAAATACCCGCCGGGCGCGAAATACTCCGGTCGCGTGACCAACATCACCGACTACGGCGCCTTCGTCGAGCTGGAGCCGGGCGTCGAAGGCCTGGTCCACGTGTCGGAGATGTCCTGGACCAAGAAGAACGTCCATCCGGGCAAGATCGTCGCCACCAGCCAGGAGGTGGAGGTGATGGTGCTCGACGTGGACAGCGGCAAGCGCCGCATCTCGCTCGGGCTCAAGCAGGTTCAGCGCAACCCGTGGGAGCAGTTCATCGACGACCATGCCATCGGCTCGGTGGTCGAGGGCGAAATCCGCAACATCACCGAGTTCGGGCTGTTCGTCGGCCTGTCCGCGGACATCGACGGCATGGTTCACATGTCCGACCTGTCCTGGGACGAGCCCGGCGAGCTGGCGATGACCAAGTTCAACAAGGGGGACGTGGTCAAGGCCAAGGTGCTGGACGTCGATGTCGAGAAGGAGCGCATCAGCCTCGGCGTCAAGCAGCTCAAGGACGACCCGGCGGCCTCCGTGCTGGATACCGTGCACAAGGGCGACGTGGTCACCTGCGTGGTCACGGCCACCCAGTCGAACGGCATCGAGGTGAAGGTCAACGACGTGCTGACCGGCTTCATCCGCCGCGCCGAACTGGCCCGCGACAAGTCCGACCAGCGGCCGGACCGGTTCGCCGTGGGCGAGAAGGTGGACGCGAAGATCACCGCGGTCGATCGCGCCTCCCGCAAGCTCAGCCTCACCATCAAGGGCAAGGAGATGGAGGAGGAGAAGCAGGCGATGGCCGAATTCGGCTCCTCCGACTCGGGCGCCTCGCTGGGCGATATACTCGGTGCGGCGATCCGCCGCCGCAACCAGCAATCGCAGGATAGCTGAAGGCGGAGACGGACGTCGGAGGATCGAGATGCAAAGCCCCGTTCCTTCTGACGTCCGTCTCTCGTCGTCCGTCCTTCGATGACGCTGGAAACCGACCTTTTGCTCGACAGGCGGCGCCTCAAGCGCCGCCTGTTGTTTTGGCGCAGTTTCGCGGTGCTGGCGTTGGTGGCCGCGGTCCTGGTCGCGCTGCCTCGGTCCGGCCTGCGCGGCGGTGCGCATGTCGCGCGGCTGTCGGTCAACGGGCTGATCACCGAAGACAGCAAGCTGAATGAGGCGATCGCCGCCGTGGCCGATGACGGCTCGGCCAGGGCGCTGATCGTCGCGATCGACAGCCCCGGCGGCAGCGTCGCCGGCGGTGAGACGCTGCACGCCGCGATCGCGCGCGTGGCGGCGAAGAAGCCGGTGGTGGCGGTGATGGGCGGGCTCGCCGCTTCGGCCGGCTACATGATCGCGATGCCGGCGGAGCGGATCTACGCGCGGGAGGCCACGCTGACCGGCTCGATCGGCGTCATCCTGGAGACCGGCGACGCCTCCGGGCTGCTCAAGACGCTGGGCGTCTCCATCGATCCGATCGTCTCCGGGCCGCTCAAGGACCAGCCGAGTTTCGTCAAGCCGCTCTCGCCCGAGGGGCGGGACGTGCTGCACGGGCTGGTCATGGATATGTACGACCAGTTTGTCGGCATGGTGGCCGCGGGGCGCCACATGGACCCGGCCAAGGTCCGCGAACTCGCCGATGGCCGTGCCTATACCGGCCGGCAGGCGCTGAAGCTAAACTTGGTCGATGCCATCGGCGGCGAGCGCGACGCACGGGACTGGCTCGCCACGGCCAAGGGCGTCTCCGCCGACTTGCCGGTGCAGGATGTGACGAAGGATCGCGGGCTGGCCGAGCGAGCGCTTTCCAGCAGCCTGGCGCCGCTGGTGGACGGCCTTTGGAAAACTGTTTTCTCACAAGGACTTAGGCTTGACGGCGCCTGGGCGATCTGGCAACGTTCCGATCACTGACCCTTCGGGACGTCACCGCCGTGACAAAGTCGGAACTCATCGCCGAGCTGGCGAGCGCCAATCCGCATCTGCGGGCCGGTGATGTGGAACTGATCGTCGCCACGATCTTCGACGAAATCACGGCCGCGCTCGCGCGGGGCGAACGGGTGGAATTGCGCGGCTTCGGCGCGTTTACCGTGAAGCGGCGCGATGCCCGCACCGGCCGCAATCCACGAACCGGGGAAGCCGTGCCGGTCGAGGAAAAGGCGGTCCCGTTCTTCAAGGCGGGGAAGGAATTGCGTGAACGCGTGAATCACGGCAAGTCTGTGCGTGCCGTTGCGACTCAGACGTCGCCAGCCTGAGAAAGGTCCGGTCGTCCCATGCGCCTGCTGCTCGTTTCACCTTTCATCCTGGTGCTGATCCTGTTCGCCCTGTCGAACACGGAGCCCGTGAGGCTCGTCCTGTGGCCCACGGATTACACGCTCAATTCTCCGGTTTCGCTGGTCGTGCTGGTCGCCATGGCGATCGCCTTCCTGCTAGGCGGCTTGGTGGTGTGGCTCGGCGAACTCGGCCAGCGCGCCCGGGCGCGGCGCGCCGAGCGCGCGGCGCGCTCGCTCCAGGCCCAGCTGCGCGACCTTAAGGCGCGTCTGCCCCAGCAGGCGGCGCTGCCCGCACGGGCGGCCCTGCCGCCGCCGAGGTGACGGACGCGTCGCGCCAGCGCCTGATCGTTGCGCTGGACAGTACGGATATCGACCGCGCCCGTGGCTGGGCAGAAGCCGTGGCGCCGTCCTGCGGTTTGTTGAAGCTGGGGCTGGAATTCTTCCTCGCCAACGGTGCCGCCGGCGTTCGGGCGATCACCGGGCGACCAATTTTCCTGGACCTGAAGCTTCACGACATCCCCAACACGGTGGCTGGGGCCGTGCGAGCGGTGTTGCCGCTTGCGCCGGCCATGCTGACGCTGCACGCGGCGGGTGGGGCGGCGATGATCGAGGCGGCGCGGCTGGCCGCCGCCGCCGCCGGCGCTGGGCGCCCCAGGCTGCTCGCGGTGACCGTGTTGACCAGCCTGGACGCCGCGGCGCTGGCGGCGACCGGCGTGGCGGATAGCCCGTCCCAGCAGGTGCTGCGCCTGGGCCGGCTTGCCCTGGCGGCCGGCGCCGATGGGCTGGTGTGCAGCCCGCATGAAGTTGTCTTGCTACGGGATGCGCTGGGCGAGGCGCCGATTCTGGTCGTGCCGGGCATCCGTCCCGCCGGCGCCGCTGCCGGCGACCAGGCGCGGACCATGACCCCGGAACAAGCCGTCACCGCTGGCGCGGACTGGATCGTGGTCGGCCGGCCGATCACCGCCGCGCCCGATCCCGCCGCCGCCGCCGCCGCGATTGCCACGGCGATCGCGTAGCCGGCAAATGGGAAAGCTTCAGGTCAAGATTTGCGGCCTCAACGATCCAGCCGGCCTCGATGCGGCGGTTTCCGCCGGCGCCGACTGGATTGGATTGGTGTTCTTCCCGCCGTCACCGCGTGCGATCTCCCCCGGCCAGGCCGCGGCGCTGTCCGGCCGCGCCTTGCCGACCACCGCCGGCGGCCCGGGACGGGTCGGTTTGTTCGTCGATCCCGAGCCGGACGAGATCGAAGCGACTCTCGCCACGGTGCGGCTGGACGCATTGCAGCTCTACGGCAAGGTGGGCGACCTGCCGGCGCTGCGTGCCCGGTTCGGGCTGCCGATCTGGCGCGCCATCGGTATCGCAACCGCATCGGACCTTCCCGCCGACGCGGGCGGGGCGGACGCGCTGGTGATCGAGGCGAAGCCGCCGCCGGACGCAAACCGCCCCGGCGGCAATGCGGCCCGTTTCGATTGGTCGCTGCTACTCGACTGGACCGCGCCCGCGCCGTGGATTCTGGCCGGCGGCCTGACCCCCGCCAACGTCGCCGAGGCGATCCGCATGACCGGCGCACGCTGCGTGGATGTATCCTCCGGCGTCGAGCGCGCGCGTGGCATCAAGGACCCGGCGCTGATCCGGGCGTTTATCGCAAACGCCCGCTCGGCGTGACGTCACGCCTCACGGATTCAGGCCCCGCCTCAGATCGTCTCGGACTTGGCCGCCGCAGCCTGCTTGAGTTCCAACTCCTGCCGCAGCCGCTCGTTCTCGGCCCGCAGCGCCGCGATCTCCTGCGCCGCATCGTCCTCGGGCGATTGCGGCGTGCTGGGCTCCGGCGGGTGGTAGAACGGCGTGAACAGGCTCAGCGCCCGTTCCATCATGGCGATGTTCTGGCGGCTCATTTCCTCGATGTTGGTAAACGGGAACAGGTTGCCCATGGTCCGCTGCATGGTGGCGCGGATCTGTTCCTGCTGCTGCGCGAACGCCGTCATCGCATGGTCCAGGTAGCGCGGCACCAGGCCCTGCATCGAATCGCCGTAGAAGCCGATCAGTTGGCGCAGGAAGCCGGTCGGCAGCAGGGCGCGGCCCTTCGCTTCCTCCTCGACGATGATCTGGGTCAGCACGCTGCGGGTAATGTCGTCCCCGGTCTTGGCGTCGTAGACGACGAAGTCCCGCCCCAGGCGGACCATATCAGCCAGGTTGTCCAGGGTGATGTAGCTGGAGCTCTCGGTATTATAGAGCCGGCGGTTGGCGTATTTCTTCACCACGACAGGCGGCGGATGGCTCGCCTGGATCTCCGGCTCGGTGCGGACGGGGTCAGCCATGTATTCCTCGTATTGAGCTTCAGGCATAACAATGGGCAAATGCCGCATCAGCGAAAAGCCCCAATCGGCGGTCGGGTCGTTGCGCCTTTCCTGTCGCCGGGAGGGCCACCCGTGGTCCGGGGCGTAAGGAAGGCGGCACACAATGGCCGAGGGCGCGAGCCCAGACAACCAGCGCCAGGCCGACAGCAGACCCGAGTCGCAGCCGGACCTGCAGGAACTGGCGCGCGATTGGATAACGCTGTGGCAAAGCGAACTGGCGGCCATGGCGGCCGACCGCGAGACGCACGAAGGCTGGCAGGCGATGATGTCGCTGTGGGCCGGCGCCGCCGCCGGCATGATGAACGCCATGCCGCGCGCCAAGCCGCGCCCGTCCGGGGGGGCCGATAGGGCGCGGCATGACCGACCCGATGTCCCAGCGACCGGACGCGCCGCGGCCGCTGCTGCGCCGGGGGCCGCGGCCGCTGCTGCTGCACCTGACCCTCGCGATGCTGAGATCGAGCGCCTCGGTGGCCGCCTCGCCGAGCTCGAATCACGCCTGGCACAGCTCGAACAGGGAAGCGGCGGCGGCGCTCGCAAGCAGCCTCGACGAACACGCAAGCGGGTCGTTCCCGACGGCGGTGCTTGAGGAGGCGCTGCGCCAGGACGCCGCCCTGCTCCACGGCATCGCCGCCTATCGCCGCCATCCCTGGCACCGCGACCTGCCGGACCCGCCCGCGGTCTGGCAGGAAGGCGGCAGCCGGCTGCTCGACTACGGCGAGTCCCTTGACCCGGATGCCCCAACGCTGCTGGTCGTGCCCAGCCTGGTCAACCGGGCCTACGTGCTCGATCTCGCACCCGGCCATTCGATGCTGCGCTGGCTGGCCAAGCAGGGGGTCCGGCCGCTGCTGCTGGACTGGGGCTGGCCCGGCGCGCTGGAGCGCCGTTTCACCCTGACCGACTACATCGCGGGCCGGATGGAGCGGGCCATGGCCGCCGCTGCCGTGTTGGCCGGCGCCCCGACCGTGCTGGCCGGCTACTGCATGGGCGGCACGATGGCCGTGGCCGCCGCGCAGCGCCGGCCCGACCTGGTCCGCGCCCTGGCCCTGCTCGCGGCGCCCTGGGACTTCCACGCCGCCGATCCCGACCGGGCGATCCAGGCCGGCCGCAGCCAGCCGCTGTTCGAGCCGGTGCTGGCGTTCGACAGCACGCTGACGGTCGATGTGCTGCAGATGCTGTTCGCCTTCCTCGACCCGTTCAGCGTGTCCGAAAAGTATCGCGGCTTCGGCCGGCTCGATCCGGAGGGCGAGCGGGCCAGGCTGTTCGTCGCACTGGAGGACTGGCTGAACGACGGCGTTCCGCTGGCCGCGCCGGTGGCGCGCGAGTGCCTCGCCGGCTGGTATGGCGACAACACGCCGGCCAGCGGCGACTGGCTGATCGCCGGGCTCCCGGTCGATCCCACAACGCTGGCTGTGCCAACGCTGGTCGTCGTCGCCGGCAAGGACCGGATCGTGCCGCCTGACTCCGCCCGTCCTCTCGCTCAGTTGATCCCGGGCGCCAGCCTGCATGAACCGAGTGCGGGTCACATCGGCATGGTCGCCGGCATGTCGGCCAGGCGTGCCCTGTGGCAGCCGCTGCTGGCATGGCTCCAGGCGCTGTGAACGCATCATATTGAAATAATGACACTTGCCGGCCGGTCGGCGGCCCGATCGGCGGCGATGTCGGGACGCATGGCCTTGGGCCGACCCCAGCAGGCGGTCGGCATCGGCAACCGGGCGGACGCCACAACCGGGTCTTCCGCATTTCAGGCGCGGAGGTTAGGTTGCGCGCTCCTAAACGGGATAGGCCCGAAGTGGGGAGTGAAACATGGCAGAAATAGTCATCGTCGCCGCCGCGCGTACCGCGGTTGGCAATTTTAGCGGCTCGTTCGGCGCAATCCCGGCCCATACGCTGGGCGCCGCTGCGCTGAAGGCCGCGATTGAGCGTGCGAAGCTCTCCCCGGCCGACGTGGACGAAGTGATCCTGGGCCAGATTTTGGCCACCGGCGAAGGTCAGAACCCCGCCCGCCAAGCCGCCCGTGAAGCCGGCGTGCCCGACGAAAAGACCGCCTTCGGCATCAACCAGCTCTGTGGCTCCGGCCTGCGTACCGTCGCGCTCGCCGCGCAGCAGATCCGCAGCGGGGAGAGCGACATCGTCGTTGCCGGCGGCATGGAGAACATGACCCTGGCGCCGCACCTGGCCTATCTGCGCAACGGCCAGAAGATGGGCTCGATCGAGTTCCAGGACACGATGCTGCGGGACGGGCTGTTCGATGCGTTCCACGGCTATCACATGGGCACCACGGCGGAGAACGTGGCGCGCGCCTACCAGATCACCCGCGAGGAGCAGGATGCCTTCGCACTCGGCTCCCAGCAGAAAGCCAGCGCCGCGCAGAAGGCCGGGAAGTTCAAGGACGAGATCGTCCCCTTCACGGTGAAGAGCCGCAAGGGCGACGTGGTGGTAACCGAGGACGAGTTCATCCGTCACGACGCCACCATCGAAGGTCTGGCCAAGCTCAAGCCCGCCTTCGCCAAGGACGGCACGGTCACCGCCGGCAATGCCTCGGGCATCAACGACGCAGCCGCGGCGCTGGTGGTGATGTCCTCCACCGAGGCCGAGAAGCGCGGGCTGAAGCCGCTCGCGCGCATCGTCTCCTTCGCCACCGCCGGCGTCGATCCGGCGATCATGGGCACCGGCCCGATCCCCTCCGTCCGCAAGGCGCTCGCGCGGGCCGGCTGGAAGATCGGGGACCTCGACGTGATCGAGGCCAACGAGGCGTTCGCGGCGCAGGCGCTCGCGGTGAACAAGGAACTCGGCTGGGATCTGAAGAAGGTCAACGTGAACGGCGGCGCGATTGCCATCGGCCACCCGATCGGTGCGTCCGGCGCGCGTATCCTGGTGACCCTGCTGCACGAGCTGCAGCGTCGTGACGCGAAGCGCGGTGTGGCCACCCTGTGCGTCGGCGGCGGCATGGGCGTTGCCCTGTGCGTCGAGCGCTAGTGGCGGCGCCAGCGGCCTGAGCTGAACGCGGCAGCCGATTCCAGGGAAACGGATCGGCTGCGGCGGTCGCGTGCGGGTTCACAGCCTGCACCGACAAACCTAGTGCCTGCATAAACCTAACAAACGAGAGGGAACTTCATGTCGCGAGTCGCATTGGTTAGTGGCGGGACGCGGGGGATCGGTGAGGAAATCAGCCGCGCCCTGAAGGCGCAGGGCCGCACGGTGGTGGCCAACTACGCCGGCAACGACGAGGCGGCCAAGGCGTTCACGGCTGAGACCGGCATCCCCTCCTACAAGTTCGATGTCGCAAGCTTCGAAGCCTGCCAGGAAGCGCTGGCTCGTATCGTCGCCGAGGTGGGTCCGATCGAGATCCTGGTGAACAACGCCGGCATCACCCGCGATACCACGATCGCCAAGATGTCGCGGGAGATGTGGGACGCGGTGGTCGATACCAACCTCGGCGGCTGCTTCAACCTGGCCCGGCTGACCTTCGACGGCATGCGGGAGCGCAAGTTCGGCCGTATCGTCAATATCGGCAGCCTCAACGGCCAGGCCGGCCAGTATGGCCAAGTCAACTACGCCGCGGCGAAGTCCGGTATCCATGGCTTCACCAAGGCGCTGGCCCAGGAAGGCGCCCGCTTCGGCATCACGGTGAACGCCGTGGCGCCGGGCTACGTCGATACCGAAATGGTGCGCGCGGTGCCGGCGGACGTGCTGCAAAAGATCATCGCCCGCATTCCGCGGGGCCGGATCGGGCATGCGACTGATATCGCCCGCGGGGTGGTCTTCCTGACCGCGGACGAAGCGGACTTCGTCACTGGCTCGACGCTGTCGATCAACGGCGGCCAGCATATGTACTAACCGCTGGTAGACGGCTGCCGGGCGTCGTGAGATGCCCGGCAGCCGCTTCCACTGACCGTTGTGGCGTGACGAATTGGCTGATGACACCGGCCGTTCCGATCACCCGACGTGACGAACCGACTGATTCTGGTAGGGTGGACAAGCACTTGCGCGTCCACCGCTTGCGGTGCGGCGCAAGAAGCTTGACCTACGGCGTGCGGCAGGCCAGTGCGCAATCCGCCGGACGATTGGAACGCTTGCGAGCCGCCAGCCTTTATTCCTTGCGTCGTCGGCTGGGCTTACGCCAACTCGTATTCGACCTCGGCGGTGTAGACTGACTGTTCCTTGCCCAGGCGCGAGCTGAATAGCGTGAAGTGCTCCACCGGCACCGGCTCGGCGCGGAACAGGTTGTGCGCCTGAACAAACGCGGCGACCTTGCTCTCGATCGCGTTGTCCAGTCGTGCCAGCGAGACATGCGGCACGAAGCGCCGACGCTCCGGCTCCAGCCCGCAGCGCTGCAGCGCCGTCTCGATCTTGCTTCGTAGATGGTCGAGCTGCGGGTTCCGCTCCACCCCGACCCACAGGGCCGTCGGCCGGCCGCCCTTGGCGAAGGTGCCAACGCCCGCCAGCGTCAGCGAGAAGCCGCGCGCCCGCAGGCCGGCCAGGGCGAGGTCGATCTCCTCCGCCTGCGGCGCCACCGCCTCGCCGATGAAGCGCAGCGTCATGTGATAGTTTTCCGGCGACACCCAGCGCGCGCCGGGAATGCCGGCGCCGGCCAGCCGCGACAGCCGCTCCCGCAAGGTCCAGGGCAGGTCGAGCGCAACGAACAGCCTCATGCCGGGGCGGCCTCCGTGAGCAGCGTCTCGACCAGCGGTAGCATCCGGGCGACGATTCGCTTCACCCCTTCCGCGGTCGGATGAATGCGGTCGATCTGGTTCAGCGCGGCGACGGTGGCGACCCCCTCCAGGAAGAACGGGTCGTAGAGCACCCCCGGCCGCTTGCCGAGCGCATCGAACACCGCGCGGAAGGCGCGGCCGTAGTCCGGGCCAAGATTGGGCGGCGCATACATGCCGGTGAGCAGCACCGGGATATGCCGTGCGGCCAGCGCATCCAGGATCGCCGCCAGGTTCGCCTGCATTTCGGCTGGATCGAGCCCGCGCAGCCCGTCATTGGCGCCCAGCTCCACGATGGCGGCATCCGCGCCGCGGGGATCGCCGTCCGCGGACAGCGCCCAGTCGAGTCGTGCCCGCCCTCCGGCGCTGGTGTCGCCCGACACCGCCGCATCGATGATCCGCACATCGTGGCCATCCGCCTTCAGCGCCGCGGCAAGCTGCCACTCGAAACCCTGCTCGTGCGGCAGCCCGAACCCGGCGGCCAGCGAATCGCCCAGCACCAGCAGGCGGACCGGGGCCGCCTGGCCGGGCGCCATCAGCGCCAGTAGGACGGCCAGCACCGCCGGCAAGGCATTCCGCAATCGCGTCGCGAGGCCATATGCTGCGGCCATGGATGCCATCCCGCCTATTCTATCCCCGCGTGGCCGGACGATCGTCCAAGTCAGAAACCTGCACTTGACCGTGCCCGCCGCGGCTGGACCGGTCAATATATTGCGCGGAATCGATCTCGACATCCCCGACGGGGAGGCGGTGGGCATCGTCGGCCCCTCGGGCTCCGGCAAGACCAGCCTGCTGATGGTGCTGGCGGGCCTGGAGCGCGCGACCAGCGGGACGATCCGCATCGCCGGCCAGGACATCGCAGGCTTCAATGAGGACGCGCTGGCGCGGCTGCGGCGCGACACGATCGGCATCGTGTTCCAGGCGTTCCACCTGATTCCCACCATGACCGCGCTGGAGAACGTGTCCGTCCCGCTGGAGCTGGCCGGGCGGCGGGATGCCGGCGCGCGCGCCAGGGCTGCGCTGGAGTCGGTCGGGCTGGGTCATCGCCTGACCCATCTGCCCGGCCAGCTTTCCGGCGGCGAGCAGCAGCGGGTCGCCCTGGCCCGCGCTTTCGCGCCCGAGCCGCGGCTGCTGCTGGCGGACGAGCCCACCGGCAACCTCGACCAGGCGACCGGCGATTCGGTCATGGACCTTTTGTTCCGGCTGCGCGCGCGCGCCGGCACGACGCTGCTGCTGATCACCCATGACGCGCAGCTTGCCGCGCGCTGCTCGCGGCGCATCCACCTTGCCGATGGCAGGGTGGTCGAGATCGAGGGCGGTATCCCAGGGGCCGCGCCGGTGGCCGGTTCGCTGGCATGATGCTGGCACTGCGGCTGGCGCGGCGGGAGCTGCGCGGTGGGGTGCGCGGGTTGTGGATCGTGTTGCTCTGCCTCGCGCTCGGCGTGGCGGTGATCGCCGCGGTCGGCACGCTGCGCGAGGCCATCGATCGCGGGCTGGCGACCGACGGAACCCGGCTGCTGGGTGGCGATCTGGAGGTGGAGAGCGGCTCGCAGCCGCTGCCCGATGCGCTGCGCCGCTGGCTGCGCGGTCGGGGCGCCGTGCTGTCCGACGTGGCGCAGATGCGTTCGATGGTCGTTGCCGCGTCCGGCGAGCGGCAGCTTGTCGAACTGAAGGCGGTCGACGCGGCGTGGCCGCTGGTGGGTGCGCCGGTGCTTGATCCGCCGCAGCCTTTGGCGGACGCGCTGGCGCAGCGCGATGGGCGCTATGGGTTGCTGGCCGACCCGGTTGTGCTGGACCGGCTGGGCCTGCATCCGGGCGACGTGGTGCGACTCGGCACCGAAAGCTTTGCCGTCCGCGGCGTGCTCCGCGCCGAGCCGGACCGCATCGCCACCGCGGCGATGTTCGGCGCGCGGGTGCTAATCGCGCAGGACGCGCTGCCGGCGACCGGGCTGATCGCGCCCGGCTCCATGGTGCAATACGCCCTGCGGCTGACCGTGCCGGACGCAGTGGCGATCCCAGCTCTGGTCGCCGATCTGCGCACCGCTTTCCCGGACACTGGCTGGCGCATCCGCACGCCGCGCGACGCCGCGCCGGGGGTGACGCGCTTCATCGACCAGACCAGCCTGTTCCTGACCCTGGTCGGGCTGACCTCGCTGCTGGTCGGCGGCATCGGCGTGGCGAACGGCGTGCGAGCCTGGCTGGAAGCCAGAGCGGCGACCATCGCCACCTTGCGCTGCCTCGGCGCCTCGTCCCGTCTGGTGTTCGCGGTCTGCCTGATCGAGGTGCTGGCCCTGTCCGCCTGCGGCATCCTGGCCGGAGTCGTGGTCGGGGCGGCGCTCCCGGTGCTGGCCGCCTCCTGGCTGCGGGACGTGCTGCCGGTACCGCCGGTGGCCGGAATCTATCCCGGGCCGCTGGCGCTGGCCGCGCTGTTTGGCCTGCTGACCGCGGCCAGCTTCGCGCTGTGGCCGCTGGGCCGGGCCTCGCGCATCCCCGGGGCGGCGCTGTTCCGCGACACGCTGCTGCCCGAGCACGTGCGGCCGTCGCGCGCCCTGATTGCCGTGAACGCGCTGCTGGCGGCCGCGCTGATCGGGCTGACCGTCGCGACCGCGACCAACCGCGCGTTTGCAGCGGGGTTCTGCGCGGTGGCACTGGTCACGCTCGGACTGTTCCGGCTGGGAGCCATCGCGTTGACGATGGTGGCGCGCCGGCTGTCCCCGCTGCCGCGTTCGGCATCGATCCGGCTCGGGCTCGGCAACCTGCACCGGCCCGGCGCGGCGACGCCGCTGATGCTGGTCTCGGTCGGGCTAGGCTTGTCCACGCTCGCCTCGGTGGCGCTGATCCAGGGCAACGTGCGTCAGCAAATCCTCGGCCAGATGCCGGAAAACGCGCCGAGCTTCTACTTTGTGGACATCCAGGACGACCAGCTCGCCCGGTTCACCGATATCGTCCATGGCAGCCCCGGCACCAGCGACCTGCAGCAGGTGCCGAGCCTGCGCGCGCGTGTCGTCGCGGTGAACGGTGTGCCGGCCGAGCAAGTGCAGGCGACGCCCGAGACGCGCTGGGCGCTGAGCGGCGACCGCGGCCTGACCTACGCCGTCGATCCGCCGGCCGACACGCGGCTGGTCGGCGGTGCCTGGTGGCCGCCCGACTATGCCGGTCCGCCGCTGGTCTCCTTCGACTCGGTCCTCGCCAAGGGCTGGGCGGTGAAGGTCGGCGACACGATCCGGGTCAACGTGCTGGGGCGGGACATCGAGCTGCGCGTGGCCAGCCTGCGCCAGATCGCTTGGCAAACGCTGGGGATGAACTTCGCCATGGTGGCGAGCCCCGGCCTGCTGCAGCACGCGCCGCACACGCATATCGCCACCGTGCGCGTGGCCGGCCCCGACCAGGGTGCGCTGCTGCGGGCGGTCACCGACGCGCTGCCCAACGTGACGGGCATCCGGGTCGAGGACGTGCTGGTCGCGATCGCGGCCCTGCTGGGCCAGATCGCCATCGCGCTCGCCGCCACCGGCTCGCTGACGCTGGTCGCCGGCGCACTGGTGCTGGTCGGCGCCGTCGCCGCCGGGCAGCGTCGCCGCACGCAGGAGGCGGTGATCCTGAAGGCGGTCGGCGCCACGCGGGGACAAATCCGCACCGCCTGGCTCGCCGAGTTCGGCCTGCTGGGGCTGGCGGCGGGGATCATCGCCGCGCTGGTCGGCACGGCCGCGAGCTATGCCGTCGTTCATACGGTCATGAAGACCGAGTGGGCGTTCCTGCCCGGCACGCTGGCGATCACCCTGGCGGGCTGTCTCGCTTTGGTTCTGGTTCTCGGCTATGCTGGTACCGCCCAGGCGCTACGGGCGAAAGCCGCACCCCTGCTGCGGAACGAGTGACCGCGTGTTCATTTTTGAATCGGCTTGAACAGTCCGGCGCATCGCCAAAATGTGGGGTGACCGGGCAACACGCCTGAAATGAGGTAAGGAACCCATGGCCCTAAGCCCCGACTATCGTGGCTACTCGCCCACATCCGCTGCCACGACCGCCGCGGTCCTGGACACCGGCCTGCGCGCGTACATGCTTCGCGTCTACAACTGGATGGCGTCCGGTCTGCTGGTGACCGGCATCGTCGCCTTCGCAATCGCCAACACGAGCGCGATCAACCTCTTCTACCCGCTGGTGGAGACACCGGTCGGCCTGCGGCATTCTCCCACGCTGCTGGCAATGGTGGCGATGTTCGCTCCGCTGGCCTTCGTGATGGTGCTCAGCTTCGGCGTGAACAAGCTGTCCAAGTCCGCGGTGCAGGCACTCTATTGGGTGTTCTGCGCGGCGATGGGCGCCAGCCTGACCAACATCTTCATCATCTACACCGGCGAGTCGATCGTCCGCGTGTTCTTCATCACGGCCGCGACCTTCGCCGGCATGAGCTTGTATGGCTACGCGACGAAGGCGGACCTGTCCCGGTTCGGCAGCTTCCTGATCATGGGGCTGATCGGCATCGTCATCGCCGGGCTGGTAAATCTGTTCTTCCAGAGTGCTGCCTTCCAGTTCGCGATCAGCATTATCGGCGTGCTGGTGTTCGTTGGCCTGACCGCGTACGACACGCAGCGGATCAAGGCGACCTACGTGCAGTATGCCTACGCCGAGGGGCCGGACGGCGCCGCGAAGCGCAGCGTCTACGATGCGCTGAGCCTGTACCTGAACTTCATCAACCTGTTCATGCTGCTGCTGTCGCTCTTCGGCAACCGCAACAGCAACTAGCTGGCCTCGGCGTCAGGCTATCGAACAAAAACAGCCGCCAGGGGTTTCCCTGGCGGCTGTTTTTGGGTTTGAGCCAGGGTTTCGGTTTGAGCCAGGGAAGGAAAGGCGGCGGTGCTGGCCCCGGCGGTGGCCAAGCTTGCGCCGTCCACCGTTGCCGCAGACCGAACTGCCAGTGGTGGACGGCGCAAGAGGCTTGTCCACCCTACATCCGGCTTTGCGTGCCAGGGCTCACACGGTCTTGAGGAAATT
>Ga0302319_10009907_pt1 | contig 18238 bp, 12 predicted proteins | sample Bog_T0_2_FD_203319 | JGI IMG/M metagenome (GOLD analysis project Ga0302319, IMG submission 203319) | Peat permafrost microbial communities from Stordalen Mire near Abisko, Sweden - Bog_T0_2 | ecosystem: Environmental > Terrestrial > Soil > Wetlands > Peat | place: Sweden: Abisko, Stordalen Mire...
AAATTTTGAATGGCGAAACCCGGCCCGGTTTGCTATTTAATCGCCGTGCCCGACCAAATCGGCAGGAACAGAATATCCATCATCATTCCGTGCTTCAACGAAGAAGCGGTGTTGCCGGAACTGTTTGAGCGTGTTGGCTACCTCGCCGCGACGTGGGGCCTGGAGCCTGAAATCATTTGCGTGGACGATGGCTCGCGCGACCGCACTTGGGAACTGCTTCTGGCCCAGAACCAGAAAGATCCGCGCTGGCGCTGCCTGCGGTTTGCGCGGAATTTTGGCCATCAGATTGCCGTCAGCGCGGGACTGTTTTATGCGGACGGCGACGCAGTGGTGGTGATGGACGCGGACTTGGAGGACCCGCCGGAGGAAATCCCCCGTTTGCTGGAAAAATGGCGCGCCGGTTACGACGTGGTCTATGCCATCCGCCAAAATCGCAAGGAAGGGTGGGTCAAGCGGCTTTGTTACTGGGGGTTTTACCGGGTTATGGCGCGATTGGTGTCTTTTGAGATCCCGCTCGACACGGGTGATTTTTGCCTCCTCAGCCGGCGGGTGGTGGAAACCATCAACGGCATGCCGGAACGCAACCGCTTTGTCCGGGGATTGCGCGCGTGGTCCGGCTTCCAGCAGACCGGCATAGCCTACGAACGCGCGGCGCGCTTTGCCGGCGCCACCAAATACAGCTTTGGCAAGCTGCTCAAGCTGGCCACCGACGGGCTATTCTCCTTCTCCACGGTCCCGCTGCGAGTGGCGACCTGGCTGGGGTTGTGGGTTTCCGCGCTCGCCTTCTTCGGCGTCGTGTTCACGCTGGCGCAAAAGATCTTCTCGACGCAATTTGAAAGGATCGGACTGAAACCCAGCGCCGGTTTTCCGACCATTATGATCTCCATTCTGTTCCTCGGCGGGGTGCAACTAGTCTGTCTAGGCATCCTCGGCGAATACATCGGACGCATTTATGAGGAGGTCAAAGGCCGCCCGCTCTGGATTCTGCGCGACAGCGCGGGGATCGCGGCGCGGGACAGGAAAATGACCGGCGCCCCCGGCGCCTGAGATTTGCCGCCGCCCACGCCGTGAAGAACTTCCTCTCCCAGAACCGGCAGTTTCTCCTCTACTGCGTCATCGGCGCCAGCGGTGCCACGCTGGATTTCGGGACTTATTCGTTGCTCCTTAAAACACGGTTGTTGGATTATCAAGCCGCCAACGCCATCGGCTACGCCAGCGGCACCCTGCTATCCTTCATCCTCAACGCTCGCTTTAACTTCCGCGTGACTGACCGGATCGTCCAACGGCTGATGTGTTTCTTCGGTGTGGCGCTGGTGGGCTGGACCATTTCGGCCGGACTCCTGCACCTGCTTATCGGGGACTGTGGTTTTAACGAGTATCTGTCCAAGCTGGCCACCTTGGTCGTGGTGATGCTGGTACAGTACAATTTGAACCGGTGGCTGTCCTTTCGCAAACTCAACTGATGTCCTCAAACTCCAAAATCCTTATTGTTGGCGGCGGTTACACCGGGCTTACCGCGGCCCTGCGCCTCGCGCAGGCCGGAAATCATTCCGTTACGCTGATCGAAAGTTCCAGCCAGCTCGGCGGACTGGCCGGCGGTTTCCCGCTGGCCGGCACGTGGCTGGAAAAAACCTACCACCACCTGTTCCTGAGCGACACCACGATCATCAAGCTCGTGGAGGAACTTGGCCTCCAGCAAAAACTGCTCTGGTGCGACAGCTCGGTGGGCATTTTCCGCGACGGCAAAGTCCATCATTTCAAGACCCCGCTGGATTTGCTCCAATATGCGCCGTGCAGCCTCGCCGGCCGGTTGCGCACGGGCTTGACCGCGTTTTACCTCAAGCATCGCAAAAACTGGCGCAGCTTGCTGCCGCACCGGGCGCACAACTGGATGGCGCGCGCCTGCGGCCAGAGCGCGATGGACACCATCTGGACGCCGATGTTGAAAGGTAAATTCGGTGACAAATACACTGAAGTTTCGATGGCTTGGCTGTGGTCCCGCCTCCATATGCGCACCAATTCGCGCACGCCGGGCGGTGAAAAACTCGGCTATTTCCGCGGCGGTTTCAATGTCGTTACCGCGGCCGTGGAGGCGGAGCTTCGCCGGTTGGGCGTGAGCATCCAGACCGGCGCCGCCGTGGAGAAATTCCGGCCCGACCGGCGCGCCGCCGTCATCCAAGGCCAGGACGTGCCCTTCGACAGTTGCGTATTCACCGGCTCCTCGAATGCGCTGGCCGGACTGCTTCCAGCCGGCGGAGCATACGACGCCTATGCCCGCAAACTCCGCAGCATCGGCTATCTGGGCGCCATATGCCTGGTCTTTACGAGCGACCAAAACCTGGGCGAGATTTACTGGGTCAACATCAACGAACCGGACTCGCCGTTCCTGGTGTTCATCCAGCAGACGAACTTGGTGGACCCCAGTTTCTACGGCGGCAAACACGTGTATTATATCGGCGCATATCTGCCGGTGGACGGGAATATTTTCTCCCTGTCGGACGATGAGTTGACCCGGCTGTGGTTCGGCTACCTGCCGAGAATGTGCCCACAATTCTCGGCGGCCGGCGTGAGCGAGAAACACATTTTCCGGTTCCGAGCGGCCCAGCACATCGTGGATACGCAGTACGAGGAGAAAATCCCAGACTATCGGACGCCCCTCCCGGGAGTGTATCTGGCCAACTTCTCGCAGATTTTCCCCGAGGATCGCGGCACCAACTTCGCGGTGCTGGAAGGCGAAAAAATCGCGGCGTTAGTTCGGCACGACCTGGCGGCCTGAACCTGATGATTGGCGCGCGGCGTTCACACCACTTCAACTTTCATCACTAACAACTTTGCACGTTGAAGCGGCGTGAACGCCGCGAGCCGGTTCGGGGGCTCCAGGCAATAATCTTCACGGGGAAACCTCACCCGCTGATACTGCCCCCGTTGGATATTTCCCACGTCCGGCTGTGAGGAATTGGCCTCCTCGTATGGCAAACAACCAATCTACGCTCAATTGTCCGTCGTTTGCTTCATGGCGTTTTGGATGCGCAGGAAGTCGGGCATATCCTGGGGCGAAACTGGCTCACCGTCGGAGGCGACATCTTTTGGGTTAACCCATTTCCAGTGTTCTACGTGCCCATCAGCAAAAGAGAGGTTCGCACCCTGACTATGCCGGTCGGATGGCATGTCCCACCATTCCTGCGGATAGACCCCGGCCGGAGGAGCGCCATAATTCGCGTCTTGAATGGTACCCGCATTCTCATCAATCAAGACAAAAAGTTCGGCCGGTATGGGGTGCCGGACGAATGTGTATTTCGTCCAAGCCGGGAGGTAGGGGGCATAGGTTGGATCCGGATTGCCATTGACGGATTGACTCATATTGTAGCTTCGCCAACGCAATTGCGGCAACGGGGTTCCATCTTCCGTCTCCAGAGTGGACTGGTCGGATGGGCAATGATAGATGGGCAGCGAAGTATTATATGTGAACAGCAGGCCGTTGATGATGTTGGAAGGATTGATCTCCGTGACCGCATCCGGGTCCGGGAGCCAAGACTGCTTGAGACTATAGGTGAAAACATCGCCATTTGTCGTCACGGTAAAAGAAGCGCCGGGATTATTGGGGGGGAAAAAATCATTATTATCCAAGACGTAAAGATGCTGGCACAATGTCAGTTGTTTCAAGTTGTTCATGCAGATGGTGTTCTGCGCCCGGCTCTTGGCCTGGCTCAACACCGGCAGCAGCATGGCCGCCAGAATGGCAATGATGGCGATGACCATCAACAATTCAATCAGCGTGAACGCGGGAGCTGGGTTGTTTTTTGAATCTTGCTTCATTTTTGGATGAAACAGGGCGATCTGCCAAAACGTACCCCATCCCGCTGCTTTCGCAACGAAATACGATACGAAAAGCGGATCGGAAAACGCCAAGAACGCGCACCGCTGGGAATCCGAATAAACAAACGGAGGAGACGTCCAAGCCACTTTCGCTTCCGCAAATTCCAAAAGATTCACGTGCAATGATCGTTAATTGAGGAACGTTCGAAGACCGAGCAGACATAGGGGTTCCCGCGCCCGGTCGCAATCAAGGGTGTTCTGTTGGAACGTACGGTAGGGTTATACCCCATAGCTAGGAATTAAGCCGTTCTGTACGTTGCTTCCAGTGATAAAAACAAACAACCAAACAACTGAAAGAAATAAAATGAAATTCATGTTCCCCGTAACGCTTGCCATTGTCGCGAGCACCCTGATGCTGACGAGTTCCTCCGCGCGTGCGGCCAGCAACGATAGTCGCATCGAATCATCCGCCGCGAAGTCCTATGTCTTCAAGACCTACCTGAAGGACGATGCCATCAAGGCGGAATCCAAGGACGGGATTGTCACTCTGACCGGCACAGTCTCGGAAGCGTCGCACAAATCCCTGGCTGAAAACACCGTGGAGGGTTTGCCCGGCGTCAAGAGCGTGGACAATCAACTCGTTGTCAGCGGCGAGCAGCCGGCGGAGCATTCCGACACTTGGATCAGCATGAAAGTGAAAACCGCCCTGCTATTTCATCGTAACGTAAGCGCCAGCGGCACAACGATTTATACGAAAGATGGCATCGTCACCTTGCAAGGTGTGGCGAGCAGCCAAGCCCAAAAGGAGTTAACCACTGAATATGCCAAGGACATTGACAACGTCAAAGAGGTAAAAAACGACATGACGATTGCCACGGCGCCAGCCACTTCAGAAGCGACCCTCGGAGACAAAATTGATGATGCGTCAATCACGGCGGAAGTCAAATCAGCCTTGCTGTCGCATCGTTCGACCAGCGCCTTGCACACCACGGTTTCCACGGCGGACGGCGTCGTCACTGTGGGTGGAGTGGCGAAAAATGACGCGGAAAAAAGCCTCGTCACCAAGCTCGCGACCGACATCAACGGCGTAGGCAGCGTGATCAATAACATGACCATTGCCGTGCCAGTGGCCAAAATTTAATCGTCGGGTGCTACTGGCCGGCGTGAATGCGCGCGGTCAGCGAACCAACCAAAGGAAGTTTTTATGTTATACACCATTGCGGTGGTGCTCGTGATTTTGTGGCTGCTGGGTCTGGTGACCGGCACCGCTGGCGGCTTGATTCACATTCTTCTTCTCATCGCCATCGTGGCAGTTCTGTTCCGGGTCATTTCGGGCAGGAAGCCAGTGCTTTGAGGAACGCTCCGCCGACGAAACCGATTGACTTAAAATGAACACAAAAAACGTCATCGCCGTGGCCCTCATTGCCTTGGGGATCGTTGTGCTTGCCTCTCTGGGGTTGACTTTCACCACGCCAGGCAAGCCTATCGAGGTCCTGGGGTTTCACTTTGGGACAACCGACAGCCATTTCATCCCGCCCATTGCCGGCGCGCTCGCGCTGGTGGGAGGGATCGTATTGCTCTTGGTGAAAACCAAAAAGGTGTGATGAGCGCAGCGGAACCATCTGTCGTCCCCATCGTTCCGGCAGGCCTGCGGCCTCTGAAATGGAATGAAATGGTACGCCGTGGCGATTTCGTTGACGACGGACGCAAGGGTTTTGAGCCTTGGGTGGGGCCGGGCGGATTTCGCGCCGACGCGTTTGTGAAACAGATTTACCGGCGGATGGGACACCAGCCGAGCGGAGCCAAAAAGCAACTGTGAAGATACTAAAAGTCATCGGTTCAACCTTCCTTCAACTGATCAAACAGGCTGGGTCGCTTCCACGAACCATCTCGAAGGCCGTCAAGCAAAGGCAGCAGCGGATAATCGTGAACGAACTTGAAGCCGAACGGCTCGACCGTATCCGCAACCCATCAAAATATGTCGGGAAGTGAATTTATCGTTTTTCAGCTTTCCAAACTTGCTTCCCAGTGACCGAAAGATCTTCCCAATATGGACATTGATTTGACCAGTTTTTCGGCGGCACAACAACGCGCACTTTTCGATCTATTGATTCTAGCCATGTATGCTGACAGTCACATGACGACGTTTGAAGACCAGGAGTTACAGGAGTTGTTGGCAGCCATGGGCTATATCGAAAAGTTGGATCGCCAGCGTGAGTTTGATGCCGCAGTGATCCGGATCAAGCCGAGCATTCAAACTGCCTGGAAAGCCAAGGAGCTGGCCCTGTCATTAGCCGGTGCTTTCACAGAACGCAGTCAGCAGAAGCAGGTTTATTCGGCGGTGGAGCAAATCATGACTTTTGACAACCACGTCAGCAACTGGGAAAACACCTTGCTGATGGAACTGCGAATGAGATTCCGCCTTTGAGATCTGAAAGCCTTACCCAGAGCTTAGCTCGATGCTGCACGTGATTCTGGACGGTCACATGCCGGGCTTTCGGCCTCCAGATTCCTCGAGGCATGCTTTCGCCGCGGCCACCTCGCCTCCGGTTGAGGAAGCCCCGATTTTCAACTCGACGAAATGCTCGCGGCCGTCATCCACCAATGGAAGCAGTTCGAATGCAAGTTCGTTGCCATCAAGAGACAGCCGTTTCGTGTCGGCTGAATCAGGGGCGAGCCGGGTGATGGTGATGTGATAAACAGTCTGGCGGTAGCGGTAGTGGATCTTAAAGTGGTTCCAGTGCTTTGGCAGTCGTGGGTTCAAACGCAGTTGGCCGCCCTCCAGGTTCACGCCCAACAGCGTTTCGGTGAGCAGCCGATACATCCAGCCCGCCGACCCCGTGTACCACGTCCAGCCGCCGCGACCCGTGTGCGGGGCGACGGCATAGACATCGGCCGCGACGACGTACGGCTCCACTTTATATATGGCAATTTGTTTGGGCGTCTCGCCGTGATGGATGGGATTGAGCAGCGTGAAGAGCTTCCAGGCACGGTCGTTTTCACCCATGAGCGCGAAGGCCATGGTGGTCCAAATTGCCGCGTGAGTGTATTGGCCGCCGTTTTCACGCACGCCCGGAATGTAACCTTTGATATAGCCCGGATTAAGCGGAGACTTGTCAAACGGCGGCTCGAACAATTGGATCAGCCTGGCTTGTCGGCGAATTAAATGACGGTCAACGGCGTTCATCGCCAGTCGGGAGCGCCCTGGTTCGCCGGCACCGCTGATCACCGACCAGGTTTGCGGCAGGGAATCTATCTGACATTCGGGATTGCTCGCGGAACCCAGCGGTTCGCCATTGTCGAAATAGGCGCGGCGATACCACGTGCCATCCCACCCGTGCAGCTCGATGTTTGCCTGTAATTGCCGTGCTTGCGCCGCACAACGGTCGGCGAAGGCTTGGTCATTGCGCGCGCGCGCCAGTCCGGCAAACTGCGTCAGCACGTCGAAGAGAAAGAAAGCGAGCCAGACGCTTTCGCCCCGTCCATCCTTGCCCACCAAATTCATGCCGTCATTCCAGTCGCCGCAACCCATCAGGGGCAAACCATGCTGGCCGAATTTCAGGCTGCGCTCGATGGCGCGCACGCAATGTTGATAAAGCGTGGCGGATTCTTCGGCTCGATTCGGCAAATCGTAGCAGGACTCCTCTTCCGGCTTAAGGGGCCGGGTTTCCAGAAATGAAATCTTTTCGTCGAGAACGCCGGTGTCCGCGACACAGGAAACATAATGGCAGGTTACGTAAGGCAGCCACAGGTAGTCGTCGGAAAAATGTGTCCGCACACCGCGGCCGGAGGGGGGATGCCACCAATGTTGCACATCGCCTTCGCGGAATTGCCGCGCGGCGACGCGGAGCAAGTGCTCGCGGGTGAGGGCCGGTTCGGCATGCACGAGAGCCATCACGTCCTGCAACTGGTCCCGGAAACCATAGGCGCCGCCGGACTGGTAAAAGCCCGTTCGAGCCCAGAGCCGGCAGCCCAGGGTTTGATACAAGAGCCATCCGTTGGCCATCACGTTGACGGCTGGGTCAGGGGTATCCACATTCACCGCGCCGAGCGTCCGATTCCAATAAGCCCAGACGCCTTCGAGCGCGGCGCGGCTCGCGTCGGCCCCGCGAAAGCGCCGGATGAGCGTAAGCACGTCCGCCGCACTGCGGCCGACGCCGAGGCGAAAACTGGTTTCCCGTTCCTCGCCAACCGACAAATTAAAGGATACTTGCACTGCCCCGCACGGATCCAGCCCCGCGCCGACTTTGCCGGAGAGTCGCTGGCGTTTCATGGCCGCCGGCTGCGCCAGGCTGCCGTTGCGGCCGATGAATTCTTTGCGATCGCCGGTCAATGTGCGCGCGGCCTCGTTCACGTCGAGGAAAACGATGCGGTCGGGGAATTCCGTGTTGTAATAATTGCGCGCCAGCAAGGCGCCGGTCTTGATCTCCACTTCGGTTTGCACATGCAGCAGGGACTGGTGCCGGCGTTCGCCCAGCACCCATTCGAAATAGCCGGTCACAGACAGGCGGCGCGGGCGGCCGGAAATATTCCTCAGTTTCAAAACCGAGAATTTTACCGGCGCATCCATCGCCACGTACACCCACAACTCGGAAGCGATGCCAAATTCTGTATGCTCAAATACCGTGTACCCAAAACCGTGGCGAATGACATGGGGCGTCGCGCCCCTCGCGGGTAACGGGGTGGGGGACCAAAATTGTCCCGTCTGGTCATCGCGGAGGTAAATCGCCTCGCCCGGAGTGTCCTGCACGGGATCATTGCTCCACGAAGTCAGGCGGAAGGCCTGCGAGTTTTCCAGCCAGGTGTAAGCCGCGCCGCTCTCGGAAATCACCGTCCCGAAAAATGGATTGGCCAGCACGTTGGCCCATGGCGCCGGCGTCATCTCACCCGGTTGCAAGGTGATGACATATTCATGGCCGTCGCGCGTGAAGCCGCCCAAGCCGTTGTTAAAAATCAAATCGCGGGGGGGCAGCGGGGCGGGGAAATCGGGCGCCCGGAAGCGGCTGGTCCGCAGCGGCGGAACTGAAGGCTCCAACGTCCGGCGATGTTCGAGTTGTTCTTCCAGCGTTCCCTTTTCGTCGTCGAGCACCACGCGCGCCGCCGCTTGCAACAGGATCCGGTCGTCGTTCGGAATTTGTTCGAGCCGCCGCACGAAAATGCCGCCGGGCTTGTCCAGCATTTGCGCTTCAATTCCGGACGCAATCAGCCGGGTGATTTGGTCCTGCAATGACTGGCGATAAACCGAGACGTCCTCGTTCAGGATGACCAGATCAACAGTCAATCCCTTCATGCGCCAATAGGAGTGGGCCTGAATCAACTGTTTGACCAGTTCGATCCTTTCAGGGTCGCTGATGCGGAGGAGCACGATGGGGGAGTCGCCCGAAATGCTGTAGCTCCAGAGACCATTTTGTCCGCGCCGATTGTGGAGCAAAACGGCGGAGTTGGCACGGCGGTCCGGATCGGCATAGATCAACGCCCCCGCCAGACGGCCGTACAGCTGGGCTTCCGATTCCGTGACATCGAGCTGTTGCAAGGTTACCTGGCTGTGAGTCCAAGCCAGGTCAAAAACGCGGTCAGTCATGCGGGAACTCTGGTATTTTTCAATATGCGCCAGCGCAGCTTCCCGGTTTTCGGTGGCGCCCAGAACCAGATCAATGACGGCGGTTCCAAGTGGCGGCAAACGAACTGTGCGCCGCAGCGAAACGATGGGATCGAGCACGGAGCCGACGGTGTTCGACAGCGGCGAAACGGTCTGCATCGCTGCCGGACGGGCGAGGTTTCCGCCACGGCCGATGAACTTGGAGCGGTCGGTCTCGCAGGATATTTCACCCTGGTCATCGCCCTGGACCCGCATCAGGTGCAGCAGCCAGGGTGGTTTTTCTTCCTGGGAACGGGCGCGACGAGTGCACAGCAGCGCGGAAGATTTGCGAACGAATTCCGTTTGGACGAACAGATTGCTGAACGCGGGATGCGCCGCGTCCGCCGCCGGCAGCGCCAGAACCACCTCGGCGTAGCTCGTCAGTTCAATCTCTCGCGCGATGGGCGAACGATTGGTGATCTTGATGCGCCGCAATTCCACGTCGTCTTCCGTGGACACGCTGATCTCGGTATGCACCTCAAAACCCGCATGACGATGGCGGAATTCCGCGCGCGCCTGGGTGAAAATGGCTTCATACCCTTTGGTCATCCGCAAAGCGGGCTGATAGGCAGTGGACCAGAATTCCCCGGTGCCCACGTCGCGCAGATAGACAAACGTACCCCAGCAATCGCGCGTGGCATCCTCGCGCCAGCGCGTGACCGCCAGTTTGCGCCACTGGCTATAGCCGCCGCCAGCGCTGGTGATGACGACATGATAACGGCCGTTGGACAAGAGATGAACTTCAGGCGCCGGCGAGGTGGGATCGGTGAACATCCGCATCACGCTTTCGCCTTCGCCTGAAGGTGTGCGCGCTTCTTCCAGTGTAAGATCCTCGACGAACACGCTCGGGACGGTCTTGGGCGCGCGCTCCTGCAATAGCAATTCCGCCGCCTTGAGCAGCGGACAAGCCAGGAAACGTCGTTGCATGGGGGAATGGCGCAGTAAATTATCCAGTGCCAGCAAGCTCATGCCTTGGTGGTGCGCCATAAAGGATCGGATGGTAATGCTGGCTTGGTCGGGCGGCAGACGCGCCGGGGTATAATCCACGGCTTCGTGGAAACCATACGCGCCGGCCCGCCCTTCGGCTGCGAGCCGTTGCAAATTTTCACACGCCGCCACGGGTGCCACCATGAGCGCCATGGCGGTGGCGTAAGGGGCGATCACCAGATCGTCGGCCAGTCCCCGTTTCAAACCCAGGCCGGGCACGCCGAAGGCGCGGTATTGGTAGTTCAGTTCCACGTCGGTCCGGTTGTAGCCCGACTCGGAGATGCCCCACGGCACGCCGCGAAATTTTCCGTACTCGATTTGTTGTTGCACCGCGGCCCGGCAAGTGTGATCCAGCAGGGTGTCTTCAAAATTGGGCATGACCAGCAGTGGCATCAGATATTCAAACATCGAACCGCTCCACGAAACGAGAATCGGCTCGCCGCGCGATGCGACGAGCAGACGGCCCATCGAGAACCAGTGGTCCTGCGGAACCTGCCCCAGCGCGATGGCGACATAACTGCACAAGCGCGCCTCCGAGGCCAGCAAATCATAGAATCCGAGGTCAAACCGGTGTTCGGTCACATTGAAGCCGGTGGCAAATAAATCGCGGGCGGGGTTGAATAAAAAGGTGAAATCCATCACGGCCAGTTGGTCGCATTGTTTCGCCAGCGCTTCGAGTGCGAGCAGACGCAGGCGCGCATTTTCGCCGGCCGCCTGCAAGCACCGTGCGATTTCACTGCCGCCATCGCCAGCTTCCATCGGCGGACTGGCCGATTGGCCCAGCTCCCCAGCCTCCCGCAAAGTGCGGGCCTGGTCAAGTTTGGCGACTGCCGAGGCCAGCGGGGCCGCCTGGCTTTCCGATTTTGGCTTTCCGCTTTCCGGCTTTGAAGTCACGGCCAGCCACGGCGCGAGAAAGCGCAATTCCTCCAAATGCGATTCGCAATCGCGCTGCAAAATATGCGCCCACGCTTTAGGTTCTTCTGCTGCCTGGGCCAGCGTCTCCGCGATCCTGGTTGCTCGGGCGGTGGCGCTTTCCAATAGTGCAAACGCGGCCTGTAATCCGGCCGGCGCTTGCTCTAAATCGCTTTCGAGTCCGGCCAATTCCAAGTTTTCGCCGGTTAAGTCCCTAAGGACTCCCACCGTGTCGCGCAACCCGTCGAAAATCCGGGGCGTGAAGATCGCCTCCTCCGCTTGTTCCCGCAAACCGGCGGCAAGCGTCAGCAAATGCCCGGCGAGGTTACCGCTGTCCACACTGGAAACATAGAGGGGCAGAAGTGGTTTGAGCGTGCGGGTTTCGTACCAGTTGTAAAAATGGCCGCGATGCCTTTCGAGCCGTGTCATGGTGGCTACGGTGGCTTGCGTGCGCTGAATCAAACCGGCGAGCGAAAGGTAGCCGAAGTCGCGCGCGGCCAAATTGGCGAGCAGCGCGAGGCCAAGGTTGGTCGGCGAGGTGCGCCGGGCGATGGTCGGGGCGGGGATTTCTTGAAAGTTATCCGGTGGCAGCCAATTTTCCACTGGGCCGACGAACGTGTCGAAAAAATGCCAGGTTTTACGGGCCGTGAGATGCAGAAACTTGAGTTGAGCCGGCGATAAATCCGGGGTCGCGGACTGGATCGGCTGGCTGATCCACCACGCGATCCACGGCGCCGCCAGCCAAACCCAAAGGAGGGGCAGCGCAAAAACAAGTTGCGCCGGCTGCCGGATGGTGAGGAAGAGTCCGGCAGCCAGCGCCATGACCGGCGCAAACCACATGGTGGCATAAAATCCGGCCAGGTCGGCGCGCGTGGTGCGCTCGGAGTCACTCGACGTTTGCCATTCAAGCAGTCGCTTGTGGGTCACCAGCAGACGCAGCAGCGTCTTGCTGATGGCATTCACGCTGATGAAGGCGTCGTAAGCCAGAAAAGCCAGCGCAAGAAAAATCTGACCAAGCTGCCGGCTGCCCGACCCGGCTACCCCATGAAGATGCATGGCCCATGACATGTCGCGCGGCTTATTCAAGGCGTTGAACCAGGCCGCGAATAATCCGGGAAGTGCGATGATGCCAACGACCAGCGCCAAGCTGAGATTGCCAAGTTCCGGCACGAGCAACCAACTGCCTAGCAATAACAGCAGCATGGCAAGCGGCACAAGGCTGCGCCGCAGGTTGTCGAAAATCTTCCATTGCGACAGCACAGAAAGCGGATTGGCGATGCGGCGGGCGTCCGCGCCAGGAACGCGCGAGAGCAGCCATGGCGTGATCTGCCAGTCCCCGCGGATCCAGCGGTAACGTCGGTCCATGTCCACATTGTAGCGGGAGGGAAATTCCTCATAAAACTCCACATCGCAGACCAGGCCGGAGCGGGCATGGCACGCTTCCAACAAATCGTGACTAAGAATGGCGTTTTCCGGACAACGTCCGGCCAGGGCGCGCTGGAAGGCGTCCACATCGTAAATGCCTTTGCCGATGAACGAACCTTCGTGAAACACATCCTGATACACGTCGGACACTTCCCGGGTGTAAGGATCAATGCCCGCATCGCCGGCAAACAGCCGGACAAACCACGAGCGCCGCGCGCTCGGCAGACTGACGCCCACGCGCGGCTGGAGAATGCTGTAGCCATCGCGGACAATCCCGAGCGTGTCATCGAACACCGGACGGTTCAGCGGATGAGCCATCGTGCCGACAAGTTGCCGCGCCGCTTCGCGGGGCAACTGCGTGTCGGTGTCGAGCGTGATGACATATTTGACCTCCGGCAGGATGGCGGTTTCGCCGATGATTTCGGAAAAGCAGCCGCGCGCACCGCCGCGGAGCAGGGCGTTGAACTCCATGAGCTTTCCCCGTTTGCGTTCGTAACCCATCCACAAGCCTTCGCCGGCATTCCAGCGGCGCGGGCGATGAAAGAGGAAAAACAGGTTCTTTTCGCTGGCGGCATATTTTTGGTTCAACGCCTCAATTCCATCCCGCGCCCGTTGCAGCAGGTTTTTGTCTCCCGGCAAAATTTCTGCGGCCGCATCGCGGAAATCCGTCAACAAGGCGAAATGAAGATGTTCATCCCGATTCGCAAGGTGATGAATCTCCAGCGTCTCAATGAGGCGTTCAACGCCGGCCTCGCTCGCGAGCATCGTGGGCACCGCCACCATGGTGCGGCAATCGGGCGGAATTCCGGCGGAAAAGTCCAGACGCGGGAGCAGGCTTGGCTTTACCAGCAACGTGGACAGCCAGTTCATCAATGCCACTGCCAACTGGCTCGCACACAGCAGGAACACTGCTGTGAGGAAAATAAGTTTCCAGCCTTGCACTTCGAATGCCACTGAATGCCGCACAAACCCGCCCGTGAGCAGCAGCGTGAACACTCCGACTCCCCCGGCGTAAAAGCCCAGTGGAAACCTGTGGATGGCTCGTTCAATGATCATTCGCCCGGGCCAATGGACTTTTGCCAGGCGCGCCAAATGCGGCTGGCCTTTGTCGATGAGATGGAAACCCACGTGCGCCGTCCGGTCGCTGGCGCCATTTTGCCGCAGGCTGTCCGTCGCCAATTGGATCGCCCGCTGCGCGACTTCCGCTTCCGCCAGCTGACTGTGCTGGGCTAGAAATTCGACCGCATGACGATAGCGATCGCGGGTGGCAAAATCCATGAGACTGTAAACCTTGGCCGGGTCGGCCAGCAACGTCGTCTCGACCAGGCTGAGACTTTCCACGAACTCCTTCCAGTCCATTGCGCTCAAAAACCGGAGGCTGGTAATGCTATGGCTGACGGAAACCTGGTCGGCCGCTTGATTTTGGCTGTCCAACTGGACGAGTTGTTCGATGGACGAACCTTGTTGGCCCAGCCGCTGTTCGAGCCATTCGCGCGCAAGATGCAGCACCGGACTTTGGCGCGACAAACGCTGGCAGAATTCCGCCACGAACGAACTGGACAACGGCAGATCCGACTTGGCCATGTCCGCCACCACGATGACGAGGTGGGATGGATTCTTCTCCGCCATCTCCTGCAAACGGTCCACCCACAAATCCGCCAAATCACGATCCTCCCGGGCGACGGTAAGCCGGGTGGTGACGCGCTGGAGATTCTCGATTAATCCGAGCCGCAACATGATGGGAATGGCCCACAACTCGCCGAGCTTCAAGGAATATACCGTTTGATAGGCGGCAACGAATGCGCTCAGCGGGCCAGCATCAATCTGTGCATCCACGTGCGAAATCAATTCGAGCACGATGTCATAGACGCGCGGCAGTCCGGCGGAAGGACCGTTCAACAGCCGGGGCAACTCCCGGCTGTAACCGCGGGGCAAATGCCGCCGGGCCATCTGAATCTGCTCCTCAATCAAGTAGAAGTTGTCGAGCAGCCAGGCGGCGGCAGGCGTGATGTGCCGGCCTTGCTTCACGGCCAGGGTTGCGTGGTTGAACGTCCTGAGGCGGTCCTCGTTTTGCCCCAACCGGGCCAGCAGATGGTTGGAACCCCGGCGGGTGATGACTTGGTGGTTGGCGGCGAGAATCTTGGCATGACGAGCCAATTGTTCGACACTGAACAATTCTCCCCGCAAAGGCGGCTCGCACGCGTATGGGCGCGCGCGCGCCAGGTCGGTCACCCATTGTTGAAGGCGCAAGGGCAGCCTCTGCATGTTGTGCTCATGTTCAGTCATAATTCCAGCGATTATTTGGCCGCTGGAATCCAGCCAGCCTCTTTTCTGCCAGCCAGCTCGTCTGGCACGGGGCGGGCTGGCAAGCTTCTATTCCGCCGCCCGCTGATCGGGCGAAACCCATATTCCAGCCGCTTTGGCAATGATCTCTCGCCTCACAGTACCCTTTATTATTGGCCATTGATATGGGGTGTTTCCCCCAGTACTCAGGAAGCGCCAGTCATCATTGCCGCCAACTCGACGGGCACGGTGAATCGCCTGATTCTCGCGGTGCGTTTGGCCTTGTCCTCGGAGGCTGGCTCGGGACAACTCTATGGAGCATCACCGTTTACGACCTTCACAGCGACCTCGTAATCAATGAGGTTAACAAATATAATCTCAATGGCGATACGACTCATTTGGGCCCCGATGGCAGCTATACGATTTACCTTTCCAAAAAATCCCGTGGTGAAAACTGGCTGCCTGCCAGAGAGGTCGGCCGGATTTATCTGACCCTTCGGATGGAAAACCGCCGACAAAATCGGGATGCACCGCCAGCCCGGCAGCACGTCACAGAACTATTGGCAGAAGGCTGGTGATGACCAATACTAGTGTCCGGGCGCGGGGGGACCTGAAGCCGCCGCGCCCGGCATCATGATCGAAATCATCAGTCCGGACCAGGACACGAAGCTTATGGCGGCGGTCCGCACGCCGGTTTACCGGGCGCGGGGCTTGACCAAAGTTTATGGCTCCGGCACGGCTGAGGTCCGGGCGCTGGCGGGCGTGGATTTGGACCTGTACCCGGGCGAGCTTATCGTGCTGCTGGGCCCCTCCGGCAGTGGCAAAACCACGCTACTTAACCAACTCGGTGGCCTCGATCTGCCCACGGACGGCGAACTCAAATATCGGGATTTGGACCTCACCACCGCCGACGAGGCCCAGCTCACCCGTTTTCGCCGCGAGAGTGTGGGGTTCATTTTCCAGTTCTACAATCTCATCCCGAGCCTCACCGCCCGGGAAAACGTGACGCTCATCACCGAGATTGCCCGCGACCCCATGCTGCCCGAGCAGGCGCTGGAAATGGTGAACCTCGGCGCGCGGCTAGACCACTTTCCCGCGCAATTGTCCGGCGGCGAACAGCAGCGCGTGGCCATCGCCCGCGCCATTGCCAAGCGTCCCGAGGTGTTGCTCTGCGATGAACCCACCGGCGCGCTGGATGTAAAAACCGGCATCGTCGTGCTGGAGGCCATCGAACGGGCCAATCGCGAGCTCGGCACGCTCACCGTGATCATCACCCACAATGCCGTGATGGCGGACATGGCGGACCGGGTCATTCATTTCTCCGATGGCAAAGTGCATGATTACCAGCGCAACCCCCGCCGGGCGGCCGCTTCCAGCCTCAAGTGGTAATCATGCTAGCGAACCTCGACCGCAAACTTTTCCGCGACCTGCGCCGCATGCAAGGCCAGGCGATCGCCGTGTCGCTAGTGATGGCGTGCGGGATCGCCATGCTCATCATGTCGCGCAGCCTGATTCATTCGCTGTCCACCGCGCGCGCGGAATATTACCAGGCTTATCATTTTGCCGACGTTTTCGCTGGCCTCAAACGCGCTCCCCTGTCCCTGATGGAGGAGATCCGCGCCTTGCCCGGCGTAGCGGTGGCGGAACCGGGCGTTGCCGCGCAAGTCACCCTCGACATTCCCGGGCTGGATGAACCCGCCACCGGCCTCATCCGGTCCCTGCCGGATCTGCACGAACCTGAATTGAACCGCCTTTTCCTCCGGGTTGGCCAATGGCTCAAGCCGGGCGGCCGCGGCGAAGTGTTGGTGAGTGAGGCGTTCGCCCAGGCCAATCAACTGCATCCGGGCGACCCCATCACGATGATCCTGAATGGCCGGCTCCAAAAGTTCCGCATCGCCGGTCTGGTGCTGTCACCGGAATACATTTTTGAAGCCCGTCCCGGCTCCGCGCTGCCGGACAATCACAGCTATGGCATCTTCTGGATGCGTTACGAAGAGCTGGCCGATGCCTTTGATCTCAAGCACGCCTTCAATTCTCTTGCCCTCGCCCTGGCACCCGGGGCCAATGAAAGCATGGTCATCGCCGCCCTGGACCGCCTGCTGGTAAAATACGGTGGCAGCGGCGCGTATGGCCGGTCCGACCAGCCGTCGCATGTCCGCGTGTCTGATGAAATCCGCGTCCTCACGATTCTCTCCATTGGTTTTCCGCTGATCTTCCTGAGTGTCGCGGCCTTCATGACGAATGCCGTTCTGTCCCGGCTGCTTACCATGCAGCGAGAACAGATAGCCGTGCTCAAGGCCTTTGGGTTTGAGAACCGCCAAATCGTGGTGCATTACCTGAAATTCGCCTTCGTCTTCGTGCTGGGCGGAGCCGTCTTCGGCACTCTGGGGGGCATCGCGCTAGGCCGGCAAATGACGCAGATGTACCATATGTTCTTCCGTTTCCCGGACCTGAGTTTTCATCTGGACCGGGGTGCGGTCAGCGTCTCGTTGCTGGTGGCGGCGGCGGCGGCCACCCTTGGGGTGTTGGGGGCGGTCTGGCACGCGGCCAAACTGCCGCCCGCCGAGGCCATGCGGCCCGAACCCCCGGCCAATTACCGTCCGGCCTTCATTGAACGCACGGGCATCGCGCATTTCTTCGCGAACACCTTCCGCATTGCCGTGCGCAACCTCGAGCGAAAACCCGCCCAGGCCTCCTTCACCATCGCTGGCCTCGCGTTCGCCACCGGCATTCTGGTCATTCCCAACTGCTTCCACGACAGCGTGGGCCACATTCTCGATTTCCAATGGGATACTGTCCAGCGCGAGGACGTCACCGTGGGCCTGGAGGAACCTTCGAGCGAGACGGCTAAATTCGCCTTCCGCGAACTGCCCGGCGTGGTCAGTCTGGAACCGTTCCGCGCCGCCGCCGCCCGCATCTATTTTGGCCCGCGCCACCGTCAGATCGCCATTCAGGGGATGGATCCGGCGAGCGAGCACGAACGGATTATTGACCGCCATACTCACGTCGTTGCGTTGCCGCCCGAGGGGCTGGTTATTTCCTCCAAACTGAGCGAAATCCTCGGGGCCAAGCCCGGCGACCGGGTGACCATTGAATTTCTGGAGGGCCGACGTCGCACTGTGGAAGTGCCGCTGGCGGGTTTGAGCGAGGATTTTTCCGGCCTGGCCGCGCACATGA
>Ga0302319_10009910_pt1 | contig 18236 bp, 13 predicted proteins | sample Bog_T0_2_FD_203319 | JGI IMG/M metagenome (GOLD analysis project Ga0302319, IMG submission 203319) | Peat permafrost microbial communities from Stordalen Mire near Abisko, Sweden - Bog_T0_2 | ecosystem: Environmental > Terrestrial > Soil > Wetlands > Peat | place: Sweden: Abisko, Stordalen Mire...
TGATCTTCGCCTGGAGGAGTTGCGCCGCAAGCGTCGCGACAGCGTGCAATACGTGTTCGCAATTATCTAGAACGATCAAGAGCCGCTTATTCCTTAGTCGCTCCACCAGAGTCGAGATTACTCCCGTAGGATTTCCGCTGACACCTAGGGCTGTCGCCAAAAGGTATGGAACGAGTGCGGAGTCATCAGTCGCGGAAAAATCTACGAAGTGGACGCCATCGGGAAACCTGTCATGCCGAGCGTGAGCAACCGCAATGGCAAGGCTGGTCTTGCCCACACCTCCAGAACCGACCAAGGTCAAAAGATGCGTGAAGTCGAGTGCACGCGCCACTCCTTCGATATCGCGTTGCCGGCCGATGAGACTGCCGGGGGCTGGCAGACTGGAAACTACCGGCCGTTCATCGCTCTTAACGTAAGCGGTGTCGGCGAATTCCTTCTGAACCTGTCCTACAAACTTGTATCCACGCCCCGCGACCGTCGCGATGTAAGTTGCATGCGGAAAGGTGTCTTCAAGGACTCGGCGAAGACTGCTGATGTGGACCTTCAGATTGGAACCGTCGACGAATACGTTGGGCCACGCGAATTCGATCAACTCGTTCTTGCTGACCTCCTGGCCAGCCCGCGTAACGAGCAGATGCAAAATGTCCAACGCTCTGCTGCCCAGCTTCACAGGGCGGTTCCCTAAGACAAGAACATGTTGGCTCGGAATGAGCCTGAACGGTCCGAACGCAAAGGCTAGATCGAGAACCGGATTCATTTCCATGATCCATTCTCCTACTAAGCTCCGATTGAACGGAGTTTCTTCTTGGCCAGAACTGCGACACGAACTGCTTTGACGGCTATGCCTCGATCAATCTGTTCCCAGTGCGTTTCGCCTTCGAGGCATTCAGGAGCCTAGCGGATCTTTTAAGATCTGCGGTTGCATCCTTATCTTCGAAACTCTCGTAAATGGGCCGAAGAAGGTCGGCTGCCTCTTCATTGTTTCCATCTGCCAATGCCATCTCAGCGAAGTCATTCACGATCCTCAGTTCGAGAGTTCGTGCGCCGATCGCCACGGCAGCCTCACGTGCTCTCTCAAAGAGAGCCGTCGCGTCTTCTATTTTGCCAAGCGCCGTCATTATCAGGGCCTTGACGCGAAGCAGTTCCGGCAGGCACCAGCCCTCCTTGGTTTCGCGTTGCAACTCCAACGCCCTTTCGAGAACCTCGCTGGCGTCATCACACCTGCCAACTCCTAGGAGGGCTTCGGCAAGGACGCCGAGGTGCAGCGGAGCGCGAACCATGAATCGATCGCGAATATCGCCCTCGACAATCGAACGCATGTCGTCGATTGCGGTTCCGTCGCCCCGCAAGTGCCGAATAATGGAGGAGAAGAAGCGATGGACGGGTTCAAAGGTGGCGATGTTCTCTCGGTCGAGGATGCCACGCAGGATGATGGCATACCGTTCGAGAAGGTCGATACGGCCACTCAAGAAAGCAAGCGGCAGGCCGACAAAAATGAGAACAATACACTGACCTATTATTTGGCCACGCTGCCCGGTCCTGAGTATCATTTCCTCGGCTGAGGCGAGCGCCCACTGCGGTTCACCGGTCAGCCACCTTGAAAAAGCGAGAGGTGCGTAAATGTAAACGTAGCTCTGCGACAGGTAACGGGCGATCCTGGATGCCTGCATGCCACCTGAGAAGTCCGCTGAGAGCGTTATAAAGGTGGTCTGTGCGTCAAGCAACTCACCTAGATGTAGCTTTACCAGAGCTCGCAGACTCCTGCCGTCTCGAATAGACGCGCGATCACTAATTTTGTCGGCAAGCTCGGCGAAGGTCTCCATAAGCCCGAATGCTGCCTCCAAGCGGCCTGTCCATATGAAGAAGTGCGCGTAGCCCCAGATCGCTGACAGCTGTCGACTGATCTTCCCCGCAATTTCCGAAAGACGGAGTGCTGTACTCCAAGCGTCATCTGTTTCAGCGTGGAGCCTTCGAGCATAGGTCATGGCCCAAGCGCGAGATGTCGCCAGGGCCGCCATTTGCTCGGACGCATCGGCAACGGATGTGCAATGGGTCATTGCTCTCTCGATCTGAAACAGTTGTTCAAAAATGGATGATTGCTCGTCCCAGAACCGGATTGCGGAGACGGCGAGATCGATGCCGAGCGATGCGTCGCCTCCATCACTGAAACACCAATCTAGAGCCTTTCGAAGGTCTCCAATTCGCATCCCATATCGGGCATGCCAAAGGCCATTGTCCGCAGTCGCCCATTCCGCCTCGGCTTGTCTAAACGACGCCAGCATAAGCTGCGCATGACTTATGTTTGCGTCTCGCGCAAAATCATCCTCCCGAAGTTTCTCAACTGCATAGTTTTTGGCGCTTTCCAGGAGCCGGTAACGGAGCTGATCTCCGTCGATCTCGGCCGAAAGAAGTGACTTTGAGACGAGGGCCCCCAGAGCGACGGTGGTCTGATAGGGCTCAAAATGTACCAGTCGAGCCATACTGTTGACGTCGTTCCACTCAAAGGAACCTGTGAAGACGGATAGAAGCCGGAACAATGTCGCCTCTTGCGGGGAGAGTAGTTGATAGCTCCAGTCTAATGTTGCCCAAAGTGTCTGATGTCGTGAATGCGTGCCCTCGTTCGCGTTTCTAAGTTCGCTAATGTGCCGACCTACGGAACTGAGGAGTTCCGCAGCGGAGAAGTGTGCGAGTTTCGCGGCTACGATCTCGATGGCAAGCGGAAGGCCGTCGAGCGCATCACAGAGTCGCGTAACAGCATCGATGTCCTTGTCGGCCAGGCGATAGTCTGATGTTTCCAGGGCGCGCAACGCGAAGAGCTCGATCGCGGGATACGTTCTGGCTTCGGTTAAGTCTTTTGTTTGGGCTAGTCGGGGCGATCCAAGAGGTTCAACCCTCTGAACGTTCTCGCCAGAAATTCCAAGCCGTTCGCGGCTGGTTGCTAGCAGCACGCTGTTAATGTTCGCCCGTAGAAGTTGTGCCGCAACGGCCGCGACAGCGTGCAACACGTGTTCACAATTGTCTAAAACAATCAAAAGCCGCTTGTTTCGAAGCTGTTCCACGATAGAAGAGATCACGTCCCCGGGATTGCCGCGGAGGCCTAGGGCTCGCGCGAAAAGGTATGGAACGAGCCCGGAGTTACTCGTCGCGGAAAAATCCACGAAATGCACGCCGTCTGGGAGATTGTCGCGCCGCGCGTGAGCCACCGCGATGGCCAGGCTGGTCTTACCCACCCCACCGGGACCAACCAAGGTCAGTAGGCGTGTGAAGTCGAGTGCACGTGCCACTCCCTCGATATCTCGTTGCCGGCCGATGAGACTGACGGGCGCTGGTAGACTCGGAAGAACCCGCTGTTCATCGGTCTTGAAATCAGCCATTTCAACGTACTCTGTGCGAACCTGTCCCACAAACTTGTATCCACGTCCCGCGACGGTCGCTATATAGGTTGCTTGCGGTAAGGTGTCCTGAAGAGCCCGACGGAGACTGCTAATGTGGACTTTCAGATTGGATTCGTCGACAAAGACATTCGGCCAGGCGAACTCGATGAGCGCGTCCTTGCTGACCTCCTGACCAGCTCTCGTGACGAGTAGGTGCAAGATGTCCAACGCCCTGCTTCCCAGCTTCACAGCGCAGTTCTCCCGCACGAGAACATGCTGGCTCGGAACCAGCGTGAACGGCCCAAACACAAAAGCCGGGTTTAGAACCGGATTCACTCCCATGACGTCGTTTCCTATTGAGTTCAGGCTGAGCGGGTTTCTTTCCCGGAATTGCGGCCACCGACTACTTCGACAGATTTCGTTCGATCATCCTGTACTCAACTCGGTTCGCCTCAGCCGCGCTGAGAAGACGAGCGGATCTTTTGAGATCCTCAGTCGCATCCTTGTCTTCGAAATTCTCATAAAGAGGCCTGAGACGCTGGATCGCATCCTCACTGCTTCCGCTTATAATCGCCGCCTCCGCCATGTCATTCACGACCCTCAACTCAAACGATCTCGCGCCGATCGCGAGGGCATGTTCGCGTGCGTTGCCTAGAATTGAGAGGGCATGGCAACCCTCGCCATGTGCGGCCATGATTTGGGCCTTCACACGAAGCAACTCGGGGAAGCACCAGTTCTCCTTCGTCTGGCGCTGTAGCTTTAATGCCGCTTCCACTGCTTCGTCGGCATTGGCGGATCTTCCCCGCGCGAGAAGTGCCTCCGCCAGGACCCCGAGATACATCGGGGCATGTAAAAGAAATCTGTCGCAAACCATCTCGTTAATCGCCGACTGCATGTGGTCCAAGGCTCTCGGATCCCCACGAACGTTTCGGACGACGGCGGCGTAGAAGCGCTGCATCGGCTCCCAAATCGCTATGGTCTTACGATCTAGGTTCGTCCTCAGAGTAGTTGAATATCGCTCCAAAAGGTCAACGTTTCCGCTCAGGAGTGCCAGTGGCATAGCCGCGAGAGCGAGAATCTGCGCCTGCCCCATCGAGTGGTCGGCATTCCCAGTCTCTACTACCACCTCCTCGGCCATCGCCAGCGCACGCTCAGGTTGCCCGGTCAGCCAAGTTGAGAAGGCAAGCGTGCTGTGGATGCAGACGTGCCTTTGCAACTGGTAGCGCGTGCTGCCCGGGGGGATCACCTCATGGCGAAATTCCTCGGCGAGGCGTTTGATCCTGGTGTGCGCGTCAAGCAGCCTGCCGAGATGCACCTCGGCAGAGGCATGCAACTTCTCTCCATCGAGCAAGGATGCCCGGTCGCCAGCTTGAGCCATTTGGATGGCTTCCTCCATGAGGCTGACGGCCTGTTCGTGGCGGCCCGTCCAGAGAAGCAGGACTGCCTTTCCTTGCATGGCATACAGGTGTTGACCGGCGTTGCCGCTGAGTTCGGTGAGATTTAGCGCAGTATTCCAAGCGTCTTCTGTTTCGGTGTGAAGTTGTCGTCCGATGGTCATGCTCCAAGCGAACGACATCGCGAGCGTCGCCGTTCGTTGGGGCGCAAGCGCCAAGGTCGCGCAATGCTCCAATGCCCTCCGTACTTGGGAAAATTCCTCAAAGAAGGACGACTGCTCGTCCCATAGCCGTATGGCGGAGGTGGCAAGGTCAACGCCCAGGGATGCATTGCCCCCTTCGCTGAAGCACCAGTCCAGAGCTTTGCGCAGGTCTCCGCCCCGCGCCTCGTAGCGTGCGCGCCAGACGCGACTATCAATGCTTCCCCATTCCGTCTCGGATTTTTCAAATGTCGTAAGCACGATCTCTGCATGGCGACGCTGTGCATCTGCAGCAAGCGGATCCTCGAGTAATCTCTCCGCAGCATATCCTCTGGTGCTTTCCAGCAATCGATAACGCAGCTGTTCTCTATCGATCTCTGCCGACAGCAGTGACTTTGACACGAGTGCTCCGAGAGCCATTGTGGTTTGATAAGGGTCGAAATTGACCAGTCGGGCCATACCGGTGACATCGGTCCACTCGAAAGAACCCGTGAATACGGATAGAAGGCGAAATATTGTTGCCTCCTGCGCGGAGAGCAACTGGTAGCTCCAGTCCAACGTCGCCGAAAGCGTCCGATGCCGCAAATGTGCGCCATCTGTTTCGTTCCGGAATTCGCTGAAATGCCGACTGATGGAATCGAGGAGTTCCGCAGCGGAGAAGTGTGCAAGTTTCGCGGCTACGATCTCGATGGCTAGCGGAAGGCCATCGAGCGCTTCACAGATGCGCGCAACGGCATAGATGTCGTCGTCGGCCAGCCGGTACTCCGCTGTTTCAAGTGCACGTAGAAGAAAGAACTCGATCGCAGGATAGGCTGCAGCCTCGCTGGCATCCCTAGTTTGCCTAAGCCGGGGAAACGCGAGAGGTTTGATTCGTTGGACATTCTCACCGAAGATGCCGAGCGGCTCGCGGCTGGTCGCAAGGAGGCAGGTGCTGGTCTTCGCCTGTACGAGTTGTGCCGCGAGCGCCGCGACAGCATGCAATACGTGTTCGCAGTTGTCCAAAACTATCAAGAGGCGCTTGTTTCTAAGGTGTTCCACCGTAGTCAAGATCACGTCTCCGGTACTGCCGCGAACACCTAGAGCTATGGCCAAGAGGTGGGGAACGAATGCAGAATCATCTGTCGCAGAGAAATCTACGAAGTAGACACCGTCGACAAACTTCTCTTGCCGAGCGTGAGCGACGGCGATGGCGAGGCTGGTCTTCCCCACGCCACCAGGGCCAACTAGGGTCACAAAGCGTGTGAAGTCGAGTGCTCGCGCCACTCCCTCAATATCGCTTTGCCGGCCAATGAGGCTGGTTGGAGCTGGCAGACTGGAAGCTATCAGCTGTTCATCGCCCTCAACAGAAATGGTTTCGACGTACTTCGTCTGAACCTGCCCCACAAACTTGTATCCGCGTCCCGCGACGGTCGCGATATAGGTTGCTTGAGGTAAGGTATCCTCAAGAGCCCGACGGAGACTGCTGATGTGGACTTTCAGATTGGAATCATCGACAAAGATATTCGGCCACGCGAACTCGATCAGTTCGTTCTTGCTGACCTCCTGACCAGCTCGTATGACGAGCAGGTGCAAGATGTCCAACGCTCTGCTTCCCAGCTTTACGGCGCGGTTCTCCCGGACGAGAACATGCCGGCCTGGAATCAGCCTGAACGGCCCGAACGCAAAGGCCACAGCTTCAGTTGCGCTGGCTAGATTTGAATTCACTCGCACTACTGTCATTCTCTCCGGGAGGCGCTTACTTGCACAACACCTCGACTCTCAGGGCGATGGTCGTCTGGGAGAGGATTCTGTACGAAGGGTCTCCAGCAGCCCATGCTTTCTACAGGAATGGCTGGAAGGGGGGCTGATCCTAAAGGACTTTTATTGCTGAGGTTGCGACCACGGCGCGTCCTCAGATCGGGCTTCCCAAATAACGCGCAAGTTTTTCTCAAGCAAGACTTGAGGTTATCTAAACATTAAGGATTGAGTCTCCGTTGAATTGCACACCGGATTTCTAGGGCTGAGCTCCGCTCTTCAGACCTTGGCGTCGGTGCCGTCGCAGCCGGATCTCACGCAAGCTCAGCCGCCGCTGTAAGACTTCCGAGCGATCCCGCCGCACTTGCCATTGCCATCGTCATGGTGGGCGTTGCAGATGGGACATCCACATCGACGCGCACACAACAATTTCTGGCTCCGGGCAGCAGGGTTCGAGCTTCTGACCTCCTCGCTTATGCGGCTGGCTTGGTTCTACTCCGGCGCCGGGTGCACTGGGGCCTTTGTTCCCACGCTGTCAAGAAGCCCCTGCACCAGAGCCTAGATCTCGCACCGTCGACTACTAGCGCGGCACGACATCCCCGATCGCCGTAAGAGTTATTCCGGCACCCTTGAACCTGTCGGTTTGCTGATCCGGTCGATAGACATGCCAGCAGTGAAGGGGACTCGCAACTTCGTGATTGCTCTGACGGCAGTCTCACCCAATCTCCTTAGCCCAATGATCACTTATCCATCTGATTGCTCAGAAACCACGGTGAGGATGTGACTCTCAGGGCTTGAGGAGAATCACTCCGTCCGACCGGCCCTGCTCCAGCGCGGCGTGCGCCGCAGCCGCATCGGAAAGGGGGAAGACGTTCCAGACAGCAGGCTTGATGATCCCGGCGGTTACGGCTCCGAACACCGCATCCGCGCGTTGATGGTACTCGGCAAGTTCAGTGGCGTGAGCCGCGAGCCCGGGTCTGGTCAGGAACAGCGACCCCTTGGCGTTCAGGGTACCGACCGCAACCGGATGAGGTGCGCCGGTGGATGCACCGAACGAGACCATCAGGCCCCGTGGGCGCAGGCAGTCGAGTGAAGTTTCGAAGGTTAGCTTTCCGATGCCGTCGTACACCACATTCGCTTTATGCCCATCCGTGAGCTTCGCGACCTCGGCTGGAAGATCGCAGGTGCCCCAGACGAGAACGGCGTCACAGCCGGCGACTCTCGCGCGGGGCACGCTGGCCTCTTTCGAAACCACACCGATGACGAACGCGCCCAAAAACTTAGCCCAAGGCACCATAATTTGGCCCAGTGCGCCGGCCACTCCGTAGAGCAGCATAATGGTGCCGGGAGCAACGGGATAAGTGCTGTGGAGCAAATAGTGGGCAGTAATGCCCTTGAACAGGACTGTCGCGGCGATCTCCGCGCTAATGTTGTCAGGTAGGCGCACGAGACGTTCGGCCGGGTAGAGGCGACCACTGGCATAGCTGCCGATCGGTCCGAGAATGTAGGCGACGCGCTCGCCGACTGTGATGTTGCCAACATCGGGTCCGATGGCGGTTACGTGGCCGGCCGCCTCAAGACCTAGACCGCTCGGTAGCGGGATCCGGACGGCTCCGGTGCGCTGGCTTACGTCGAGATAATTGACGCCAATTGCCTCGTGTTCGATCCAGACTTCGCCCCGACCGGGTTGAGCCTCAGTGATGGGTTTAACCCTCAGAACATTCGGCTCGCCGGTTTGCGTGAAGCGGATTACTGTGCCCATCGTGATTTCCTCCTGGTGTGGCTCCTTCGGTCGAACAGCCTGTCAGATGAATATCTGATGCGCCAATTTGTACGATCCTGGGGGTTGGTATAGATCCGAAGTGCCGTAACAGGACATTGGGAACTGTTCGATCGACAGTCTTGTCTACCTCCGCCGTTACTTCTTAGCTGGGTCGCGTTTGGACTCCAGGGCAGCATCAAGCGCCCGTTTCGTCCAACTGTTTGCTGTGTCGTTCCAGCGGCGGTTCACTGCTACTCGAACCGGGAGTGACTTCCCTGATATCACATGACCATCACTTGTAGTTGTGCGAGTCACCATCACGCTAACGGTTGCGAGTGGGTTCTCTTGCGGAATCGAACTGGTTCCGAGAGTCGTACTCCAGATGCCACGACTATAAAACAACTTAAGCGGTAGTCTCCGGAAGTTGGAGTCACCACTGTCAGGCAAACCGAAGGCTGCAGCTCGCGTGCCGAGCTTGTTCAATATGTTCCAGCTAAAGCCAGAACAAGACGACACGCAGTTATCGTCGATGATTAGGGAGACATCCCCCGTGAAGCCGCTTAGTTCTGGCATTACGAGCTTACCGTCGCAATTCGTATCTTCGTCAGCGCAAAACATCGGCACGGGCGGCAGATATCCGCCGATCTTGTTCCACGCCTCTGCATCCCCGTGCCTCACAGCAGCCAACCAGTTTGCATGAGCGGGATCTTCCGGGATTTCGCTTGCCACGGCCGGATCATCATAGGCTTGTAATCGCCGATACTGGGCATATTGCTCTTGATATGGCTTGTCGAAGATCAGGGAGTACCAAGCCAGTGGTACATCACCGCCCCCGTTTCCAGAGACGTCGATAATGAGCGTTCTTACGGATGGCGCAGCGGCCTTCCAGTGCTGCTCCCAAAAGCGGGCTACCTCGGCCTTTGGTGAATCGACTGTCGCATTTTCGGCATAGTGGAAGCTTTTCAGACGCCATATCTCTACCCCTGGCTCCGCCGCTCTTCTGAAGGCGCACAGGTTCCAGCCTGTGTACACCGGCTCGAATCCTTGATAGCTCGTTCCGTCCTCCCCGCATCCCGTCCGGGCACGTTGATCGGATCTGGTGGGTACAGCCTCGGGGACGTAGGCCAACGTTTCCTGCTGCCCATCTCTGATGCTCTCGATACGCAAGGTTTGGCGGGGATCCCATCCAAGAAGTCCGTTTCGGAATTGCTTGTCGAAATCGTCGTAGCATTGCCACCGGCTGTTCCGTCGACACACGGTTGCCGTCCGCGATAGCCAGTAGGACATCGGTCGGCCGTTTAGAGCCTTGACCTGATCGCCGACGGCAAGACGAGCGCCAGAAAGACCTTCCTGATCGTCACTTACAGACGATATGAAGACCGCGTCGGGCACGATGCCGGGGCCGACGATTCGTGCTTTCATCGTGAAAGGAAGATAGGGTGCGCCGAACGTTGTTCGGTAGTCAATGTCAGCACGAAGTTCCATGTGACTGTGCAAGCTGGGGTAGCTGGCATACAGCGTCCGAAGAACAAGCCCAAAGGCCTGGGGATCCTTTGATAGACCCGCATCTTTCTCAGCGCGGCGGATTGATCTGCCCCAGCCCTTCCGCCCCAGCCATCCATCGTCGATTGCTTCTGCGTCATTGCGCGTGATGCCCCCTGCAAATGCCTTGATCGCCTCGATCCGTTGGGAGGCGCCACGTAGTCCGGCTGGCCACATCTCTGGAGCCTGAGCGATTGAAGGCAATGTGAAACAGCCTAAGGCAGCGCCTAAACCCCAGCATTGAATCGACCTTGACCTCCAAAAGGCGGTGACCATCAGTCTATTAGTTCGCAGATTCCTTAAGTGCACACAACACTCCCTCCCTCGGTCATCACATTCCTACACGTCCAAAACAGCCGGACCGCTAGCCGGCAGCACGCAGCGCAGCGAGAGAGACCTGCTTGCCAAACATGCCCCAATTGACCTCGGGAACCTCTCGGATGACCACGTAGACCGTCACCGGGTCGCCAGTCGATTCGGCGTGTTCGCAGAGAATCGCCGTGGCATCCGCGATCAGTTTCTGCTTGGATTCGTCGTCAAGACCGCCTTCGAGCGCGAAGACAAGCAGGCGGATCAGCGGGTTCGGCGCGACCTGACCGCCGCTGAACATGGTCTCTGGCTCGTGTTCGGTAAAGAATACCCAGACGCCGGCCCTGACCTTTGGCGAATCGGCCAGACGCTCGCAAGCGATCCCTAAATCAGTTAACGCGGCTGCAACTGTAAGGCGGGCCTTGGCTGTGAAAGTACCTTGGCGCGAATCAATGAATAGTTTTGGCATGGTTCCCCCCTATAACTTCATCTCGATGTAGCAAGCAACTTACCCGTGTCGCAGCGCTGTTCGCGATCAAGTCGCGACGGCGAGCTACATCGGTGGCGTAACGCCCTTGCCAACGGTAACAAGACCGGCCTGATCTCCCGGGTTGGTCTTGATCATCACGGCAGAACCTACGGCGACTGCCGAGCGGTCGGAGAGCACATAGCGAACGATAGGCGCGTTAGGCGGCACGGCGATACGAAAGCTCTTGCTGCCGCCGTCATAGGTAACAGTAAGCGTGACACCAGACCCGCTTGCCCTCTCGGCGGAGACTGTGCCATTGGTCATGTCGGTGTTGGTGAGTAGTTGCGCCCCCAGCGATACGTTCGAAACCAATCCGTTGGTCATGCTGGTCGCGGTCATTTTGGAAGTGTGTCTTGCGGTTGGGTCGGGCAGCGGATCCCAATCGTAGAGACTGATTCGCCCTGCTCGCATGTTTTCTGGAATGATCGCGAGTTCGACCGCTACAAAGGAGCCCAGCGGCCCTTTGACGGCGCTGCCGACGAAGTCGTTGACCTTGATCGTCTCGAGCTTCGACGGCACGACGTAGGCATACGCCGTATACAGTCCTGTCTTTAGGGTTATGCTGCGACCGTCCCGCTCCTTGACCGTGAGGCTGCCTTCATCAATCGCGGTGATGGTACCGCGAACCCGTGCCGGCAGCACCTGGCCGAGGGCCGGTACGGCGATGAGCAGGGCAGCAGCGGCGGTAATAGATAAGTGAAATGACAACATGTTGGATCACCTCTTTGTTGATGCTGCTCGCTCTGGGCTCTTTGGTATTCAGAGCCATCACTGGACCGGTATCACCGGACTCTGCTGTCCGCACAACTATGTCCGTCTGCCATTTCGACACCCCAAGGCCGAAGCTTGATCGTCCTGTTCACTCATTGGCTAGGAGATTATCGATTGCTTCGACGAAAGCAGCGAGATCGATTGGCGCTCGTGCCGTGACGATCTTTCCATCGGTGACCGCTGGCTCGTCGATAAACGTAGCGCCAGCATTTTCTAAATCCGGGCGGATAGTCCACCAGCCGGTGACACGCTTTCCTCGAGTCAATCCCGCATCAGAAATAACCCACGGACCGTGACAGATAGCTGCGACGATCTTGTCCGCCGCCGCCATTTCTTGAACGAAGCTGATCGCCTTTGCTTCGGCGCGTAGCGTGTCAGGATTCCAAGTACCACCCGGAATGATCACTACCTCGTAATCCTCGCTCTTAGCCTCTTCGAGAAGCCGATCAAACTTGATCCAGCCGCCTTCAGCGATGTAGGTAATGGTCATGATATGTGTTTCGCGGATAGCTGGAAATTGGATGCCAAGATAAGCCGGATAACTTGGTAATCTGGGGGCGATCAAGTCCACTTGGGCTCCGCGTGAGCGAAAGTAGTGGAGAACGGTAGTAACCTCAATCTCCTCAACGCCGTCCGTCGCGAGTACTGCGATCCTCCGGCCTCGGTGGAGTTCGGGTCTATCAGGCCGAAGTACCCAAATGTCTTGAATGGCTTTGTTTTCTGGCGCGTCGAGCATCTGCGCGCTGGAGAGCTTAGGTACGGAAGGGGATGCCTCGACGTTCAGAAGGGCTTTCAGTAATGAGATATTTTGCGCCACCGATTTCTCCTTGTAGTGCGAAAACGCTATCACCAGGTTTCTTTTCGTGCCCCCACAGATTGGGCGAATGAGTTGACTGTGGATGTCGGGAAGGACATGGTTCTATTCACTAAGAGAAGTAGGACAACGGTGTCGTCAGCTCTTCACGTGCCCGCCTTGGCGAATGTCCTCGAGATAATTGCCTCGAACGTCGTTAGATGCCGATGTCTCGCCCGAGCAATCGGGGCAAGTTAGATCAGAAGAAGGAGTTGCCAAGGTTGACCAGATTATGCGCTAACACAGGAATGGCGAGCGAACCCGTGCGGGTACGTAACCACGTTAAACCGGACCCGATCAAGCCCGTGACAACGAAGTCGGAAGCACTGAAGGCGATGGCGCCGTGCGCAATGCGGATGCCGTGCGCCGCCGCGAAAAGCAGGATGACGGCTATTTCAGCCGCTCCGAACGGTGCACTCGCTACCTCTCTGCTGGGCCCGAAGGCGCGAGCGAGTAGAGCCAGAAGCACGCCGCGAAAGAACAGTTCTTCATCCAACCCTGGCATGGTGGCTTGGAATAGAAGTCGCTCCGGAGCGAGTTGTCGCCCCTCGTGACTTAACTCCTGAGCTATCCAGGACACTGCGCAAGTTGCCAGCATCACCAATAGAACCGGAAAGAGCCATCCCGCCTTCTGACGGCAAGTGAGACCGACCTCATTCCGCGTCATGCGCGGTAGTGCAGCGACCATCGCTAAGCTAACGATGACTGCCAGCACCTTGCCAAACCAGTTCCAATGCAGGTGAGAGAATCCGGGCACGTGAGGTTGTGCGGCCGATCCAAAGACTTCCACTGCCCAGTAGACGACAGTGACGCCCACAGCGGAGATGAGCGGCGTAATAGCGATGCTGTGGCCGAGCAGTCGCAATATCGCGGCGAAGAGAAGTAGCCCCGCCATGTGCAGTGCCAGAGTCCAAGCGATATCGATCATTACAAATCTCCGGCATACAGAAGGGGACGAATTAAAAATGGATCTGGATAGGCAATCCCAACCAAGTTGGGTACGAACTTGTACCAGATTGTCTTGTATCTCTAGCTGGGGGCTCAGCGACTCAATTCGCCCGTTTCAAGAAGCCAGACAGCGTTGCCCTCGCCGGAAGTTGCGGATGCGGCTGTATCGGAAGCCGAACGGCCAAGCCGCCCTTGCCTGCATAGGCAAGGGCGGTGTGCTCCCGCAGTAAGCCTGGGGAAACCCTCATCTTGATCTCCGTCTAGCCGTGGCGGCCATAAGCACTAAACCCATGGATCGCCATTGCCGAATGACCAGTCGGACCGGTCGACGAAGACGGTGTTGATCATGATGTCATCCGGGCGGACCTTCAGCTTGCTCTTGAGTTCGTCAGCTATGTACCGAAAGAAAGCAACCTTCGTTTCTTGTTTGTTTCCGACGGTGCTGAACACCTGAATCAAGAGGAAGTCGGGCGACCGATTGAAGCCAAGAAACGTAGGATCGTAGACCAGATCATCGGGCGTCTTCTCGGAGATGACGATAAAGCGGTCACCGTCCGGCGCCTTGAGGACATCGACAATTCCCTTGTACACGATGTCGGCTAGAGTGGCACGATACTCGGCAGGTTTTCCCTTAAGTAGATCGATACGTGCAAACGGCATAATAGTCTCCTCTGGGTACAGAGTTGGTTAGAGAACGATTGGACTTCTTTCAGGAGTGGAAGCAGACGACAAGACGTCATCCCCAACCGGTAGTTCAACCCTCAGCATAGGCCGCCGTCCCGCCGTCCGTGAATGCCGAAGGCTTTCAAGTTTATGCCTAATCCTGTCAACGTATACTAGTCGCACATGAGCCGCCTCGAACCGCCCGAATCGAGAACACTCCAGGAGTTGATTCACCGCCTCCGTCAGTACACAGAGGGTGCCGAGGGGAGAGACACGTTCTCAACCGCCATTGACGGGCTGTCGATTCTTCGTTCCGATCAAGTGAATCGGCCGGCACATTGCCTCTTTAAGCCTGCACTCTACATGACCTTGCAAGGAACGAAGTGGGCGACCTTCGATGAGAAGCGCTATAGATTTGCCGCCGGACAGGCGCTTATGGTTGCTGTCGATATACCTTCGCGCGGTACGGTTACTGTTGCAAGTCCAGCAAGGCCGTATCTCGGGATTGCGATGGGGCTGGATTTTGTCATCATGCAAGAGGTGGCGGAAGAGATCAAGATGCCCCTGGCCGTCTCTGGCAAACCAAAGGCCCGTGGCGCATTCGTTCTGTCCTTGAGTCGCCAACTCGTGGATTGTGCCCAGCACGCAATTGGCCTCCTCGACACCCCAGAGGCAATCCCGACGCTGTATCCGGGAATCATGCGTGAGGTATGCTACTGGCTGCTAAAGGGTCCCGGAGGGGATCAGGTCAGCCAAATCATGATCATGGCAAATGGTCATGATCAAAGAATCATCCAGGCCATTCACACGCTTCGAGACAAGCTGAGTGAGAGCACCCACGTGACAGAGCTCGCCCTCGCCGCGAATATGAGCTCGGCAACATTTCATCGTCAATTCAAATCGGTGACGGGCATGACGCCGGTTCAGTATCAAAAGCAGCTGCGCCTCCATGAAGCGCGTCGTCTAATGATTTTCGGCAGTGCCACAGTGGAGTCTGCTGCGCTCGAGGTTGGATATGCAAGCGCCTCTCAGTTTAGCCGTGAATACAGCCGCATGTTCGGAGCCTCCCCTCGCCGCGATGCCTCTAGCTGGAGACATTCTCAACCCAAGGGGTGAAGCTCACTGGCTGGATATGCAAATGCCCGATAGGAAGACACTGCGAGTCTTTGCTTGCCCATAGGTCATTCTGATCAAAGCAAGAACGCATTGGCATTGTCTATATCCGGCGATCTCCCCTCGGGCATCTGCTCGATGCTGGCCTCACGATGAATTTGTGAAAGCTCCTCTGCTGTCGGTCCGCCTAGTCTCGAGGTGGTTTGTCATATAGTTAACGCATGACTGCATGGCGGCTCGCACCCGCGCTTCTTCTTCTTAGCCTTCCTCTATCCGCTCAGCACGATCTGAAGCCGGTCGCCGACAATCCCGCCGTGGCAAAGTCGGATGTGACCGCCCCCGAGGGGTTACCGGACGACAAGTCCGTTTCATAGACGATCTTGCTACATGGCAAGGTGCTGCACTATACGGCGACTGTCGGCACGATTCATCTGAAAGACACGAAGAACAAGCCGACGGGCGACGCGATGTATATCGCGTACACGCTCGACAAGACGAAGGATGCGCCGTCGCGCCCGGTACTTTTTGCGCTCAACGGTGGCCCTGGCGGTTCGACCGTCTACCTGAACCTCGGCGCCATCGGCCCGAAGCACGTCGCGTTCCCAATGCAGGCGATTCTGCATCCGACCCGGCTGTGATGACCGACAATCCCGGAACATGGCTCGACTTCACGGACCTGGTGTTCATCGATCCGATTGGCACGGGATTTTCGAAGTCGCTGGTGGATGAGGTGCAGACGAAAAGGTTGTTTTACGCGCCGACGCCGGATGTTGAATACCTTTCGCTGGTCATCTACAAGTGGCTCGTGAAGAACGACCGCTTGCTCGACAAGAAGTATTTGATGGGCGAAAGCTACGGCGGGTATCGGGGCCCGCGCATGACTCACTATCTACAGACACAGTTAGGCGTCGGAGTGAACGGTCTTGTGCTGGTAAGCCCGTACTTGAATCCAGACGAGGGAGACGGAAACCTGTCGCCGATTCCCTGGATGGTGAATTTGCCAGCCATCACCGCGGCGCATTTGGAGTCGCAGGGTAAACTGACGGACGACGCGATGTCCCGAGTTTCGGCATACACCGAAGGCGAATACGCTTCGGCTCTAATTGCGGGTATTTCAAACAAGCCAGCGACCGACGCGATGATTGCGAAGGTGGTGGAGATGACGGGGCTCAATCCGACTTTCGTGCGCAACTCTGGAGGGCGACTCGACAAAGGCGCGTACCTCCGCGAGGTTCATCGCGATAAGGGCGAGATAGGCTCAGTATATGACCCGAACGTTACGCTACCGGACCCCTATCCGTACTCGCCCGATCAACAGGGTAGAGATCCGATTCTCGAGAGCATGGTCGCTCCTCTCACAACGTCGATTGTGGACTTCATCACACACACTGTATGTTGGAAGACGGATGCACGCTACTACGCGCTCTCTGATGAAGTGAACGGCGCGTGGTATCGTAACGCCGAACTTCGCAAAGGCGCAGTCGAGGACCTTCGCGGCGCAATTTCCGCCGACCCTAAGCTCCAGGTTCTAATCGCGCATGGCTGGAGCGATCTGTCGTGCCCGCTCATGGGCTCGCTGCTCACGCAGAATCAGTTGCCTGAGAAGCTCGCGGGGCAGGTGCAGGTCAAGCCCTACCCGGGCGGACACATGTTCTACACGCGCACTTCGAACGGCGACGCGTTGCATGAGGCGGCAGCGAAGATGGTGGCAACGCACTGAAGAACTGCGGCAGGCGCATTCGGTGAATGTGTGAATGCGCCGAACGGCACCATGCAGCTTCATTGTCCCCTGATAGAGGAAAGCCGCGAGCGCCAGTCTTGGGCGTTCGGACTCGTCATAGACCCATTTCGACTTTTACATCCCATCGGTTAGTTTTGCGACTTCCGTGGCAAGAGTCAGGCAGCACTTATTTCTGCGGCATCGCAACCGGTAGCGGGTTTACGGGTCAAATGACGACTACTTGTACTTATCTTTGATGAGAACTGGTTGGCGCTATCTGGTCCAGTATTTCTCCAAAACATTAGTGGCTGGGTGCGGCGAAAGACTGTGTCGCGCCCTCCCCGATACGTCGCACAGACTAGCGGTGCCGGGTTTGATCACGGTATTGGGTGTACTCATAGCTAGTCTGCCTTCCAGTTTCCGCTCTGAATTCCGACGGGGTATCTATTCCTTTAATAAGCACGTGAAGCCAGTTGGGAGGGCTCGGAGATGGAACCTCCCACTCTGCCTTTATAAGTCGGTAGGTCGGTTCTAGGTCAGAAGCTTGTCCATAACGATTGGCAGATCGCGGACACGTTTGCCAGTTGCGTGATACACGGCGTTCGCGACGGCTGCAGCCGCACCGACGATGCCGATCTCCCCGATGCCCTTCACTCCTAGGGGGTTGACCTCGTAATCTTCCTCGGGAACCATGATGACGTCAACTTGCGGAACATCCGCATTGACAGCCAATAGGTACCCACCCAAGGCGTCGACGATGAATCGGCCACGCTTCTCATCGATTGGAGTTGCCTCAAGGAGAGCGGAAGCCATGCCCCATATCATGCCGCCCATATACTGGCTCCTGGCCGTACGCGGATTGATGATGCGCCCGGCCGCAAATGCTCCGGTCATGCGTGGCACCCGAATCTCGCGCGTCAAACGGTGGATACGGACCTCCACGAGTTGAGCGCCGAATGCGAACATAAGAGGCTTTCCGTTCTTGGACTCGTCGCCTCGCGCCTGATTCGCGAAGGGGACTTGGCCAATTCGCAGCTTGTCGAGGACCTCGGCCGTCTTGCTGGGGGGGACGAACTCTCCAAGCTCGCTGAGTTCGCTTACTCCAAGTCGTTTGAATGCTGCAGCGCGATCTTGGTCGGTGGGCAGAGCGGTCCCGAAATGCGCTCGTATCTTATCTGTGGCAAGTTTGATCGCCGAGCCGATCGATGCTGTCGCCAAGGAGTTGCTTGAAGCAGGAGCCGCGGGCAACTTGGAGTCGCCCATAATCACTTTCACCTGACGTGGTTGAAGTCTTAGCTCTCGGGCCGCAATCTGACTCAAGGCG
>Ga0302319_10009914_pt1 | contig 18227 bp, 13 predicted proteins | sample Bog_T0_2_FD_203319 | JGI IMG/M metagenome (GOLD analysis project Ga0302319, IMG submission 203319) | Peat permafrost microbial communities from Stordalen Mire near Abisko, Sweden - Bog_T0_2 | ecosystem: Environmental > Terrestrial > Soil > Wetlands > Peat | place: Sweden: Abisko, Stordalen Mire...
TTTCGTTGTCCAGCGGACACCCTGGCTAACAGCGTCCGCAGAGACGACGCGCGACGACCGCGAAATTCATCGCGCATACGCGAGTCACGAGCCGTGCGGGCGCGCGCACATCGGCAGATGAGGTCGGCGGGGCGGCAGGCCAGCAATCTTGAGCACGGCGTGCGGATCGGCGTGACATGACAGAACATTCGTTATGCGCCTTCACCAGCGAGCCCGAAGTGGATCAGCAGGCCACACGGATCGGCGGCTACGCGTGCGCCGCATGTCGGCCCCACCGCCACCGTCCGTGACGGCATCCTGGTGTCGTGTGAAGTCTCGCGACATTTTTGACACGTCGTTCTCGGGACATCTGACTGCGGCGATCGTTGATCGCTTTCGTGGCTGGTGATCGGGATGAGTCCTCAGAGGGCAAGAGATGGCTGGGGGAGCATCGTCTGCAGGCGGTGCTGGAGGTGCGGAGCGGGTCGCCGGTCGCGGAGGTCGCGGCCCGGTATGGGGCCTCCCGGCAGTCGGTGTATGGCTGGAAGGCCCGGTATGAGCGAGACGGGGCCGCTGAGCTGGCTGACCGGTCGCGGCGGCCGCTGACCAGCCCGCAGCGGATGGCTGCCGAGGTGGAGGCATTGCTGTGCGAGCTGGCCTGGTCGTGCCGCAGGAGCAGCGGCACCGGCGCAAGTACCGGCGCTGGGCGCGGGAAGCACCGATGCATTTGTGGCCAGACGGACCTGGTCGGCGGGATCTTCCTGGCCGGCGGCCGCGAATGCAAGATGGTCACCGGGATCGATGATTACTCCCGTTACGTGGTGATCGCGCAGGTCCCGCACTAATTGGCCCTAGCCCAAGGACGCACCCCTTAAAACCGGGCAGGCCAGCGCTCTGCCGATCGGGCTGCTACCCGATGCCGGCGAGCGAGTCGCGGACCAGCACGACGCCGACCTGTGCGATACCCGGGTGCTAGCAGCCTGATGTACCTCGCGTATACCTCCAGTGGACCCCTCATGTACCCGGCAGGCGATCTTGGGCGTGACGGCCCTGCGAAAGGCGGCCCTGGGCCGCCGCCGAGCCAGCGCCAGCCCCGTCTGAGGTCTAGCCGTCCTGGCCGGCCTTCGCGAGCGGGATGACAAAATGTCGCCGCTTGGGGTGCGGGCCCTGGAGCTGGGCCTTCCGGTAGATGTCACGCTATGTAAAGCCATCGGTAGGGGCCTCAGTGGGTGCCCCGGCCGGCCCGTGGGACTAGGTCCGGACTGCCGAGCAAACGTGGAGCAAACATGACCCGGAAACGACCGTCACGAGAGGCCCCGGAACGGGTATAACCCCAGGTCAGAATGGGTGCGCCGCCAGGGACTTGAACCCCGAACCCGCAGATTAAGAGTCTGCTGCTCTGCCAATTGAGCTAGCGGCGCGCGAACCTCAGGAATACTAGCAAGGCCTCGGCCCGCTTCGCGAATCGCCTGCCCGGGGCAGCCGTAAGCCATGCATGCGTCACTCTCAGTGTCCTATTGCTCGCTTAACGGTTATGATGGGGGGCCTGCCGCTCGCCGGGTGTCGCCCGGGCCTGCTCGGCCCGGTTCTGCGGTTCTGCGGTTCTGCGGTTCCCAGGTCGGCGTCTGGCTTGTCCTTCGATGCCATCCACGGCCGTATCGATGAAACGATCGAAGTTAAATAATTTCGAACACAATGTAGTCATTCTTGGCAAAGCTTGGGTCAAGACACGCCCCTGAAGCATTGCGTAATGCGCGAATTCGCGCTGGGATGAGACGGAGAGCGTGGTGCGCCGGCGGACGGCGTGCCTTGCCGGATAAGGAGCGCAATGCTGCCGAGCCCTCGCAGGCCTACCCGGCGCCGCGCCCCGCGGCCCGCCGGCCCGGCGCAGCCTGCGGGACCCGGGCGGGCCGCCCGGGGCAAAAGGCTCATCCGGCTAGCCGCTCTCACCGCGGCGCTGGCCCTGCCCGCCGCTGGCCTCGCGGCCGCCTCCGCCCCGTCCGCTGGTACGGCTCCATCCGCCAGCGTTGCCGGGCACCTCGGCACCGGCACCACCACCACCAGCGCGGCGGCCTTCCGGGCGGCCGCCGGCGCCACGGCGCCCATCCCGGCCGTCGCCGGGGCGCCGGTCATCCGGCTGGGCTCCCCGGACCCGCTCAGCACCGCGCAGTGCCTTTCCGCGTCCAAGCTCCGCTGCTACAGCCCGGTCCAGTACCGCGTCGCCTACGACCTGGGCCCGCTCTACAGCGCGGGCATCACCGGCAAGGACCGGACGATCGTCATCGTCGACTCGTTCGGGTCCCCGACCATCCGTCACGACCTGCAGGTCTTCGACAAGCAGTGGGGCTTCCCGAACCCGACGCTCGACATCCTCACCTACGGCAAGCTGCCGAAGTTCCGCCCCGGCGACGCCACGATGGATGGCTGGGCCGAAGAGACCACGGTGGACGTCGAGTACGCCCACGCCATCGCGCCCGGCGCGAAGATCCTGCTCGTCGAGACGCCGACCGCCGAGACCGAAGGCGTCGCCGGTTTCCCGGACATGATGAAGGCGGAGCAGTGGGTGATCGACCACAACCTCGGCGACGTGATCAGCCAGAGCTTCGGGGCGACCGAGAACACGTTCCTGGGGTTCAGCAGGTCAAATTACAGCAGCCTGCGCGGCCTGCGTTACGCCTTCGCCGACGCCGCCCGCCAGCACGTCACCGTCCTGGCTGCGTCCGGGGACAGCGGCGCCACCAACGATGAGGCCGACGGTGCCACCCCGTATCCGTACCGCGCCGTCTCCTGGCCGTCGTCGGACCCCCTCGTCACCTCGGTCGGCGGCACCCAGCTGCTGCTCGCCCAGGACGGTAACCGGATCCAGCCCGACCGGGTGTGGAACGACACGTACGGAGCGAGCGGCGGGGGAGTGTCCAGCATCTTCACCCGCCCGTCGTATCAGGACGGCGTGACCGCCGTAGTCGGGAACAGGCGCGGCACGCCGGACATCTCGATGTCGGCGGCGGTCAACGGCGGCTGCTGGGTCTACGAGAGCTTCGAGCCGAGCGGAGCCGGCTGGGAGATCCTCGGCGGTACCAGCGAGGCGACACCGATCTTCGCCGGGATCGTGGCCCTGGCCGACCAGGTGGCCGGCCATCGCCTGGGCAACATCAACCCGGCGCTCTACACGCTCGGCGGGCTCAGCCAGGTGAGCAGCGAGGCGTTCCGCACCGGGATCGTTGACGTGACCAGCGGCAGCAACTCTTACGGCCAGGTAGGCGGCTATAACGCCACGCCCGGCTACGATCTGGCCAGCGGCTGGGGGACCATCGACGCCGCCCGCTTCGTCCCCGCGCTGGCCCGCGTCAGCGGCTAGCCGCTGCGGCCTGGCCACTCCCAGCGAACGCCGGCGTGGTTCAGCGGCGGCGTCCAGGTTGCTGTGGCTAACTAACTAAAGACAACCCCCCGTTAGACATCGGTGCCTAGGGGTAGTAGCTGGAAGCGCGCAAACGGCTTCGATGCGGCATATGCCCAGCTGCAGGCCTGAATAATGCGGCCCAACCGGAAGTTCTGTCACAGATCGTGAACGAGCGGACCGTTTGAGATACGGAATACGAGGTGCTAGGCAGGGTGACTTCTTGTGTCTGACGGTTTCACGACGCAGAGCTCCCTTCGCGCACCAGCCGCCCCTCCCAGCTCACCGGCTCTGCCAGGACGGCGGCTCGCATGGCTGGATGCGCTCCGGGGGGTGGCTGCCCTGTTCGTGGTGTTCGATCACCTTGGCTTCTCCGTCCTCCAGCACGCCCGGGCGGACGTCTACCAGTGGTTCGACCCTGGCCAGTTCGGCGTGTTCGTCTTCTTCCTGGTCAGCGGCTACATCGTGCCGGCGTCCCTGGAGCGCAAGGGCAGCATCCGCGGGTTCTGGGTCAGCCGGGTGTTCCGGCTGTTCCCGCTCTACGTATTCGCGCTGCTCGCGGCGGTCGCGCTCTGGAAGCTGCACCTGGGCGGCATCAGCCGGACCAACTACGACGGTGAGACGTCCCTGCTCACCCACGCGCTCATGCTGTCCAACGTGCTCGGCTCGCACAACGCCATCAGCGTGATCTGGACCCTCTCCTACGAGATGGCGTTCTACCTGCTCCTCACCGCGCTGTTCGTGACCGGGACGCACAAGCGCAGCAGCTGGTACGCGCTCGGCTTCGCGGTGGCCGCGGTGGCCCTGGGCGGCCTCCTGCCCATGCAGGCCATCTCCGGCGGTTTCCTCGGCACGCGGCTCGTGGCCGAGATTGCCGACCTGCTGGTCGTGGCCGGGGTCGCGCTCGCGGTGACCCGGTTCCGGCTGCCCAAGGTCTTCGGTGCTGTGCTGGCGGCCGGGACCGTGCTCGTGCTGGTGCTATTCAACGGCAGCTGGGTCAACCCGTACGAAGCGCTCACGATTCTCGCGCTCATGTTCACCGGCACCATGCTCTACCGCGCCGAGCGCGGCGATTTCGACAAGCGCAAGGCCGTCGCGGTCACGGTGGCGGTCTTCGCCCTCGCCACCGCGGCCGGCCTCTGGCACCCCCCGGCGTGGGACCTCTCACCCGCGGCCACCCGGATCGCCTACGACCGGCAGTGGGTCACCTCGCTGCTGCTGGCCGGGGCGACGTTCGCGATCGGCATGGCCTGCCGGAACAAGAAGATGCCGCGTATCTTCGCCTGGCTCGGCCTGGTCAGCTACTCGGTGTACGTGCTACACCCGCTGCTGGTGTCGCTGTACAACCACATCCCGCTCACCCAGCACCCGCATCCGTTCCCCGAGCAGCTGGCCCTGGCCGCGGCCTTCCTGGCCGTGCTGCTCGTGTGCTGCTGGCTGTCGTACCGGTTCATCGAGGCCCCTATGCAGCGGCAGGGCCGGAGGTTCGCCGCTTGGCTGGAGTACTGGGCTGGCCCGGACGTGATCCCCGGACATCACCCGCGACCGGCCGATGCCCGGCAGGCCGATGCCCGGCAGGCCGAATCCGTGTCCCGGTTACCGGGCGGCGGGCCCCAGCCCGCCCCATCCCGATAGCCCGGGCGGTAAGCCCCGTTGACCGGTCAGGCCTGGTGCCGGCCGCGCATCAGGCATCCTGTAGGCATGTCCGCACCGCTGCCACCACCCCGGTATCCCGACGAGCCGGGCGAGCCGTACCGCATCTGCCTGGTGTGCCTGGGCAACATCTGCCGCTCACCCATGGCCGAGGTCGTGCTGACCGCCGAGCTCGCCGCGGCCGGCCTGGGAGATTCGGTCACCGTCGACAGTGCCGGGACGGGGGACTGGCACGTCGGGCACCAGATGGAAGCCCACGCGCGGTCCGAGCTGGCCCGCCGCGGGTACGACGGCTCGGCTCACCGGGCCCGGCAGGTCGGGCCGTCCTGGCTGACGCGCCGGGACCTGATCCTGGCCATGGACGAGCAGAACCTCGCCGACCTGCGCCAGATGGCCGCGCCGACCGGCGCCGGCAGCGACCGCATCCGGCTGTTCGGGGAGGCCGGTGGCCTGCCGTCCAGCGATCGGGACGGCCTGGACATCCCGGACCCCTACGGCGGCGACGCCGGCGACTTCGGCGCGGTCCTGGATCTCATCGAGACCGCGGCGCGGCACATCACCGCCCAGCTGACCGAGCTGCTGCCCGGCCGCGCCACGGCGTGACGGCCGTGGAGCTCCGGGAGCGGATCGCCGCCGTCGCCGGTACCGGTGTCCGGGAACTGCGCCGGGCCGGCAGCCAGCACGGGTGGCAGCACATCCGGGTCACGCTGGCCGACGGCCGCAAGGCGTTCGCCAAGGTCTCCAGCGCCGATACCGGCCCGGCGCTGGAAGCCGAAGCGCGCGGCCTGCGCTGGCTGGCTGACGCCGTGTCGGTGCCGGTGCCGGCCGTCCTCGGCCAGGACAGCCACGTCCTGGTCCTGTCCTGGATCCCGCCCGGGTCCGCTGACCCGGGTGCGGCCGCCATGTTCGGCCGCGAGCTGGCCCGGCTGCACGCGGCGGGCGCGGTCGGCTACGGCGCCCCCTGGCCCGGGTTCATCGCCAGCCTGCCGCTGAACAACGCGCCCTGGCCGGCGTCGCGCGGCTGGGCCGAATGGTACGCCGAGCGCCGGATCGTGCCCTACCTGCGCCGCGCGGCGGACGTCGGCACGCTGGGCCGGGACGATGTCCGGCTGGTCGAAATGGTGACCCGGCGGATCAGCGCGCTCGCCGGCCCCGCCGAGCCGCCCAGCCGCATCCACGGCGACTGCTGGTCGGGCAACGTGATGTGGTCGCAGGGCCGGGGCTGGCTCATCGACCCGGCCGCCCACGGCGGCCACCGGGAGACCGACCTGGCCATGCTGGCCCTGTTCGGGGCCCCCCATCTGGACCACATCATCCGCGCTTACACCGAGACCGCCCCGCTCGCGGACGGCTGGCGGGCGCGGGTCCCGCTGCACCAGCTGCATCCGCTGCTCGTGCACGTCTGCCTGTTCGGCGCCGGCTACCGGGACTCCGCGCTGGCCGCGGCGCGCGCCGCGCTGGCGGCCTGACCGTAGCCAGTTGCTGTTTTTCATTCGTAACGAGCCTGATCCGCGGGCCATCCGAACGCCCCGCGAAACACCCCAGCGGGCGTTCCGTCGGACTGGCTCGCGGCCTACCTGCCGAACGAGATCGTTTCGTTGCCGGCCAAACCGTGCTGGGGCTCCTCGTCCGCCTCCGGTTCATCGGTCTCGTCCGCCTGTCCGGCGTCCGGCGCGAGCGGCAGGGTGACGCGGAACGTCGCCCCCTGGCCGGGAGCCGATTCGACGGTGGCGGTCCCGCCGTGCGCGGCGACCAGCGCGCTGACGATGGCCAGGCCGAGGCCGCTGCCGCCGCCGCTTTTGCGGTTCCGGGCCTCGTCAGCGCGGTAGAACCGTTCGAACACCCGCCGCGCCTGCTCGGCGGTGAGCCCGGGCCCCTGGTCGGCGATGTCCAGCACCGCGGCCGGGACCGACGGCGCCGGGCCGCCGGGGTAGCGAGGCGTCCCGGGCAGGTGGCCCGCGCTGAGCCGGACGTCCACCGCTGTCCCGTCTGGGGTATGGGTGAGCGCGTTGGTCATCAGGTTGCCGATGACCTGCCGCAGCCGGGCCTCGTCGCCGACCACGAGGAAGGCCTTGCCCGGTTCGACGGTGAGGTTGACCGGCCGGTCCGAGGCGATCATCCGGGTGTCCTGCACGGCGTCGGCGGCCAGCACCAGCAGGTCCACCGGCCTGCGCTCGATCGGCCGCTGCTGGTCGAGGCGAGCCAGCAACAGCAGGTCCTGCACCAGGACGCCCATCCGGGCCGCCTCGCCCTCGACCCGCTGCATGATCCGGTCCAGGTCTTCCGGGGCCAGGCTGCCGCGGTTGCCCTCCTCCCCGGTGGCCACGCCGCCGCGCTGCCGGTAGTACTCGGCGAATCCCCGGATCGCGGTCAGCGGCGTGCGCAGCTCATGGCTCGCGTCCGCGATGAAGCGGCGCATCCGCTCCTCGGACTGCACCGCGGCCTCTTCCGATTCCTCCCGGTCGTGGAACGCCGACTCGATCTGGGCCAGCATCGTGTTGATCGACCGGCCCAGCCGCCCGACTTCGGTCCGCGGGTCCATCTGCGGGACGCGGCGGTCCAGGTGGCCGGCGGCGATCTCCTCGGCGGTTTCCTCGATGTCGTCCAGTGACCGCAGGTTGGTCCGCACCACGGCCACGCTCACCACAGCCAGGCCTAGCATGATGACGAGGCTGACGATCACGTCGAGTTCGGTCAGATACCTAATGGAGCTGGCGAGACTATCGAGACTCTGGCCCACGACCAGGATTGCCTGGGTAGTCTGGCCGGTGTTCGGATCGAGAATTGTTTCGCTCTGGACGATCACCCGCCAGCTGCCCCCACCGCTGGCCGCGGGAACAGTCACCGGTTCATTGCTGTGCGCGGTCAGCCACGATGGGCTGGTCGATATGCGGGGCGGAGCGGTCGTGAGTTGCTGCAGGTTGCCGAAGTTATATGGCTGCCCGTTTGTATTGAGCAGTTCGACGACGTAACCGTTCGGCTCAAAATCCAGCCCGCGCTGAGCGCCGAGCCCACCGCCGTTCACGTTCAGGGCACTGTTGGCTCTATATTGCAGGCTCTGCAGCTGTACGTCCGCCTGGTTCAGGAGGTATCCCTGGAACACGGCAATGCTGGTGAAGCTGATGACCGCGAGGGCCAGCGCCACCAGGGCGAGCAGCGCGGTGATCAGCTTGACGCGCAGCGGGGTACGTTGCGACAGTCGCGTCATCGTTTTCAGCGGGTGCCGGAACACGCTTTCCGTGCCAGCCCCCGATCCGGCCCGAGCCATAACAGTCAGGTTCCTACGAGGACGGCAGCCTGAGCACGTAGCCGACCCCGCGCAGGGTGTGGATCAGTCGCGGCTCAACGGTGTCGATCTTGCGGCGCAGCACGGACACGTAGGATTCCACGATGCCGGTGTCGCCCCGGAAGTCGTAGTCCCACACGTGGTCCAGGATCTGCATCTTGGACAGCACCCGGTTGGCGTTACTCATGAAGTACCGGAGCAGCTTGAACTCGGTGGGCGAAAGCTGGACCTGCTGTCCCGCCCGCCACACCTCGTGGCTTTCCTCGTCCAGTTCCAGGTCCGCGAACGTGAGGCGGGGGGTGGGCTCGCCGCTGTCGCCGCTGGTGCGGCGCAGCACGGCCCGGATCCGGGCGATCACTTCCTCCAGGCTGAATGGCTTGGTGACGTAGTCGTCACCGCCGAGCGTCAGCCCGCGGATCTTGTCCTCGGTCGCGTCGCGTGCGGTCAGGAACACCACGGGCACGCGGGCGCCGCCGCTTCGGAGCCGCCGGACGACATCAAAGCCGTCCATGTCCGGGAGCATGACGTCAAGCACGATGAGATCGGGGCGGTGCCGCTGCGCGGCCTGCACGGCCTCAGTGCCCGCCGCCGCGGTGACCACGTCGAAACCGGCGTAGCGCAGGCTGGCGGAAAGCAGCTCAAGGATGTTCGGCTCGTCCTCGACCACCAGCAGCCGGGTATCCGTATGCTGCCCTTCATCGCTGGTCAACATCTCCATGCTCCATATTGTCACCCATCAGGCTGAGGAAAACCTGAATGCGGCCTGGAGCCTACCTGGCCAGGGGTTCCGGGGGGTCGCCCCCCGGGCCAGCACTGGGGTTCCGGGGGGCGACCCCCCCTCCCGGGCCAGCACAGACTAGCCGACGCTCTGCCGGCCGTCCCGCCAGTGCGTGATGGCCGCGTCCCGGGAGGCGACATGGAGCTTGGCGTAGATACGGTTCACGTGATTCTTCACGGTCTTCTCGGCCAGGAAAAGCCGGGAGGCAATCTCGCCGTTCGTGTGACCGCCCGCAATAAGGGACATGATCTCAGTCTCCCGGGCAGAGAGACCGAGATCTGGAGCGTCGTCAGGCGAACCGCCAGTGCTCATCTGACCTCCGGCCGATAGCCGACAGTGCCCTGCTGGGACGGAATATTACCAAATCTCCTGAAAAAAGCGGGCCAACGCCATGGAGAGCCCGACAGCGGCCCGCATCATTTCAGTAAGTAGGAAGCAACAAAAACATGGCACCGGGCTGGGAGTGACCCGGCCGCCTGGCCGGCGGTCGTCCCGCGGGCCGTCGCGGTGGCCGGCCGGCGCATCCCGTACAGGTAGGCCGGCCCGGCGTCGGACGGGTCGGCGGACTCCAGCCGCCCGGCCCACCAGCGGCGGTACCCGGCCCGCTCCAGGGCCCGCCAGGACGCGACGTTGGCCTGCTGTGGGATGACAACCACCGCGTCGGCCTGCGGGTAGCGCTCGAAGGTGAGCGTGGTGAACACCGAGATGGCCGCCGTTCCGTAGCCCCGACCGCACAGCTCCGGCTCGCCGATCAGGTAGTCGATCCCGGCCGCACACCCGCTGGCGGCACCGGTGGCGCGGACGGCGTGATCCCAGTCCGGATCGTCGGCCACGAGGTAACGCTGGACAAGGCCGGCCGCCCGGCCCGCCGCCTCGATGATGAAGACCTCGGCCGGATCGGTGCCGTCGATGCACGGCAGGTAGCTGGCCCGCACCGAGGCCAGGTCGCTAGGGTCACGCCACCAGTGGGCCACGTGCGGCTCCGCGAGCCATCGGCTCAGCCGCGGCAGGTCCTCCCGCGTGAGCGGCCGCAGCCGCAGCGGTATCGGCATCACGATCGCATTATGGCCTCACTGAGCCGATCAAATGCCGCCCAGGCCGCCGAATTCGGTCTTCCCAGTCTGTTTCGTTCACCGGTCAACCGTACACAACACGAACAAACGAGTGCCCTGTCATGATCGGCCTCAGGGCCACCGCCCAAATGGCGTGTGGCCTGGAGGGGGCTGATGGACGAAACGACCCTTGAAGCCTATTTCGGGCGCCTCGCTGTGCCGCGACCGCATACGGCTGACGCGGTGAACCTGCATGTGCTGCACCGCGCTCACCAGATGAGGGTGCCCTCTGAGAACCTGAGCATTCACCTCTCCGAGCCGGCCCTAGCGCGCTCTCCGGCCCGAGCCCTGTGGTCAGCCCGGGCGCCCGCGAGTCAGGGTTCCCAGACGGCGTGGTCATGCGCGAAACAGACGCGGGCCGGGTCGAACTGCTCTAGCCGATCCATCCAGGCCGGAGCCGGGGGGACCGGCCCGTCCTTCCCGATGTGCCGATCCCGCCGGGTCCGCCAGCAGAGGGCGTCGGCGGAGTAGCCGCTAGCCGTGTCGTTCGTCTGGCCCGCGACCATGACCGCCCCGTCGCGGCGGCGGACGATCACGGACTGATGCCCCGCAGTGTGCCCCGGGGTCGGAATCACGTGCACCCCGGCCAGGATCTCCGCTTCTCCGTCCAGCACCTCGTATCGCAGGCCGTCCGCGTCGACCAGTTCCGGCAGTGTGTAATCGGGTACCGTCGTGGCCGTCTCCAGCTCCGTGCGCTGGGTGAAGATGGGCCGCCCGGCCAGCGCGGGGTTGCCGCCGCAATGGTCGAAGTGCAGGTGACAGTTGACCACGAGCCCGACCTCCCCGGGGGCCACTCCGGCCCCCGCGAGCGCGTCCGGCAGGTCCCGCCGCCGTGGCCGGTACCAGGCGTCGACCTCGGGATGGGCGCCCATGCCGGTGTCGACCAGGACCAGCCCGTCCGGATGGTCGATGAGATAGCCGAGGCACGGGTCCGCTCTCGGCTGACCGGTCCCGGTTTCCTCCGCGGGCCGCACGAAATACCCGAAGTTCACCCGCCGCACCGCCGCTTCCCTCACGCCAGCAGTCTGCCCCACGCGCCAGCTGCTCCCGACCGCGCCTGTCCCGTTTACGCGCCAGCTGGCCCCGCCCGCGCCTATCCCGCCCGCGCGCCACCCTCTCTCGCCCGCGCCTCTCGCGCCTACGCCCCACCCTCTCTCGCCCGCGCCTGTCCCGCCCGCGAGCGCCAGCTCGCCGCCGGCCCGGGCCCTGGCCGGTCCCGCCTCCGCTCCCGCTCCCGCCTCCGCTCCCGCTCCCGCCTCCGCTCCCGCTCCCGCCTCCGCTCCCGCTCCCGCCTCCGCTCCCGTTCATGACTCCGCTCCCGTTCATGACCGGGAAGACCGATAACCCCACCGCTTACGACCTCTCGCCGACCGCCCGCTACAGGGTCATGCCATAGAGGTCGGGCTGCCGAAGGGACCGGGCTGCCTAAGAGACCAGGCACCCCGCGCGTGGCCGAGCGCGCCGGCCACTGGCTGGGAAGGCGCCCGCGAGCGCCTGGGCGATCAGATGCGCACGGGCGGCGTAGCCGGCTGAGGTGTAGTGGATCCCGTCGGCGATGAACCAGCTGCTCTGCGCATCCGCAGCCCAGTTGTAGACCCGCATGTCCGGGTATCGCGCGCAGGCCTGGAGCAGAGCGCTGTTCCAGAGCTGCATCTGGCTTTCCGCGTATGGCCCTCCGGTCAGCAGCGACCTGACGTTCACCCACATGACCGGCTGGTTGCCGATCACCGACATCATCCGCTGGATTCGGGTCTTCTGGCTGACCGCCGAGCCCACGTAGACGTCGGCGGTGTCGTTGGTGCCGAGGGCAAGCACCCAGCAGCCCCGGTAGCCATCTGCCACGAGCTGCTGCGCGACGGTGTACGCGTTCGGCTGCCCGTCGATGGTCTCGACGATTGACCGGCCGCCTGAAATCTCGGTGATCAGCCTGGTCACGCCGACCTGCGCGTACTGTGCCCCGATACGCTGCCGCGGGTCGGGCAGGTAGTCGGGTGAGATGAGGCCGTCGGAGGTGGAGTCCCCGATGTGCACGACGCTCCGGCATGATGAGCGGGCCGGCCCGCTGGCGGCCAGCGGTGCGGAGGCCCGGTGCGGCGCAGCCCGTGTGCTACTCGGGACCGGGTGCGGCGAAGTGCTGGCCGCGGCCAATCTTACCGACACGGCTCCAGTCAGGCCCGCACCGGCGAGGACGCACACCACCCCGGCGCCGGCGGCAGGAATCCACACCCGCCGTCCTGCCGCCCGCAGGTCCCACCGCGCGGCACGTGCCCGGGCCAGGCACCGGCCGATGGCTCCCCGGCGGACAGGTTCCTCGATGTACCGCCATGACAGCTCCGCCACGCCGATGCTGGCCGCTACCTGCCAGGCGCCGCGGGCCAGCGTATCCCGGCCGCTGGCGGGCGTGGTCAGCACGATGATGGGGTAGTGCCACAGGTAGATGCCATACGAGCGGACTCCGAGCCAACGCAGCGGTCCCCAGCCCAGGGCCCGGCCGATCCTGCTTGCCGGAGACGCTGCCGTGCCCACCACCAGGGCCGTGGCCAACGAAAGCAGGACCATTCCGCCCCGGTAGAGAAACGCCGAATACTCATTGGTGCAGCAGATCAGCCCCACGATGACCGCGAGACCGGTGACCCCCGCGCCATCCAGAATCCGGCGCGCCCCGCTCGTGATGCCGCCACGGAGGTGGCGGCTGGGCCATACGAAGGCCAGCGCGGCCCCGATCAGCAGCGCGAAGGCCCGGGTATCGCTGCCGTCGTAAATCCGGGTTGGATCGTAGCCGGGCCGGTAGAGCATGGCCATCTCGATCGCGGAAAGGGCCGCCAGCAGCACGGTCGCCGCCGCGAGCCTGCTGCGGGTCCCGGGCCGGCCGCGGGTCCAGCGCAGCCCCAGCCACAGCAACCAGGGCCAGACCAGGTAAAACTGCTCCTCTACCGCCAGCGACCACAGATGGCCGAGCGGTGACGGCGGCCCGAACTGGGCGAAATAAGAGCTGTGCTGGGCGATCAGCCACCAGTTGGTGACATAGCCCACGGCGGCGAGGACGACTCCGCGCAGCGCGGAAAGCTGCGGCCTGTCCAGCAGCGTCACCCAGGCCGTGACGACCGCCAGCAGGACGGACAGCGCCGGTAGTAGCCGCCGGGCCCAGAAGTCCGCCAGCTGGAGCGTCCCCGTTGCCTCGTGCTGCCCCAGGAGAAGGTCGGTGATGAGGTAGCCGCTCAGGGTGAAGAACACGCCTACCCCGAGCATTCCGCCCGGAGCCCAGCCCAGGTGCAGGTGATACGCGATAACGGCCAGCACGGCAAGGGCTCGCAGCCCATCGAGTCCGGGCATATATCGCTGACCACTCTGAACCGGCTCGGGCATTATCCCCCCCACCCCCACCCCTGCCCTGGCTCGTACGGCCGCTCGCCGACGGGCCACGACCTAGGACGCGTAAGCTCAGCCGGTGCTCCGTGTTCCGACGAGCTGACCAGCGGAAGTAAGACCGTGATGCGCCTGGGCCGTTTCGTGACGCTAATGCGCAAAATTCCCGCTGTCACGCAGGCGCGCGGCGGGTCCGGATATTGCGGGGCAAGATTTCAGGCCACTGACCGCGTGCCCGAGCCAGACATTCGGTGCCCAGGGCCGGTACACACTCACCGGGACCCGGTTCCGCGCCTGCCGCGTGCCGGCCATCAGGCTGAGCATTTCTGCGGGGTGCCGCGTGGCTATTTCAGTTAATGGCGTGCTGATAATCGTGGCGGTGGCGGTGGCGGTTCCGGTTCCGGTTCCGGTTCCGGTTCCGGTCGTGCTGGGCTTGCTGCCCGCGCTGATGGCGGCGGCTAAAGCCCCTTGGCTGTCTTGGCCGGGCGGGCCGGGAATCTCTGGTGGTGCGCCGGTCCCGGCGGCCATCTCGGCCGGGGCAATCCCGAGATCGGTGGGACTGAGCGGTGCTGACCGGTGTAGCCCCACCGCGATAAGGGGATAGACCAGGACCGACAGCACGCCCGCGCCGACCAGGGCGGCGGCGGTGGCGGGCAGCATGACCCCATCGTGCTCACCGATCTCGGCCAGCGCGATCAGCAGGGGCAGGGAGGTCGCCGTGATGAACACCATCTCTACCCGCTGCCGGATCGCGAGGGCGCGCCGGTAGATCACCAGCGAGGGCAGGCCGCGGACGATCAGCAGCAGCAGGAAGAAGAGGAGCAGGCGCAGCGGATCCTCGCTGATCGCCTTCAGGTCGAGGGTCATTCCCGAGGAGATGAAAAAAATGGGAATGAATACGCCATAGCCAACGGCGTCGAACTTATCCTCGAGGCCGCTGGTGTCTATGTTGAGACGGCGGGTCCAGGTGCGCAGCACTATGCCGGCCAGCATCGCGCCGAGCACCACATCCAGGCCGAACCGGCTCGCGGCCGCGAGCAGAAGGAACAGCAGTACCACGGCCCAGCGCAGGGTGATCTGCCCGGTCGCGTCCTGGCCTTCCTGGATGACCCGCTGGACGGTGCTGCTCCGGGCTAGCCACGGTACGGTAGACAAGGCGAGCGCGAGCACCCCGACCGCCGCCACCGAGGCCAGGGCCACGAAATGGCCCCGTTGGGTCAGGAACACCGCGATGACCACGATGGGGAATAGCTCCCCGACGGCGCCGGCCGCGAATATGTACTGACCGAACTGGCCGCCGAGCATGTCGTTGTCGCGGAGGATGGGCAGCAGCGTGCCCAGTGCCGTGGTGGTCAGGGCCAGCCCCACCGGCACATAGTCCCTGATGTAACCCGCTGCGGCCAGCCCCGCGGTTATCCCTACGGCGAGGGCGCCCGAGATCAGCCAGCCGGTGATGGCCAGCTCGCCCGGTCGTCGCCGGAACAGCTGAGGATCCAGCTCGTAACCGGCCAGCAAGAACAAAAAGCCCAGCCCAATGTTGGAGAGCAGTTCGATGTTGGACGTCTCAGCCACGCCCAGCACATGCGGGCCGATCAGCACGCCGCCGACAAGGAAGATCACCACTTGCGGAATGCGCGGCCCCGGCAGCACCGCGACCACCAGCGGTGCCAGCGCGGCCACGAGCGCCACGGCTACCAGGTCGTCCAGCCCGCGGTTCAGGTCCATGATGGCCGCTCAGCCGACGTGGCAATGGTCATCCGGGACCCCCAGGCCAGTAATGACAGCGCGACTCCCAAGTTAGCCGCCCGGGCGTTCAGCGAACAGGGGCGGCCGATTTTCGCGTGTGCCTCCGATCGGGCGGCCCTCCCATGAAACAATCCAGGCCGCCGCGGGGGCTTGACGGGATGTCCGCGAGCGGGGACGCTTCCCCCGTGGGGGCGGGGATCAAGGACACGTTTGCGCGGCGGTTGCGACGGGCGCTCCTGCTGCTCATCGCGCTCCTGGCTGCGGCCAGCATGGCGGCGGGGTGCGCGCAGGCCAGCAACATCAAAGACAGACTGTCGCCGTCCGGGGGGGCCCGCACGTCCCCGGACAGCAGCGCCAGCCTCGCTCCGAGCAGCCCGACCGCTGCCCCCACCACCGTCCAGCCCTCGGTCACCGCCACCACCCCCGCCACGACCCCCGCTACGAGCCCGCCGGCCGTGACCGCGACGCCGAGCAGCGCCGCGCCGACGCCCACGGTCAGCGGCTCGCCGGCGCCCGCATCAGGAGCCGCGACCCTGCTATGGCTGTGGGTACTTCTCGGCGTGATCGTCATCATCGGATTGGTCATCTTGATCAGCCAGACCGTCCGCCGCCGGGCCGCCAGAAGCCGGACCTGGAGGGCGATGGCGGTGGATGCCTTCGCGAAGGGATCAGCCCTGCACGATGCGGTCTTCGCCGGCAGCCTGCCGGGCCAATACGGTGCCGGGAATGCAGCCGCCCGCTGGGCCGATATCCAGCGCCGCGCGGATGATCTGACCCAGACGCTGTACGCGCTGCGCGAGGCCGCCCCGACCGAGGATGAGCGTGCCCGTGCCGACGACGTGCTCGCTTCCCTTCAGGCCATGCGGTCTGCGACGCAGACCGGTGACATGTCGCCTGGCGGCCAGTACTCCAGCAATCTCCAGACTCGCCTGCAGTACTTCCAGGCCGCTCTCCAGGCGCTGCGGGGGCCGGAATGAGGCGCCGCCGAGTGAGCACACGCAGATCTCGCGGCTGACGCGGCATCAGTTTACTCATTGCCAGTGTGGTTTGACAAAGCGTTATACTTCTGCCGCAATACCTCGATCACGGAACATGATTAGGTAACGGCGGACCGTTATAAGCGGCCGGTATCAGTTGCCGCGGGGAACGCGACCAGCGCGGCGGCGCGAGTTATTCAGTTTGTCCAGGTATGCGCTGTCCAGGGAGCTGGGGTTTACGTTCCACGCCACACTGGTGTAGGCGATCGTGCCGTCTTTGGACACGGTCCCGGAGTTCGGCGAGGCGAAGGGGCTAAGGCGCCCAGCCGCTCCAGCGCGCTATTCATCTGCTCCCCCTCGTGCTCCACGGCCTTTCGGCCGGTGAAACACCCCCGCAGCCAGGATGCGGGCGCAGCAGCGCCGTCTTCCAATGCCGGGCTCACCCCCGGCCAGCACGATCCAGGGACGGCCAGCATCCGCCGCCAGCGAATCTTTCAGCAGCGCCAGCTCGTTATCCCGGCCGACGAAGGTTGCCCGCTTACCCTTCACCCGCACCGCCCCCCGCGGCCAGAAACATATGCCGGACATTTTATCGGTGCCGCCCAGGAACACCAAGGAGGTCAGTCCGCGACATAACTCCCGTTACCAGGCAAGGCCAAGGGAAGCGTGATTCACCCAGCGAGATTTACTCCAGGTACCTGAATAATAGCTAACGGTGAGATATCCGGATGCGCTAAACCGGAACCATCCAACGAGGGCCGGGCCGGCTCAGGGTGCTGCGGCATCATGCCGCCTTGGCGGGGACAACACAGGTCACGGCGTGTCATAGCGGCAATGACTCATCTTGAGCAACGATGCCGCTAAGGTGGCGCCAAGATCATGATCGACCAGTACGGCACAGTTGATGGGTGCCGATGGATGTTATCTGGGCCTTGATAGGAGTAATCCCCCTTGGGGAGATTAGAGGGCCAGGACTCTGTCTTTAGGAAGCACTTAGTCCCGGACAAATGCGGGGGGCATATAACCGTGCGTTGGCCAATGCGGGGAACAGAAACCGATCCGCCCAGAATCGATCGTTATGAGCCTGGGCTCAGTCGCCGCGAGATACTGGCGGGCGGGGTTGGCGTCGGCGCCCTCCTCGCGCTGCCGGACCTGCGCCTGAGCGGCCGTCCGGGCGCCCGGCCTGTGCTGTCTTCCAAGCCCGCCTCCCGGTTCGTGTTCGTGTACGGAACGCCTGCCCCGGGGGCAGCGCCGAGCGGATCCCTCGCTGCCGCGACGTACCCGGTGTCGCGGACAGCGTCTTCGCCGGGGGCGGTCCCGGTCGCTTCCGGGCTGGCGGCCGCCCCCGTCTCGTCGCCGGACCAGGCCCTGATAGCCCTGGCTACCGTGGATACGGTGCCCGACGGGGCCAAAGTGACCGTGACCCTCCTCGACTCCACCTCCGCTGCCATCGCCCGGCAGGGGTCGGTGACCCTCACTGGCGTGCCGAATGATGCGAACATTCTGGTGACGCCGGTATTCGCCGCTGGCTCTGCGATCATGCCCGTCGTCCTGGCCATTACCGTGCCCGTCGCCCGCCGCCTGGTATCCAAGCGGGACGCCCTTTCCGGAGGCGTGACCGCCCGGTGGGCGACCACCTGGCGGTCACATCATGCGCTCGCTTATTTCGATCAGGACAGCGGCGCTTTCACGGGACCGTTCCATCTGTCCGACGAACCGGCTCTGGCGCTGTCCACCGCGGTCGCCAATGGCTCGGATCTCCTGCTCTGGACAACGCGGGAGCCGCAGCCAGGCGACCGGGCCGAGATCCGGGCCCAGGCACCGCTGTCCCGGCTGAGCGCCTTCCCGCTGGGCTCGGGGACGGCGAGGTTCTCGGTCCCGGCCCCCGCGCCGTGGCCAGGTGGGGAACCTGTGCTGGCCCTGCCCAGCGGTG
>Ga0302319_10009918_pt1 | contig 18221 bp, 19 predicted proteins | sample Bog_T0_2_FD_203319 | JGI IMG/M metagenome (GOLD analysis project Ga0302319, IMG submission 203319) | Peat permafrost microbial communities from Stordalen Mire near Abisko, Sweden - Bog_T0_2 | ecosystem: Environmental > Terrestrial > Soil > Wetlands > Peat | place: Sweden: Abisko, Stordalen Mire...
TCGACGAGCTAGGCGACCATCACTATGGCGCGCACCGAAGCCACCAGATCGACGGCGACGATGTCGCGTGGGCGCACATCGTGCTCGCGAGCGAAGCGGACCACGTCAACTACGTGCGACGACACTTTCCACTTCATGCGCACAAGGCGGTGTCACTGCATCAATTCGTGCGCGATGCTCCGCTTGACGAATCCTTCGACGCCGCACTCGAGGAGGTCTCGTCACTCGAACCCGATCCACACGTCGACGTGCGCGATCCGGCGGGTGGCGACGACGCAACGTACATCGCGTGCGCGCGCGAACTTTGGGAACTCGCCCGGGCCTTCGCGGTCGTACTAGGCAGCGATTAGTCGCGCTGAATCGCGCGGAGTCCACCCCACGCGAGCGTTGCAATGCGCGCGGCGAGTCGTGCCTCTTCGCCTGGTTCAACCGGCGGCCATCCCTTCGCCTCTTGCTGGATCAGCCACACGACCGCAGCGCCCTCGGCGATGCCTACGACGCCAGCGGCCAATTGACGCCGGTGTTCCCTGGAGATCGAGATGTCGATGAACGGCTCGACGAACGAGACGAGCGTGAGTTCGACGTTACGAAGGTCCCCAGCCGTTTCGCCCTCGTGCGAGTGGATGAACAGAATGCGAAACGCGTCGGTTTCGCTGACCACCATTTCGAAATAGACCTGGAAGGCGACTTCGATCTTCGCGCGCGGCGTATCGGCGATGGATACCGCACTCGCCAGTTTGTCGATCAGCGTCTGGGCCGTCTGGGTGACGATCTCGTGATACAGGTCGGTCTTGGATTCGAAGTACTGATAGAGGATGGGCTTGGTGAAACCAGCCTCCTTGGCGATGTCGTCCATCGTCGTGGACTGGAAACCTCGCTCCGCGAAGATCTTCCTCGCGACGCCCAAGAGGAGTTCGCGTCGTTCACCATGCTGGGGCCGGTCGTCGGTGATCACCACGTCACGACACTAATGGGGCTCGACACCCATGTCGGAAAGCAATTTCGACAGGGCGGGCGCCAAGTCGGCGAGATTGAAGTATCGACGCGCCACGACAAGGTTCCTCTCTAACAGAGTGGCGTCGGGTGCGTCGATGAATCCTCTTATTTTTGACACTTCGTCGAGTTCGAAGAACTCGAAACCCCGCGCGATGAGTTCGCGCGCCACGGGATAGACGTGCAGCGCCAGGGGGCGTCGGTGCGTAACGGATTCGAGGACCGGGTTCCCGAATCCTTCCCACGTCGAGGGCATCACCACGAGGTCGCACGCGGCGTAGGCGTCGTGCACGTCGCCAGCGCCGAGACCTCGAAGGACGCCGACGTTGGATGCATCGAGCAACTCGTCAAGTGCTGCTTCGTAGCCGTCCTCCGCCGGCCCGAGGAGCCACAGTCGCGCGTCGAGTCGCTCGCAAAGTTCGAGCGCCCCGGCGACGTTCTTTCGCGCCAGCGCGCGCGTGGGCATGAGTACGAGTATCTCGTCATCAAGACCCAGCGCGGCGCGCGTCACGTCGCGATTCCCCAACGGTGGATCGCAGTCAAAGGAGTTGGGCACCAGCACCGACTCGATACCGCGTTCGCGCAGCTCGCGCTGCGAGAGGGCGTTGATCGTGACGTGGCGCCAACGAGGCTCGTCGCGAGGACCTTGCAGGTGTGCGAGGTGCGGGCGTTGCCAGGGAAGGTCGTGATGATGGAAGAGGGCGCGACGATCGTGCAGGACCTCATAGAGCACGTCGCGCGCCTTCACGTTGAGCGGAAGTGATGCGAGGTTCTCGACGACCACGACGTCAGCGTCCTCAAGTGCGTGCGCCACTTCGTCGCGCGTTGGGGGCTGCGCAGCGTCCATGCCAAGACCCGCGAGCACGACGTCAACGGGACCTTCACCGGCGACGCTTCGCACCTCGTGACCGAGGGAACGACACGCCTGCATCCATTTCGCTGCTTCGATGGAGACGCCGTCGCTCAGACCCAGGCGAAAGCTCACGAACGAGATGCGTGCCATCATCGAAGGCTACGGCCCCAAGGAGGAATTTGGCCTCAGTAGTAGAGTGGGACGCGGTAGTGACCACCGGTCGGTGCCCATTTCTGGAGGACTCGTCGTGGCCAAGCGTGCTCTGATCACCGGTATCACCGGACAGGACGGCTCCTACCTCGCCGAATTGCTCTTGAGTGAGGGTTACGAGGTGATCGGTCTCGTGCGGCGCACTTCCACCGAGAACAACACGCGCATCAGCCATATCCAAGAGCAACTCAACCTCGTCTCGGGTGACCTGATGGACGAAGTGTCGCTCATCAACGTGCTGCGCGATCACCGCCCCCAAGAGGTGTACAACCTCGCGGCGCAGAGTTTCGTCCAAGCGTCCTGGACCCAGCCCGTCTTGACGGGCGAAGCGACCGCCCTCGGGGTAACGCGCATGCTCGACGCCATTCGCACGGTCGATCCCGAGATCCGTTTCTACCAAGCGAGTTCGTCCGAGATGTTCGGTCGCGTGCGCAGCGTGCCCCAGAACGAACACACCGAGTTCTATCCGCGCAGTCCCTACGGTGTCGCCAAGGTCTACGGGCACTGGATCACGGTGAACTATCGCGAGAGCTACAACCTGCACGCGTCGTCGGGGATCCTTTTTAATCACGAGTCGCCCCGACGAGGTCTTGAGTTCGTGACGCGCAAGGTCACCAACGGTGTCGCGCGCATCAAGGCGGGACTGAGCAATGAACTGCGTCTCGGGAACCTCGACGCGCAGCGCGACTGGGGGTACGCCGCGGACTACGTGCGCGCGATGCTCGCCATGGTCCAGCGCGACACGCCCGACGACTTCGTCATCGCGACTGGTGAGACCCACTCAGTGCGCGAACTCTGTGAGGTCGCCTTCGCCGCAGCGCGACTCAAGTACGAGGACTACGTCGTCGTCGACCCGAGGTTCTTTCGTCCCGCCGAGGTGGACCTGCTCGTCGGTGATGCCACCAAGGCGCGCGACGTGTTGGGCTGGAAGTGCGAGGTCGACTTCTACGCGCTCATTGAGATGATGGTCGCTTCTGACCTCAACATCCTCGGGGTCTAGACCCCCCTGATGGCCAAGGATCTCGTCGTCACGCTGCACGACGCCGTCGTGTTGTCGAGTGGGTTCCCCTTGCTGAGCGGGGTCGAGCTAGAGATCGAAGCACAGACCTTGAGCGTCGTCACCGGCGCCAACGGCGCGGGCAAGACGAGTCTCCTGCGTTTGCTCGCCGGACTCGTGTCGCTGAGTTCCGGGGAGGGCACCGTCGCGGGTATCGACCTCGTCAACGGTGATCTACGTCAACTGCGCCGTCGCGTTGGTTGGCTCGGTCACGAAGGTTCGTTCTACAACGACTTGAGCGTGCGAGAGAATCTCGTCTTCGCGGCGAGCGCGCTCGAACGCCCGCTGGACGACATCGACGCGGCGGCGCACAGGGTCGGACTCGGCTCACGCCTCGAGACGACGACAAAGGCGTTGAGCGCGGGACAGCGACGTCGCCTCGGGCTCGCGTGGTTGTTGCTGCGTCGTGCCGAGTTGTGGCTTCTCGACGAACCCTACGCGTCGCTCGACGACCAAGGGCGTGTCTTCTTTGACGCGCTGCTCGCCGACGTCGTGGACGCGGGTGCGAGCGTCGTGCTCAGCGCGCACGATCCGCTGCGATCGGCGACACTGCATCCGCGCGAGATCGTCGTGCGAGGTGGTCGCGTCGCGGGCGGTGCCTCGTGATACGCACCGCCTGGCTCGTCGCGAAGAAGGACTTGCTGATCGAGCGCCGCAGTCGAGTCCTGCTCTGGCAGGTGCTGCCCTTTGGGGCGATGGCGCTCTTGTTGAGCGGGCTCGCCCTCGGGCCCGCGCACGCGGGCACGTCCTCGGCGGGACCGGGACTGTTCTATCTGGTCATGCTCTTCGTCGCCCTGCTCATGATCAATCGCAGTTACGTGATCGAGTCGACCCCGGGGACCAGGGCGTCGGTCCAGACCTTGGGTCTCGACCCGGCGGGGGTCTTTTTGGGCAAGTCCCTCGCGCTCTGCGTGGAGCTCTGGCTGAGTGGTCTGGTGCTGCTGGCGGGCACCGTGCTCGTGCTGCATACGGGCCTTCACGGCGCCCTGGTGGCCCTGCCGAGCGTGCTCGTGACACTGGCGGCGATGTCGGCCGCGGGGACGCTGTACGGGGCCTTAACCGCCGGAGCGCAGGGGGCAGCGACCTTGCTGCCCGTGTTGACCCTGCCCGCCTTCGCGCCCCTCCTGGTCGCCGGGGAGCGGTCATTTTCAGCCGCTTTGACCCACTCGGGTCTCTGGGAATGGTGGCTCATCGTAGCGGTGGCGCTGGTCGCGTACGTAGGGGTCGGAATTCTTCTTTATGGTGTTCTGGAGGAATCATGATCAAACAGCTCTCCCAACGCCTCTTGGGCCCCGTGACGCTTCTCTGCTTGGCGCTTACGTTCTGGCTCGGTCTGTGGGTCACCCCACCCGACCGCATTCAGGGCAACCTCGTACGCTTGCTCTACGTGCACCCCGCGGTCGCGTGGGTCGCGCTCTACGTGTCCTTTGGCACCGCGACGATCGCGAGCATTCTCTATCTCTGGAAGCGCACGAGGAGCTTCACCATGGACCGCATCGCGCATTGTGCGATGGAGGTGAGTGTCGTCTTCATCGTGCTCACGTTGATCACCGGGTCAATTTGGGGACGACCAACGTGGGGTGTGTGGTGGGCGTGGGACGCGCGACTCACCTCAACGGCGATTCTCGGGGTGCTCGCGGTGGGGTACCTCGCACTTCGACGTGCGAACGACGACTCGACGCTTCGCGCGCGCCGTAGCGCGGTCTTTGCCATTTTGTCGGCGATCAACGTGCCGATCATTCATTTCTCGGTCCAGTGGTGGAAGACCTTGCACCAGGGTGCGACGGTGTTCACCTCGAATCGCCAACTGCTCGTGCACGGATCGATGGCGTGGACCTTGCTGCTTAGCTTCGTGGGATTCACGCTGCTCTTCTTCTGGTTGCTTCGCGCGCGTTATCGACTCGAGGTGCTGCGCGAATCCACGCAACAAATGATGTTGGACGAAGCGCTACTCCTTCGTCAGCGCGAAGGAGTCATGTAATGGGCTACGTCGCCGCGGGTTACTCATTCGCCTTTGGGGGGCTGGCGCTGTACGCGCTGTCGATCTGGTGGCGAGGACGTCGTGCCAAGCACTGAGACGAGCGAGCTCAGCCCCGTCGCGCCGCCGAAGTCCCCGAGTCGCTCTCGCTGGAGGTCCGTGGGCGTGCTCGTGGTGCTGGGCGCCGCGATCATCGTGTTGCTCAGCCAGGGCATCCTGCACTCGCTCAACTACTTCGAGACCGTCGACCAGGCGCTCGCGCAGCGATCGTCCCTGGGCACCAAGGTCATCCGCTTGGAGGGCGTCGTCAAACCCGGCTCCATCTCGCGCACGTCGAACGGTGCGTCGTTCGTCATCACCGGCTCCAAGGACCGCCAGGTATTCGTCGACGCGCACGGCTCACCGCCGCAACTCTTCCAAGCGGACATCCCGGTCGTCGTGGTGGGTCACTTCACCTCCTCGACGTCACTCGACTTTGAGGGGACCCAGATCCTCGTGAAGCACACCGCGACGTACATCGCGGCGCATCCCAAACGGGTGAAGGCGCCCAACGGGACGACTCGATGACGCTCACCTGGTTGGGTAGGGCGTTCCTCTACGTCGCCTTCGCGGGCGCGGTCGGGGGCATGTTGACCCAGGTGCGCGCGGTACTCACGAAGAAGAAGGCGCCGGCGCTGCTGTTCGCGCTCTGGTCCCTGCTCGGGGTCCTGGGTGCGGTGGGTGTCATGCAGTTCGCGCTCATCACGCACAACTTCTCGCTCGCCTACGTGTCGGCGAACAACGCGACCTTCACCCCGCTGCTGTATTCGATCACCGGCATGTGGTCCGCGCTCGAAGGATCCTTGTTGTTGTGGTCCTTGCTGCTCGCCCTCGTCACCATCGGAGTCCTCTGGTATTACCGCAGCGACGCGAGCGACGCCGTGGTCCAGTGGGCGAGCGTGGTGCTCTTTAGCGTCGCCGCGTTCTTCCTCGGGCTGATGATGTTCCCCGCCGACCCGTTCTTGCACAATCCCGCCCACGTGCTCCAGGGCGCGGGTCCCAACGCGTTGCTCCAGGACAACCCGTTGGTGGCGGTGCACCCACCGCTGCTCTATCTCGGGTTTGTCGGATTCACGGTGCCCTTCGCGTTCGCGATCGCGATGCTCATCACCGGTCGCGTGCACGACCGCTGGCCCCTCGAGCAACGTCGCTGGACGGTGCTCTCGTGGGGCGCGCTGTCGCTCGGGATCATCCTGGGGGCGTGGTGGAGTTACCAGGTGCTCGGCTGGGGAGGGTTCTGGGGTTGGGACCCGGTCGAGAACGCTGCGCTGTTGCCGTGGTTGACCGCGACGGCCTACATTCATTCGGTCATCGTCCAGGACCGGCGCGGACTCTTTCGCGTCTGGAACCTCTCGCTCGCGATCGCGACGTTTTCGCTGACCGTGCTCGGGACCTTCTTCACGCGCTCGGGCGTGCTCGAGAGCGTACACTCGTTCTCCTCCTCGACGCTCGGGCCGCTGTTGATCGGGCTGTTCTTCTTCAGCGTCGCCGTGGGCGTTGGACTACTGGCGTGGCGCGGGGACGCGCTTCGCTCCCCGGTGGGCGTTGATCATCCCTTGTCGCGTGAAGGTCTGTTCGTGGCGAACAACGTGTTGTTCGTGGGCTTTGCGATCGTGGTGTTGCTCGGCACGGTGTTTCCGCTGCTCTACGAGGCGGTCAACGGCAACCAGGTGACGGTGGGCACGCCGTACTTCGCCACGATCGCGGCACCACTCAGCGTGTTGTTGCTCTTGATGATGGCGCTCGCGCCCCTGGTGAGTTGGCGTAGCGCCGACGCGGGCGTGTTGTGGAACCGACTTCGCGTCTCGGCGTGGGCCGCGTTGTTGGTTGCTGGCATCCTCGTCGCCCTCGGGGTTCGCCACCCGGCCGTGTTGATCGCGTGCTTTCTCGCCGCCTTGGCGGCGGGCGCGGCGCTGCGCACGTTGCGCGGCGTGATCGTGAGTGCGCGTCGTCGAGGTCATCTCGCGTCAGCGTTTCGCGCGCCCAGTACCGGGGGCATGATCGTGCACTTGGGTATCGTCATCCTCGCGATCGGCATCGTCGTCTCCACGTCGTATACCAAGCGCGACGAAATCACCCTCGCCACGGGTCAGAGCACGGTCGTTGACTCCCAGTTCGTCACGTTCGCGGGTTTTCACCAAGTGAAGGACTCCCTCGAAGAAGCGACGCAACTCAAGGTCGTCGTCGACGGGCACTCCCTTCGCCCCGCCGTAACGACGTTCAATGGTCGTGACACGACCGTTGGCACCCCCGCCATTGATTCGAATCTTCTGCGCGACGTCTACGTCACCTTCGACGCGGTCGGGGGCAACGGGGAAACCTCGGGCGCCCAGGTGCAGAGCAACCTGCCCGCGGGTTCGGTCGTACTCGGTGTGACCGTCGAGCCCCTCCTCAGTTGGCTGTGGATCGGTGGACTCGTGGTCGGTCTCGGTAGTGGGATCTCCTTTCTTCGTCGCCGCTACGTGGAGGACCCCCAATGAAGCGCGTCGTCATGCTCATCTCGCTCGGGATCTTCGTCGTCATCATCGTCTTCAGCGTGTTCCTCGGCACGCGCCAGCCCGTCACCGACGCGACCGACGCGAACAGCCCCCTGCTCGGAAAGATCGCACCGAGCTTCTCGGGTTCGACGCTAGGCGGCGGTCACTGGTCCCTACGCGCCGAGCGCGGCGACGTCGTCGTCATCAACTTCTGGGCGTCGTGGTGCGAGCCGTGCAAGGTGGAGGCGCCCAATCTCTCGACCTTCGCGTACCAGGAACGAAACCGTGGCGTCGCCGTCATCGGCGTCGTGTTCAACGACACCGTCGCGGGCGCCAAGGCGTTCGACGCGTACTACGGCTCGCTCTATCCGAGCATCGTCGACCCCGGAGGGGCCATCGCCAACGATTATGGCGTCGAGTCACCGCCGACGACGTTCGTGCTCAATAAGAAAGGCCGCGTGGAAGCGACGTTGCTTGGCGCGGTGAGCGTCGCTCAACTCCAGGCGGTCGTCAAGCGGGTCCGAGAATGACACTCCTGCGTTCGTTCTGGCTCTGGTTGGTCGCCTTCGCCGTGGTGCTCGCCATTGCGGTCGCGGTGAATCCGAGCGCGCCGAGTAATTCGACGCGCATCGCGCACTTGGAATCGCTCGTGAAGTGCCCCGCGTGCGAGGACCTCTCGGTCGCCGAGAGCAACGCCACCTCCGCGATCGCGGTGCGCCACGAGATCACCCAGGACGTGGGCAGTGGCATGTCGGACAACAAGATCCTGACCACGATCGAGGCGCAGTATGGCCCGCAGATCTTGTTGAGTCCCTCGACGTCGGGACTCGGCGCGCTGCTCTGGGTGGTACCGATCGCGGCGTTGGTGGTACTCATCGCGGCGTTACTGCGACTCGCCCGACGCAGGCGCGCGTGAGTCGCGAGCTCGAGCAATTGCGTGCCGAAGTGGCACTGCGCGAAGCATCCCTCGCCGACGCGTCACGTGAACTCGCGAGCGGGGAGCTGAGCGAGCACGAGTATGCGTTGATCGAACAACGCGAGCGCGCGGGCATCGAAAAGGCGCAGGCGCGCCTCGACGCACTTCGCGCCTCGGATGTCGGGGTGCTCGCGCGACGCGTGCGAAAGCGATGGCGACTGCTCGTAGGACTCGGGTGTCTCGGCGCCGCGCTGGTGATCTTGTTGGTTTCGGCGATCAGTCCGCGTCAATCGGGTAATTCGATCACTGGTGGCATCGCGCTCTCGAACGCCCAGAAGGTCCAGCAGTATCTCGACGAGGCCCAAGCCGACATCGCCAACGGGGACGTCGCGACGGCCCTCGACGCCTACGAGTCGGTCCTCACGATTGATCCGAAAAACGTGCCAGCGCTTACCCAGGTGGGGTGGCTGGACTTCTCCGCGGGCAGTTCCGATCAGAACTTGAAGGTGATGCGCGTGGGTGTGAAGGACCTGCGCGACGCCATTGCCCTGGCGCCTAAATCGCCCGCGCCGCGTCTCTACTACGCCATCGTCGCGGACTCGACGCCCGGCAACCATGTCCTCGCAAGGTCCGAGTTCGAGGTGTTCCTCGATTTGCACCCTTCCAAGGGCCAACTGGCGATTGCGGCGCCGTTTCTAGCGAAGTTTGGACTGCACGCGTAGGACGACGGGTTATCACCGACTACTCGGCGACCACCGTGCGCGACGAACTTGCTCCATCGCCCACGGCGTTCACTGCTCGGACGCGCACTTGATAACGCTTGCCAGCAACGAGTCCTCTGATTCGAACTCGTGGGACGGTGGCGGGGCTAAGCGCAACATTCTTCCACGCACCGCCGTTCAGCGAATACTGATAACCGGTCACTGGCACGCCACCGTTCCTCGAAGGCACGCCTATAACGCCGCTGATCTCGCCAGGTCCCGAAGCTGTGACGATGAAAACAGGCGCGCTCGGCGCTGAGAATGCTGCGGCGGAGGTATCGACGAAGGCTTGGACGTTCATCGATGAATCGGTGTAGACACCAGAAAGCGAACAACTGTCGTCAGCACTACAGACCACTGCCGTGACACTGGCGCTCTGTCCAGTGTCGAGCCCATCGACTCCCGGGACCTCGATGGGAGTCTGCCAGGCGCCATTGACTTGATCGACGATGAACGAGTGATCGTTATTTTGCGCGTCGCTGTAGACGCCGCCCATGGTGCAGTCACCAGGCAGAGCGCACGAAATAGAAACTCCGAGCGCCAAATCGCCGGCATTCAACGTCGCGAGACCAGGGATCATTTGGGGGCCAACCCACGAGCCGTTGATCTCTGAGACGACGAAGACTTGGGCCTGCTTTTGCGCGGGTGAAATGGCACCCGTCGCAGAACAATTTCCGTTAGAAGCACAAGAGATCGAATTGAGCAGTGCGGTGTCTTGGGCCCCCGCCGTGATTGAGGAAACGTTGACGGTGGTCGCACTTTGCCACGATCCTCCGATCTCGTTCGCGACGAAGGCACCTGTTGAACTGGATGTGATGCCGTAGGCACCTCCCATGGCACAATTGCCGACCGAACTGCACGAGAGGGTCGCCGGCACCACGGCGCCGTCGCCCGCGGTGAGTCCGTTCGCGCTGAGTGCGACAGCGGGTTGCCAGGTGCCACCTTGCTCACTGATCACGAACGTGTTCTCTTGACTGTTGGATCCCGAGTAGAAACCGGCGCCGTCGCACGCGCCAGGTGCTTTGCACTGGAGGAATTCCAACTGTGCGTTGTTGCCGAAGTTGAGCGACGCGGTGCCTGGTACTTCGACCGCGTTAGCCCACGTTCCCTTGGTCTCGTTGACGACGAAGGCTTGCAGGTTGTTGTTGGTGTCGACGTACTGTCCACCCGCACTACAGTTGCCCGGGCTCGAACACGAGAGCGCGAGGAGTTCGCTACCCGAGCCTTCACCATTGGTTGACGAGAAACCGGGGATTTGCACGGCGTTGCCCCAGGTGCCGTTCGACTCGGTCACCACGAAGGCCTGGTAATCGTTGTTGGTGTCAGTAAAAACCCCTCCGGCACTGCAGTCGCCACTCCCGGTGCACGAGATCTCGAGGATGTCGCCGACCTGGTCGCCAACGTTGAGCGCGTCGAGTCCGGGAATCTCCTCGGCGCTTTGCCACCGCCCTCCGACCTCGTTCTCGACGTAGCCCTGGTAGTTGTTGTTTGCGTCGGCGTAGTAACCAATGACGCCACAGTTGCCGCTGGAACTACAGGACTGTGCGCCGGGCACGGCGTCGCCGCCAGCGTTCAAGGTCGCGGTACCGGGCGCTTCTTCTGCACTGCTCCACGCTCCGGTCGCTCCCGCACTCGACGTCGCGAGCGGAACGAACGTCACGAGGAGGACCACTGCAGCGCAGCAGGTCACGAATCGTTGAAAAAACTTCACAGGACCCCCCTAAGGCCACCGAATCAATTACAAATTACTAACTCTTCTCTAACATGGCGGGTGGTGACGCGTTGAACCGTGACGATGCCGAGCGTTCCAACAGCACGTTCGTAAGCCTTTTTTCAGGCAGTCACGTCGCGAATGTCACTTGTGGCTACGACGCGACGTGGATTGTCGTTGCGATTGGCATCGGTTCGCGAGACTCATGGCCGCTCAACCGCATTCCTTCGAGGTGAATTGGAATCGCCTCGTGCATGTTGTCACTAACTTCGTCAATCAACGTACCGGTCGTAAGTAGGCCGTCAAGCCCAACTACATTGCTGCGACGTTCGACCCGGCGTCTTCGATCTCGTCGTTGATTGCTCGTGCCTTCGCGACCACGCAGCGTTCGAGGATGTTTCATTTCAAGCCACTCATGGTGTTTGTTTGGTCTCGCGTTCGCTCACGAGCGAAAATGTCGGCTTCAGGCCGTCACGCGACACTTGTCGTCACCGCGCGCACGCGAGGTAAGTGTCACGTTCTGGTGTTCTGTGCCGAAGCCTTCGAGCATTCCTGCGATGAGCCCTCGATCAACGGCGCACAGCACCGGGTGGTGTTGGGCGGCCGCCCCAAAGGGACAGTTCTCCGACACCACGGATTGGCCCGAGTCGTGTTCTTCGGCGCGGGCGGCGAAACCGTGCGCGGTGAGCAGCCCGGCGATTGACGCCATGGCGTCCTTGACCGACATCGTTGAATCGCTGGGTGCCGTCGCGGAGCCCAGCGCCCTTCCATACTGGACCCCCACGTCGTGGGCCATTTGTTCGGCGTCGGTGGGACCGAGTCGCTCCAGGGCCATCTCGAGAAGTGCGACCAACAGTGCGTCGCGGCGCATGGAGCCGTCCATGGTGAGCGAGTCGTCGACCACCCGGTAGCCCTTCGCCGGTCGTCCGACGGTCGTCTTTCGCACGTTGTCGAACGTGACGTAGCCACCCTCGCTCAGTCGCTCAAGGTGGTGTCGCACCACGTTCGCGTGCACCTGGCAGTGTGTCGAGAGCTCCGCTGCGGTCGCGCCGGGGTTCTCGCGCAGGTAGAAATAGATCTTTCGTCGAGTGTTGTCCCCGAAGGAGTGCGTGAGGCTCGTGACGGTCGCCGTGAAGAGCGCCGGGTCGACTTCTTGTTCGGAGTTCAGTCGTGGTGCCACGATTGAGAGTCTACGAGTGTCTTCTTCGACGTGCGCCGCCTCGGTTTGCGCGCCTCGAACGCGAGGCTCCTGTTCTTCGGCCCGTCCATGGAGGGTCCTCTGCGACGGATCGCCAATCGACAGCCGGGCGTGGCGCTCAGTGACCTCGAACGACTTTACCGTGGCTCCTACTATTGAAGTATCGACTGGCGCGGGCGCCAGTCGTTGCCGTCCGGCCGGCCCGGGCGTCGTTCGACGGTAGCCTGCAACCACGTCTACCAAGGGAAATTCGTGCCAAGTGAGTCAGAAGTGCGCAGTGCCCTCGCCGAGATCGTCGAGCCCCAGTTGGTACGTCCCATTGGTGACTTGGGTTTCCTCGGTGTGGTCGAGGACGGTCCCACGGGACTTGCGGTGGAGCTCGTCTTACCGGTGCGAGAGTGGCCGAACCTCGAGACGTTAGCCGCCGACGTCGAGCGAGTCGCGCCGGGCTCGACCCTCACGGTGCGCTCCATGGATGATGAGGAGCGTCTCGCGCTGCGCAACTTCTTGCGCGGCGAGATGGCGGGCGATCCCGGTGCGGGCCAGCACGCACACGGCGACGCGAAACCGCGCTTCATGGACAATCTCTCCAAGACCCGGGTGCTCGGCGTCTCCTCGGGTAAGGGCGGTGTAGGTAAGTCCTCGGTGACGGTCAATCTCGCGATCTCGCTTGCCCGTCTCGGGCACTCGGTGGGCGTGCTCGACGCCGACGTCTACGGTTTCTCGCTGCCCAAGATGCTGGGAGCGTCCAACGACCCGATCGTGCTCGGCGACACCGTGATCCCCACCCTCGTGCACGGCGTGCGCTGTGTCTCGATGGGATACTTCGTCCCCGACGAGCAGCCGGTCATCTGGCGCGGTCCGATGTTGCACAAGGCGATCGAACAACTCGTCACCGAGGCGTGGTGGGACGAGCCCGATTTCTTGTTGATCGACATGCCGCCGGGCACCGGTGACGTCGCGCTCACCTTGTCCGAAGTGGTGCCGCGTATCGAGATGTACGTCGTCACGACCCCCCAGGCGGCCGCGCAGCGCGTCGCGCAGCGAAGCGCGTACGCCGCACGCAAACTGAAGCTCTCGGTGCGTGGGGTGATCGAGAACATGAGTTGGTTCACGGGTGAGGACGGTCATCGTTACGAGATCTTCGGATCGGGTGGGGGCCAGCGCATCGCCGAAGAACTCGGGGTGCCCCTGCTTGGCCAGATTCCGCTCGAGACGAAACTGCGAGAAGGCGGGGACCACGGAGAGCCCGTCGTCGTTGCCCAACCCCAGTCCGAAGTCGCCGAGGCGTTCGTCGCCCTCGCCAAGGCCGTCGCGGCGCAGGGTCCCGCGCGGGTCTATCGTCAAGAACTCAAGCTCGTGTGAGCATCGAAGGGGGGCAGGAATGGATCTGGACGAAAAAAAGGTCGCGGTCATCACGGGTGGGGCGAGCGGGATAGGTCTCGCGACCGCGCGCGTGCTCGCGGGCAGTGGCGTGAAGCTGGTCCTCGGGGACATCGAAGAAGAACCGCTCAAGAACGCGCTCGAGGAGCTGCACGCAATGGGTGCGAGTGCGATTGGCGTGCGCACCGACGTCGCCAACGAAGAGGACGTCATTGCGCTGCGCGACGCGGCACTACGCGAGTACGGCGGCGCGCACGTGGTCTTTAACAACGCGGGCGTCGTTGGAGGACCGTGTATCGCGACTCCGAAGAAGGTCTGGGACTGGGTGTTCAGCATCAACATCGACGGCGTCGTCAACGGCATCAACGCGTTCGTGCCCTTGTTCCTCGAACAAAACGAGGGCCACGTCGTCAATACCGCCTCGTTGGCGGGACTCGGAGGGATGCCGGGCATGGGGGCGTACTGTGCGAGCAAGTTCGCCGTCGTGGGTATTTCGGAGAGTCTCTTCCACGAGCTCGCGATGAGCCAGAAGAACGTCGGGGTTTCGGTGCTGTGTCCAGGATTCGTGAAGACGCGTATTCACGAATCGGCTCGCAACATGCCCAACGAACTGGTGAGCTACAACGAGGACCCCATGGTCAAGATCGTCACCGACGTCGCGACCAACGCCGTCAACGCGGGCATCGACGCGGCGGACGTCGGCGTGGCGGTCGCCAACGCGATTCGCGACAATAGGTTCTTCATCCTCACCCACGAGCGCGTGGCGATTCGCACAACCGAACAACGACTCGGTTGGATGCAAGGCGGACCGCCGCTCGGCGTGAACATCGAAGCGGCGACGAAGCCCTAGCGCTCGAAACCTTTGGGCAACTGGTCCTCGGGCCAGTCGAGCAGCGCGACGGCACTGCGACACGCGTAACGGTCGGTCATACCCGCGACGTAGGCCACCGCGTCGTGCAGCGCGTCGGAGTTCGTGCTCGTGGCGCGTTCGCTCACGTCGGGGATGCGCTCGGGGTGGGCGGCGAAGAATTCCACGAGTGCGCGAAGCATCGAGACGACCGCGGACGCCTGGTGGCGTGACGCCCCGCGCAGATAGATCGTCTCGTAGTTGAACGTGCGAAAGGCGGCGAGCGCCTCGGCGTGATACGCGTCCATGCCAATGACGCCGGTCTCGCGCACGGTGTGGATCGCCGCGTTGATGAAGCTGCCAAGTTGTTGGCCTCGCGTCACCCCGCAGCGCTCGCGCACGAGTACCGGCAGGTCCTCGCCCGTGACGATGCCCGCCGAGACCGCGTCCTCGAAGTCGTGACAGACGTAGGCAATGCGGTCGGCCCAACTGACCACCTCGCCTTCGGGGGTGCTCGGCGCGGGTCGCGACCACGAGTGGTTCCTGATGCCGTCGAGGGTTTCGACGCAGAGATTCAGTCCCGTCAGTGACACGTCCGCTCCCCAGAGCGCGTGATCGAAGCCGTGTTCGAGGAAGGGGTCGAAGGCTTCTTCACTCGCGTGTCCTCCGGGACCGTGCCCACAGTCGTGACCCAGCGCAATCGCGTCGGCGAGCTCGGTGTTGAGCCCGATCCCTCGAGCGATGCCGGTCGCCACTTGGGCGACCTCGAGGGCGTGGGTGAGTCTGGTTCGCATATGGTCCTCGGGGAACACGAAGACCTGGGTCTTTCCCGCGAGACGTCGAAAGGCGCTCGAGTGCAAGATGCGGTCGCGGTCGCGCTCGAAACAGGTGCGAAACTCGTCGGGTTCCTCCTCGCGGGCTCGGTTACCCGCCCCCGAGGAACGCGTCGCGCCGGGGATCAGTAACTCGTCGAGTTGACGTTCTCGCATCGCGCGAGGTCCGAGGACCTCGGTCGCCGTGACGCTCTGGGCTTCGACACGGGCGCAGGAGTCGCGGTGCGCGACCGTGACGTCATCGAGAGCACCCTCGTAGCCACCCATCGTCGCCGCCCAGCGTCGGCTGCGTTCAGACACGGGCTCAGAGGTCACGACTTCCATAATGCCCCAGCGCCATAACATGGGTCTGTAGCTAGCGCAGGAGTCGTCATGGACATTCGAATTGGCATCGTCCAATCAATGAAGGAACTCGAGATCGAATTGCCCGAGGGCGCCGATCGCGAGCAGATCATGAAGGACGTGGAAGCCGCGCTGGGTACCGACAAGGTTCTCTGGCTCACCGACCGCAAGGATCGTCGCGTGGGCGTGCCCGCGTCGCGCATTGCCTACGTGGAGTTCGCCACCAAGGCGAGCGAGCGCGTCGTGGGCTTCGGGACCGACTAGTCGGGCGCGCGTGCTGGATTATCACCTGCACCTCTGGCCGCATTCTGAGTCCAGCGTTTCGTATCAACTCGATCAAATCGCCCAGTACTGCGAGCAGGCGGCGCGCAACGGCGTGTCCGAACTGGCCCTCACCGAGCACACGCATCGTTTCGTCGACGTCGCCAACCTCGTGGGTCCGTTCTGGCTGCGATTCGGGCACGAACCAACGAGCATGGCCATGGCCGAGTACTTTGCCTTCCACGCACGCAATTCGCTCGACGACTACGTCACCTTGGCCCTCGCCGCGAAGGACGCGGGGCTACCAGTCAAGATCGGCCTCGAGGTCGACTACTACCCCGGACAGATGGACGCGGTGTCCGAGCTGCTCGGCCAGTATCCCTTCGACGTGCTCATTGGCTCGGTGCACTGGCTCGGGACCTGGCAGTTCGACGACATTGACAATGACGTCCACATGCACGAGTGGACGCTGCGCAGTCACGAAACGGCGTGGCGTGACTACGCCAAGGCCGTCGACGAGCTCGCTCAGACCCACAGCGTGGACGTGTTGGCCCACCCCGATCTCATCAAGGTCGCCGGTTTCTACGCGAACAACGCGCTCGCGTGTTACGCGCAGATGGCGCACGCGGCGAGCAGTGCGGACGTGTCGGTCGAGTGCTCCTCGGCGGGTTGGATCAAGCCCGTCGCCGAGCAGTATCCCGCGAAGGCCTTCCTCGACCTCTTGGTCGAGGCGGACGTCACGTTCACGACGGCGAGTGACGCGCATCGACTCGAGCGAGTGGGCGAGCGGGCGGGCGACCTCGCGACGATGCTCGAAGCACGCGGGGTCAATGAACTCGCGAGTTACACCGGGCGACATCGCTCCATGGTCGAACTTCGAAGCATCTGATGGCGTCGCTGGCTGAAATCGCGACCTTTCGCACGGAATTGACCGAACACGCTATTGACCACTTGCTACGCCTCACGGCGTCGTGGTCCTTGCTCTCGGACCTGTCGTTCTCGGACATGTTGTTGATGGCTCGGGTGAAGGACCCCGAGCGATTCGACGAGGAATACGTGGTGCTCGGCCAGATGCGCCCGAACAATCGCGCGACGCTGCTCTCCGACGACCTCGTGGGCACGAGCCACGGCAGCGACGCCTGGCCCCTCGTGCACCAGTGTTTTGACACGTCCACGCGCATGGTGGGCGAAGCCCGGATCGAGAGGATCGACGAGATCGTGCCCACGTGGTGCGTGCCCGTGCGCTTCGACGGTGTCGTCGTTGCGGTCATGGTGCGACTCCAGGGCCCGCTACGCGGTCCCGCGTCGCTGTATGAACAGGCCTACCTGTCGGTCTTCGAGCGCCTCTGCGCCATGGTCTCGGAGGCCACGTTCCCCTATCGCGAGGACGACGTGGCGGGACCGGGGTTGCCTCGAGTGGGCGACGGTATCATCCTGCTCGACGCGAAGGGCGGTGTCGAGTTCGCCACGCCCAACGCCACCAACGCCATGCACCGCCTCGGGGTCTACGCGTCGGTCGAGGGGCGCACGCTGCCCGAGATGGGTCTGCACGTGCGCGTCGTCGAGCGCACGCTCGAGTTCGCCATTCCCTCGCTCGAAGAGGTGGACCTCGGCCAGGACGTCGCGATCCTCTTTCACTGCGTGCCGCTGATCGAGGAGGGACACGTCACCGGCGTCATCGTCCTTGTGCGCGACGTGTCGGACCTGCGCCAACTGAACCGGGTGGTGCTCAACAAGGAAGCGGCGGTGCGCGAAGTGCACCACCGCGTGAAGAACAACCTGCAGACCATCTCGTCGCTGCTGCGACTACAGGCTCGACGAAGTAGTGAGTTAGAGACGCGCGTGGCGCTGCAAGAAGCCGAGCGGCGCGTGCGCTCGATTGCCGTGGTGCACGAAGTACTCTCGCGCGAGCCCGGCGAGGAGGTGATCTTCGATCAAATCGTCCGTTCGCTGGTCATGCTCGTCGAGGACACGGTGCTAGCGCTGCATCCCGTCGAGATCATCGTGAACGGTTCACTCGGGACCTTGTCGACCGACATCGCGACCCCGTTGGCGGTGGCGCTCGCCGAATTATTGACCAACGCGGTCGAGCACGCGTTCACGGACTTCGGGGGACCCGAGAACGAGCACGTGGGGGTCGTCACGCTCAATCTCTACCAAGCCGGCGGCAACGCGCACGCCGAGATCCGCGACAACGGCAAAGGTCTCGGTGACGACTTCTCACTCGAGGTGCCAACGAGTTTGGGCCTGTCGATCGTGCGCGACCTCGTGCGCGCGCAACTCCACGGGACTATCGAGATGAATTCGGTCCCCTCCTCGGAGGGTGGGGGAACCTTCGTGCGCGTCGTGGTACCGAGCGAGC
>Ga0302319_10009919_pt1 | contig 18221 bp, 15 predicted proteins | sample Bog_T0_2_FD_203319 | JGI IMG/M metagenome (GOLD analysis project Ga0302319, IMG submission 203319) | Peat permafrost microbial communities from Stordalen Mire near Abisko, Sweden - Bog_T0_2 | ecosystem: Environmental > Terrestrial > Soil > Wetlands > Peat | place: Sweden: Abisko, Stordalen Mire...
GGGGCGTGAGACGGCTCACGCAGGCTGAATGCGATGCGGCGCCGGCTGGCTCAGCGCCGGAGCGGGGTCATGCGGACGCGCCGGCGTATATCATGTTTACCTCCGGGTCCACGGGCGCGCCGAAAGGTGTGCGCGTGCTGCACCGGGGGATAAGCCGGCTTGTGATCAATACGAATTACGTCGAGTTCACGCCGGCGGATGTGGTGGCGCATGCGTCCAATACTTCGTTCGACGCATCGACCTTTGAAATTTGGGGGGCGCTGTTGCACGGCGCGCGGCTGGTCATCGTGCCGAAGGAGACGCTGCTTGCGCCACAGGAGTTCGCGGCGTTTATCCGCGAGCGCGGGATCACGGTGCTGTTTCTCACGACGCCGCTCTTCCATTATTTCGCGGGCGAAATCCCGGGGGCGTTTTCTTCGCTGCGCTACCTTGTCGCGGGCGGTGACGCATTGCAGCCGGAGGCGGCGCGGGCGGTGCTGCAAGCCGGGCGTCCGGCTCACCTGGTGAATGGATACGGACCCACCGAGGTGACGACATTTGCCGTGTGCCATGAGGTCACGGATGTGCCGGCGGACGCGACCAGCGTGCCAATTGGGAAGCCTATCTCGAATACTCGCGCGTATATCCTGGACACGGCGCTTGAGCCTGTGCCGCCGGGAATACCGGGAGAGCTTTACCTTGGCGGTCCGGGTGTCGCGGGAGGCTATGTGAATTGCCCGGAGATCAGCGCGGCGAGTTTCATCGCGGACCCGTTCTCGGATGAACCGGGCGCCCGGCTATACAAGACGGGCGATCTTGCCCGGTGGCGCGAGGATGGAGTGATCGAGTTTCTGGGACGCGCGGATAACCAGGTCAAGATTCGCGGGTTCCGGGTCGAGCCGGCGGAGATAGAAGCCACGCTGTTGCGGCATGCGGGAGTGCGCCAGGCAATGGTCACGGCGCGCCCGGACACGGAAGGAGGCAGCCAGCTTGCCGCTTACATCGTGCGCCAGCCGGGCGCGGCGACGACGGCGGAGGAGCTGAGGCGGCACGTCCTCGCAGCGCTGCCGGAGCACATGACGCCGGGGGCGTTCGCGTTCCTGGATGCGCTGCCGCTGAACGCAAACGGCAAGGTGGACGCGGCCGCGCTGGCGGCGGTACCGCTGGCGCGGACGGAAGCCTCGGCGCAAATCCCCGGCACGTGGATGGAAGCGACGCTGGTCGAGGTCTGGGAGGATGTGCTGGACCGCGCGCCGATTGGCGTGACGGATGATTTTTTTGAATTGGGCGGGCATTCCCTGCTGGCTATCCGGATGCTCGCGGAAGTGGAAAAGCGCACGGGGATCAGGATTTCGCCGCGGGTATTGTTCGAGAACGCAACGATCCGGCACCTTGCGATGGCGGCGCGGCGGCCCGACGCCGAGACGCGCCCCGCGATGGCGCTGGTCCAGCGCGGGGGATCGCTGACGCCGCTGTTTTTCCTGCACGGGGACTTTGTCGAGGGGGGGCTCTATTGCGTGAAGCTGGCGCGGTGCATAGGCGCGGAGCGTCCGTTTTACGCAATCGATCCGCACGGTGTGCATGATGTCGCGCCGAGATCGATAGAGGAGATGGCGCGGCAGCGGCTGGAGCTGGTGCGGCAGGCGCAGCCTGGCGGGCCGTACGCGCTGGGGGGATTTTGCAACGGGGCGCTGGTGGCATTCGAGATGGCGCGGCAGCTCGAGGCGGCGGGGGAGAAAGTGGCGAGCCTGGTGCTGATCTCCGTGGATGGATCGAACGCGGAGTTTTCGTGGCTTGAGAGGTTGATCGGCTTCATGCCGGCGCGGGAGGAGCTGAAGTTCCAGACATTCATCCAATGGCGCGAGAGGATCCTGTTTGCGCGGGCGGCGTGGAATCATCAACTTGACGATCTCTCGAAGCCGGCGCGAGCGGTCGAGCGAACGGGAACGATCGCGCGGAAGGCGGGTCGGATCGCGCAAAAGGCAATCGGCCTCGTGCGGCCGGCGCGGGCCTCGGCGGCGATGGATACGACGCAGCCTGGGGCGGCGGGGGTGGACATCGCGGATATCCATGGGCAGGCGTGCATGGCCTATGTGCCGCGGCCCTATCACGGGGCGGCGCATCTGCTGTGGCCGGAGGATTTGCCATTGCGCGACGCGGCGGCCGGGTGGGGATCGATCCTGCCGAATCTCAAGCTGATCAAGACGCCGGGCGGACACTTCTCGATATTGCAGGGGGAGAACCTGCGGCTGGCGGCGGAGAAAATTCGCGAGTGCCTTGCCGAGGATCATGCGTGATGTTGCGGTCATGCCCGAAGCGCTGCCAGCAAGGCCGGATAGTTATGAGCTGAAGGTGGGACACGTCCATGTGTGGAGGGTCCCGCTGAAATCGCGGAACATCGACGCGGGAGGAATGCGGGCGATGCTCTCCGAGGGGGAACGGGAGCGGGCGGGGCGGTTCGCGTTCGAGCAGGAACGGGCGCGATTCATCGCGTGCCGGGCCACGCTGCGGATGTTGCTGGGGCGGTATGCAGGGACGGCGCCGGAGCGGATAATTTTTCGGTACGAGCCGGGCGGCAAGCCGGCGCTCACGGGGAGCGGGGGCTGGCAGTTTAATGTGTCGCACTCGCGGGAATTGGCGGCGATAGCTGTGTCGAGACATGACGCGGTGGGGGTGGATATCGAGCGGATCGACGCGGGTTTTCCGCGAGACGACGTGGCGGCGGATGTGCTGGCGCCGGATGAACTGGAGGACCTCCGCTCGCTGCCGGAGGAGCGGCAGGCGGCGTATTTTTTTCAATTATGGACGATGAAGGAGGCGCTGCTGAAGGCGGCGGGGACGGGATTATCCATCGATCCGGTGGCGATACGGATTCGGCTCGAGGATGGCGCGCCGACGATTGTCTCGGCGCCGGCGGAGTGCGCGGGGGCCAGCCTGCATGGACTTAGCCTTGATGAAGGATATGCGGGCGCCGTGGCGGTTCTCTGCGCGGGGGCTCATGTTACGCGGTACCAATGGAGTCCATAGAATGCGTCCACGGGGAAGACTTACTCCGAATCCTTTACTAAGAAACGCCGGACGGTTGATTGATTAAAATCACGCCCGCCTGCGTCTGATCCATTACACAGTATGAAAAAAATCGCATTTACGCTTCTCTTTGCCGGCTTGATGGCCGGCGCGGCGGCCCCGGCGGCCAACGCGGATGTCATTATAGTGCATCGGCACCACCACCATCTTCTTCTACATCCAGGGATGGTCTGGGTTGCGCCGCATTCTTACGGCCCGTTCTGGCATCGGCATTACGTTCCGGGGCATTGGGCGCCGGTTTAGTTAGCTAAAGCGGGCGCGTTCCCGCCCAGGTACGCATCAATTGACTACAATCGGCGGCTGGAATGCGCCGATTGCGGTCGCGGTGACGAAACGCGGGATGCAGGCGGCTTTTCCAGGGCGCTCGCCTGGCGACGGGCGGGCGATTGTGACGCTGTCCGGCGCGGCGGTTGCGGCGCCGATCAATGGGCTTGCCGGCGCGGGGCGGAAATCCTCCGAGGCCGCATCGACAAATCCGGGGTCCGCGCCCGCGGCGCCTTGCCAACCGGTGGGGATGTTGGTCGCGCCCTGCGGCCACCAATTGCCTGAGCCGGTCAGGACAGGGGCTGCGCCGTGCTCCTCGACGGCGAGTTTCATAGGGCTCATCTTGCTCCAGAAGACGTTATTGGTGAGCAATACGGAATCGATTTCCCCCTTTAGCCAGAAGAGGCCGGATTGCGCGGCTGACTTGGCCCGGATGATGACGGTGTTGTTGATAAAACGCACGCGCCCGCGGCTCGCGCCGGTGCCATCGCTCCCGAGACGGGCGACGGTGCCGATGGAGGAAGGCGTTTTTACGAATACGTTGCCGATGATGTCGGCATCGCAATGGACGCCGGGCGGCACGGGCTGGGATTTCGGGTCGGGGCCATCGAGATCGAGCTCGTGATAACTGGCGCCCTCGATCCAGTTGAATTCGATTTCATTGCGGGTGAAGCGGGACTTGACGTTATTGCCGCCGACGCCATCGTGAACGTAGCAGTATTGCATGAGGAAGAGGGCGCGGGGAAACTTCGCGAGGCTGGAGCCGACGTATATCTGGTGGCCGTAAATCCCATTGCCGCAGCGGCAAACCTCGACGCGGTCCAGCGTGAGCGAGCCGGAGGCATCGGCGCCGGCGATGCCGGTCATGGGGGCATCGTGGACGATGCAATCGCGCAGGGTCACGTCGTCGCCTACGTTGTAGAAACAGCGCGCCGCGCGGGAATCGCCGCCGTTCGTGATGTCAAAACCCTGGATGACATAATGGCTGCCGAGAACGCGGAGCACGGCGGTCCCCGGCGCGGTCACGCCGGCGATCATTGGGCGCTTCCCATTGACGCGCAGGCCGGTGACGGTGATGACGGCGCCGGGAGCGCCCTCGGCCCTTAACGTGATGCCGCCGGCGTAGATGACGCCGCCATCCACAGTGACAACATCCAGGGGGTGCAGAAGGCCCGCGACCTCCTGAAGCGTCTTGTACTGGCGGGTCGGGCCGACCTGATAGACGGCGGCGCGGGCCTCGGCGAAAGAGATTAACAACGCAAGCGCGGCGATGAAGATAACGCGGACGGAAGGAATCGAGGGCTTGCAAGGTGGGAACATGGGGAGTGAAGTCTAGGCGCTGGGCTATGGCCTGCAAATTAACCGCAAAGATCACATAGAGCACAGAGAAAGTGATTGGCGGAAAAAATCGATCCAGATAATTGCTTGGAATGGTATAATTACTTTAGAGCCCGAAGATTGCTCTAACCTACATCTCCCTGTAAACCATCTCGAGAGTCAGGACGGCGTAGGCTGTGGCGAGGACGGGGTCTTTTTCCATCCAGCGGCCGCTGTCGTTTTTCCATGAGCCGTCGTCGTCTTGTAAGTCGATTAACTTAAGCGCGAGCTCGCTGGGCCAGTTTACCTTGCGGCCATCGGCCAGGGGGAGCTGGTCCACGCCGTAAGTCGAGAGGGCCTTGGCCATGACTTGATAGTAGTAGAACAGGCCGTCGATACCCATGCCGGGGTTTTCGTCCACGGAGTAATGGCCTTTCAGCCAATCGACGGCGGCGGTGACGCGCGGATCACCTTTGCCAAGGTCTGCGTAGATGTAACTCAACAGGCCGGCGTACGACATGCTCCCATAGGAGCGCGCGCCGCCTTTTCCTGTCTCGCCGGCGCTGCTATCGCCGGGGAAGTAGATGAAACCACCGCGATCGTCCGGGCTTGCGCTTACATAGGATTGTTTGTTCACCCCGGGGAGGTTCTGGCAGCGCTGGATGAATTGGATCGCGGCATCCCAGTCGAGCTTTGGGCCGTCGGGGCGCTCCTTGTTGGCAATCGCCTCGCTGCGCCGGATGGCCTCGAGGGCGATGACTGTGTTCGAGAGATCGGGATGCGCCCGCGCGGCGCCGGTGGGGCCGTAGCCGATGCCGCCGTCCATGGAGGGATCGGCAAGGTTTTTCGCCTGCTGGCCGACCACGAAGTCATGGGCGTTGCGAATGACCGGGTCGTATTTTGGATCGCCGGCAAGGACCAGCGCGACCAGTGAGATTGAGGTGTTGTAATTGGCGAGGCCCTTGCGGTAGATGCCGCCGTCGAGTTGCGTCGAGCTTAGGATGAAATCGTAGCCTTTCTTGATATAGGCGGGCGTTTCGCCGGGAGCGCGGTCGGGATTTCCCATGTAGGCCCAGAGCGGCAGCGCGGTAAGCGCGGGGTAGTCATTGAGCGACCATGAGCCATCCGCGTTTTGGTGCTGCCGGAGCCAGTCGAGGCCCTTGTCGATTGCGATGCCGACCTCATTGCGGACGGAGAGGTTTTCCACGTGGTGAGGGATCAGGTCGGCGGCGCGGGCGCACGGCTGCGCGGTGAGCGCGGCGAATAAGAGGCCGGGGAGAAGAAGGGGCTTCATTTCGAGACAATCTGTTCCAATTGCGCGATTACGTCCACTGGTGTTCCAAGGGCGGGTGTCGCGGGGGAATTGACTTCCCATATCTGGTCGTCGTCATTGCCGGGGCGGGGATTGTTCATCAATGCAGCCGAGTCGCGCACGAGGGCGGTGACAGAGCCATCCACCTGGGCGAGGAAGCGGCCATTGTACATCTCCGAGCCATTGTATATCCACGGGCCGGGGGTCATGGTTGCGTTCGCTTCCGTGTTGCGGATGAGGTTCTCCGCGGGCATGCGGTGCGGCCCGTGGGCGTCCCGCCATGCGAGCAGGAGGGTTACTTTGGCGCCTTTTAGCTCGGGAGTGGTCTGGAGGTATTGTTTCGTAATCTGGTCGGGAGGACGGACGGTTACCTGGGCGGCGGGATTGATGCCAAGCAGCAGCATGGCCACCTGAATATCGTAGGGATCAATCTTCGTGGAAAGCAGACTCTCGTGGGTTTTGCCTTTCTCGTTTACCAGGAGGTACTCGAGGGGACCCTCGCGCTGATTGATAGCGGCGGGGAATGTGATTGTGCGCGCCTGTTTGTCGATCTGGATGCCGCGAAATGTGATGACGTTGCCGCCGCCGGCCGGGGTCGCCTGGCCGAATGCGGCGCATCCGGCCAGGAGAAGCAACAACCGAAGGCCCGCCCGGACCTGCCGCCTAATGACCCGGGTCGCGAGACGCGGGGGCGAGGCTGTCGATCTCCATGGCAACAAGGCATACATCATCGCCGAAGTCCTTCTGGCCGGAAAATTTGCATACTTTATCCACGACATTCTCGCAAAGGTCTGCGGCCTTGAGACCGCCGAGTTCCCCAACCGCCGCCCGCAGAGCCTGGTAATCATAGAGGCTGCCATCCTGCGCCTCGACCTCGAAGAGTCCATCCGTAAAGAGCAGGACCGTCTCCGGCATCACGATCTCCGTGCGAGCGGAGGGATACTGGGCATCGTCCAGCAGGCCGAGCGCGGGGCCCAGCTTGCAGCCATCCAGCCGCTGGAGCGCCTCGGGACCCCGCCCATTATGGACGCGGAGGGGACATGGGTGGCCGGCATTGGCGTGGATGAGGGTGCCATTGGTCAGGTCCGCGACTACATAAAACGCGGAGGCAAAGAGAGGGACGCGGGTGTGCTTGAGGATGCGGCGCAGGGCGCGGTTGAGCTGGGCCATGAACTCCGAGGGCTCTTTCCAGACGGGCTCGAGCTCATTGACCAGCGCGCGCAGAATGGACGCCACCAGCGCGGCGCGCACCCCGTGGCCCATGACGTCGCAGATGAACAGCCCGGCCACGTTCTCCTCGATCTCGAACACGTCAAAGAAATCGCCGCTCACAGCGGTGGAGGGGCGGTAGAAGTGATGGAAATGGATCGCGCTCTCAGCCTCGGACGAGCCGCGGGGGAAACGGGGGAACTGCTGGGGAAGCAGCGCGTTCTGGAGCTCCCGAGCCATCTCGAGGTCCTCCTCGAGCGCCTGGTTCTTGGTCCGCAATTCCGACGCCACTCGCTCGATCTCCTTCTCGGCCCGCTTGCGGAGAGTGATGTCCCGCGAGACGCCGAATGTCCCGATGATGCGCCCGCGCGGATCGGTGAGCGGCATCTTGGTGCTCGATACCCAGGTCACGCGCCCATCGGGCCATGTCTCGGCCTCCTCGAGGTTCACAACCGGCTCGCCGGTCTCCATGATCCGGCGCTCATCCTCCATCGCCCGGAATGCATGGTCGGCGCAGAAGACATCGAGATCGGTCTTGCCGAGAAGCTCGGAGGGGTCCTCCTTGCCGAAGAGCCGCGCCATGGCCCGGTTGATCGCGATGAACCGGCTTTCGCGGTCCTTAAAGTAAATGCTATCCGGGATGTGATCCATCAGCGTGGTGAGCAGATGGCGGTCCCGCGCGTAGGCCTCCTCCGAGATGCGGCGATTCGAGACATCCCATGCCACGCCGAGAATGCGGGAGGGTTTCATCCCCAGGCGGCAGAAGACCCGGCAACGCACGCGGATGGTGCGAATCTCCCCATCCGGCATCATCACGCGGAACTCGCTGTCGTGGCCCGGGTCCGGACGGCTGGAAAAGTGAAGCGCCTGCGCGAGGCGGTCCCGGTCCCCGGGGTGAACCAGGGCAAGGAAGTCCTCATACCGCCCGCCAAATTCGCCCGGGCCAACGCCGAAGAGCTGATGCATGCGGGCGTCCCACTCCATGTTGTTCGCGAGGACATCCCACTCCCACGTACCCATGCCCACGGCCTTGAGGGCGAGAGCCAGCCGCGCCTCGTTTTTGCGGCTTGTCAGGGACGCAGTCTCGGCTCCAGGGGTGGCATCGATGGATTGCACCTCTAAATTCCCGGTTGTGGACAACCTGTAGTCTGTGTGTTCAAGGGTTAACTGTTCGAAAATTGATCGCCGACGCGGGGCGGGCTGGGTTACGGGCCTTTGAACAGTTGATAAGCACAATACATGCACGGGGGGGACTGCGCAATCCCGCAAATCAAGCCGGTATCAAATTGTACGTGATACGACGTATGGAGCCGATTTTTTTATGCGCAGACTGGCGCATGTACTCCCCGATGTAGTCGCCTCCTCTCCAAATTCAGCGCCTTCCCCCTTCCAAACTCCCTCTTTCATCGGCCATACTCCGCCTTCCCATGCCCATTTCCACTGTCAAAAAAGCCGTTCTCCTCGCCGCCGGGCGCGGCACCCGTATGCGGGAACTCACTGATGAATTGCCGAAACCGATGATCCAGGTCCGGGGGAAGCCGATTCTGCTCCATATCGTCGAGGGGCTCGCGGAGGCGGGGATCGAGGAGATTTTGATCGTGGTCGGCTACAGGGCGGACGTAGTGAGGGGGTTCTTCGGCGATGGAACGGGGCGCGGGGTCCGGATCGAGTACGTGACGCAGGAAGTGCAGGATGGGACCGGGCGCGTGGTCGAGCTTGCGCGTGATTTCGCGGGGGCGGAGCCGTTTGTGCTCAGTTACGGGGATATCCTGGTAAACCCGGCCAACTATGCGCGCCTGGCGTCGCCCGCGCCGGACCATGAGGCAATGGTCAGCGTGAAACGCAACGAGGATGTATCAAAGGGCGGGGCCGTGTTCGTGAATGAACGGTTTGAGCTCACCGACCTGCGGGAAAAGCCGAAACCGGGCGAGCCGACGAGTCCCTGGTATAACGCGGGCGTGTACACTTTTCGCCCGAGCATATTCGAGTTTACCGCCCGCCTCGAGCGCTCGCAGCGCGGCGAGTACGAGTTGACCGACGCCATTCGCGCCCTCGCGCAAAGCGGGCGGAAAGTGCAGGCGATAGAGCTCGAGGGCGAATGGGCCGACGTGCGTGACCCGGAGGTGCTGGCGGAGTTGAACAAGTAGCTGGGAAACCGCCAGCCGTCCCGGCGCCGCTTACCTGTTGGCCGCCGTTACAGGCTGCCCGTTGTAGATGCCGTTGAGGTCCTCGTCCCGGTGGATGGGGACTGTGATATTCTGATTCTGCCAGCGGATAATGACCCGGCCATCTTTCACGGCCATCAATTGCACCGTGACCTGCGCGCCGTTGATGGGGAATGCCTGTATTTCGCCCTCCGCCATTTCCTTGCCATTGATGACGGCCATGGGGGGATCGTTCAAAAGGATCGTGGTGACGGTGAAATCCTCCGCATGCGGCATCATTGGGGGCGGGGCGTTCTGGTCCGCGGTGTTGGTTTCCGTCTTGACCCAGCCGATGGGCCAGAAGGGGTTGTGAGCATCGGCGGCGGCGAGGAAAACGGATTTGTGCGCCGGCGCGGCGGCGGCTGAAGCCGCGGGGGCCGGCTGGGCGGGGGCGGGACTCCCGGCGCGCGCGGCGCTCGAGGCCAGGAGCAGGGATGCGGAGAGGATCAGCAGTGGTTTCATGATTTGACCAGGGTGGCCAGCACGAGTGTGGCGTGTTGATATTGCGCATCCTCGCGCGTGGCATCGATTGTCACGTTCAGGATGTTGAGCAGCGGCTCGTTGTTCTCGAGGTGGGAAATTGCGACACCAAGCGGGATAAACTCGACCTTCGGCAAATCGATTGACCAGACCATCCGCCGGAAGCCGGGCATGCTGTCCGCCCCATCGGACACAAGGTGGGTCGTGCATTTCTCTATCCCCTGGCTCCTGAAGAATTCCGTCATCTTGGGCGGGAACCATGCGATCGGCGCGCCATCCGGAATCGAGTTCTTGATATCCGTCAGGAATGCCGTGGCCTGCGGCGCCTCTTTTTCAAGACCGGCCGTCCGCGCAATCTGCTTCTTCGCATCGGCGATCTGCGGCTCGAGCGATGCTATCCCGGCGGTCGCATCCTGCTGGCTCTTCTGCAACGGCCCGAGAAGGAACGCGAAGTAGGCGTAAAGGATGAACGCGAGCACCAGCAGGGCCGCGAAGATTTTTTTGATTTGTTCGCTGTCGAGTTTCATTCTGCGGCGATTCTTTGTCTGCGTACGGGTGTCGGCGCCGCGACGATTGGGTCGCGCACCTGGATCTCGAATTCGATGGTAAAGGTCGCGGTCGGCAGGGGGTGTCCGTTGAAGGTCACCAATTGATCGGAGTCATCGAGCGCCTTGAATACGGAGGTCACTTTCTTGAACTCCGTGCCCAGCTTGGCCTCGAGCGCGGTGCGCACGGTCTCAGCCTCCCGGCGCGGCTCGGCGGCGCTCGATATTCCGCTCACGGTAAGGAGGCTTGTGGTGGCATCGCCATCAGCCGGCGCATCGACAGCCACATGCAACAATTGGACGTTTTGCGGCACGGTGCGAAGGATCTCGCCCAGCACGGGGGCAAGGTAGAAGCGGCTCTCGACGTTTTTCTTGAGCTGGTCGCTGGCCTTGATCTGGTCATCCAGCTCATCCTGCCGCGCCTTCGCGGCCTTGCACTTCGGGTCGATTCGCGACCAGTCGTCCTGCAAGCCGCCGAATACCGTGGCAACGGCGTGGCACTGCTCGAGCTCGACAAAGTAATAGGCAATGAAGCCGACGGCGATCACCAGGATCGCAAGCATGCCCAGGCGCAGTGGGTCCCGGCGCCGGGCACGGTCCTGACGCTGGACTTCGTGGTAAAGATTAACGTGGAGGGGCATGGCTTATTTCCGCAACGCCTCGGCGGCTGCGCCGCAGGCTACGTTCAGGCTCACAATGTCATCCGCCAGCGTCTCCTTGCGCCCGGCAGGCAGCGCCAGCTCGCAAGTGCTGAAGGGATTCCACGGCTCGCAGGGGATGTGCAATTCCTCCGAGAGAATGTCCAGGAGCGGCTTGAGCCGCGCCCCTCCGCCGGAGACATGCACGCGCGTGATGTTTTCCTCCCGGCGCCCCTCGAAGAAACCGATCGAGCTGGCGATCTCCCGCGTCAGGGCGGTGAGCGAGAGCCGGGCGTTCTCGACGGCTGTCACGTCTCCGGCAGCCAGGGCGGTGAAGGCGTCTGTCTGCTTGGACGTGGCGTTCGCGGTCAGGAATTCACGCAGGTTGCTCACGCCGTAATCGATGGCCCGGACAATCACGATCTCCTTCTTCACCCCTACGGTGACGGTGGAATTATGATGCCCGATATCCACGAGCAGGAATGCCTCGTTCGCGAAGGCGTCGGGATTTGAAAACTCGAATGCGTTGAACGTGCAGACCGGCGCGAGCTGGATGTTATGCACGCTCCCGCGGCGGAAAGCCTGGAATGCCTGGTCGATCAATTGCACCCGGGAGCGGGGAACCCCGGCCACAAGGTACTTCACCGGCGCGGTGTGCTGGGGCGCGCCGCTCGATGCGACGGGACCTGCCGAGGATGGGATGGTCTCGCAATCGAGCACGAATTCCTTCACGTCCTGGTTAAGCAGGCTCAGCCCGTTCAGCCGGATGGCATCGCGCAATATCTCCCGGGGAGTCACCGGTTGCTCAATTATGCGAATCAGGGAATCGCTGCTTGAGACGGCAATGGCGCACTGGCGGGCGTTCGCGCCCCCCATCTCCTTGAGCGCGATCTTGATCTCAGCGGTCAATTGCTCGGCGGTCTGCGGCGCCGTCTCCATGACATGCACGGCGTAATTGCTTACCACAAAGCGATTTCCGCCCTTCCGCTGGAGGGCGACGGTCTTGATCGAGTGCCGCCCGAGATCGACCCCGATCACGGCGTTAGGAAGTTTTTTGCCCATCGTCAATCTGACCAAAGCAAATGCGGTGCCGAGAGGTCCGCTTTTCGGAAACCACCCCCGATTATTTTCCGAAAATTACGGAAAATATCATGGCTTCGGGCTCGCTCCCGGCAATCCTCCCGGCGTTCCCGACCCATGCGCCGCGGTCCCGGACAAGCCGGGCGCCGCTCCCGCCGGGTGCCGGGGCCGGGGCAATTGGCTCACCATCCACTCCATGAACCATACCGACCCGAGCGCGAAGACGACAATCACGATGAGGCTCCCATATCGGAACGAGTCCCCATGCAAACCGGATGGAATCACCGGCAGCCGCGACCTCCGCGACTCCGACTGAATCTCCAGAAGTTTCAGCAACCGCGCCACTTCCGGCGTTGGCGAGTCGGGACCGGGCTTGGTAGGGTGGCCGTTTTCGTCGTCCATGGATAGAAAAACCATAGCTTACTGCGGGCCATTTGTAACATTCATGCTATTCACCGGGCTCTCCGGGTGGCTCGATGGCATGCACGTCCTCGTGGGTGGCTTCGCGGCGCGGTACACGCTGTACCCGCTGCAAACGGTCGTCTGCGCAGGGGTGATCCTGATGTACTGGGGGGAGTACCACCTCGCAAGGCCGCGGGCGGCGTGGCTGGCGGTGGCAATAGGGGTGCTCGCGTACGCGATCTGGGTGGCGCCGCAGGTGGTGTTTCATGATGTGCCGAGGCTCGACGGCTTTGACCCGGACCTCTTCGCGCGCAACCGGGCGATTTATTGCGCCGTGCTGGGGATGCGTTTTGTGCGGTTGATCCTGGTGGTGCCCGTGCTGGAGGAACTTTTCTGGCGCGGCTTCCTGCTGCGCTACCTCGTTAACGAGCGCTTCGAAACCGTCCCATTCGGGACCTACGCGCGGATGGCAAACATCGTGGTGGCGGTGGGATTCATGTTCGAGCATGCGGCCGCGGACTACCCGGCCGCGCTTGCGACCGGCCTGCTCTACAATCTGGTGGCATTCCGGACCCGGAGCCTCTCGTCGTGCATCGTGGCGCACGCCGTGACCAATGCGCTCCTGGGCGTGTATATCCTGATGACGCGGCAATGGGGATTCTGGTAAATCCCGCCGCGCGCTCTACGGCGAGCTGACTTGAAGCCGGAGGAACTGGCTGGCGCCATTCGTCGGCGCGCCGACTTCGATTATCGGGTCCAGGGTGGAGGTGTCCGTGCCGATATTCCGGGTAAAGCTCGGCGTCACGGTCGTCCAGGTTTTCAAGTCGGGCGAGGTTTGAACATTGACCGTGATGCCGGTGATGGCGGGATTCTCGCGATAGGTCAGCGTCTGGCACAGGGCGCCATTGTAAGTCGTGATGCCTCCGGCGCCGAGCGCTCCGAAATCAGAGAGTTGCATCGTCCGCGCGGGGTTGATGTCCAGGACATACTTCTCAAGGTTCGAGATATTGTCATGTTGCGGGATGGCGCTCAGGCCGCTGACGGTTTGCTGGCTCAATTGCTGCGCGGTGAAATAGAGGGCGGACCATTGCGAGTAAGTAAGCTGCGCCACGGGCGTCAGGATCGCGCTGTAGAATGAGCATTCCGTAGCCGAGTAGTTGTGATTCGAGGCGTACTGGCCCTCGACGATCAATCCATGCTGCCCGGCGGTGAGGTTGAACGTACACACATTTACAGCCGTGGCCGATCCCGAGACCGGCACGGCGATCGGGTTATTACCCGCGGGTTGACCATCCACCAGAACGCGCAAATACCGCCCCGCGCTCGTCGCGCTGACCATCAGGCTGAGCTGGTAGTTGCCCGCCTGGCTGACAATTGGATTGAAACCAATGACCGAATCATCGTTCACCCATGTGCTGAAGCTATCGTACGAGAATGTGTTGCTCGCATACGCCAGCGTCGTCGCGGTTGAGCTGGAGATCGGGTCGCCATAGGTCACCGCCGGAGCCGACGACGCATCGATAGTCGTCACGCCCAGCATCAATGGCGTCGTCAGGTTGAATACTTCATCCGTCAGGCCCCACACCCCGTTGGGCGCCCAGTTGGACGATTGAAATAACATCTCGAGGTCCCCGCCGGATTGCTGGAAGATTTCGTGCGCGCCCGTCTCGGCGCTCGCGGCGCGTGGGTCATACTTCGCCACCGCCGCCGCCGTCCCCGGCGTGCTCACCCAGTAATCGGTCCCGTTATAAATACTCCAGCCCCCCTCATAGGCCACGCGATGCAGCCCGTACCCTTTCGCGACCGCTGAGTCCGCCTGCACCGTCGCGGCATACCCCGACCCCGGAATGCCGGACGCGAATATGTCATCCACGGTATCCGCCGTGTCATCATTGGAATTGTAGTAACCCGCCCCGCCCGCTCCCCAGAAGAAGTAATTCATCGGGTGTGGATTCGGGACATGCGCGACCCCGTCGGAGTTATTGAAGTACGCGTCAAGGCACTCGAGACCCGACATCCCGGTCAACTGTCCATCCCCGGCCTGGAACTCGAACAACGGGCGCACCGTGGCATCGGCATTCGGCGGCATCGCGGCATCGCCGTACACGGCGCGAAATGCGTCGCTGATCAGCTTGGCCTGATACGCGATGCGCCGCCATGCGCCGCCCCACAGGTTGCTCGCCGCTCCGCCGTCAAAGTTGATGACCGACCACTCGGTGTTATTCGCCGCCTGGTCGGCAACGACGATGTTATAATCCTCCTGCAATTGGTCGAACCTGCCATTCCACACCTCGTTGCTGTATTCCAGATAGACGTGAAGGTTCGGCTTCAGCGGCGCATAGACTGGATTCGCCTGCGCCGACGTATAAGGGTTGACCCCGTCCGAGCCGTACTTGATCAGATTGGCAAGGTTCGTGACATAGGCGCTGGTCGCATAGAGCGGGACATTGATATAGATGTCCTCATTGGTCGCGTTGCCATACGCGACCACATACTCATACGCCATGGTATTTTGATTCCACACGCCTGGCAGGACCCGGTCGGACCAATTCATCTCGGCGCTGTCATTGGTCCCCAGCAAATCCATGAAACGGGTCGCGGAGAAATCCGCCGACAGCGCAATGGTCTGGTTGGTGAACAAGGTCGTGGCCGGGTAACTCGTGGAAGACCCCTCGGAGATTGGACGGTAAAGATGGACATTGGTAATGCCCGTGTTCGTTCCGCTGGTTGCCGTTCTTTGCGTATTGGTGAAAATCAGCGAGCAATTCTCGAATCCGGTATCCGTGATGACCACAGTCGAGCTGGTGGTATTGGTCGATGCGTTATAAGTCCCCGCGCTCGATGCCGCCCCATTCACCTTGCCGTACCCGAGCGACACCGCCACCGTCGCCTTTCCGTTATAGGTCAGCGCGTAAGTCCCGTCATTAAAGGCATGGCCCTCCCACACCACCAGCGACACATCCTCCGTCGGCCAATCATTCGCATCCGCGGTCCCCTGCCCGTCTCCGAGCCCCGTCGCCGTGTCCCATTGGCTGCGCGCCTGCCTCATCGCGTCCGCCCACAGCCAGTCCCCGGAGAGATTCACCCCCACGCTCGATTGCTGTCCGCGCGAGATCGCAGCCATCGCAACCAGCGCCGCCACGACCAGCGCGATTCGCCTGAAATAACTCAAACCATGTGCCGGGTAGCTCATTTTGCGGGGCAGTGGTTGAATATTACGGGGAGGGATCGCGGGCGATTCCCCGCCTCTTGAGACGGCAGGACCCGGCGTGGGGATCAGCAGACGGATTTTACCCCCGGGCCGTGCCGCCTGTCAAACGGTGGCCGACCCCTCCCCTCGCCTCTTTTTTCCTCAATCCCGCGGCACGAGTCTCGCTTCATTCAAGGCAATGCATGCGACATTTCTCCAGAAAGTCTTCATCACCATGTTCGCCGGCTTCTGCGCCAGCGGCTTGATTGAATGCTGGAAATGGACCATCAAGGCGAATGACTCGATCAATGCGCCGAGCTCCTGGCAGCATACGCAGGCCGCCGCCTCCCATCAGTAACCGCCGCGCGCGCCCTCGCCGCCCGCCGCCGATGCCCCGATGAAAATCGGCGTCGCCCAGCTTAATACGACCGTTGGCGACCTTGAGGGCAACCATGCCAAAATCCTCGCCGCGTACCGCGAGGCCGTCGCCCAGGGCGCGGACGTCGTCCTCACCCCGGAACTCGCCATCACCGGCTATCCCCCGCAAGACCTGGTCTTCAAGTCCCGGTTCGTCCCCCTCAACCTTGAGGCGCTCGACAGGCTCCATGCCGAGGTGGGGACGGCTCCGCTCGTCACCGGTTTCGTGGACCGCAACGATGGCCCCGGCGCCCCGTTCCGCAATGCCGCCGCCGTTCTCGTGGCCGGCGAGCCGGTCGCAAAGATATATAAATCGCTCCTCCCGACTTACGACGTGTTCGACGAGGATCGCTACTTCGAGCCGGAGACCGTGACCCGTCCGGTGGAACTCGCCGGGATGCTCTCCGGCGTGACGATTTGCGAGGATGTGTGGGTCCCCCCATTCCTGCCCCGGCGGCTCTACCCGCGGGACCCCGTCCGCAGCCTCGTGCTGCAAGGGGCCCGGATCATTTTCAATATCTCGGCATCCCCTTTCAATGTGGGCAAGCCCCGCCAGCGTCTCGAGATGCTCTCGAGGCTTGCCGCGGAAAACGCCCGTCCCCTTGTTTACTGCAACGCCCTGGGAGGCAACGACCAGTTGATCTTCGACGGCAACTCCCTCGCCTTCGACGCCAAGGGCCGGCTCCTCGCGCAATTGCCCCCGTTCCAGGAATGCGTGCGCGTAGTGGACATGGACGGCCCGGAAATCGCCCCCTCTTTCCAGAGCCCGCCGGAGGAGCTCCACGCCGCCCTCGTTCTCGGCCTCCGCGACTACGCGGGTAAATGCGGGTTCAAGACGGTCGTCCTCGGCCTCAGCGGCGGCATCGACTCCGCCGTCACCGCGGTCATTGCCGCGGAGGCGCTCGGCCCCGGCGCGGTCCATGGCGTGACCATGCCTACCGGGTACTCGTCGCCGGGGAGCATCGATGACTCGCGCCTGCTGGCCGAGAGGCTCGGCATCCACTTCCACACAATCCCCATCCAGAAAGCGTTCGATACCTTCAAGGAGCAGTTTCGCGATATCTTTGCCGGGAAACCCGAGGACACCACGGAGGAGAACATGCAGCCCCGCCTCCGCGCGATGACGCTCATGGCGCTCTCGAACAAATTCAACCACCTCCTCCTGACCACCGGCAACAAGAGCGAGCTCGCGGTCGGCTACTGCACCATCTACGGCGACATGGCCGGCGGCCTCGCCGTCATCAGCGATGTCCCCAAGACCACCATTTACGAGCTGGCCCGCTGGATCAACCGCGACCGCGAGATCATTCCCGCCAGCACCATCTCGAAGCCCCCCAGCGCCGAGTTGAAACCCAACCAGCGCGACCAGGACACGCTCCCCCCCTATGACGCGCTGGACGAAATCCTGCGCTTATACGTCGATGAGGCGATGACCGGCCGCGATATCATCGCCCGCGGCTACGACGAGAAGACCGTCCGCTGGGTTGCCCGCCGCGTGGACCTCAACGAGTGGAAACGCGAGCAGGCCGCCCCCGGCCTCAAGGTCACCGGCAAGGCATTCGGCCTCGGCCGCCGCATGCCCCTCGCGCAGCGTTTCGTCGATTGACCCGGCATTTCTAAAAGGCGTGGCGCTCCCCGCCGGACTCGCTATCTTACGCAAAGTAAATGTTTAACCCGGATGATTTTCAGTACGCGATGGATAACACCCAGGTCATCGTCGCCCCGGAGCGCCGCATCGAGACTTTTGGCAGGGTAAACTTCCACTTTTACCTGATCTCGGAGTTGATGGACCAGGCGGACCAGGTGCGCGTCCGCGACGGGCAGATCGAGGCCGAACGCCCGGAGATCGTGACCCCCGCCAATTGCGCCCGCCTGCTGCTCGAGGGTTTCGGCGAGCCCGCGCAGGGATTCGCCGCATGGATGGAGCGCCAGCGCGATAACATGGCGCTGCTCAAGTACGGCTTCCAGTTCCGCAAGAGCGGGGTCGTGGAAAATATCGTGCACAGCCCGGTCCACGAAGTGGTCGAGCGGGTGCGCGACCAGGTGACGGCGTCCCGGCAGCCTTGCTCGGCCATCATTCAGGGCGTGGACGACGCG